>ERZ1106963.2803-NODE-2803-length-16241-cov-5.679615_pt1 | contig 16241 bp, 23 predicted proteins | sample MGYA00403681_ERZ1106963 | MGnify/ENA primary metagenome ERZ1106963 (study PRJEB35170, sample SAMEA104062407) | human gut metagenome | biome: human gut; feature: human-associated habitat; material: faeces | place: Denmark | collected 2012-05-03 ...
ATATACAAAATACAGTATATTATATTCACTGTGAATAAAAAGGGGATGTCAATTCCCCTTTTTTCCGTAAATTTGATTCAGTAATGCTTTATGAATGATACGGCACGATTCAATTCTTTCATTTAATCTTTCATTGTCTTCTGTCAATCTGTCGATGATCGCATTCAGTTCGCGATTTTCGTCTTCTTTGACTTCGATAATCTTTTTTAATTGCGCTATATCATTGTTGTTAATTTGATTTAATTTGAACTTCACATAGACAAAATCTGAAAATTCAATTTTTTTCTTTGTTTGAATATACCATTCTATAAGTTCGATTAATTCATTTTCTTCTAATTCTGTACTGATGACAAATGTATTTCGGTTCATAATTCTTTCCACTCCATTTCTAAGGTATTGACTTCCCCTTTTTTGTTTTTAAACATGATTTTTACATATTCATTTTCAGTTCCGATATCGTCTATTTCTAATGAAATATCTGTTATAGAACCTGTTGTAATTAAATCTTCAACGACTTCTAACGGGTGCTTTGTTGTAGGTATTTCAGCGATTGATTTTTTAATCCACATAATGAACCTCCTAAAATAAAAGTGCGGACAGAATCACCCTTAACGCACGGATTTCAACCCTTTTCCGCTCCGGAGGTGTCTTTCAACCTTGAAATTCCGGCACGGTTACGTTAATAGTATGAATTGCCCACACTATTATTATAACACGGCTACGCTCGGATTTCAAATGGCCTTTTTACAAGGACGATACCACCCGGGACATGGGAAGGGACTAATTTTTCTCCTGAAATAAATCCGATTTTGAAATTCTTGAAGGTGACTGTTTCTTTGATGTTGTCAGGCATACCAGCGCATTTTATATTCTTTTCAAAATATTTTCCTTTTGAACTATATACAAAGGCTCGTTTACCGTTGTCGATGAATTTTTTATAAGACGGTTCGTCAATTTCAATAACTTCGATGTAGGTTTTCGCCCGGATAAAGCGTGCTTTGCAGAATGTGCTTTCATGCTTCCAAGCACCTAATCGGCTTTCATGAATATCAATGTCCGGGATTTCAGTTCCGACTAAATGAATACTGTCAGTGTCGCAATAGATAATTCGATCGTATAATTTCTGAGCGGTTCTGATCGTTACGTTTCTGGCGTAGGCGGTGATGAAGCTTGCAATCGGGATATAGATTGGGTCTGAAAGTTCCTGCGCTGTCTTTATTACTTCTTCCCCATTCTCATTAATTTCTGTATAAGTTGGAAGTTTATATCCTACGCTACCATCTTCTTTAAGATAAGGGATTTTGCTTGTCACGTCAGGGTTTTTACCGAACTTCCCATATAAGCAATTTAGCATGTCCTTTGCGTTCTGCTTTTCACTTGGCGTTGTTGCGTTGACTTTCGCCTGACCCCATTTATTAATATACTCGGTGAACAGGTTGTTTGACGCTTTGAACTTTAATCCTCGAACTCTTTCAAGGTCATAAACGTCATAGTGATCAAAGAATAATTGCAGATCGACGGAGGTCATAACCATGGCGACAGGTTCATCCTGCCCTAAACTGTTAACGCTGGTTGTCAGATATTCTGTCGAACAGTTCCGGAACATGAAGTTATTTTTTAGCTGAATCGTCGGGATATGGTTCTTTTTAACACGGAATCGGCAACGGATATATTCAATGAATAACGGATAGTCCGGGTCGTTCTGGTATTCCCCTTCATAGGCGATCGGATTGCCATAGGGTAGCGTTTCGAGTAGCATTCTCGATGGATATAAGCTGTTCACATCAAAGACAATTCCTTCTTGTATGCGCTTGTTTTGAAACTTGGGGTTGACCCATACGAACCCGCCTTTATAGGACTGTCGGCAATCTTTATCCAGATTTAAGTCGAGGATAGGAAACCAGCTGTCGAATGTCTTTTTTCCGATTATTTCTTTATAGTCGGCCAATGCGTCGCTGGCTCGCGTCATTTTTGTTAATCCTGCGTCAAGTTTCCCCTTCAAGGCTAACGCGACAATGATAACATCATTTTTGAGATATTCAATTTCTTTTTTCGTCAGAATATGCCCTATCGGTCGGAATAAATTATAATCGATATGACCTTTTAGTTTTTTAATCGGTAATTTAAAATCTTTAGCAATTTTATCCACGCTGAATGGAAACTTTTTCATGTTGTCAAGTATTTTCAGCGTCTTTCCATTTTTGAAAGTTATTTTTAAGCTGTAAAATATCCCTGTTTGACTGATTACCGTTGTGAATGTTCCGCGTTCTTTTTTCTCACGGTGTTCAAATCCATGGGTTAAAAGCCAGTGAATGACAAATTCGCTGTCAAACCCTGCATTATGAAACCAGTGTATGCTATTTTCATTTTTGAACCGTTCTATAAATCCGTCTAGTGTATTGCCATATTCAAACGTATTGAAGGGATCGTCGATAGTACAGCTTCCCCACGCCCACACCCGGCAATCGTTCGGGTCGGTGGTTGTTTCAAAGTCTGAACTATATACATTCACATTCTACTACTCCACGCATTAATGACACGGTTTAATTTTTCAGCTTCGGAATAGTTCGGGTCTTTTGTGTAGTTGTAAGTAATCGACACGATATCATCACTATAATACGCTTTCATGAATTCTTGTAAATCCATATTTTTTAATTTTTCTTGCAGTTCTTCAACTTCTTCCGGAACGATATCACCATAAGCAGTAGAAAGGGATTCAATGTAATTCTGTTTTAATCGTTCATCCCTCTCCTGCCAATATTCCTCTTGCGCTTGTTGGTTATATCGAACAAGCAATTCTTGTAAATGCTTTTCATCCCGAATATCATTCGCGGTTAAATTGCGCGGTAACAGGGGGTCGAATTTCGTATTGCCAAGCCTTACAGCTTTCAAACTTCCTGCGATTGCAGCTACCGCGTTTCCTGTCGGTCTTCCTGCCGTTGTGAATTCGCTTTCTAACGCTTCTCCATATCGTTCTTTTACTAGCCTGTTTCGTCGCATGATCGCTTCTTGTAATCTTCCGTAATCGCTCGCGGGTAAAAGCTTCTTCGTTTTACGGTTATAATAATATCGTGTTTTTGAAATCTTATTCTGTTCTTCAAGATATTTTTCAATTTGCTTTTTGCTATTAAATTCTTTTGGTTGTTTCGTTGGCAGAATCACGTCAAATCCTTTGGCTTTAAGGCGTGACTGCTTCGCTTTAATCCGGCGATTGGCTTGTTGGATTAACTGTTTGTCCTCCATAGAAATCTTAAATCGTCTAGGCATGTATAAACTCTACTCCCTTTCTGTATTCTGAAACCCCGCTTTTCCTTTTTTGCGTAATGAAGGATATCAAATATCGGGTAGAGGTTCGTTGCTTCGTTTAAACCTAGTTTATATTCCTTTGTAATTCTATTTTCATCTAAATATTCTTCAAAACTTTTTTGCGTCGCTTTGGATGTAAAGAAGAATAACAGATCGTCGCAGAAAATAGATTTATAAGAAATAAGGGTGCTTATATCTGAATCATGGATTGAGATATAGACACCCTTTCGCGTCTTCTTATTTATACTCGATTGCGACGCTCAAGAAACGATAACCGCGACGGCCTGTTTTTTCAACGATCTTTAGCGGTAACGGTTTCGCATACGGTGGCATACCGACAATTGGGAAAATCATTTTTAACGCGCTCATCATCCCTGTCGAGGTCGCGCCGTAGGTTTTTCCCTTATCATCGATCAGAATGACGCGGGTCTGAGGAATCATGTTTCCCTGTTCGTCTGCCATTTCCACGGTATGCGCGATTACGTCCGTGACGTTGATCACTTCATTTTTATGGTCTGCGATACGTTCATCCGTGTTGTTAATTGCGTTAAAAATTCTTGCTTTGTCCTTATCGTCCTGCGGTACGATAGAGCAATACATTGTTGTAACTTCGCCTGTTAATTCATCAATTGCAGTAGTTGTTTTTGTCATGACTTCGTTTGACATTATTCGTTACCTTCCTTTTCGTTAACTTCTTCTGTAATCAAATTAGGATTGCTCAGGAAATCCGAGGTGGGGATTGACGCTTTAACGGTAGCGCGAGTTGAATTGACGATAATATAATTATCATGTCCTAAGCGTTCCTCGATCGCCTTTCTCAAGGAAAAATCACTCTTGAATGCTCCGGGGATTGTAATTTTAAATGGGTCTTCAAGAATAACTCTTTCTGATTCAAGGTCGAATCGTGTGCTTTGTAATGTTACGGTTGTCACTGTCATGCGGTGTGTAATTCTTTCTGTCATGTTCTGTTTCTCCTTCTAGGGTTCTTCCCCTATAACTATATTACCATAAGTACACTATAAAGTCAAATTAAAAGTAATTTAAAAAGTACAATTCAAGCGTGTTATAATAAGGATAGGAAAGGAAGGTGCTTAAGCTATGGGAAGATGGACAGGGACAGAATTTGAAGAATTTCTAGATCGTTATTCAAGTTCTGAGCTGGACGACAACGGCAGAATCGCACTCCGTCAGGAAGCGCGCGACAGATGGTCAGAAACTGAAAATGAATTCGGCGAGCTGACTTCCAAAGTTGAAGACTTAAATGGTAAGTATACCGAAGCGACAAAGCTTAACTTTGAACTGTCTAAGCGACTACGGCCGGAAGGCAATGCTAAGAACAAAAACATGGCAGGCGAAGAAGAAAACGCCATGGAAAAATTAATCGCCAAAATTAAAGGAGAGTGAGAAATTACCTATGAAAGTAACGAATGAAGAAATTTTGAATGCTGTTCGTCAGGAAGCTTCCAGTGACTATCAGTCACACGTGCCGATGGCAACGGCAGAAAATCAAGTCTTAATCGGTCAGACGTTAACGACAAACCAGAGTTTACTGAATGAATTCGTGCGCTTGTTGAACCGTGTCGGCAGAACCATTATCGCAGATTACGAAGTAAAGAATCCGCTGGCAGAATTTATGATGGAGTTACCGTTTGGCGCGTCGGTTGCGGAATGGCAGGTCAACCTTGCAAAGGCGGAAGCGTATGACCCATATCTGGAGGGAAATGATCTTTACAAACTGAGAATTCCGGATGTCGCAGAACTGTTCCATAACCGACGGATTGAAGAAAAATACCCGGCTACCTTATTTAAACCGGAAATCCGGAAGGCGTTCTTGACGGAATCCGGTATCTATGATTACTATTCCCGGATTGCTAAATCCCTGTATGACGGTGACCGTTTCGACATTTACAAGTATATGAAGGAACTTGTTTCTGAAGTCGCGGGAAAAGGTGGTTTCTATACGATTACCATTCCGGATATCAACAGTAAGGAAGCTGCGGAACAGGCCGCCGTTGAACTGCGGGCGATCTCGGGCATGATGGAATTCGTATCCACAAAATACAATAGCATGAAGCGCGATATGGCTACGCCGATTAGTGAACAGATTATTATCACGACCCCGCGCACGCAAGCCTACATGGACGTTAATGTTTTAGCGAATGCATTCCAGATGGACAAAGCGGAGGTTCTGGCGCGTACCGTTGTTATCGACGATTTCAACATGCCGGGCGTTCTGTTCGCGGTTGTTGATCGCCGTTGGTTTCAATGCTACTCAACCTATAAGGAATTAGCAGTAGCTGAAAATGCGTCGCAGGCGTACTTCAATATGTTCTGGCATCATCATAAAATCTTATCCACTTCTGCTTTCAGAAACGCGGTTCTGTTCGTTTCTGGTACACAGACAATCGACACCTACGCATTAACCCCGGCCACGGCAACCGTTGAAAAGGGCGGTTATTTGCAGGTTTACCCGATTGCAACCGGAGAAAACTATCCATCCGCACGGTCGACTTACGCGATTACAGGACAGGCAAGCCAGAATACAGTCATGATGGAAAACGGCCTGTTAATCGTCGGCAAGGATGAAACGGCAAAGACGATTACCATCACTGGAACGTCGGAGGTCGACACTTCTAAAACTGCTACTTGCGTAGTAACAATCGCGGGTAACTAATCATGCCGGGAATTTGTACTTGTAAGGCATGGCTTATCGCTGGAATCCCTCTTGACCGGAATGACCAGCACCAATTAATCTTTCAAAGCCAGTCCGCACAGCTTTCTTATTTTCAGGGAAAGGCCGTTGCTCAGATGGTGGACGCGCAGTATATTAAGAAAGACCGGGTGTTGTCGTTTGATCGGGAGGTTGACGGAGTAGACAGTGCAAACTATTTGTTGTTTAAGAATGAAGATTTTGACGGTCGCTATTACTTCGCATATATTGTCGATAAAGACTATACGAATCCGAATGTTACAAGCGTTGTCTTTGAGATTGATTCATTCCAAACCTATATGTTCGACATTGAATATTATTCCAGCTTTGTTGAGTACGAACACACAGGCAGTGATGAGTTATTCGAGCACCTGTTAGTCAACAATAGTTTACCGACAGGGCCGATGATTGCCCGGCAACAGGATGGCTGGAGTGAAGTTGCAGAAACCCGCACGTTGGTCGCCGTGTCTAAAAAATACAAGCCGGATTACCAGCCGGAAAGCTATGGGCCGGAAACGGAACGGCAGATCGGCGGTTCAATCGCGAACGTCTTTTCAGGAAATGCCTATTATGCGTTTAACGACGATCAGACCGAAGCCATTAAGGAACTCGTTAAGTCGATGGATGAAAAAGGCTGGGGCGAAGCGATTTCTAATGTCTGGATGTGTCCGGCGTTCACCGTTGGAGGTGCAGGAAGTGGAGCGTTGATTACCAGTCTTCCGGAGCAGAAACTAACGAAAAGCGTCGCGATCAATACTTCCGACATTGACGGCTACGCACCACGGAATAAAATTCTTTTCAACTATCCGTATAACTATCTGGTAGTTTCAACGCAGAACGGACAGTCAGCTGAGCTTCGCTATGAATTATTCAGCGGAGGTTCGTGTGAATTTCAAGCCGTAGGAACTCCGCATTGCCCGGCACAGGTTCGGTGTACCCCGTTGAACTATGCTGGACAGATGGCCAATTTTGACGCTTCGATTGTGTTGAGCGGATGGCCGACCTGTACTTGGAACAATGACGCTTTCGCAAACTACTTAGGACAAAACTACAATTCAATTTTAATGGGTGGCATTGTGGAAGGTGCGAAAGCCGTCGCGGGCATTGGCTTAATGGCTGTGAATCCGGTTCTTGGCGTAGCAACCGCGACCAGCGCGGGCGTCGGCCTTGCTAATCAGTTCGCAGACTTGGCCGACAAGTCGAATCGCCCGCCTGTCAGCAGTGGACAGACAGGAACAGGGGCTTTGAACATGGCGAATAACTTTATGACATTCGGTTTCTATCCAATGACGATTACCGCAGAATTTGCGAAAGTGATTGACGATTGGTATACCTGTTACGGTTATCCAACAATGCGTTACAAAAAGCCGAATCTGTTCAGTCGTTCTAACTTCAACTATGTGAAGACGAACGGCATTCACTTTGGTGGGAATATCCCATCCGAACACCGGGAACGGATTGCGAGAATGTTTGACCGGGGTGTTACATTATGGCACGACGGCGCAACAATGTATCGGTATGATTTAGATAACGAGGTGACCGGAATTGTCGAGGAATAAAAGAAATAAGCGATTGTTGCTTAATGGCGTAGAATACACAAATATTGCGACAATTCAGGACATCTACAATATGCTATATGAGTATCTGGTAAACTTGATCGCATTGGAGAACTTGCCAGACGGCATATCTGAGCGATACTGTTTGCAAGTCTTGATTGAGCAGGGTTGCCTGTGCTTCTATCACAACATCGCCCTGAATAAGCTGGTTGCCCTCTATGCGTCCAACATAGCCGAGGAGGATATCTACGGGGACCCGCAGTTAGTGGTCACGACTTCCCGGAACGGTTTAATTCATGATGAAGTCAAAGTCCCGGAAGATGGCGTACTGGTATGGGCGAATAAAACAAGAATCCCGATTGTCTATCGTGTCAACATGTATGCTTCAAGACTGTTTCAGATTAAGCGGGCATTGGATATCAATATATCTCAGTTCAAAATTCCTCGCGTACTGTCTGTCCCTAAATCGCAGGTGCAAACCGTACTTAACTTGATTAACCAATTAGACGAAAACCGACCTTTCCTTGTCGTTGATTCTGGTTTAAGCGTTGATAATTGGTCAGTCTTGGCTACGGATGTTCCTTCCCATGTAACGGAACTGATTGACGCATGGAATCAGGAATTGAACTCTTTCTTTAACTGGATTGGTATCAGTTCAAAATCAGAGAAGAAAGAACGCCTTGTTACAAATGAAGCGTTTTCCAGTAATGAACCAGTAATATCTGCCCGGCGGTTTATCTTCGGGGAGGTTGAATCTTGTCTTGAGCGGGTGAATGAAAAGTTCGGAACGGATATCCAAGTTAAATTTACAACGGACTGGAGTATGGACGCGTTCGATTATCTTAAAAATTTAGTCGACACGGAAAGTCCGGACAATCTTGGAGGGGATGAAGAAAATGGCTAAGTATACCTTGACTTTAGATACCCTTTCCAAGTATGTTTGGAACGCTACCGGAAACACCCCACCTGGCTCAAAGAAAGACCGCTTGCAAGCGTTGATCACATGGTTAACCTTAAATGAAGCCGACGCTTACCCGATCGAGGTTGAAGACCACCGTCAGGAATTGAACATGAAAATCTTGAATCATTACTGGTGGTATGAAATCGGCGTTGAAACTCCGCAGTTATTCCGTGATCGACTGCTTGCCAAACTCAATGAGATTATGCCTTATTACAATCAGCTTTACGCGTCAGAACTGATTCAGATCGACCCGATTAATCCGATTGATTACACGGAAACAACCGATCGCACGTTGAAGAATCAACATCAGGACGACAGTAAAGAGGACACGAAAAACACAGGCACAAGCGAAACTCACGGAAGCACGACGCACAATGACTATCCGCGTTCTCAGATTTTCCCAGATCGTGACTATGCCACATGGCGGGATTACAAAGAGGAAAATTATGAGGGGAGTTCCACGGGCGACAGATCGTTGAACAATACGGGTAATTATCAGGATGAAGAAGACATTACCAAGAAGCGTAAAGGAAACTTGCAGTTCAGCCAGCAGACCTTATTAACGCAATACAGGGCGACGTTCCTTAACATTGACATGCAGATTATCGACGAATTGTATGAGTTATTCATGCTCATATATTAGAAAGAGGGGTGAAAGAATGGATAAAGAAGTACCAGTAACAAAACTGCCCGACTATGTATCGCCTTTAAAAACAAGTACGAACACCCCAGTTTATACGCATGTCGTACCTCTTGTTTTAGAAGATACAATGCAGATGTGGGAGCAGTTTAACATCTTGGTCGCCGACTATAACAAACTGGTTGACTACTATAACAGTCTTGTTGAGTATACCAATACGACAAAGGACACGTTAACCGATGAATTCAACAAGTTTAAGGAAGATTTAGTCGAAACGCAGAATAAGTTCATGGCCGACATGACCGACGCTTGGAACAAACAAGAGACAGACTATGAGCAGTTTAAATCTGATGTCAACACTGCCATTCAGAACTTTATTGCAGAAATGGAAGGAAAATTCAATGATTTTACAACCTCCATTAATGCACAAATTGAAGCGTTTGAAGCCGAAGTCCGTCAGGCAATCGCCGATCATAACCAAGAGGTCGACGACCGCTTAACTGCTCAGGATACCAAAATTCAGGATTTCATTGACAAAATGACACAGGATTTTGAGCAGTTCAAGAATGACGTTAACGCTACGATTTCCGCAATGCAGAAGCAGATTCAGGATTTCATTAACGAAATGAACACATGGAAGACTGAATTTATTGCCGAGTGGAATACATGGAAAACTAACACTGAAAATGAATTGAATGAGTTTAAATCTAATCTGACAACGGAATGGACGAATTACAAAAATCAGATGGACGCAGATTTTGCTACATTCAAGACTCAGATTCAGAGTCAGTTTGAAGCATTGGAAACCAGTCTGTGGGCAGATTATACAAGACTCAAGTCGGAATTTACCGAAATGTGGTCTTGGATTAAAAACGCCAGTGAAGACAATTCGACATTGTATTTTGACGAAGCAGGTCATTTTAAAGTCAAGGTCAAAGCGCCGATTTCCGTCGACCCGGCAACAGGCAATATTCAGATGGATGTCAAAGCCGATGGCGGTTTAATCACGGATGAAAATGGAAATCTCATGCTGAACTTGAACAGCACTTTAGAAATTGATTCACAAGGAAAATTAGGTACAGTATTAACCTATGAGGAGGTCACTAATGGCTAGTAAAATCGTACAGTTGAAAAACAGCGCAGGAGAAGAATTAAATCCGATTCCAGCTTTAGCTTCACCGACAAGAACCGGGGGTATTATGCCGGAAGCTAAAACCTCGGCCATGACACAGGCCGTCGGCATGGATTCGACAGGGAAATTATTCACAATGCCTGCACCGTCCGATCTAACGTATGAAGTTGTGGAATAGGGGATAACTTTCCCCTTTCCTTATTCAATAGAAAGGAGCATAAAATGCCTAGTATAGATAAAAAAGTAATTCAATTAAAAAATACAGCTGATGAATTGTTAGACCCGATACCAGCTTTAGCGAAACCGGGTAGCGTTGGGGGTATTTTTGCAAGTGCTAAAACTGAGGAAATGACACAGCCTGTCGGAATTGATGAAGACGGCACATTATGGACAGCCCCGGGCGGTGGTACAGAAGTAACGATTGACCCGAACGGAGGGTTACAAAATACCCCAAATGGTTTATCCATTAAGGGCGATTCAACAGCGCAAGGTGGACCAGGAATTGTCACAGGTTCAACCGGCACATACACTCCTATTAGTTCGGATGGTAAACGAGGGTCGATTATCGGTGTTAGTAAAACAGATCAACAGACCGAAGTCGTCGGTATTGGTTCGGATGGCAAACTGTATACAAAGCCGATCGGAGGAACTGGGGATATTGAAATTGACCCGGCCGGGGGTTTGGAAAAGGGTTCGGCGGGCTATGGCCTTATGCTTGCCGCAAATTCTGGTTTGAACGTTGATGAAGATGGGTTGAAGATTAAACCGGATACGTCAGGAAGGGGAAGCGGATTATATGTAAGCACAGCAGGAATTCGTGTATCACAATCTACTAATAATACACTAGGTGGAATCGTTGGCACGGCTTCTACCTCGACTCAGACGGAAGCTGTAGGTATAGACGATCAAGGAAGACTTTATACAAAGGCTATCCCTGTTGTTTCAAACGCATTGACTCTTATTATCTATGTAAATAGCGAAACTGGTAATGATTCCAATAATGGAACAACTAAAGAAAGCGCAGTTCAAACTTTAAGACAGGCGTTTAGACTTATTCCGAATGTAGCAGGAACTGTCTATATTTATGCTACTGGCGAAGGAGAAGCAAACGCAGGATTCCCTTATCACGCTGAAAGTGTAAATATCATCGGTGATGAAACTAACGGTTATACGATTACAAGTCCTTTATATTTCATTAACTGCTCAAACGTAATGTTAAGGAATATTACATTCACTAATAAAACATCAACTTTAATCAATGTAAAAACTGATTGTTTTATTAGTCTTTGGAACTGTACTATTGACCAGACATACAATACTACTACAACGCCTGCAACTCTTTCTTTGATTAAAACTAATGCAAATATTGGAAAAGTAAGTGTTGGTATCGCTGGCGGTTCTTTCAATGTAAATGCGTTATGCTATTCTGCACAAACATTAGGGCATTTAGAAATTTGCTTGCTTACGCCATCTTCAGCGTCTACAATCGCTAAACCGCTATCAAGAAATAATGGTAGTACACCTACGGGAGCAATCTATTTAGTTACCGTACCTAACAAAGCTTCAATACAAAACGTTACAATGCCGACAATTTATACAGGTGCAAGAGAAAGTTATATTGTAACTGGTAATAATATAGAATTGTTTAGTTCAGATATTACCATTAACGAAGCAATGTTAACAAACGTATATCAAAAAACAATTTCAGGATTTACAATTAGTAATATTGTGCATGAAGCAGATTTACTATTATACGGAACAACGGTAAAACAGTTATATCTTAACTGGGATGGAGAAGTATTAGGAACTGGCACTATCATGAAAGGAAATTTCCAAGGTCTTGGAACTATTAGCTTTAATAGTTATATTTATACTTGCCTTGTTAAAATTAATACGACTGGCAGTGTAGAATTATACTCTACTTTTGATAGTCAAGTTACTATTCCAGCTAATACAGCCGTTACAATCATAGTAAAAAATATTAATCCGGGGGCTAGATTATAATGAAAAATCTTCTCTATCAAATTAAAAGCGTTCCAGTAAATACGATCATTGCAGGGGTTGGCGTTCTGCTCACTTCCCTCTTTGGTTCGTTGGATACCCCGCTCAAAGTTCTTCTCTGTTTTATGGCTTTGGACATTTTGACAGGTACAGGGCAGGCGTTCATCAATAAGAATGTGAATTCTTCATGGGTGACTGGCATTTTTAAGAAAGCCGGAATTCTGGTATGTGTGATTATTGGTGTTCAGCTGGACGCCATGACTGGACAAACAAACATCTTCCGCGCTGGGGTGTGTTACTTCTTTGTTAGCAATGAAGGCATTTCCATTCTGGAAAACCTCGGAAAAATGGGTGTGAAACTTCCTGCGTTTCTCACCGACGCTTTAGAACAACTGCAAGAAAAGGAGGAAATCAAGAATGAAAATCATTGATATTTCTTCCCATAATGGCTATATTGACTTCGAGAAAGTCAAAGCCGATGGCATAGAGGGTGTTATCATCCGCGCAGGATATGGAGTACAGGAAGATAACAAAGCCGTACAAAATATTCAAGGTTGTGTCAAAGCCGGGTTGCCGTTTGGGTTATACCTCTATTCCTACGCCACTACGGAAAATAGCGGGTATGAAGAAATTGAGTTTATGCGTGAGTTTATCCGAAAGTACGACCTTTACCCGGAACTACCTGTTTATATTGATATGGAAGACGCAGACAACTACAAAATGAACAAGGGCAAATCATTATATAAATTTCCTCAATTGTATACGAACATCTGTGAAAACTTCTGCCGGGAAATTCAAAACGATGGTTTCTATGTTGGGATTTACGCTTCTGAATCTGTTTTTAAAAGCATTTTAAAAATGGAAGATTTAGAACCCTATGATTTATGGGTTGCGAAGTGGTCAACAAACAAACCGACTGTACGACATAATTTATGGCAGTATTCCAGTGAAGGGAAAGTCAACGGCATTGCCGGGCGCGTTGACATGAACCAAAGCAAAATCAATTTCCCGGAAATCATCAAAGCAAGAGGTTTGAACAAATGGGTAACAGAATCTAAAGTAGATATCATGATTAATCAAGTGACGTTATCTCAGGTTGATGCCTTGTCTGATATGGGATTCGACATCACTATTCTGTAATGGGGATTTTACCGGGGTTTGAAAAATCATGCCCCGGTCTTTTTTAAAATCCTTTTCAACAAAAGATAAAACTGAAACGTTCCATTAAAAATAAAGTCGATCGAAAAAATTTTTAGAAAGGAGTTCTCATGCCCTCAATTGAATTTGAAAAAAAATCTGAATCAATCTATTACAATTCAGATGAATTATGGTCACGAAACAGTGTGTTTAATTACGTTATCGGAACACGAGGTGACGGAAAGACCTACGACGCAAAGAAACGAATGGTCAAGCTATGGTTAAATAAGCGTAAAGAATCGATCTATCTGCGACGGTATAAAAGCGAGTTGAAAAAAATTGATACTTTTTTCGATGATATAGCGAATGAATTCCCCGACCACAAACTGGAAGTCAAGAATAAGAAATTTTATTGTGATGATGAATTTTTTGGTTTTGCCGATCAGCTCAGCACCTTCGGTCAAGTCAAGGGTGCAACCTTTCCGAATGTTGATTTAGTCGTGTACGATGAATTTCTAATCGAAAAAGGTTCAAAAATGCTTTATCTTTCATTTGAGGGGGATGCGCTCATGAGTTATTGCAGTTCGATCTTCAGAAAAAGAAAAGGCGTGAAAATGATCGCGCTTGGAAACTCAACATCTCTCATTAACCCGCATTTCAGCTATTGGCAGATCATCCCCGATCTAAGCAAGCGGTTCAACACGTTCAAAGAGGGTTTGATTACGGTCGAGAAATTCACAGCTACCGCTTACGCTGAAAGCTTGGAAGAAAGCGACTTCGGAAAGCTTCTGTTAATGTCCCCTTATGGCGCTATGGCTGTACGAAACGAATTCGCAGAAGAAAAGAATAGCTTCATGGGATCGAAACCAAAGAACGCCATTTATTTCTTCGGTTGTTGCTACCAAGGTCAGGACATTGGCTTCTGGATTGATTACAAAGACTATTATATTTACGCTTCATCCAGCGTTGACCGGACACAGCCACCTTTCTTTTCAATGACAAATAACGATCACTCCAACAATACAATCCTCTATCTTAAATCGGCGGATAAATTTTACTTTCCTCGAATCATAGCCAGTTACCAAAATGGCGGATTAATATTTGAAAGCCCCTATATTAAGGGGCTAGTGTTGAGTATTCTACAATCGTTTTCTATTCGTTAAATTCTAGCAGTAGCAGTTGCTCATAGTTTAGTTTGTCTGCTTCTTTGATCAATAGCCATGCTCGACGGCTGGTAACTTTATTATCAATCAAGCCAGCTTCTTCTTTCACCTCCATATTTTCGCAAAACCAACCAAGACCTATACAATAACAAATTAACTCTTGTAAGGCTTCTTCATCTAGATTTCTCCACTTTGTTTTATGAAAAGTTCCGTTGTGTAGAATTTTTACCATTTTCGACTTCCTCCCGCAATTCCTTTATAAAATTAATGACATCGGAAATCCCTTGTTCCTCTAGGCTTTCATCAAACATTTCAATAAACGGCTTCGCGTCTATGAGCCAAGCTTGCATGGCATAATATAAAACCTGAATATCAACAATCGCCCCTAAATTAAAATTCTTAGTTGTTTTCATATCCATAAGAATTTCATCCAAATTTTCCATAATGGCAATAATAAACTTATTCTGCATAATTCCTTTTTATCCTTTCTAAGCATTCATCAAAGCTTTCTAACCTCGTTAATCCAATGTTTAATTCTTGCGCCATGTCTAAATTCGACGCCACTTCAATCTTGTCTTGCTCGTCAACCTGATCATTCAAAAGTACACCGGAATAAATCAAGGGTGCAATTGCACCGACCAGTGAGCGGTTCATTGCGATCATGTAGGCGAGGATATCTTCATCTGCTATTTTCTTAACCATTTAGCATTTCCTCAAATTCTTTATAAAAGTCCATATTTGATGGATTAATCACATGCCATACGACAGTTTTCTTTCCAGTGTATTCATCAAATACTGATAAGTTCTCGCCCTCAATTAATAGATTCGTCGTCATTTCGATATAGCCTAATTCTTTTGAATCCTTAACCGTCGAAACGATTTCAATACGTAGCTTCTCGCCCAAGTCAGTGCGCTTAATTTGCGTGTTAAGAATGTCGTATTCCGTGTCTAACTGAGATTGTCTTTCCTTGATAAAATTCAAGTGTAACTCAACTGCTTTTTGATAAATGTTCATTAATATACACCCTCCACAAAATCTATTACCTTATAGTTATCGTCGATATACGTATAACTGACCTCTTTCAATGTATCATCACCAAACGATTTAGATTCAATCTTTACGACATGATAGATATCAACGGTATCAACTAGACTATTAAATATATCTATGTCAAGGTTAACAAGCCGAAACCCTTTTTCACATGCTTTTTGATGTCGATTCAACGCTAGTTTAACAAGTCTGTAATTGTCGATCATATTCATTTCCTCCTATTAAATAATCTCATCTATCGTTAAATCATCGTTAAACCAAACAGTTGTAGTAAATGGTTCAATAGCAACATGCTCGCCCTTTTCATAAATATCGAGGTCGGAAACACATTGCACGACATAGCCGGAGTGTCTTCCTAAATAATACCGAACATCCGTAGTTCTAAACGAATATTCATAACCCTGATAATCGTCTTCAATCTGTGCTTCATGCGCGATCAAGGCTTGTTGAATTAATGCTTTTTGAATTTTCATCATATTTTAGTACCTTCCTTTCCTACTATTAGTATACCACTTTCACGCATAAAAGCAACACTTTATTTCAAATTTACCTGTTATTTTTTTCACAAATAGGACAGTGACAGA
>ERZ1106963.2809-NODE-2809-length-16198-cov-18.248343_pt1 | contig 16198 bp, 18 predicted proteins | sample MGYA00403681_ERZ1106963 | MGnify/ENA primary metagenome ERZ1106963 (study PRJEB35170, sample SAMEA104062407) | human gut metagenome | biome: human gut; feature: human-associated habitat; material: faeces | place: Denmark | collected 2012-05-03 ...
GCGTTGCCCTTGACCTACGAGCCTTTGAAAAGGCTCGAGCGAAACTTTTAATTGTCTTTGGGAAGTTTGTTAGCTAATTGGGAAAAATGTCGGATTTTGCAATTAAGCACTTTACAAAAACTCTTTGATGTACTAAAATTTATTAAGATATTTAATTTGAAAGGAAGTCTATGATGAATATCAGAGAAGAATCATTGCAAAAACACTATGAATGGCAAGGAAAAATCGAGGTTGTTTCTCGTGTTGCCGTCAATGATACAAAAGATTTGTCCCTCGCTTATACTCCTGGCGTTGCAGAGCCTTGCCTTGAGATACAAAAGGACTATGAAAAGTCTTTCCAACTTACACGCAGAAGCAATTTAGTTGCTGTTATAACCGATGGTACAGCCGTTCTCGGACTTGGCGATATAGGACCTGAGGCTGGTATGCCTGTTATGGAGGGCAAATGTGCTTTATTTAAGGAATTTGCAGGAGTTGACGCCTTCCCTATTTGTGTTCGTTCCAAAGATGTTGATGAAATTGTAAGAACAGTATATCTTATTTCTGGAAGTTTCGGCGGAATCAACCTTGAGGATATTGCTGCTCCAAGATGCTTTGAGATTGAAAGAAAGCTCAAAGAAATCTGCGATATTCCTGTTTTTCACGATGACCAGCACGGAACTGCAATTATAGTTGCGGCTGCTGTCCTCAACGCATTGAAGGTTGTCAAGAAGGACCTTGGCGAAATCAATGCCGTTATCAATGGCTCAGGTTCAGCAGGTATAGCTATTGCAAAGCACCTCCTCAACCTCGGTCTTAAAAATCTTACAATGGTAGACAGAGCTGGCATCATTTGCGAGGGTATGGACGGACTCAACCCAGAACAGCAGTATATGTCTACAATTACAAACCGTTCTAAAAAGACTGGTACTCTTGCAGACGCTATGAAGGGTGCTGACCTCTTCATCGGTGTTTCTGCACCAAATATCGTAAATGAAGAAATGGTAAAATCTATGGCAGATGAGCCAATCATCTTTGCTATGGCTAACCCTACACCTGAAATTATGCCTGATGCTGCTAAGAAAGCAGGTGCAAGAATAGTAGGTACAGGCCGTTCAGATTTTCCAAATCAAATCAATAATGTTCTTGCTTTCCCAGGAATTTTCAGAGGTGCTTTGGATTGTCGTGCAAGCGAAATCAATGAAGAGATGAAAGCTGCTGCTTCCTATGCGATTGCTTCTCTCGTTTCTGATGATGAGCTTAATGATGAATATATTCTGCCAAAAGCATTTGATAGAAGAGTAGGCAAGGCTGTTGCTGAGGCTGTTATGAAGGCCGCAAGAAAATCAGGCGTTGCAAAGCTTTGATTAGCATAAGCATTTGACATTCGGGTAAAAATATAGTAAAATATCTTTTGCGAGCGGGCTGAACAGCTGCGGATGAAAGCCGAAAGGCTTCACCCGAGGAAAGTCCGGGCTCCATAGGGCAAGAATAACGGCTAACGGCCGCCGGGGGCGACCCCAGGGATAGTGCAACAGAGATATACCGCCTGATTCTTTCAGGTAAGGGTGGAAAGGCGAGGTAAGAGCTCACCGGCACACGGGAGACTGTGTGGCCCTGTAAACCCTATTCGGAGCAACACCGCACAGAAGCATTCAACATCGGCCCGATGGCTTCGCTTAGGTGGCATCGAGCAGTGGCGGTAACGCCCTGCCAAGATAGATGGCTGTTCACGACAGAACCCGGCTTATAGGCTCGGTCGCCGCATTATTGCGTATATCATTGCGAATTTTCGCTTTAAATATAAGCACTTGTTTTTTCTATTTACAAATTTTGTCTTAATTTTACCTCTATCATATTTCTACTTGTAAATTTTAATATTTATTTGCTGTGCAATATAAACTAAAACCTCTTTGTCATTTCTTACAAATTAGCTATTGTTATTTAGCATAAGTTAAAGTATAATACATAGTATAATAAATGGTTAGGAGGATATTTGATGAGATTGCGTAAGCAGGCACTGGGCAATCGTAACCTTATCGGTGCAAGAGTTGAAGCTGCTCGTAAAAGCAAAGGCATTAAACAAAAGGAATTACTTGCACAGTTGCAGGTCAATGGTGTTGATATGAATGCCTCTGGTCTTTCTAAGCTTGAAGGTCAGATTCGTTCTGTCACAGATATTGAACTTGTTGCACTTGCTGATATACTTGAGGTTTCGATAGACTACTTACTTGGCAGAGAGTAAATCGCAACTATTTGTGAACGCAACTCTGAACCATCAGTCCCAAAAGCTATAATTGCTATTTATATACTTCGCTCAAAAGAACGATAAAATATAATTAAGCACATCAAAAAGCACTTGGACTTCGTAAAGAAGTCCAAGTGCTTTTAGTTTTTGGCTCAATATCAATAATTGTGGTAACCCGAAAAAATAGCATAAAGTATAATTACAAGTGGCAGAAAATTGAAAAAGTTCGTAAAAAATGGACAATAAAAAAACAAACCTCCTACGGCAGAATAAAAATTGCCATATGAGGTTTCGTTATGCCAAAAGAATATTGACACATAGTAAAACTGATATATTTGTATATTCTTCAAAATAAAATGTCAAATTTTTAATATAAAAGCTTACTATTTTCTGTAATGTTTACGCTTTATCGTGGACATAGATTTTCAGACTTACTTATCATAAATTCTGAATATTCAAAAAGTGCGTGTTTAGCTGATTCTGTCATTTTTTCATAGTTCCTAATCAGCATACTAAGTATTTCATCTTTTACTTCTGAGCTTGTTTGTATGTTTTGAGATTCATTTTTATTAGTTGCGTTTTTAACTTCGTATCCCATAAGCCACGCTTCAGATACATTTAATGCTCTTGCAAGAATATAAAGTTTATTTTGTCCTGGTTCTACCTTTCCAGAAACATATTGGCTGAGGTCAGATTTACTAAGTTTTACACCATATTCACTACAAAATGGTTTTGCACGATTTATAATATCAATTTGTTTTAAACCATTTTTCTGCATAAATTCATTAAGTCTTAATGCTGTACTTGAAGTTTTCATTAAATCCGTACTCCTATATTTCTTGTGTTGTCTTATTATATCAGAGTAGAAATCACAGTTCAAGCATATTTGATAAAAAATTAAAAAAATTGAACAATTACTTTAAAATGTAAATTCATACAAGCACTACTCTCATATATATAATTAATTATTTCAGTAGAGCTTTTTCGGCGCCTGTAGATTATTTAAATAACCATGTACCAATTTCTAAGCCTTCTGGTTTAGATGTATCTACTCTGTCTATATTGTACTTGATGCTTCTTATAACAATCAATATCAAGATATTATGATTATAATAGTTCTAAGCTTTTTGGAACTAAGTTCGATGATAAAGGTAATGTTGTTAATGATTTAAGCAATAATATGACAAGTAATACGAGTGTAGTTGAAAATTCAGAAAGTTCAATATCTAATTATTATGAAAGTAGCAATAAAAAATATTCAAGTATAGACCAATTTATAACTTCTAATGATGAACAAAAAATTCACTAATATATATGTAATAGCAGTAGTATTGTAAATGAACATTGATAGAAAATAAAAGTGATGGGCCTTAAGCTCCACCACTTTTTATCTTTAAATAGAATATTAAATTTTATATACCAAATCCACCGTTTACACCGAGAACTTGAGCAGTAATGAATGAAGCTTTATCAGATATGAGAAATTCCACTGCATTAGAAATGTCCTTAGAAGTGCCTATTCTTCCAAGAGGTGTTTCGTCACGAAGTATATCAATATCCTCCTGAGTATAGCACGAAATCATATCTGTGCTTATAACTCCAGGAGCTATGCAGTTTACGGTAATTCCGCTTGGTGCAAGTTCTTTTGCAAGAGCCTTTGTAAGACCTATTATTCCAGCTTTAGATGCGGAATATACTACCTCACAAGAGGCACCGACTTCTCCCCAAATAGACGATATATTTATAATTCTTCCACAATGCTCAGAAACCATATATCGTGTTGCTTCACGAGAGCATTTTATCGCACCAAGAAGATTTGTTGATATTACGGCCTCAAGCTGTTCATCGCTAATGTCTTGGATAAGGCTATTTTGCAGAGCAATTCCAGCATTATTTATGAGAGCATAAGGTGTGCCAAAGCTTCTATATGTTTGCTCAAAGAGATTTTTTACATCAGCTGTATCTGAAATATCACCATGAATGGCGATAGCTGTGCCACCTTGCTCTTGAATTTCTTTGCAAAGTATGAGAGCTTTTTCGGCAGAATGGTTATAGTTTATTGCAACTGCATAGCCTGCCTTTGAAAGTGTAATACAAATTTCTGAACCAATACCTCTTGAGCCACCTGTTACGATAATAGAACGCATATTTTACTCCTTAATAAGAGCTTTTTCAATTTCTCCAATGAAAATAATGTGATAATCATTGTCGCTGTAACATTTATCTATAATGTCTTTATCTATAAAGGATTCAGCATTCATTTCTTGACGATAGAGCTTTTTACAGATTAGGATAAGCTTGCCTTCTTTAAAATATGGAACCTTTTCATCAAATAAAGGTGTGATACCTGTTTCCTTAACCTTATCATAATCTCTGCCAGAATTTTTTCCGCAGAAAGTTAAAGCTTTGCGCATAGAGTCACCGCCAAAAGTTAGTGAAAAATGGTCGAATTTATCTATAAATTCGAGTGTATAGCGAGATTTTCTGACATAGACAGTTGCAACATTTTTATTCCAAAGGATACCAACGCCACCCCAGCTTACAGTCATTGTATTAAATTTTTCTGAATTTCCTGCTGTAAGCAAGGCCCAATCTTTATTAAAAAGATTATAAGGACTTGCAGTGAGCTCGGTAATATTTATTTCTTTAAAATCGGACATGAAAAATACCTCCATAAAATCTATTTTAAGTATATTATATCATATGAATAGCTTAAATTAAAGCGAAAAAAATATATGAGAATTTGGGATTTGATTGGTAATTAGTGGCTATCATAGAACTTACATTATGTAAACTTGCAATATTCAATAAAAAAAGCAAAATAAAAGTGCCTTTATTCTAAAAAAGCACTTAAATTTTAAATATTTCGTAAAAAATTTTGAAAATTACTTGAAAGTTATTTGGTACTTATTGTATAATAATTTATATTATAGTGACTTATGATAGTATTTTAAAAGGTGCTTTCTATGAAAAAAAGAAAAGTAAAAAACAGAATAAAACCAAAGAAAAATTACATTCTCAGAATTGCGGTTGTGGCGTTTTTTATTTTTATTCTGGTTACAATAGTAGACCAGCAGATTAAAATTCAGCAGAGCCGTACTGAGCTTGAAAATGTTAATAATAAGCTTGAAATGGCTCAAATGAAAACTCTTGACCTCGAAAAAAAATCACAGCTTGCTGAACAGGCAAGCAAACTCACAGTGAGCGAGGTTGCAAATCCAGTTGAAGAATCAAGCAGTAATGAAGAATCAAGCCAAAATGAGAATTTAGTTCAAGCTTCTTCTCAACCAGAAAAGAAGAAGCAGACAACTGCTGAAAACAAAACTGATGAGGAAAAAGAATGTGAGGAGTATCTAAGGCAGGAAGCATTGCGACTCGGCTATGCTAAAAGCGGAGTGCGTGTTTTTCAAAATATAGCCGGAAATTAAGGGGAGGAAAAATTTTCACTATGGGTCTTGCAGTAGGAGATGTTCTTGAGGGTAAAGTTAGCGGAATAACTAAATTCGGAGCTTTTGTTGACTTACCAGAAGGAAAAACAGGTATGGTGCATATTTCTGAAGTCGCTCAGACTTATGTAAAAGAAATTAGCGATTTTGTTAAGATAGGACAGGTTGTCAAGGTTAAAGTTATGTCTATCACTCCTGAGGGTAAGATAGGTCTTTCTATGAAAAAGGCTTTGCCACCAGCTCCTAAGCCAAATGGCGGTTCTAAAAGACAAGGTAGCACTCAAAGTCCTGGCAGACCAGGAAACTTTGAATGGCAGAGTTCTAAGCGACCTGAGGCAACAAGCTTTGAAGATATGATGTCTAAATTTAAACAGACAAGCGATGAAAAAATGTCCGACCTCAAGCGTTTTAATGAAGGCAGCTCAAGACGCTCTGGCAGAGGTTCTCGTGGAAATAGTAACAATGGGTATTCATCAAGATAATTATAATCTTTAGATAACTGAATTAAGCAGGTGAGCAGAGTAAAAATGTCACCTGCTTAATTTATAGCTTGAACTATGAATTAAGCATATATATTAAAATATAACTCAATTTTACAATTTGTACTTTTGTGCGAATTTTTAAATTGATGCTTTTTACTGATATGTGTTACTTTTAAAGATAAAAGAGCATTTTATTGCTATTGATGAATTGTTTTTTCTGTATTATAATACTATTGTGATATATATGGATTTTTACATTCAATTTGTTATTTTAAAATAAATAACATTATATTAACCATAAGAATTTAAGATATTCATTGATTTTATAATCATACTGAGTTGAATTTTAAAAATTTTGTAGAAATCTTAATACTAAGCTTTTGTATGACTAAAGGACGGTAAAAATGAGCAAAACTAACGAAAAATACACTAACGAAGAAATACTGTCTTTAAAAGAGGCAGTTCAACACGGAGATTTTCTCCTTCCTTTTGATATTTATAGGACAAGAATGCCTGAATACTTTAACTCCTTTCCGATGCACTGGCACGAGGAGATAGAGATAGTATATGTTAAAGGCGGATATGTTGAATTTAACATTGACCTTGAAACATATGTTGCAGAGGAAAATGATATTGCTATTATTCCTCCTTGTGTTCTTCATTCTTTTAAGCAATATAATGGTAATGAAGCACATATGCTTACTATGATGTTTAATATGAGTATGCTTACAAATAATTCAACAGACGCTTGCTCTATTAGATATTTTACACCTTTTTATGAAAGACAGCTCTCTATGCCTTATATAATAAAGCGTGACCACCCATCTTATAGCAAGATTCGTGATATATATCTTTCAATAGTTGATACTTATGATAAGAAAAGGGATTTCTATGAGCTTACTATCAAATCTAAGCTCTATGAACTTTTCTATGTATTTTTCGCAGAATGCTTTGAAAAGATTGATTATGATACTACTCTCAAAAATAATACAACTAAAAATATCAAGGCTATTCTTGATTATATCAGCGAAAATTATATGAACTCTATTACAATAGAGGAGCTTTCTGCAAGTGTAAATCTTAGCAAGCATTACTTTATGAGGTTCTTTAAGAAATATATGGGAACAACTTGTATTGAGTATATCAATGATTATCGCTTGAATATTGCTACAAATATGCTTTTGACAACAAATTCTCAGATTACAGAGATTGCAACAAGCATAGGTATAACTAATCTCTCATACTTCAACAGAATATTTAAAAAGAAATATAATATGACACCTAAAGAATATCGCCGTAGCCTTGAAAATAAGCGTGTAGATAGTCGCAATTTAGAGTCATAACTATTAAATTATACATAACTGTCAATGAATATCTACTTTTTTATATTGACTTTAACAAGGTTTAAGTGTTATACTATTTTATATTTATTATATTATATTCGGAGGTAGTAAAATGGCATATTCCACAGAAATAAGAGCCGCAATAGAACAGTATCTTAAAAATGACGAATGGAACTATACATTTGATGAAGAAAGAGAAGTTATCAGATGCGGAATTAACCTTAGAAACCGCCTTAAAGAGTGCCGTATAATTGTAGACATTGATGAAACAAAGTATCTTTCACTTGGTCTTATCAGTCTTAACTGTGATGAGGAGTATAGAGTAGAGCTTTCTAAGTTCCTTACTATGGTAAACTATGGTCTTTTGATTGGTAACTTTGAGATGGATTTCAATGATGGCGAAGTTCGTTATAAGGTCGCAACAAACTGCAAGGATTGTATTCCATCACAGGCTGTTATAGAAGATAGTATGATGATTCCTGCTGTTATGTTTGAGCAATTCGGCGATGCTATGATTGATGTTATGTTTGGTTATAAAACTGCTGAAGAGGCATATGCTTCTACAGAAAGCAAAGAGTGATAAAATTAAAATTGTCATAAAAATGTAAACTTTTGGCTTAATGTCAATGGTTATGGTAACACGAAAAATAGAATAAAGTATAATTACAAGCGACAGAAAATTAAACTGTCGCTTGTTTTTTCGTCAAATCTCTTAAGAAGTAATTTTCTTGAATTTTTAAAGTATCTGTAATATGATTTGCTGAATTTCTTTTGTTCTTCTTTTCTGACACCTTCAAAAGCCCAGAAAAGCTGGCATATTCAGTGGTATTTATCAACAATTTGTTCAGCGTTCTCAAACCATATCGAGCCGATATTTGCAAACGGTTTCCGCATATCGCTGACAAAATATTTGTAGAGCATATTTTGTTCTCCGCTTCAGGCTTATAAGCAATTATATTTTAACGGATTTTGGTAAAATATGCTCTACTTTTTTACTTTTTATCTGTAGGCTCTTTTTTACCCAAACTATTGACATTGAGCCACATAAAAACCTCAAACTTTATGCTTGCTGGTATAATCTCAATCTCAGGCACAGACAGTGATAGAACTAGTGTGTTCTCAAGACTGTTTAACGATGAAATCTTTAAAGATTACTTACCCTGATGTCAATATATCATCTTTTAGTGCTTCAAAAAGTGGTTATGTTGGTGATTCGGTTACTCTCAAGGCTTCTGTTTCAAGCGGAACAGCACCTTATGAATATCAATACAGCTATGATGACAATAAGGGTACAAAGCATATCATCACAGCTTATACAGCCAATAAAACCTCAACAACTTGGAATACCTCTCCCCTATCTGCCGGCGATTATACGATAAGGGTTGAGGTCAGGGATAAAAACAAAAAAACTGCAACAAAAACAAGTACAATAAGCCTTCAAACAAGAAATGTCAAAGGCTCAATATCAACTATGGAAATGAGCTACACGCAAAATGACGAATGGTATCCAAATGTAAGATTTCAGGTTAATATAAGTGATTTCAAGACTTATAGCGGTAGTACCCAGATAGAGCTTCTCCCTACCTCGAAAGATATTGGCACATATAATTATCGCCTTATTGTTCAGGATAAAAATAATAAGGAATATACAGCTGTTGTTTTCTATATTTACGCACAATATTTAAATGGTTTCATTACTGATATAAGTATAACAAAACCAGATGATATATTGAATACTCAAATGGGATTTTTCTCTTTTATATTTGTTTCAATCGGTGCATTTATACTTATGATAAAAACTCCAAGAGTTCTCAAAAATTTAGTGGCATAGTATTGAAATAAAAATCACTTTATGATATTATAATAATCATAGTATTTGAAAGGATTGATTATATGAAAAACAAAGTGAAAATAACTGCTTTAATATTAGCTTTGATGGTATCTATGGCAAGTATAGTTGGTTGTTCTAATAACAATTCAACAAGCACAGAGGCAAGCGTATCAAGTAATGTTTCAACAGAAACATCTACAGAATCCTCGATTGAAGAATCCAGCATTTCTGAATCATCTGCTGAGTCATATGAAACAACAAGTAAAGCAGAAAGCAGTGTAACTAGTAACAGTAGTAATAGTTCTGCTATTGACCCTGATGTTGAAGAACGCTCATATAGTGACGAAGAAAAACGAGAATTCTATGATACTAAAATTATAGGTTATCAATATTCTCCTTTAAACAAATCATATTATTATCATGGGTCAATGAGTAATATTACTATTCCCTCTGAATTTACGATTTGTCCTTATGTAAACAATAAAAATGTAAAAGAAATAATAATTCCTGAAACAGTAACTAAAATACCAAAGGGAGCTTTTACAGGCTGTACAAACCTTGAAAAACTTGTAATCTTAAATCCTGACTGTGAGATTGAAGACGGCAGAATCCTTCCAAAAGCAGACCCTAATGCCAAGTATAATTCATATAACAATAAACTTATTAATATTTACTGTTATTTTAGGTCTGATAAAACTATTCCTAAACAACGCTTAGTTGGTATACAGGGTTGCAGTAAGGTATTCAATGCTCTTGGCGGCAGCTATACAGGCAAGGACTTTGATAAGTGCATGCACGACTTAGCAGAGGAATCATACGAATAAAGCCAAAAATAAAAGCACAGCTCAAGCTGTGCTTTTATTATGCCCGTCAGAAGATTGACGGAATATATAGATTTTGGTATAATGTACTCGCACACGAAAGTGTGTACATAGTGCATACCACATAACGGTAGGCGGTTGTTCCCTTAACCTCTTTGAGGTGCAGGGATACATAAAATTTTCTTTTATCCCTGCTTTCGTTAGAAAGGAGGGATACGATGATGGAATGGAATGATTTTTTCCAGATGATTATTGCAGTTACAAACATACTGCTTGTCATAAATTCATATCGCAACAATAAAAGAAGATAACCGCCCTGCTCACCAATAGGACGGTTATCTTTTATAACAATTCATTGGGAACAACCGCTTATCGGTATGCTCTATGTTTATATTATACACTACATATTAAAATATGTCAAATACATCATTCGACTGCACAGCTTTTGCTGTGCTTTTTTGTTGTTCAAAGGAGGTACATATGATAAAAGTAAAAATCACAAAGAATGTCATTAACAAAAGTGTAAGCCCTCTTGGAAGTGCATTAACTCCACGATTGATTGTATGCACTGTAATTGGCTTAGCTACTGCTATTGCAACATTCTTTGCATTAAAAGACAGTATAGAGTTCAATGCACTTATGTGGATAGTCTTTGCAGAAATAGCACTATTTGTTTCTTTAGGAATACAGATAAACGGAGTAGGTGTATTAAATCTTTTGTTCGGCAAACAGAAAGATACACGACCATTTAACAGAAAGGGAGTATTTAACGATGAAAATGAATCTATTTTCTAATATATTTTCTAAAAAGCAAAATAATATTTTTGGCAATATAAAAGCAAAAGTACCAAAAACAGCTCAAGATACTATACCATTCATAGAAGCCTATGAGAATGGACTTTTTCTTACCGGTGAAAATACATACACATTGATTTTCGCTTATAATAACATAGATTATTTTCTTTTCAGAGATGACGAAAAAGAAGATATTTATGAAAAATATATGCGTTTACTCAATACTCTGCCGTCAGATATAGAATATCAGGAATTTACGATGAATACCGAGGTTGATTCTGATGTGCTTTATAGAACACTCTTGCCGAATAAAGACTCGGAAGAAAAATATCCTGATATTGCAAAGGACTATAAGAAAGTCATAGGAAGCTATATTGAAAATACTTCCGCTGCTGCGGCCAAAAAGATTATGCTTATTGCAATGACCTATACACCTCAAAACAAGATAGATAACGCAAATATACTTTTTAAGTATTATCAAAATTTACAGCAGTTATTTACAAATCTTCATTCAGAAACGCACCAACTTGGGGCTGAGGAAGTGTTTGAAATTCTATACAAGCTGTACCACCAATTCAGCAATATTCCGTTTATGTTTCCTAAAAATGTCTTATCGACAGGTGGCAGAATTAAGGATTATATTGCTCCGTCAATATTCGTATTCAGACAGAAGTGCATTGAAATAGGTGATTCTTATACTCGTGTGCTGTTTGTAAAAAGCTATGACCGTAATATCGATGATGAATTTATTCATGACTTACACGATAATAATGAAAAAATAGTAATATCTAAACATTTACGCAGGGTAGACAAGGGTGAAGCTGCAGATATGGTTAAAAAGAATTTAAATAGCCTTGAGGGCAGCATACAAAAGCGTATGGAGATAAATCATAAGAATGGTACTAATTTTATTCCATATTCATTAAGTGACAGAGAAAAGGAACTTAAAGACCTACAAGACCGTCTTGGCGGAACAGGCTGTGAGCTTTTTGAAGTATCAATTTTTATAGCTGTTACCGCAAAAACGGAAGATGAATTAAATGAGCTTACTCGTTATGTACAGAATAAAGCTAAGTCACATCAAGTAGTACTTGATACTCTTACCGGACAACAAGCAAAGGACTTGATGCTATCACACCATTTGCATTAAGTAAATTCAATTCAAAATTTAATAATAATATAAAGACATATCTTCTTAGCGATGCTGCTGGGGTTATGATACCGTTCTCTCATGTTGAACATTTTGCAGAGGGCGGTATTTTTTATGGAGAAAATCAGATTACATAGCTAAAAAGTGCCTTTTTTACATAAAATTTAGGTATTCGCAAAGGTATACCTTTACGAATATATTGGAGGAAATATTAAAATGAGCGAAACAAGAACTTATTACTATGCTCGTGTCAGCACAAATGAGCAGAGTTTAGATAGACAGCTTGAAGCGTTTCATCAGCTTGGTGCAGAAGAAAAATATATCTTCGCAGACAAGCAATCAGGAAAAAACTTAGAAAGAACCAACTATCAGATTTTGAGAAACAACATACTCCGAAGCGGTGACACCCTTGTTATAAAATCTCTCGACCGCCTGAGCAGAAATAAGCTTGATATAAAATCTGAGCTTGAGTATTACAAGCAAAACGGCATTCGTGTAAAAGTCATAGATATGCCTACAACTATGATTAACCTTGAGGGACAAGAATAGATTATCGAAATGGTTAATAATATCATTATTGAAGTCCTATCTTCTGTTGCAGAGCAAGAGCGTCAGGAAACAAGAAAACGACAAGCCGAAGGAATCGCCGCAGCAAGAAAGCGTGGACAACATCTCGGCAGACAAGAAATAAACTTTCCCCCAAATTGGTTTGAGGTTTACATCAGATGGAAAAAGAAAGAAATCAGAGCTAATACAGCTATGGAAATCTTAAATCTGAAAAGAACCACTTTTTATAAGCTTGTTAATAAATATGAGCAAGAAGATAAGTGGAATATAATATTAATGATGTTCGATTACTCATCTTATCGTTGAGTGTTTCGCCACTTGTAAAAGAGTGAGTGCAAAAGTAATCAAAAGCGGGTATTGTTACCCGCTTTTTTAATTTAGAAAATTGAGGTTACATAAAATGAAAATTGCATTTTATAATGTTGATTTAGATTATATTGATTATTTAAAAAAGTTTGAATCTGCTCATCGTGGTTTTACCAGAGTTCCAAATGTTCAATATTGAAGTGGAAACAATAAGTTTTTCTATGGAACTGTTTTAAATATCCAAAGGATTGATTACTTTGTGCCTATATCATCTAAACAACACAATAGAGAAGATGATATTCAAATAAAACCAAAAAATGATAAGTATTGTAAAGAATATGCTACTTTGAGATTTGCATATATGCTTCCAATTCCTCACCAATGTATAACAATGCTTAATATTTCTGAAATTTCTAATAATACACAAAAAGAAAGAGTAAGAAAAGAATTAGCTTATTGTTGGAAATTTAAAACATAAATTATAAAGAAAGCCGTAGCATTGCACAAATAAATACTTGCAATGCTACGGCTTTTTTGCATAACTGAGAATTCAAGTCCCAGTTATAATTTTGTTTGTAAAAATAAATGGATAATTAATTATAAATTTTTATTGACAAATATATCCAAAATCAAGTTTTGTAGATATATTATTATGGAACTTGATAATATTGTTTAAAGGCAATAGGTATACACCTATTGCCTTTGAAGTTTGGTGACCCATCGGAGATTCGAACTCCGGACACCTTGATTAAAAGTCAAGTGCTCTGCCAACTGAGCTAATGAGTCATATTGGTTGGGATGGCTGGATTCGAACCAGCGAGATGACGGAGTCAAAGTCCGTTGCCTTACCGCTTGGCTACACCCCAGAAAAAATTTTCTTCAGCATACGAACAGTCATATGCTGAACGAAAATCAAAAAATATTGGGGTGGATAGTCGGATTCGAACCGACGCTCTCTGGTGCCACAAACCAGCGCTTTAACCAGCTAAGCTATACCCACCATATGGCGCGCCAAAAGGGACTCGAACCCCTGACCTACTGCTTAGAAGGCAGTTGCTCTATCCAGCTGAGCTATTGGCGCATATGGAGCGGGTGATGGGAATCGAACCCACACAACCAGCTTGGAAGGCTGGGGTTCTACCACTGAACTACACCCGCGTTTCGTGACAAATAGTATATTATCACATCATCCTTTAAATGTCAATAGGAAATTTAAAATTTTTTCTATTTTTTAAAAAAATTATTTTCAAAGAAATCACTTGACAATTTCATGACTTTATTGTATACTAATTAAGCATTATTTGCCGGTGTGTCGGAATTGGCAGACGAGACAGACTCAAAATCTGTTATCCGCAAGGGTGTGTGGGTTCGAGTCCCACTACCGGCACCATATAAGAACCTCACGGTTGATAGAAAGGTATCTTCCGTGAGGTTCTTATTTTATTTGTATCAATGTTTTTTTCGACTTTTATGCCTTGCGTAAAGTCTCAAAAAGTACCGCTTGAAAATTGCTGTGCAAGATAATTTTCCGCTGTTGGCAAAAATGTAACAGCGGAATTATAAAAAAACTTTCGCACAAAAGTGTACAGCCTGCGGACTTTTTGTTTTTCTATCTTCTATTCAACCTTTGAGCCGTCTTTGAAAACAAATACTACCTTGTCATGGAAATAAACGGTCATGCTGTCAAGCATTATATTCCACAAACCTTGTAATTGTTAAATATTCCTGAAAGCTGGGAGTTGGTATAGCTAAGAAGCATTTAGACCAAAGATTTTGATTTTTTCTTTTTATAATTTTTTAGATTTTATAAATTATCCTCTAACTTTTTAGTGATTAAAGCCTTTGCTTAAAATCTTCATATCCGAATTTTTTCCACAATTCAAAATCACCGTTTTTGTGAGAAATTGCAATAGAGGGAAGTGGCATACCGTTAAATGTGTTATTCTTAACCATAGTATAGATAGCCATATCGCAGAAAAGAAGTCTATCACCTATCTTCAACGGCTCATCAAAAGAATAATCACTGACAATATCTCCCGCAAGACAGGTAGGTGCGGCAAGACGATAAGTATACTTTTTCTCTCCAGCCTTTCCTGCCCCAATTATTTCAGGACGGTATGGCATCTCAAGGACATCTGGCATATGGCAAGCAGCAGATGCGTCTATAATCGCAATATCCATTCCGTTATTAACGATATCTAGTACCGTTGTAAGTAAATATCCTGCATTAAGTGCTACTGCCTCACCAGGCTCAAGATATACAGTAACATCATATTTGTTCTGTATATAGTCAATACATTTGATAAGAGTTTCTATATCATAATCATGACGAGTTATGTGGTGTCCGCCACCAAAATTAACCCATTTCATTTGTTTGAGATACTTTCCGAATTTTTCCTCAAAATATGGAATAGTATGCTTTAGAGCATCTGAATTTTGCTCGCACATAGTATGGAAATGTAAGCCAGAAATACCGTCAAGTTCACTTTCATCAAAATTTGCAAGAGTTATGCCCATACGAGAATTTTTTGCACAAGGATTATAAATTTCCGTTTCAATTTCAGAATATTCAGGATTAACACGCAAGCCAAATTCTATTTCAGGGTGTTTCTTTGCAATAGTTTTAAAATGCTTCCACTGAGAGAATGAATTCAGCACAATATGATTGCAATATTTCAGAAGCTCGTTAAAATCACTATCCGAAAAAGCTGGTGAAAAAACATGAACTTCCTTGCCCATTTCCTCAAAACCAAGCCTTGCCTCATAGATGCCACTTGCTGTTGTACCATCAAGATATTTAGAAATAAGTGGATATAATTTATACATAGAAAAAGCCTTTTGTGCAAGCAAAATTTTACAACCTGTACGCTTTCGGACTGATTCAAGTATTTCAAGATTTTTAATTAATGCACCTTCATCAACAATATAGCAAGGTGACGGAGCATTAGGAAATTCTAATTTTTTCATCATCAACACCCTTTCATAACATAAAAAGCTTAATTCTACAATTATAATTAATCAACTTTCCCAAGACTTTAAAAGTTTCGCTCGAGGCGGCGAGCCGCCGCTCCCAAGACGCGGAATCGCTCGGCAAGCCTCGCTCGACACTAACAAGAGAAACCGATTGCCGCGACTGATAAAACTACCGATTAGCAAACTAACTATCCTAAGACAATTAAAAGTTTCGCTCGAGCCTTTTCAAAGGCTCGCAGTTTCCAAAGGCAGAGCCT
>ERZ1106963.2815-NODE-2815-length-16154-cov-59.035033_pt1 | contig 16154 bp, 9 predicted proteins | sample MGYA00403681_ERZ1106963 | MGnify/ENA primary metagenome ERZ1106963 (study PRJEB35170, sample SAMEA104062407) | human gut metagenome | biome: human gut; feature: human-associated habitat; material: faeces | place: Denmark | collected 2012-05-03 ...
ACTCTCGCGCATTCGTTTATCGTCGCGCCCGTCGTGTAAACGTCGTCGATGACAAGGACGTTTTTGCCCTTGATTTCGTCGGCGCGGACAACGTCGAAAACGCCTTTCAGGTTTTCACGACGCTCTTTTGCGGTCAATTTCTTCTGTCTGTCGGTTTCTTTGACCTTTTTGAGATTGTCGAAAACCGAAAGCCCGGTGCGAAGTCCGACCTTTTTTGCAAGAAGTTCCGACTGATTGTAGCCCCTTTCTTTTTCTTCTTTTTCGGTCATCGGGACGTACAAAATGAAGTCGCAATTGAAATTTCCCGTGAAGTATTCGTCCGCCATCGCTTTCGCAAGTTCTTTCGCAATATAAAGTTTGTTGCCGAATTTAAGTTTTTTGACAAGGTCGCTTGCCGTTTTTTCGTAAATGAACGGCGAACGATTCATATCGAAGTATTTATCGAAGCGGGTGCAGTTGTCGCAGTAGTCCGCCTCGTTTCTCATTCTTATGCCGCAGATTTTGCAGCGATGCCCTTCGTTTTCGATAAGGTTTAAGTAACATTTTCCGCAAAGATTCAGCCTTGTTTCGTGTTGAAGTTCGTCGCCGCAGTTGACGCAGGTCAGCCCTTCGGGATACAGCAAATCCAGAAACTTATCGGAAAGTTTTTTGAAAAACTCCTTCATCTTAGTCGTATTCACCGTACGCCTCCGTCAGAAATCTTGTGAGCAACGTATATCGTTTTGCAGTGTAATTGTTCCTGACCATACGCTTTACGACGTCTTCCGCGCCCACGATGACGCACAGGTCTTTCGCGCGGGTTACGGCGGTGTACAAAAGGTTTCTGGTCATTATGAAATAGCTCCCCTGCGAGAGCGCGACAACCACCGCCTTGAACTCGCTTCCCTGCGATTTATGCACCGAAACGGCGTATGCCGGGATAATCTGGTCAATATCGCTTAACGAATATTCCGACACTTTATTATCATCAAAACGCACGTTAAACTTCATATTTTGTCGGTCTATACTTTCGATAAAGCCCGTATCGCCGTTGAAAACGCCTGCCCCGCGTCTAGTTCTTCCGTCAACTTCTTCAAACCATTCCTGCTCGTAATTATTGACGGTCTGCATTATTTTATCACCTTCGCGGAAGGTGTATTCGCCGCATTTTATGTCGTCGGAAGAATCCTTTTTCGGGTTAAGGCTGTCCCTTATCGCAGCGTTTAAGCTGATGACGCCCGCAACGCCCTTTTTCATCGGACACAGTACCTGCACGTCGGTCTGCTCGCATTTCAGATATTTCGGCAATCTTGTCGTGACAAGCGCTTCGACCTCGGCTTTGACTTCGGTCGGGTCGGACTTGTCGACAAAGAAAAAGTCTTTTGCGCGGTTGTCGAGCACAGGCATTTTGCCGTGATTTATAAGGTGCGCGTTTTCGATAATCATACTGCCGTCGGACTGACGGTAGATTTTGTCAAGATACGTTATTTTGAAAAGTCCCGACGCGATTACGTCCGCAAGAACGTTGCCCGCGCCCACCGACGCAAGCTGATCCTTGTCGCCAACGAGTATGAGCGTCACGCCGTCCTGCAACGCCTTGACAAGGCTTGAAAAGACATATTCGTCAACCATGCTCACTTCGTCGACGATGACGACGTCCACAGGGATTTTCGTGTTTTCGTTGTAAGTGAAATAGCCTTTGCCGTCCTTGAAATCGAGGTCAAGCAGGCGGTGAATGGTTTTCGCTTCTTCACCCGTCGCCTCGCCCATACGTTTCGCCGCGCGTCCCGTTGGCGCGCACAGCTGATAGGACAGCTTCAAAAATTTGAGAACGTGCAGAATGCACTTTATTATCGTGGTTTTGCCCGTGCCGGGGCCGCCCGTTATTACGTGCACGCCGGAATTAAGGCTGTTCGACACGGCTTCGCGCTGCTTTTCGTGCAGTTTTATGCCGCACATTTCTTCAAACTTATCGATTTGTTCCGAAAAATCCACTTCGATGTCGCCGTGCGCCGCTTCGAGTAGCGCAAGTCGTCTTGCAATCGTTTTTTCGGTAAGGTAGCTTTTATAAAGCATATAAAAGCGCGCGTTATCGACGACGTAGTCTTTGATTTCCGCCAGGAAAATAAGGTCTTCGATATTGCACTCCACCTTTTCAAGATAAGTTTCGTCAAACCCCAGAAGGGATAAAAGTTCTTTTTTGAGTATGTCGTCGGGAAGCGCGGTGTGCCCGCTCTTGTTTGACGCTTCTTTAAGGGTATAAATTATGCCAGCCCGAATTCTGAAATCGCTGTCTTTCGTGATTCCGACTTCCTGTGCGATTTTGTCGGCGGTCTGAAACCCGACGCGTTCCACGTCGGAAATAAGTTGATACGGATTGGTTTTTATGACTTCTTCGGTGCGCGCGCCGTACGTTTTATAGATTTTAAGCGCAAGGTTTAAGGACACGTCGAAGCGTTGAAGATATACAAGCGTATCCTGCATTTCGCCGTGCTCGCGAAGGGTGGCGCATATTTCCGCCGCCTTTTTCGCGCTGATTCCTTTCACTTCGGCAAGTTTTTCGGGGCTTGTTTTCATCACGTCGAGGGTGCGCTCGCCGAAACGCTCCACGATATTCCTTGCGGTAACTTCGCCGACGCCCTTAAAAATTCCGCTTTTCAGAAACTTTTCGATTGCCGCCGCGCCGTCGGGCTCGACAACTTTCACGCTTTCCGCAAGAAACTGCAAGCCGTGTCTTGTGTGGTACTTATAGTCGCCTGTAAGTTCCAGCCGCATACCTTCGTAAATTTCCGGAAAAACGCCGACAGCGGTGACGTAATCACCGCTGCTTCTTAAATCGACGACGGTATAACCGTTGTCTTCGTTTCTGAAAATAATTTTTTCGACGTCGCCCGAGATAATCATTACTTAATCTCCGCTACCGCTTTTTTAAGTTCCTCCGTTTTGTCGGTCTTTTCCCAAGTAACGTCGTTTCTTCCGAGATGGCCGTAGTTGGCAACCTTTCTGTAAACGGGTTTGCGTAAGTCAAGGTTGTTGATGATTGCAAGCGGACGGAAGTCAAACACTTTCAGCACCGCTTTTGTCAGAATTTCGTCGGACACTACGCCCGTACCGAACGTGTTCAAGGACACCGAAACGGGGCGTGCGCGACCGATTGCATAGGCAACCTCGATTTCGCATTTTTTTGCAAGTTTTGCCGCAACGACGTTTTTACAGACGTATCTTGCCATGTAAAGTGCGCTTCTATCAACTTTCGTGGGATCTTTTCCTGAAAGCGCACCGCCGCCGTGCGGGCAATATCCGCCGTACGTATCGACGATGATTTTACGTCCCGTAAGCCCGCTGTCGCCGTGCGGTCCGCCGATAACGAACCTGCCCGTGGGGTTGACGAAAATCTTTGTATCGTCGTCGATAAGGTTTTCGGGGATTGTGGTTTTTATGACCTTTTCGATAATATCTTTTCTTATTTGTTCCTGCGATACGTCGGGGTTGTGCTGTGCGGAAATGACAACCGTATCGACGCGTTTCACAACGCCGTCGTCATATTCGACGGTAACCTGTGATTTCCCGTCGGGGCGCAAGTACGAAAGGGTGCCGTCTTTTCTCACCGCCGTGAGTTTTTTGGTGAGCGCGTGCGACAGCACGATGGGCATCGGCATAAGTTCTTCCGTTTCGTCGCAGGCGAAACCGAACATCATACCCTGATCCCCCGCGCCGGTTTTGTCGATAATATCGCCGTCGAATTCCTGCGCGTCGTTGACGCCCATTGCGATGTCGGGCGATTGCTCGTTAATCGCGGTGAGAACCGAGCAGGTGTTGTAGTCGAATCCTAAATCACTGCTGTCGTAACCGACGTCTTTGATGACGTCGCGCGCGATTTTCGAGATGTCGGAATAGCAATCCGCCGTGATTTCGCCCATTACGAACACGACGCCCGTCGTCGCGCAAACTTCGCACGCAACATGAGCCCCGGGATCTTTTGCAAGAATATCGTCAAGGATAGCGTCCGCGATCTGGTCGCAAACCTTATCGGGATGCCCTTCGGTAACACTTTCTGATGTAAACAGTCTTTTCATAGTATCTCCAAAAAATCGGCGGTCAAAAAGGATATACTTCCGATGTGACCGCCGTGTATTTGTTATTCGTTGTCGTAATCGCCGAGGGTGTCGTCGAATTCCTTATCTTCGAAAGTGCAGGTAATCGGCTTTTCGGGATGATCCACGACGGGAGCGGTGGTGATGTTTTTGTAAATCTTCATACCGGTGCCGGCGGGGATAAGTTTACCTATGATAACGTTTTCTTTCAGACCGAGCAACGGATCGATTTTGTTTTTGATTGCGGCGTCGGTAAGTACGCGTGCGGTTTCCTGGAACGATGCCGCCGACAGGAAGGATTCCGTCGCGAGAGCGGCTTTCGTGATACCGAGCAACGTACGTTTTGCCTTTGCGGGTTCTCCGCCGTTTTCAAGGGTTTTTTGGTTGGCGTCTTCGTACTCAAAGATGTCGACGAGCGTGCCAGGGAGCATATCGGTGCTGCCCTGCGACTCGATCTTGACCTTTCTGAGCATCTGGCGGACGATGACTTCGATATGTTTATCGTTGATATCGACGCCGGAGTTTCTGTACGCCGACTGGACTTCTTTCGTTACGTAATCCTGTACACCTTTTACGCCGCGTGCGCGGAGCATATCTTGCAGGTTGATTGAACCTTGGGTGAACGGATCGCCCGGTTCCACCTTGCTGCCGTTATCGACTTTGAGTTTCGCGCCGTAAGGAATCGCGTACGATTTGGTTTCGCCGTCAGCGCTCGTAACGATGATTTCACGGTCGTTGTTGGTGCGGGTTACGACGCCGCTGTTTTCCGCGATGACCGCCTGTCCCTTGGGACGACGCGCTTCAAACAATTCTTCGACACGGGGAAGACCTTGCGTAATATCGTCCGACGTTGCAACGCCGCCCGAGTGGAAGGTACGCATCGTAAGCTGCGTGCCCGGTTCGCCGATTGATTGCGCCGCGATGATACCGACCGCTTCGCCGAGTTTTACGGGGTTGCCGCTCGCCATATTCTTGCCGTAGCATTTCGCGCAGACGCCGTGGCGTGTTTTGCACGAAAGAATGCTTCTGATTGCGACTTTCGGCAGTTTTTTGAGATCGGAGCCGTTCTTAATCCATTCGTCGGTAAGAATTTTGTCGATTTCCTGCGCCTTGTCGGGAAGGATCATCGTATCCGCTTCCACAAGCACCTCGCCGGTGACGGGATGTAGGACGGGTTTCACCGTATATCTGCCGTCGATACGTTCCGCAAGAGTTTCAAGCCTGTTCTTGCCGTCGTAAATTGCCGTGACTTCGACGCCTTTCGTGTCGCCGCAATCGTCCTCGTTGACGATGACGTCCTGCGATACGTCGACAAGACGACGGGTAAGATAACCCGAGTCAGCCGTTTTAAGAGCGGTATCCGCCAGACCTTTACGTCCGCCGTGCGACGAAATGAAGTATTCAAGAACGGAAAGCCCTTCGCGGTAGTTTGCCTTGACGGGAAGTTCGATCGTTCTGCCCGAGGGGTCGGAAACAAGTCCGCGCATACCTGCAAGCTGACGAATCTGTCCCATGTTACCACGAGCGCCGGAGTTCGCCATCATCCAGATGGGGTTGAAGGGATCCATTTCGGATTTAAGTTCTTCGGTGACTTCGTCGGTGGCTTTCTTCCAGGTTTCGACAACCGCATTGTAGCGTTCGTCTTCCGAGATGATACCGCGACGGAAGTTCTTTTCGACGTTGACGATTGCGTCGTCGGCTTTCTTGATGATTGCCTCTTTGCCTTCGGGAATATGCATATCGAAAACGCTTGTCGTTACGCCCGACAAAGTCGAGTATTTATAGCCAAGGCTCTTGATAGCGTCGGCGACTTTTGCGGTTTCGGTTGCGCCCTTGTACTTAAAGCAGTTGTCGACGATTTTGTTGAGTTCCTGCTTGCGAAGAGCGATAATGCCCTTGCTTTCGTTGATAAGCCCTTCGACTTCGAGGTCAAGCATTTGTTCGGGTGTGTCGCGCGGTACGAAATGCAAATCCTGCGGAATGATTTCGTTGAAAATCCAACGACCGATGGAAGTGGTCAGGCGTTTGCTGTACACTTTGCCGTCGATTTCCTTTTCAACGCGCATTACGACTTTTGCTTGAAGGTCGATGACGCCGTTTCTGTAAGCGGTCATCGCCTCGTTGGGGGATCTGAATATTTTGCCTTCGCCTTTCGCGCCCGGGCGTATGATAGTAAGGTAATAAGAACCTATTACCATATCCTGTGTAAGAGAGATGATCGGGTGACCGTCCGAAAGTTTCAGAATGTTGTTGGTGGACAACATAAGGATTCTGGCTTCGGCTTGCGCCTCGATCGACAAAGGTACGTGGACTGCCATCTGGTCGCCGTCGAAGTCGGCGTTGAACGCGCCGCAGGCAAGCGGATGAAGTTTGATTGCGCGACCTTCGACAAGGACGGGTTCAAACGCCTGAATACCAAGTCTGTGAAGCGTCGGAGCACGGTTCAGAAGTACGGGGTGATCCTTAATGACTTCTTCCAGAATGTCCCATACCTGGGGTTTCATCGACTCCACAAAGCGTTTCGCACTCTTGATGTTATGGCAGATGTTGCGTTCCACAAGTTTGTTCATTACGAACGGCTTAAACAACTCAACAGCCATTTCTTTGGGCAAACCGCACTGATAAAGTTTCAGTTCCGGCCCTACGACGATAACGGAACGACCTGAATAGTCAACACGTTTACCAAGCAGGTTCTGACGGAAACGACCTTGTTTACCGCGCAGCATCGAGGACAACGATTTAAGGTCGCGGTTGCCGCTGCCGGTGACCGCTTTGCCCCTTCTGCCGTTATCGATAAGAGCGTCGACGGCTTCTTGGAGCATACGTTTTTCGTTGTGAATGATGGTGTCGGGCGCGCCGAGTTCTTTCAGATGTTTCAGACGATTGTTACGGTTGATAACGCGTCTGTAAAGGTCGTTAAGATCGCTCGTTGCGAAACGTCCGCCGTCAAGCTGAATCATCGGGCGAAGTTCGGGCGGGAGAACGGGGATAACGTCCAGAATCATCCATTCGGGGCGGTTGCCGCTGATGCGGAACGCTTCCACGATTTCAAGACGTTTTACCGCGCGCAGTCTTTTTTGTCCGACGGAATTCGCGACGATGTCTTTCAGAATTTTGCTTTCCTTATCGAGGTCGATTTCGATAAGAAGTTCTTTTATCGCTTCCGCACCCATTCCGACGCGGAAAGCCTTGCTGCCGTATTTTTCGCAAAGTTCGCGATATTCACGGTCGGTAAGGACTTGTTTTTTGTGGATTTCGGGTACTTCGCCCGGATCGAGAACGATATGGGATACGAAGTACAAAACCTGTTCAAGCTCCTTCGGGGAAATATCCGCCATAAGGCTGATACGCGAAGGAACGCCGCGGAAATACCAGATGTGCGATACGGGCGCCGCAAGTTCGATATGTCCCATACGTTCGCGACGGACTTTCGCTTTCGTTACTTCGACGCCGCACTTTTCGCAGATGACGCCCTTGTAACGGATGCGTTTATATTTGCCGCAGTGGCATTCCCAGTCTTTCGTGGGCCCGAAGATTTTCTCGCAGAAAAGTCCGCCGGGCTCGGGTTTTTGTGTTCTGTAATTTATCGTTTCGGGTTTAAGAACCTCGCCGTACGACCATTCCCTGATTTTTTCAGGGCTGGCAATACCGATTTGCATTGAATCGAAAGAACTTAATTCATACATAATGCCGATACCTCCTTACTCAGCATCGTCCGACGCGTTGTCGGCCATATCCTTGAAAATATCGTTATCGAAATCAGCGTCGCTGTCGTCGAACAGATTGTCGCCGAACAGATCGCCTTCGTCAACGTTGTCAACCTTGAACAAGTCGTCGATGTCGACTTCCGCAAGTTCTTCGTCTTTCTTATCCGCGTTGAACGCAACGGTGTCTGCGTCTTCTTCGGTGAAGTCGCGCAGTTTGACCTCATCGTGTTCTTCGGTAAGAACTTTGACGTCAAGAGCCAACGATTGCAATTCTTTGATAAGAACCTTGAACGATTCGGGGATACCCGGTTCGGACACGTTGTTGCCCTTCACGATATTTTCGTAAGTCTTGACACGTCCCACGACGTCGTCCGACTTAACGGTGATGATTTCCTGCAAAATGTTCGCCGCGCCGTATGCGTACAACGCCCAGACTTCCATTTCGCCGAAACGCTGTCCGCCGAATTGCGCCTTGCCGCCAAGAGGCTGCTGCGTTACCACACTGTACGGACCCGTGCTTCTTGCGTGAATCTTGTCGTCGACAAGGTGAGCAAGTTTAAGGTAGTACATGTAGCCGACCGTTACGCGGTTTTCAAAAGGTTCGCCCGTGCGGCCGTCGAAAAGTTGAATTTTGCCGTCTTCGGGAAGTCCGTTTTCCTGCAAAAGTTGTTTGATGTCGTTTTCGGACGCGCCGTCGAATACGGGGGTTGCGATCTTCCAGTCAAGCATTTTCGCGACAAGTCCCAAGTGAACTTCAAGAACCTGACCGATATTCATACGGGAAGGAACGCCCAACGGGTTCAACACGATTTGCAGCGGCGTACCGTCTGCCATGAACGGCATGTCTTCTTTGGGAAGAACGCGGGACACGACGCCTTTGTTACCGTGACGGCCCGCCATCTTGTCGCCGACCGAAATCTTACGTTTTTGCGCGATATATACGCGCACCTGTTTGTTGACGCCGGGAGCAAGTTCGTCCCTGTTCTTTCTTGTGAAGATTTTCACGTCGACAACGATACCGCTTTCGCCGTGAGGCACACGGAGGGACGTATCGCGCACCTCTCTTGCTTTATCGCCGAAAATTGCACGCAGAAGTCTTTCTTCGGGCGTAAGTTCGGTTTCGCCCTTCGGGGTGACTTTACCGACGAGAATGTCGCCGCTTCTGACTTCCGCGCCGACTCTGACGATACCGTCTTCGTCAAGGTTTTTAAGAGCCTCTTCCGAAAGGTTGGGAATATCTCTCGTTATTTGTTCTTCGCCGAGTCTCGTTTCGCGGGCTTCGCTTTCGTATTCTTCGATGTGGATCGAGGTGAAAACGTCGTCGCGTACGAGTTGTTCGGAAATAAGTACCGCGTCTTCGTAGTTATAGCCTTCCCAGCTCATGAAGCCGATAAGGATATTTCTGCCAAGCGCGAGTTCGCCGTTCTGGGTTGAAGGACCGTCCGCAAGGATCATACCCTTCGTCACCTTCTGACCGCTGACCACGATGGGTTTCTGGTTGATGCAGGTGCTTTGGTTGCTGCGCACGAATTTCGAGGTGTAGTAAGTATCGTCTTCGCCGTCGGGACGAGCCACGACGATTTTGTCTGCGTCGACGTATTTTACGATACCGTCGTTTTTGGCGATGATAAGCACGCCGCTGTCGTATGCAATCTTATGTTCGACGCCGGTTGCGATCATCGGCGCTTCGGGACGAAGCAGAGGCACTGCCTGACGCTGCATGTTCGATCCCATCAACGCACGGTTCGTATCGTCGTTTTCAAGGAACGGAATAAGAGCGGTTGCAATGGATACCAACTGTTTGGGCGATACGTCCATATAGTCGACGCGGCTTACGTCAACCTCGCGGATATCTTCGCGGATACGGCACGTAACGCGTTGGTGAATGAATTTTCCGTTTTCGTCAAGCGTTTCGCTGGCTTGCGCGATGACGTACTTATCTTCCTCGTCCGCCGCCATATAAGTGACTTCGTCGGTAACGATGCCTTCGGGTTTTTTGACCTTTCTGTACGGCGATTCGATAAATCCGTATTCGTTGATGCGTGCGTACGAAGCAAGCGAAGTGATAAGACCGATGTTCTGTCCTTCGGGCGTTTCTACCGGGCACATACGACCGTAGTGAGTGTGGTGAACGTCACGGACTTCGAAGCCGGCTCTTTCCCTTGACAAACCGCCGGGGCCGAGAGCGGAAACTTTACGTTTGTGCGTGAGTTCCGCAATGGGGTTGGGCTGTTCCATGAATTGCGACAACTGGGAACTTCCGAAGAATTCCTTGATCGCGCTTGCCACGGGACGGGTGTTGATAAGCGTCGAGGGTTTCATATCGGCGGTTTCGGCGGCGATGGACATACGTTCCTTGATAACTCTTTCAAGACGGAGCATACCTTTTCCGAACTGATGTTCCAGAAGTTCGCCGACGGAGCGGACGCGACGGTTCGACAAGTGGTCGATATCGTCGGTCGTGCCGAGACCATAGGAAAGACCTTGGTTGTAAGTGATTGCCGCTACGATGTCTTCAAGCGTCAGGTGTCTTACGACAAGTTCTTTCACGTTGTTTCTTATTGCGTCAAGGCGCGCTTCGTCGCCTTCGACTTCGTCAAGAAGTTTTTTGAGATTGGGATAATAAACCTTTTCCAGAATTCCGAGTTCCTCGGGATTGCAGTCGACGATTGCGTCAAGGTCGACGGTGTTATTGCCGATGACTTTGAATTCAATCGTTTTCTTTTCGCCGTCTTTTTCGGCAGAGGAAACTTCGACGTAAACTTCGTTCACGGCGTTGTTCTGGATTTCTTTCGCTTTTTCTTCGGTGATGACCTCTCCTTTTTCGGCAAGGATTTCGCCGGTGAGAACGCTTACGACGTCGCGGGTGATTTTTTGTCCCTCGATACGGGAAGCAAGGCTCAACTTTTTGTTGAACTTATACCTGCCGACTCTCGTAAGGTCGTAACGACGATTGTCGAAGAAGTAATTGTTGATGAGAATGTTCGCGCCTTCGAGGGTGGGAACTTCGCCGGGACGCATTCTTCTGAACAGGTCGATTTTGCCCGCTTCTTCGGTGTGCGAGCCTTGCGGATCGCGTTCACAGGTGTCGGCAATCATCTTTTCTTCAAATACGGCGTTGATCTGGTCGTCCGTACCGTAACCCAAAGCCCTTAAAAGCGTGGTTGCGGTGATTTTGCGCTGACGATCGACGTGTACCCAAAGCAAACCGTTGGCGTCCTGCTCGAATTCAAGCCATGCGCCGTGGTTAGGAATCATCTGGTTGGAATAGCGCATTACGCCGTTTTTGTCCCTTTCGCCCTTGTAATAAACGCCCGGGCTCCTGACAAGCTGGCTGACGATAACGCGTTCCGCGCCGTTGATGACGAAACTTCCGCTGTCCGTCATCAAAGGAATATCGCCCATAAAGATTTCTTCCGGCTCTTCGATAACGCCCGTTTCGAGGTTGGTGAGACGAGCCTTTACTTTAAGAGGCACGGCATACGTCGCGTCGCGGTTTTTGCATTCCCTGACCGAATACTTCGGCTCGCCGTCGAGTCTGTAATCGATGAAGGACAATTCCATACGTCCCGAAAAGTCGCGGATGGGCGAATATTCGTCCAGCACGTCTTTGATGCCGTGTTCGAGGAAACTCTTGTACGAATTCTTCTGAACTTCGATGAGGTACGGAATATCGAGCACGTCTTTGATCTTGCTGAAAGAGTAACGCTCGGTATTGCCATACTTTACCTTGTGAACTTTTACTTCTGACATCGTGTAACTCCTTTTTTACTGGAAATTAAATTTTGAAATTATGTTGAAATTTTTGCTACCGTGCATTATAATGAGATAAGTGCATAAGAAGGTTATGTCTTGATGCACCTCGCGAGGGCTAAAACCTCAGTACGACAACGCAAAAAGGCGACATTCGCCCCTACCCTTTCCGACTGATTCGAAAAAGAAAAATATACTTATTCATATTTTTACGCATTTTACGAGTTTACACGAAGTCGCGCAAGATGTCAACCGTTTTTGCTTATATATTTATAAATAAAATAAAAAAAGTACAAAAATAAACGAAAAATAATGAGAATCGACAAATTTTTGAAAATTTCACGCATTATTAAACGCCGCACCGTCGCGCAGGACGCCTGCGACGGCGGCAGAATCGAGGTCAACGGCCGCGACGCGAAACCGTCCAAAGACGTCAAAGCGGGCGATATCGTCGTCGTGCATTTCGGCAACGACACCGTAAAAATCAAAATCCTTGCAACCCCCGACGTCGCAAACAAAGCAAACGCAACCGATTTGTATGAGGTGATCGACGACTGATGTTTGACGTAATTATTCCGGCGGCGGGCGAGAGTTCCCGCTTTTCAGGCAACCTCAACAAACTCTTCTGCACGGTAAACGGCCGTACGGTGCTTGAAAATTCCGTATTGCCCTTTCTTGCTTTTTCCGGTCTTGAAAAAATAATCGTCGCGGTGAACGACGAGAATTTTGCCCGCGCGCGCTCGCTTTTCGACGGATACGAAAACGTAACCGTGATTTTGGGCGGCAGCACCCGCACCGACACCGTGAAACGCGCCCTTGAACGCGTAACTGCCGAATTCGTTCTTATCCACGACGGCGCGAGGCCTTTTGTTTCCGACAACGTGATAAAAAACGTACTTGACGCGCTGAACGACGTCGACGCAGTGGTCCCCGTGATAAAACTCGACGACAGCATCGCGAACGTGAAAAACGGATACCGCGCGGCAGACCGCGAAGATTTCCGCCGCGTTCAGACACCCGAAGGTTTCAGAACCGAAAAACTGAAAACCGCTTATGCCCACAATTCTTCGTCATTTACCGACGACGCGTCGGTTTACCTTACTTTGTACGACGATGCGAAAGCCGTGGACGGCGACGTGAAGAACGTAAAAATCACAAGATTTTCCGACCTTGAAACTTTCCCGTACCGCTCGGGCATAGGCATAGATACGCACAAGCTCGTCGAAAATCGGAAACTCGTGCTCGGCGGCGTGGAAATTCCCTTTGAAAAAGGACTGCTCGGTCACAGCGACGCGGACGTTCTGACGCACGCCGTAATGGACGCGATTCTTACCGCAATCGGCGAAAGAGATATCGGCGTTCTTTTCCCCGACACCGACGAAAAATACAAAGGAATTTCCAGCATGCTTCTTTTGAAAGAAGTGTTATCGCGCTTAGATATGCGCGGTTACGTTGTGAAATTCGTTTCGGCAACGGTCGCTTGTCAACGCCCGAAACTTAACCCGTATTTCGACAAAATCCGCACGTCGTTGTCACACGCTCTTTCGATATGCAAGGACAATTTGTCGCTTGCCTTCACGACGACGGAAGGACTTGGTCTCGTCGGCGCGGGCGACGGCATCTCCGTCATCGCTTCCGCAACCGTTGTTGCAAAACAATAGGTTTATAACATCTTTTCTTCAACTTAAAGCGTCTGTTTTGTTGTTTTCAAAACAGACGCATTTTTTTAATGCATGGCACATATTATTTCTTAAAAGGAGAATTTAATATGTCTTTTCAGAAAAAAGTTATGATTTTATCCGACGTCAGAACAGGCGTCGGCAGCGGTATTCTGCGTTTTGTGTCCGACGGCGGGCGCACTGTTTTCAATACTTCTTTGCACGTTGACGACGTTCGGGACGCAACGATGATAATACGAATCGGCGACAAAATTTTGTCGTTTAATGCAGAAAACGGAGAAAGAAATCTCGGCACCCTTTCGCTTTCCGACAACATAGATTGCGTTATCGCAAAAAACGGCAAAACCTTGTATTTCGGCACGACGGGAAACGACAAATTCCGCTGTTTCAACCTGTTATCCGACTTTGAAAAGAAAACGGAAAACCGCAAAAAATCGGCGGTGAAAAAACAAGAAAACCCCGTCGAAAAAACACGGAAAAAAGATGAAAACGTCGATTTGTCAACCGCGTCCGAAACCGCCGAAACCGCAAGGTTTTCACCGCCCGACGAACCGCCGCAAGATGCCTCAGACGCGGGTTTTCGCGTGGAAAACGCAAGCGTTTCCGCCCCCGATTTCGCAAAAGAAAACAATTTTACAGGCAACGATTTTTACCTTGCCGTAAAGCCGCAACTTGACGAAATGTTTATTTGTTTTCCAAAAAACACTGACCTTGAAAACGCCGTTCCGAACAGCAAATGGGTGAACGTTAGCGGCGACGACGGCAATTACGTTGTGGGCTTGATTTTCAACCTTGACGAGGTCGAATACATCTGCTACGGCGTGCCGTACGAAAAAAAGAGCCCGCCACCCGACGAAATCAAAAACGTCTGCGACTGGCTGGCACTGACCGACGACGAAAACGGAAAAGGCTATTACGTCATTTATCAATCGGCAAAAAGCGGAAAAACGTTAAGTCGCGAAGATTTCAACGAATAACTGCTTTTCCGCATAAAAAAAGCGAGGATTTTTTCCTCGCTTTTGTTTTTTATTACCTCTTGTAAATCGCGCGCGGTTTTCCGTGGAAGAAAAGCGCAAGACTGTCGGGGCCCGAATTGCTGCCCACCATCTGGTTGACGTAGTTGTAATCGATTTTTTTGATTTCGGGGAATTTTTCGGTCATCATTTCGCCCAGAAGTTTGATTCCGTCGGGATTGTCGCCGTGGCACAAAATGATTTCGGAGTTGTCTTCGTCGCCCTTTTCGGTTTCAAACAATTCCAAAAACTTTTTGTATACGTTTTTCGTTCCCCTGACCTTTGCGGCGGGATAAACCTTGCCTTCGCCGTCAAGTCCCAGAATAATCTGGATATTGAGAAGGGTTGCGAACATGTATTCGATGCCCGAGATACGGCCGCTTCTTGCAAGATAGGCTTTGTCGCCGACCGTGAAATAATGATGATATCTCGGCGCGTATTCGGTAAGTTTTTTGTGCGCGTCTTCAATGCTCACGCCTTCGTCGCGAAGTTTCACCGCGTCCATTACGCACAGCCCTTCGCCGCCGACGCCTCCGAGACTGTCAACGACTTTCACCGTGCGGCCGGGATATTTTTCCATAAGCTCGGTTGCCGCGATACAAGCGGAGTTGAAACTGCCGCTCATGCCCGACGAAAACGCGATATGCAAAACGTCGTTGCCCGCTTTCACGTAAGGTTCAAGCGTTTCAAAAGTGATTTCAGCGTTGGACTGACTCGTCTTGGGAATCGCCCCCGCGCGAAGTGTGTCAAAGAACTTTTTCATGTTCTGAATAAAGCCCGTCGTGTCGGTGCGGCATTCCACAATATCGAACTCCGTGTTCGCCTTCCCGATAAAGTCGAGTTTTTTCAGCGTGCCCTTCGGCATCTTCAAAGAGTACGGCATCGGAACGATGGGTATATCATGTTCCTTTTCATATCCGACGGGCATGTCTGCGCACGCGTCGGTGCTTATTACGTAGTTCATTATAAATTCTCCCATAAAAGAATATATAAAATATATCACATTATTTTTATGATGTCAAACCATTGAAAATCACACGCCGAAGCGCGTCGGCATAGGATATAACGAAAGCCCTTGTTTACATATTTTTTCGGAGGTAAAACTATGGGTTGTTTATGCAGAAACAATATTTATCCTCGCAATCCGCCCGCAAGACTTTGCAGCGTGATAGCAGGACCACGCGGTCCCGTCGGACCGCAAGGAATACCGGGGCCTCGCGGCTTCAACGGACTTCGCGGTCCGCAAGGCGTGCCCGGACCTGTCGGTCCGCAGGGGCCTGCCGGTGCAACGGGACCGCAGGGACCGCAAGGCGAAACGGGTGCAACGGGCGCAGTCGGTCCGCAAGGACCTGCCGGGGCGATTGGTCCGCAGGGACCGCAAGGCGAAACGGGTGCGACGGGCGCAGTCGGTCCGCAAGGACCTGCCGGTGCAACTGGACCGCAGGGACCGCAAGGCGAAACGGGTGCGACGGGCGCAGTCGGTCCGCAAGGACCCGCCGGTGCAACTGGACCGCAGGGACCTGCCGGCGTAAGCTATACCGTTCATGCGGAAAACACCGCAACAGAAAGCGTTGCAACCAACACGATTATCCCGATTTCGCAGACCGCACAAAGCACAGGCGTGACGTTTACCGTATCAAATAACGCCGTAAACGTGCCGATTGGCGAATATCTCGTAACTTTCGGCGGCGCGGCGTCGACCACGGGCGCAACCCAGAAAACCATAACTTTGTACGTCAACGGAGCGACCTCGAACAACGTTGTTTACGACGGTTCCGACACGGGGATTACGTCCGCGGCGAAGACGGTTTATCTGAATTTTTCATCGCCCGGCACGCTGTCGATTTACAACACGACGGCAGACACCGCGTCTTTCAACAACGCGTTTATCACCGTCACGCAGTTGTCGACGACGGCATAAGAACAAAA
>ERZ1106963.2836-NODE-2836-length-16042-cov-4.849190_pt1 | contig 16042 bp, 13 predicted proteins | sample MGYA00403681_ERZ1106963 | MGnify/ENA primary metagenome ERZ1106963 (study PRJEB35170, sample SAMEA104062407) | human gut metagenome | biome: human gut; feature: human-associated habitat; material: faeces | place: Denmark | collected 2012-05-03 ...
AATCATACGACCCGGCAAAGGCGATAGACGACAATTTAACGCAGACGGAAAGCGGTTTGACGTTTCAAGGTGCGCACCCCCTTGTTACTTTGGATAATGTCCGGGCAATCGTCCCGGATGATTTCGTTTTTCAATATCCGGTTTGGAATATGACAAAGGAATACAAAGCCGGGGCAAAGGTTCGCCACAACAACAAAGTTTGGATTGCGGCACGGGACAACCAAAACGAGGAACCGACCGAAAGCGATTTTAACGACGATTACGGCAACCCCTATTGGCAACCGTACAATTTCATTTCCGATTATTTGGAGCGGTTAACCCGTAACGGTATTGCGCAAATGGTACAAACATTCACGCAAATAAAGGGATTGGATAAGGAAACAAAGAACCTGTTGGAGCGGCGCACGTTCTTTGACGGTGCGGGACGTATCCGGGCGACGTTGCCGAATAATCATAAATTAGTCGGGTTTGAAATTGTCCCGGTTCGTTCTATGGGCGTAACAATGAAAATCGAACAAATCGGGTTGCAAATGACGGGCGCAACCGGGGTTGTTCGTATGTATCTTTTCCATTCGTCCCAAATTGACCCGATAAAGACGTTTGATTTGAATTTTACGCAGACAAACGGCGGTTTTCAATGGTTCCCGTTGAAAGATTGTTATTTGCCGTATATCAGTACCGGAAACAACGCCGGGGGGTCGTGGTTCCTTTGTTACAACCAAAACGATTTGCCCGCCGGGATGCAGGCAATTAACATGACAAAGGATTGGAGCCGGGAGCCGTGCGGGACGTGTACGGGTTACGTTGATTTGGAGCGTTGGCGGGAAATAACCAAGTATTTACAGGTATCCCCGTTTATGATGAACGCCCCGGAAACATTCGACGAATACCCGGAGTTGTGGGATATTGCGTTGACGATGTACACCAATACGCAGAATTACGGGTTGAATTGCGAAATAACCGTTGGTTGCGACCTAACGGATTTTATCATTAAGGAAAAGCAGATTTTCCAAACGGTTATCCAACGACAGGTCGCCGCAATCATGTTGCGCACGTTGGCGATGAACCCCGATGTTAAGGTAAACCGGAACCAAGTAAACGCAACCCGGTTGGAAATTCTTTACGAATTGGATGGCAACGTTGAGGGTCGCCCCGGCGGTTTGGGTTATGACCTTAAAAAAGCATACGAGGCGTTGCGGTTGGATACGCAGGGTATCGACCGTATTTGCCTTACTTGTAATAACCACGGCGTAAAATACCGGACAACGTAAGATTATGGCGGGGTTAAAGTCAATACAGGATTTACGCAACCGGGTTGCAACGTTCAACAACGGGTTATCGTCCGGCGCATACATTCAACAAATCATTTGGGACAATGACGCCTATATTGTTGATATGAACGCCGAGGAACAATTGTTTGAACAGGGTATTAACCGTTTGGGCGTGGATATTATGGATTACGCCCCGTATTCGCCGTTGACGATAGCCATAAAGGAGGAAAAGGGACAACCGACAAACCGGGTAACGTTACGGGATACCGGGGATTTTGAAGCGTCGTTTTTTTTGGAAGTCGGCGACAAACAGTTTGAAATAAAAGCATCGGATTTCAAAACGGAGGACTTAATAAAAAAGTACGGGCGGCAAATATTGGGATTGACGGACGAAAATATTGCGGCGTTGATTTGGCAATATATATTCCCGGACTTAATGAAGAAAGCAAAAAACGTATTATATGGCAACGAATAAGAGAACAACCCCTATTATCCCCAACCCGGTTTTAATCGACCGGGTTTTGGGGAACATACAAACCGGGTTAATGGATAACGTCGATTGGTTGGACGTCGCATTTGGGCGGGCGCAACGTATCGCCAAAGTGATACAGGGCAAACGCTATTATACCCCGAACGTATATGCGGGCGGGACGGAATGGAGAGGCGACAACGATTATATCGACGTTTCCCCGGATGCCAATATTGGCAATTTTTCGTTCTTTTGGATAGACGACCCGCAAACGGTCGGTTGGGTTCCCAAAGAGCAAAGCGAGATTAAAGCCCCGTTTTCCCTTATTGTTTGGTTCGATTTGCGCAAGGTTTACCCCGGTCAACTCAACAACCGGAATACCGAGGCATTGAAGAACGAAATATTGACCGTCCTAAATGGCGGTTTTTGGCTGAAAGACGGGATGATTGTAATAAACCGGATTTATGAGTTGGCGGAAAACGTGTACCGTGGGTTTACGTTGGACGAAATAGATAATCAATTTTTAATGCACCCGTTCGGCGGTTTTCGCTTTGAGGGTGTATTGTCAGTTAATCAACCTTGTAACATTTAACGATATGGTAACTTTCATTATTTGGGTTTTGGTCGTGGCAACCGTGGCGGCGTTCCTGTTGACCCTGTTAAAAAAGTGGGGCGTTATTGAGTACGTCCAAGTTCACGGCAACGACTTTTTTGTTAAGATGTTCAATTGCGGCTTTTGCTTATCATGGTGGGCGGGGGTTGTTTTGTCCGTCCTGTTTGCTATATGCACCGGGAACCCGGCATTGTTATTGGTTCCGTTTTGTTCAACAGTCATAACCCGCATACTCTTATGAAAACGACAAAGATAGGGGAACGGGCGGTTGTGTTGTACGATAGTATCGACGAATTGCCAATTTTGCGATTTCACGCATATAACAAAATGTTGCTTATCGACGCCGGGGTTGGGTCGGATTTGAACGATTGGGATGCGCATATTGAAAAGGCAATCCGGTTTATCCGAAAGGAAAAGCCGGATTTGGCGGAAAAGGAATTGGATAATTTGCGGCAAAACGTTTATTTCGTCCAATCCGCCATATCGCCAAAGTATTTGGCGTTTGCCTGTTTGGTTAAGTCCGTGGACGGAACCGAATACAACGATATGACGGCGGACGGTTTGCAAAAGGTATTGGATTTATTCGCCGATGCACCGAACGCCGAGTTGACCGCCCAATTGGAAGCGGTCAAAAAAAAAATAGATGAAGAATTGCAATTGTATTTTCCTAAACTATTCGACGATGCCACGGTTAAAGAGTATTACGACCAATTGAAGCAACGCACGATGTTAATGTTGGATGCGATAATACAGGGGGACGAAAGCGACAAACGGGCGGAAATAGACCATATTACGACGTTGTTGTTGACTTATACAAAACCCCAATCGTTTAGCGGGTCGGATAGCATGGAAATACAATACGACAAGCAGTTTGAAAATATGTGTTTGATGTTGTCCCAACATTTGCACGTAAACCCAAAATCGTTTACCGTATTGGAGTATTACAACGCATTTGAGTACATTAAACAGGCGACAAAGCCAAAGAACCCGAAAGCGGGGTGAAATTAGCCCGTTTCCGGCGTTATTTGGTCCAAAGGGTAAATTGTATTACCGAGAAAAGAAAATTGAAATACGGACAAATTCCTCGAAAATAACAAAGTAATAATTGGCGTTATGACAGACAATAACAACCCGATAAAATATAGTGATTTGGTAAAGCCGGATAATTCGATTACCGACCTTATCAACCAATTAGACCAACTTTCCGACGCCTATATGAACACTCTAAAAAACATAAAGAGTGAGGCAATAAGCGTTCGGGCGGCATTGGCGGGCGTATCCGGGGCGACCGAGGACGGGCGCAAAACCATTAAGGGCGCAACAACCGATACCGACCGTTTGACCCGTGCCGCACGGGATTTGGCATTTGCGGAAAGCGAGAACGCAAAGCGGTTGGCAGAATTGAAGCAAGCCCAAAAGGAGGCGAACGAAATAAACAAACTTGTTGTCAAAATCAACCAATCCGCCGAGGGTTCATATAACAGGTTATCGGCGCAATATTCCCTTAACAAAATCTTTCTTAACAATATGACGGTTGAGGAAAGGGAGGCGACCGAGGAGGGGCGCAAGTTGGTTGCGGAAACAAAAGCGATATACGAGGAAATGAAGCGGCTGCAGGAAGCGACCGGGAAAACGTCGTTGAATGTGGGTAACTATTCCGACGCCGCAAAAGGACTGACGACACAAATAGAGAACCAAACAAAGGAATTGGCGTTGTTGCGTCTAGCGGGCAAACAGGGAACGGCGGAATACCAACAGTTGAGCAAAGAAACGGCAATATTGCGGGATGCGGTTAAGGATGCGACCGCCGAAATTACCCGCATGGCGTCGGATACGTCCAATTTGGATGCCGTGTTGGGTGCGGCGGCGGCGGCGTCCGGTGGCTTTGCAGCATTTACCGGGGCAATGGAATTGTTCGGGGCGGAAAGTGAGGACGTACAAGAGGCGCAAAAGAAGTTACAGGCGGTAATCGCTATTACGACCGGAGTACAGGCGATACAAAATGCCGTGCAAAAGCAATCGGCGGTTATGTTGGGTATTTCCCGTATCCAAATGGCAGCATTGAGCAAAGCGCAAGTTTATAACCGCCTTGTTACCATGCAGGGGACAAAGGCGACGTTGGCGGCGACCGTGGCGCAAAAGGCGTTCAATCTTATTGCGTCCGCCAATCCTTACGTCCTGTTGGCTTTGGCATTAGTTACCGTTGTCGGGGCGTTAGTCCTGTTTGCGTCCAATACCGACAAATCGGCAAAGAACCAACAGAAGTTGAACGAAGCGCAAAAGGTTTGGTTGGACTATTTGGAAACCGAGGCAACCGAAATGAACCGAGTAAGCAACGAGCGTGTCGCCCAATTGAACCGGGAATTAAACGTTGCCAAAGCCCGAAACGCTTCATTGTCCGAAACCCGAAAGATTGAGGACGAAATATTGGAGGAACGCACAAAGGCGCACAACAAATCGGTCGGTTTTTACGGTCAAGAATTAGACGATTTAGAGGCGAACCGGGCAAAGTTGAAACAATTACATGAAATGTTATTGCAGGTCAACACAGCCAAAGCCCGTGGCGATAGTAAAATTAGAATTGACGTCGATTTGGACGGTAAGATTGACAAAGTAAAGGTTGATGATGCAATTGACGCAATACAGGGGCAAATCGACAACGTGGGACGTGCCGTTGATATTGCCGTTAATCTGAAAACCGAGGGGGCGGATTTGGACGCCGAAAGGAAAATACAGGCGGCACAACGTCAACAGGAAAACCGGAACGCCGCCAAAGCGGAAACCGATATTTTGCGTAAAGCCGAGGACGCCCGGATTGCCTTAATAAAAAATTCGTTCGACCAACAGAGGGCGCAACGTCAAGCCGCCAACGCCCGTGCGATTGCGGATATACAATTGCAGTTGCGCACGGAGGCGAATTTGACGACTAAAGCCCGCAAAGCTTTGAACGACCAAATTACGGCGTTACGTCAACAGTTAGCAAACGATATGGTCGATATTGCCAACCAACAACGGGCGGCGGAATTGGCGGCGGAACGCACCACGCAGGACGCCCAAATTGCGCTTATGGCAGAGGGGGCGGAAAAGCAACGGGAACAATTACGGGTCGAATATGAAAGGCAGATACAGGATATAATAACCCGGTTGGAAACCGAACGGGGATTGACCGAAAAACAGGTTGAGGAATTATATAACCAACAAATTCTTTTGCAAGAGCAGTACGCAAAGCAGTTGGGCGAATTGAACGACCAAATAACAATAGACCAAATGCAAAGGGAGGCAGACCGGACGCAATTACGTTTGGACGCCGCCCGTGAGGGTTCGCAGGAGGAAATAAATTTGCGTATCCAATTGTTACAGCAACAACGGGCAATCGAGTTGGCGCAAAACAGGCAGTTAGCCGAGGACGTCCGCCAAAACGAAGCGGATATAAACGCCAAATACGATGCGCAAATACTGAAACAGACAACCGAGTTGAACCAACAACGGGCGTTATTACTTTTCGACCAACAACAGGCGTTGGAGGCGTCGGAGTTCGATTTGTTGCGTAATTCCGAGGAACGCAAAACCCAGTTCCGGTTGGCGCAAGAAAAGGCACGTTTGCAAAAGATTTTGGAGTTGAACAAAACCGCCGGGGTCAAAATGACGGAACAGGAGGTTAAGACAATCCAAAACACAATTGCCAAAATCGACCAAGAGATTGAGAAAAGCAAAGGCGACGAACGGAGCAACGATATATACGGTTTGTTTGGGCTGAATTTGGACGATGACCAAAAGGAGGCAATAAGTACGTCCGTATCCTTTGCAATGGAGCAATTACAGGTATTTTTAGATGCGAAATTGCAAGCCGCCGAAGCCGCCGTAAATGCCGCCGACAAAGAGGTTGAAAGCGCACAACGCACGTTGGACGCCGAAAGGGAAGCACGGGCGAACGGTTATGCCTCAAACGTGGTTATGGCACAAAAGGAGTTGGATTTGGCAAAGCGGAACCAAGAAAAGGCGTTGAAAGAGCAACAGAAAGCGCAAAAGGCACAACAGGCAATACAGACAATCCAACAAATCGGAAACCTTGTAACGGCGTCCGCTTTGATTTGGTCGCAATTGGGGTTCCCGTTCGCAATCCCGGCAATCGCTGTTATGTGGGCTTCATTTGCCGCCGCCAAAATTAAAGCCGCACAAATGAGTAAAGCCGCCGAGGGTTCGGAAAGTTACGGCGATGGTACGGTTGAATTGTTGGCGGGCGGTTCCCACCAATCCGGGGACGACGTGGATTTAGGAACCAAACCGGATGGAACCCGGAGGCGTGCCGAGGGCGGGGAATTTTTCGCCGTTATCAATAAACGTAATTCCCGCCGTTTCCGTCGTTTAATCCCGGACGTAATAAATAGTTTGAACCGGGGAACATTCCCCCAAAAGTACCTTAATGCCTACAATACCGACGGCATTAATGTAACGATTCAACAAAATAACGCACCGGATTTGCGGGATTTAAAAGACGATGTAAGGGAGATTAAGGAACAAAATAAACGTCGCCGTTACGTTGATGGTAACGGAAACGTCGTTGAGGTTTACAAGAATTTAACACGTAAAATAAAGAATTGATATGAACCCGATATATAGACATTCATTTGTAAATGCCTTTTTAGCAATTGGCGCAGTTGGTACAAACGGAGATATAAACGGAAATAATACAAACTTTTATTATACACGCACGTTTGTGCCGGTCAACAATGTATATCCAAGAAAGTTGTTTCAGAATTATACGCCGCAATCCGGAGGGGCGTTTTATGATAGTGACAAAAACGTAATTGGCGGTTGGGGTAGTGACCCAACCGCAACAAATACGGAATTTGACATACCAATAAATGCGGCTTATATTCGTTTTAATGTTAGTAAATCGCAGTACGAAGCCGGGACAGCATGGTTAAAGTTGGGAACGTTGGATTCCGAAAACATATTGGAGGGAAAGAAAGTAAATCCAATTTATAAGGATGATTTAGCAAAAGACTATGAGTTAGAAACAAATCAGAAGTTTTACCGGGCTAAATTATCCGGCAAAATTACTTTTGTTCGTAATGATTACGATTATATCAACGGGAAACAGTTTGATAATGAATTTTTGTATTGCATTGAAAAAAGCGACGACGGCGGGCGTACATGGTACCAATATTTTCAAGGCAAGTTTATGAAAACGGATTGTACGTTTACCGATTACGATAAAAAAGTAGTTGTACAACCGGACGCAATAGATGATTACAACGACGTATTGGCGGGGTTGGAAAAGGAATATAATTTAGTTTCATTAGCCCCGGAGATTCAAAAAATAACAATCAACAAACGCCCGTTGATACAAATATATGTTCCGGGGGATAATGTTGTTTCGTGCTTTTTGGGTGGTTCAAATTGGGAACAAAATGTTAGCGAAGCAGTAACAGACACGGAGGTTTTAAGAACGCAATATTACTTTTCGTTGGCGTCCCGTCTGAATGAAATAAATGTTACCGGAATGAATGGCGCACCAAATACATATAATGGGTTGTATGTTGGTCGTGTTGTTGATGGCGATGCGGCGCAGGGTATAGATTCGCAGGGCGATTTTTATGCGGTAGGTAAAAACTACAAAATACATTATGAAAAATGGACGGGCGTAGCAGGCAGGCAGGAATATTATTATTTCTATGATGAAAATAATGTTTTGTTGTATTGGTATCAAGGAACCGGAGTAATAACAACCAATAAAACAATCAACGTTCCAAATTACAATGGAGCCGCACCCGGTTCATTGCAGTTTGATATAAAATTTTATGGAGTTTGGGCACGTTATTTATGTGATGTTGAAATGATTGGGGATTTGAATACATACGCATTGCCCGCAAATGATATTGTAGAAAACAACCGAAATTATCATAAAGTAATAGGGTATGCAATAGACATTGCATTTATATCAAATAGGTTTTCGGATGAACCGACCGAGTGGGGTTTGGCTGATAACGGGCAATACTTTTATCCGCCATATTCTACAATCGGACAAACATTTTATCCAATTGCCCGTACAACGTGGCGTTATGCCTCAATATGGTTTGGATTTGCGTTATTTGATTGGATTTTGGAGGAAAAAGCACGAAAGGCATATACATTGAACGATACATTCACGCTTTCGTCGTGTATAGCTGTATTGTTGAAAAAGATTGCGCCGGGTATTACGCATAAAGCAACCCCGGAATATAGCCAATTTTTGTACAGTTCGGACAATCCAATTTCCGGTTTGAATTTCAGATTGTTTGTTTCTCAAAAAACAAATATAATCAATGGAGAATATCAAAAACCCGCACAGAAAGCCCCGGCAACATTGCAGCAGTTTACAAATATGTTGCGTGATTGCTTTAAATGTTATTGGTTTATTGAGGATGGAAAATTTAAAATTGAACATATTCAATATTTCAGAAACGGCGGTTCATATTCCGGCGGGGTAATAGTAAGCCATGATTTAACAAAGGAGATAAATTTGAGAAATGGCAAGCCGTGGGCGTTTAATACGTCCGAATATTCATTTGATAAGGTAGATATGCCGGAACGTTACCAATTTGAGTGGATGGATGACGTTACAGAAGCGTTTGAGGGGTTGCCGATACAGATAATTAGTAAATATGTAACAGAGGGTAAAATAGAGGAAATAAGTATATCAAATTTTACGTCTGATATTGATTTGATGTTGTTAAACCCCGGTGCAATGAGTTCGGACGGATTCGCATTATTTGCAGCCGTTCCGCCGACGTCCGGCACGCAATGGGTTTTGCCGTTTACCCGGCAAACGTTGGATGGGGTCGAATATTATTTGCAAAACGGATATTTGGCGTTTATAAACCTTTTGCCGATGTATTGGGTATATGATTTGCCCGCACGTAACGTAAACATAAACGGCGCAGATACATTTGCATTTTCTATTCAAAGAAACAAGAAACAAACATTAAATTTCCCGTCAATTACAGACCCCAATCCGATGCAACTAATAAAAACCTCAATCGGCACGGGGCAAATCGAGAAAATAAGCATAAATTTGTCGTCAAGAATGAATAAAATAACGATTAAACATGATACAGAGTAATAATAATTTATCCGTGTTGCCTTTTTACACCAATGTAAATTGGCAGAACGCCAAAAAATCGTATGCTTACGGGGATGTTTACCCGTTGGCAACACCGATGCGGCATATATTGCCGTTCCAAGTTATCCGGGCGACCCGGAGCGCACCAATTTTGGCGGTGCGGTTGTTCAATGATAAGGGACAACAAATTGTGGACATTACGCAACAAATGTTGGAAACGGGGTTGTCGGTCCAAAGGTTCGCCGCATACGGTTTTGATTTGTTCGTTTACAATGGATTGTTACCCCTTTCGTTCCAAGCGGAGCAAGGGCGGCATTATATCCAAATATCGGACGGGGTACAGGACTTTACAAGCGATATTTTTACATGGACGCCGGACGTTTCCGGGTTCATGCGCTTGCAATGGTGGGACGCCGAAACGCTGCAGTTTCCGAGCGGCGCAATATTTTACGACGGCTTATTTAAAAACACGCTGTTTATTTGCGCCGAATTGGGTAAACCGGATTACACGTTTGAGGAGGAGGGCGAAAGCCGGGACGGGTATTTTTTCCCGGAAAAACAAGTATCGTACAAAACATACCGTACCATATTTTTATCCCCGGAATATCTTTGTGACGTAATGCGAGTTATCCGAATGAGTGATTATGTTACGGTTGATATTGACGGGCAACATTACGAATGCGATACGTTTTTGATTACCCCGAAATGGCAAACGCAGGGCAATTTGGCGTCTGTCGAAATCGAATTTACAACCGATACCGTGATTAAAAAAATCGGGCGGGGCTTTATGCCAACATATAAAGGTGATTACAACAAAGATTTTAATACAGATTTTAACAATAACAATTAATTTTTACTACTATGAATTATACTAATTTGAAAGAAGCGGTTGCCGCCGTAATTAAGACAAACGGAAACCAAGAGATTACCGGGGCAGTTTTGCAAAACGTGTTGAGTACTATTATAACCACAATGGGAACCGGGCGCACGTTCGTTGGAGTGGCAACGCCAACGACGAAAGCAATAAACCCTTTGCCGGATGGCAATGTATTTTATTTAACAAGCGGGAGCGGATATTATGTTGATTTTAATGTAACCGTACCCGTTGGCAAATTATGTGCTTTACAAAACAATGCAACTGCATGGGAGTTAGTAATAATAACAGAAAGTGCAAGCGGATTAAACAATGAGTTAAGGGAATTACAATCATTGATACAATTTACAGAAAGAATGTATGCGGGTGTTAATCGCTTTAATAAAGATGCCATTGTTTATAATGAATTACTATCCCGTAATGGTAGTATTCCCGTGGGTATTGCTATTACAAACGGATATGTTAGAACCTCTTATATTCCGGTAGTTGAGAAAGGAGAACAAATTGTAATATCATGGAATGGCGGGCAAACACCGTTTAACCTAACCTTTTTTGACGCAGATATGAATGTTATTACGGACGGTTTTATACAGTCACTTTCTAACGGTCAAGTCATTACGCCCCCGGAAAATGCGGCTTTCTACGGATTAAATGTAAAAAATCCGTCAACATCAATATTTGAAACATTAAAAATCGAAAAAGGCAATGTTGTAACTCCTTATACTCCTTATTTGGTGGGGAATAATACTAATAATGGTAATTATGGGGAAGGAATAGAGGTAAAAATATCCGGGAATGACTTATATGTTGCTTTGCCATATAATAATGAAAAACTGCAGGTGCATAAATGTAGCATTTTTAAAAGTTCACACGGGAATAATAATTTCAATTTTGAAAGAGTTTATTTTGTTAATAAAGGCACAGATATTTCGGTACAGGGGACTGTATTTAAAATTTGTACCGATGATATTAGCCCAATTCAATTATATGGTAGTGGACGGGGTTTTTTTTGTGGAAATCACGGATTTGACCATTATGCAATAGCGAATGTTCCAAATCATGGAAAAACAAATGCAAATTTAGGAGAGTATTTAACAGATTCAGACGGAACAAAGTTTTATATTGTCAACATTATTGATGATAATAAAATAGGTTTATTGTCTGCAAATTTGGGAACGATAGACAATTGGAATTTTAAAAATGTGAATAGTGATTTGAGCGATGGTATATTAACAATTCCTTTTGCCTCAATATCACCGAACAATCAATTGCATCCCTCAACAAAAAATTTAACAAAAAAATTGTATTTAGATGGAACATATATAGCAAATGATGGTCTATATAGTGGAAAATCTTTAGTTGTAATTGATGAATATTATGGCGTTAATGCTCCTATTGTATTACAATATGTAATAAATAATCATGTTCAATGGGAAGATGCTACAATTGCAGTTGATGACCCGTATGTTACATTACGTAACACTTTTGTTTTTGATAAAAAAGGTATTATTGGCACAAACGCAGTATATACTAATTATGGTTTTGGGGAATCAAGATACGGGGGCATATCTTTTGACCCATTAGAACGATATACAGGCGGAAATCTTAAAATATATATGCCTAAAGTATTGCCCTTTGAAAGTTCGGGTATAGAATTGGATTTTGCAAAGGGACAATTAGCCAATACAAATTTCCCAGAATGGTATTATATTGCATCGGATAAATGGGTTCCCGGATTTATGCCGGATAGATTTGCCAATATATTGTATAAGGCAGATAACAATACCATTGAATTAGTAGGAGCATCCGGTATATTGCAAGTTGGAAGCGGAAAGAATGAAGAAAGGATAAATAACGTTAATGATGCAATGGTTATTAATCTATATAGAAAATCTTATAGTAGAACGTGGGATAGTAAAATAAATATTAGTGCGGGGCAATATTTCCAATCGGCATGGTATCGACAATTTAGGGATGCGGCTACATTTAATAATAAATATTGTTATAGTGATTATATTTTTGGCGGTGAATTGCATGTAATTGTAGATTATCAGGAATTTATTGGGGATGATATAATTAACATGGACAATGATTTTTTCGGTAAAAATGTTGTTGTATATGAAAAAACAGACAACATTAATGTACATGATACTTTTTTAACCGCTAACGGTATACGGATAAGCAAAACAAACAATGATACAGGATTTATTCATTTAATTGTAAAAAACAATTAATAACATTATAATTACTAATCAATCCCCGTGGCAGTAAAGGGTATGTGTACGGGAATAAATTAATTTTAAAGCATGGACAAACTTTTTTCATGGGAACAATGGCGAATGATATTTGCCGCAAGTTTTAGCCCGGTTTTGGCGTATTTTACCCCAACGGTCGGTTTTATGTGGGCGTTGGTAATTATGTTCGGGTTCAACATTTGGGCGGGGATGCGGTCGGACGGCGTAAGCATCAAACATTGCAAACGCTTTTCATTCCCGAAATTCAAAAACGCCGTTGCGGAGTTACTTTTGTATGTTGCAATCATTCACGTAATTTATTCCGTCATGCTAAAATGCGGGGATAGCGAGGCGGCATTGATTGTTATAAAGTCGCTTACATACGTGTTTATGTACGTGTATTTGCAAAACGCATTCCGCAACCTTATACAAGCATACCCCCGAAAGGTCGCATTGCGCATTATTTACCATGTTATCCGGTTGGAGTTTACACGGGCGTTGCCGTCGTATTGGCAACCGATAATCGAACGTTATCAAAAAGAAATCGACGACGATATTATTAACCAAAAAAAGGAGGGCGAAAAATGAACGACATTTTAAAACAGTTATTTCCCAAAAGCACGGAGGAAAACCGGGCAAAATACGCAATGCCTTTGCGTATGGCAATGATACGGTACAACATTGACAACCCGAACCGTGTACGGGCGTTTTTGGCGCAAATCGGACACGAAAGCGGGCAATTATCCGCCGTTGTCGAAAACCTTAATTACAGCGCAAAGGTGTTGCGGTCGGTTTTCGGCAAGTATTTCAAAACGGACGCCGAGGCGGAAAAGTACGCCCGCAAACCGGAGGCAATCGCAAACGTTGTGTATGCAAACCGATTGGGCAACGGCGACACGAAAAGCGGCGACGGTTGGCGATACCGGGGGCGTGGGTTGATACAGATAACCGGAAAATCCAATTACAACGAGGCGTCGCAAAAGATGTACGCATTGCCGTTGGGCGTGGACTTTGTGGACGAACCGGAATTGTTGGCAACCCCGGAGTATGCCGCACAATCGGCGGCGTGGTGGTGGGAAAACGCAGGGTTAAACGCTATTGCCGACGGGTTGGGCGGGGCGAACGATACCGAGGTTTTCAAACAGATAACCAAACGGGTTAACGGCGGATACAATGGGTTGGACGACCGATTGGCGATTTACGAACGTGCAAAAACTGTTATCGTATGAAAAAGTATTTGATTTTGGCGGCAATCATTTTGGCGGTTGCCGCCGCCCTATGGGTACAACACGCCAAAATAAAGAGGTTGACCGACGAACGGGACAAATACCGGAGCAACACGGAGGCATTATTGGCGGACATGGAGCGATACCAAACAAAAGACAGTTTGAACGCCGTAACCGTTGGCGTTCTACAATTGAAATTATCGGAGTTTGAAAAGTACCGGGCAGACGATGCGGCGTTGATAAAAACGTTGCAGACAAAGAACCGGGATTTGGAACGGGTTACAACAACCCAAATGGAAACAATCAACGAATTGCGGGCAACCGTCCGGGATAGTGTTGTATATTTGCCCGGCGATACGGTTACGACCGTTTTACGATGCGTCGATATTGTCGAACCGTGGTTTGAGTTGCACGGATGCGCCACGCCGGACGGACAATTTACCGGGACGCATATAAACCGGGATAGTCTGTTGATTGCCGAAACGGTACAATACAAACGTTGGTTGGGTTTTTTATGGAAAACAAATAAAATCAAAAATCGGCAAATTGATGTAGTTAGCAAAAACCCCGCAACAAAAATATTAGGGGTCGAATTTATAACAATCGAAAAATAACTATCTTTGCACTCAAACGGGGATAGCGCATACAAGTATAAGCCGAGTAATACGGGGAACATTAAACACGGCGGGCGGCTATAAATGGAAATATAAAGAGTAATAACAGGGGGTTGTAACATTGCGTTGCGACCCCTTTTTGTTTTTGTCCGTTTTTAGCCCCGTATTTCGATTATTTTGTTTGAATGGATAAAGTACCACCCCGGCAAATAAAGTGGCTTAAAATGAAAATTCGCCAAAAATAACTTTGCATACCGTAAATAAAGTAATTAAAAATATTCCTTTTATATTTGCACCGTCAAAAATGCAAAATAAAGAATATGGAAATTTGGAAAGATGTAACCGGATATGAGGGTTTATATTTAGTTAGTTCATACGGGCGTGTTAAGTCTGTTAAAAGTGGGTTGATATTGAAGCCGACCCAAAAGAATTGCGGCGGATTGCAATTAAAGTTGAGTAAAAACGGAAAGTCAAAAGGTTTTCAAATTAGCCGATTAGTTGCAATTGCTTTTATCCCCAATCCGGAGGGCAAACCATGTGTTGACCATATCGACGGGGTGCGTTTTCATAATTTCGTTGAAAATTTACGTTGGTGTACATACGACGAAAATATGAATTATGAATTAGCCATTGCCAATAAAACACGATACACGGATAAAATACAAGGGTTAGGATACGACGGCAAAGTTGTTGTTGAATTTGCCAATTACAAAGAGGCAGTACAAAAGGGATTCAATCGGTCGTTAATAAAAAAGAGTATAGACACGGGGAAGCCATACAAAGGAATTTACTACAAATATCTAAAATAAAAGAAAATTCTTTTGGTAGTTAAAATAAAATGCCTTATCTTTGTGCCATGTTAATAAAACGACCGGGTGTTTTCCCGGCAACAAAAAGAGCGATACAATGAAGCCCGAAGATATTTACAACGGTTTGGAATATACAACAAGAGAGATTAACCGTACTTTCAAAATCAAAGTAAACGGATTGTTCAACGGCAAAAAGATTAACACGTTGGTTGGTGTTTTCGGTTTGATTAAGTTAGTAGGCGTTGAAATGGCGAACAAATTATTGCGCCGTGCTTTCCGTTGTGTCAAAGACGCCGAATATTGTAAGTTGCGCCGGGGTTTGAAAATATCCTTTTATTATTACTAATCCGACCGGGCGGGTTCCCGGAATAAATTCAAATGAACATGGAAAAGAAAAGAACTATTGCAACAGAAAGCACGTGTAATATTTACGAAATTGAGTAATAAACCGCCGGGGGGAACCCCAGTTTTAATTAAAAATAAATTATATGAAAGTATTATCTTTATTTGATGGTATGAGTTGCGGACAAATAGCACTCAACGAATTAGGAATTATTCCGGAAATGTATTTAGCGGCAGAAATTAAGCCTCATGCAATTAAGGTTACACAAAACAATTTCCCTAATACCGTACAATTGGGGGACGTTAGACAAATAGAATTTGATAACGGAGAAATAGTATGCCAAAATGGTAAATTCAATGTAGGAAACATTGATTTATTTATTGGCGGTTCTCCATGTCAAGATTTAAGCGCATTGCGTCGCAATCGTGAGGGATTAAAAGAAAAAAAAAGTTCTTTGTTTTACGAATGGTTGCGCATAAAAGAG
>ERZ1106963.2837-NODE-2837-length-16040-cov-15.665812_pt1 | contig 16040 bp, 13 predicted proteins | sample MGYA00403681_ERZ1106963 | MGnify/ENA primary metagenome ERZ1106963 (study PRJEB35170, sample SAMEA104062407) | human gut metagenome | biome: human gut; feature: human-associated habitat; material: faeces | place: Denmark | collected 2012-05-03 ...
CAGGATAAGGAAAAACAGCTATGGCAAATAACAATTCCGGCAGAGACAAAAACGAGAAGGATCTGGTCTGCAGCTTCTGTGGAAAGCACCAGGACGAAGTGGAACGCATGATCATCGGCCCCGGCGTCAACATCTGCAGTGAGTGCATCGGCCTGTGCCACGACCTGCTTTCCGACAAGCCGGAGCGTCCGTCCGGCAGCCGTGCACCGCGTGCAGGTGCGGGCCGTACCCGCAGCCTGCAGGCCGCTGACGACCTGAACATCAACATCATGACCCCGGCGGAGATCAAGGAAGGCCTGGATCAGTACGTCATCGGGCAGGATGAGGCAAAGCGGGTGCTGGCTGTTTCGGTCTACAACCACTACAAGCGCATCCTGAGCGGCAAGGGCGGCGACGTGGAACTGCAGAAGTCCAACGTACTGCTGCTGGGCCCCTCCGGCGTGGGCAAGACCCTGCTGGCCCAGACGCTGGCCAAGATGCTGGGGGTCCCCTTCGCGATCGCCGATGCCACCACCCTGACCGAGGCCGGCTATGTGGGCGAGGATGTGGAGAACATCCTGCTCAAGCTGATCCAGGCAGCGGATTTTGATGTGCAGAAGGCGCAGATCGGTATTATCTATATCGACGAGATCGACAAGATCACCCGCAAGAGCGAGAACCCCTCCATCACCCGCGATGTGGGCGGTGAAGGCGTGCAGCAGGCCCTGCTGAAGATCCTGGAGGGCACTGTGAGCAATGTTCCTCCGCAGGGCGGCCGCAAGCACCCGCAGCAGGAGTTCATCCAGATCGACACCACCAACATCCTGTTCATCTGCGGCGGTGCCTTCGACGGACTGGACAAGTATATCCTGCGCCGCACCGACAAGTCTGCTCTGGGCTTTGGCAGTGCGCTGAAGGACAACTCCGTCGAGGCAGAGAAGGCCCTGCTGCGCAAGGTGGAGCCCCACGATCTGGTCAAGTTCGGCCTGATCCCGGAGCTGATCGGCCGCCTGCCGGTCATCACCGTGCTGGACGATCTGGACGAGGATGCTCTGGTGCGCGTGCTCAAGGAGCCCCGCAACAGCCTGGTCAAGCAGTACAAAGAGCTGCTGAACATGGACAACGTGGAACTGAACTTCACCGACGAAGCACTCCACGCCATTGCCCGTAAGACCATCGAGCGTAAGACCGGTGCCCGCGGCCTGCGCAGCGTGATGGAGAGCATCCTGCTGCCCATCATGTACGAGGTGCCCAACGACGCCACCATCATCCGCGTGACGGTGGATGAGGACACCGTGGAGAGCGGCGAAGCCCACCTGGAGTACGGCGCAGTGCGCAAGCGTTATAAGAACCAGACTTCCCTGAGCTGATCCTGAGCAGGGGAGAAAGGCCCTGTTTCAAAAGCAATTTGCTTTTGGCAGGGCTTTTTGTTTTCAGATTCTTGTTTCTAAGGGCAAAATGCGTTATAATAATAAAGTCTGGAATCTGTGCGGAACTTTTCCCTGGCAGGAGCGCTTCCCCCAAGGCAGATCCCGACGCAATGGGTAACAGGAAGTACGATAAAGGAGTGTGTTTTCAATGGCAAATTATCTTGCAATGAATCGTGAAGAACTTGCTGCCGAAAAAGCTGCGCTTGAGGCAGAGTACAAAAAGTTTCAGGCCAAGGGCCTCAAGCTGAATATGGCCCGCGGCAAGCCTGGCCCTCACCAGATGGATCTGGCCATGGACCTGCTGAAGATGAACGATTACACCACCGATGCCGGCACCGATGCCCGCAACTACGGTGAACTGGAGGGCCTGCAGGAGGCCCGCGTGCTGTTTGCCGATGTGTTCGGCGTGCAGCCCGGTGAGGTGTTCGTGGGCGGCAACTCCAGCCTGCAGCTGATGTACAACCTGATCAACATCGGCTATGTGTTCGGTTTCCCGGAGTCTCCGTGCCCCTGGTCTCAGGTGGAAAAGCGCAAGTTCCTCTGCCCGGTGCCCGGCTACGACCGTCATTTTGCCATCACTGAGGAGTTCGGCTTTGAACTGGTCAGCGTGCCGATGACCCCCAATGGCCCGGATATGGACGTGGTGGAAAAACTGGTGGCCGAGGATGACACCATCAAGGGCATCTGGTGCGTGCCGCAGTATTCCAACCCCGACGGCTACACCTACAGCGATGAGACCATCGAGCGCTTCGCCAAGATGAAGACCGCTGCGCCCGACTTCAAGATCTTCTGGGATGAGGCCTACATCGTGCACCACCTCACCGATGAGATCATCGAGACCCCGGTGCTGCTGAACGAGAGCAAGAAGTACGGCAATGAGGACCGTGTGTTCATGTTCACCTCTACCAGCAAGATCACCTTCCCGGGTGCCGGTGTTTCCGCCATTGCCTGCAGCGAGAACAGCATGAAGTATATGTGCAAGCGCTTCTCGGTGATGATCATCAGCTACGATAAGATGAACCAGCTGCGCCACGTCCGCTTCCTGAAGAACAAGGAAGGCGTTCTGGCCCACATGGCAAAGCATCGCCGTCGTCTGGTGCCCTGCTTCGATGCCGTCAAAACGGCATTCCGCAATAACCTCACCCCCTGCGGCGACATTGCCCACTGGACCGATCCCAAGGGCGGCTACTTCATCAGCCTGTACGTCATGCCCGGCTGTGCCAAGCGCGTGGCAAACCTGTGCAAGGAAGCCGGCCTGACCCTGACCGGTGCCGGTTCGGCATACCCCTACCACAAGGACCCGCAGGATTCTCATCTGCGCATTGCACCCACCTACCCCAGCTTGGACGAGGTGGAGACCGCCTCTGAGCTGCTGTGCGTCTGTGTGCGTCTGGCCGTTGTGGAAAAGCTGCTGGCAGAGCAGGCATAACATTTCTTTGTAAAAACCTCCTCCGTGCGGTCCGCCGGGCCTGCCGGGGGAGGTTTCAATAACGGGTCCCGCAGCAAACGGGACGTTTGGAGGTATTCCTGAAACATATGAAGACAAAAGGCAAAGCATGGCACCTGGTCGTCACAGTGCTTCTGATCCTTGCGTTTGTGTACACGGCGTTTTTCGGCGTGTCGGCAAAGTACGGCGATGTGACCACCACCTACATCAAGGGTGCAAAGGACATCCGGTTCGGTGTGGACATCAAAGGCGGCGTCAACGTCACCTTTGTGCCCTCGGAGGACTACGATGCCACTGAGGAGCAGCTGGAAGCAGCACAGCTCGTCATTGAGAACCGTCTGGTGGCCCTGAACGTCACCGACTACGAGCTGTATGTGGATCCCAGCTCCGACAGCCTAATCCTGGAGTTCCCGTGGCAGTCCGGTGAGACCGACTTCGACCCGGAATCTGCCATTGAGGAGATCGGCACCACGGCCTATCTGACCTTCCGCGAGGGCAGCAGCGCCGACGGTGACCTGATCCTGGACGGCTCCATGATTGAGAGTGCTGCGGCCCAGTACGGCCCGGTGACCAGCGGCGGTGCTTCGGAGTACTATGTGTCCCTGAAGTTCACCGACGAGGGTGCCAAGGCCTTTGGTGAGGCCACCACCCGTCTGGCTGCTTCCAACGGCACCATCAGCATCTGGCTGGATGACGAGAATGTGAGCACGGCCACCGTCAACGCGGCCATCACCGATGGCGAGGCCATCATCACCAGTTCGGCTTCCAACCCCTTCACGCAGGATGCCGTGGTCAAGATGGCCCGTCAGATCAACTCCGGCGCACTGCCCTTTGCCCTCAAGGTGGACAGCTACTCCACCGTCAGCCCCAGCCTGGGCGAAAACAGCCTGAGCGCCATGGTGCTGGCCGGTGTCATCGCCTTTGCACTGATCGTGGTGTTCATGACGGTGCTGTACCGTCTGCCGGGCTTTCTGGCCTGCATTGCACTGGCCGGTCAGGTGGCCGCTACGCTGGCCTTTGTTTCCGGCTACTTCCCGGTATTTGAGAGCTTTACCCTGACGCTGCCCGGCATTGCCGGTATCATTCTGGCCATTGGCATGGGCGTGGACGCCAACGTCATTACGGCCGAGCGCATCAAGGAAGAACTGAAGAATGGCAAGTCCCTGGACGGCGCACTGAAGAGCGGCTTTGCCCGCGGCCTGACTCCCATCATCGACGGCAACGTGACCATTGTCATCGTGGCCATCGTGCTGATGGGTGCCTTCGGCCCCTCGGACGGCCTGTTTGCCAAGGCACTGCACTTTGTGTTCTTTGCCTTTGGCCCCTCCACCGCCGGTACCATTTACGCTTTTGGCTATACGCTGCTGACCGGCGTGCTGCTCAACTTCGTGTTTGGCGTGTTTGCCACCCGCGTCATGATCCGCGGTGCGGCATCCATCAAGGCTCTGCGCAACCCCTGGCTGTACGGTGCTGCCAAGCTGGGCAAGGGTGAGACCGAGAAAAAGCAGATCAATTTTGTGGGTCTGCGCAAAAAGTTCCTGGTCTTTTCCTCCTGCCTGATGGCAGCCATCGTGCTGTGTGCTGTGGTGTTCGGCGTCCATCTGGACACCGAGTTCACCGGCGGTGCCATGATCACCCTGAGCTACGACGGCAGCTTTGAGATGGCACAGGTGCAGCAGACCGCCTCCAATGCACTGGAGAACACCGGCCTGACCCTGCAGACCGGCGAGAACGTGGCCACCGGTGACCAGACCCTGAAGATCTCCATGCCCGGCACCGAGACCGTGACCACCGATCAGGTGGAGGCTCTGCTGGACTCTTTGAACGAGACTTACCCGGACAACAACTTTGCGCAGCTGTCCCTGAGCAACGTCAGTGCTGCCATGGGCACCAAGTTCCTGCAGAAGAGCCTGGTAGCCGTGGTGTTTGCGCTGGTGCTCATCCTGGTGTACATTGCCCTGCGCTTCAAGAACATCGGCGGCCTGACCGGCGGCATGATGGCTGTGCTGGCACTGGTGAACGACCTGATGGTGGTGTTTGGCACCTTTGTGCTGCTGCGCACTCCGCTGGACGGCAACTTCATCGCTGCCATGCTGACCATTCTGGGTTACTCCATCAACGATACCGTCGTGGTGTACGACCGCATCCGCGAGAACCGCGCCCTGATGGGCAAGAAGGCCAGCTTTGAAGAGCTGGTCAATCGTTCGGTCAACCAGTCTGCCCGCCGTACCCTCATCACCACCATCACTACCGTGATGGCACTGGGTGTGCTGTGCATCGTGGCAAAGCTCTACGGTCTGGACAGCATCTTTACCTTTGCCTTCCCGCTGATGATGGGCATGATCAGCGGCGTGTACACTTCGCTGTGCGTCTCCACCTCGGCATGGATGCTGTGGAGCGAGCGCAGCCCCAAGTCCGGCAAAAAGGCCTGACGCAAAATTCCCGCAGAGGTTCAGGAGGAACAGAACATGAAATGTCCCTATTGCGGTGCTGAGGAATCCAAGGTGATCGACTCGCGCCCTACCGAAGACAGTGAGCGTATCCGCCGCCGCCGGGAATGTCTGAGCTGCCATATGCGGTTCACGACCTACGAGGTGGTGGAAACAGTCCCGCTCGTGGTCATCAAAAAGGACAACTCCCGGGAGCCGTTTGACCGGCAGAAGCTGCTGAATGCCATGCTGCGGGCCTGCGCCAAGCGCCCCGTGAGCTACGAGGCCATTGAGCGCGCGGTCACCAGCATCGAGCAGACCCTGCTCAGTTCCTACGACCGCGAGATCCCCAGCGTGCGCATCGGGGAACTGACCATGCAGGAACTGAAAAAGATCGACGAGGTGGCCTATGTCCGCTTTGCCTCGGTCTACCGGCAGTTTGCCGACGTGGAGAGCTTTTTCAATGAACTGAAAAAGCTCATGGGCGACCGGAAGGACGCACAGTAACCCGTAATTTGCAAAGCACCGCTTTCTCTGTACAGCAGCAGGGAAGCGGTGCTTTTTGTGTTTACACAAACCGCCGGGCCAGCCATTGCAGTGTTTCCACCTGTACCTGTGCCCGGCGCAGCTCCCCAAAGGCTTCTTCGGGGGCGTTCTGCTCCAGGTGCCCGTCGGCGGTGCGCAGGGCCGCTTCCAGCTCGGTAAAATCCTCCGTGCGCAGCAGATGGTTCATCTTTTCCCGCATCCGGTCACACCGGTCGGCCCCGCGAGCCAGTGCCTGCCGGGCCGAGGGCAGGTCGCTGGTGCGGATGGCCTCAATGGCACAGTCCAGGTCGGTGGAAATGTCATCGGCAAAGCGCTGTACCTGAAAGCTGCTGTAAAAGGCAGTGGCCAGCAAAGCGGCCACGATGGCAAAGCAGGCGTAGATCCGTTTCATTTCCGGCCCTCATGCACCGTAGCGCGGCGCTCCTTTTTCAAAAGAAAATAGTCCTCGGTCTCATTGCCGACAAGAAGTAGGATTTCCTGCGGCAGCAGGGTATTGGCCTGCGCCGTGCGTTCCAGCCAGGCACGGTCTTTGCCACACCAGTGCAGGTTGTCCTCGAGCACCTGCCCATCCAGCACAAAGGGGATGGTTGCGTGGCAGTGCTCCACCCGCAGCTGCAGGTCGGACAGCCGCGCAGGTTCCTTTTCCGGCCGCAATGCCACCGAAAGAGTCCCGTTCGTCTCAATGACCGCGTAGGACACATCCCGCGGATCAAAGACGTCCTTGCCGCGCAGGGCTTCCATCAGGTCGGCCACCGTCAGGCGCAGGGTGCGCAGAGCGTTCTGGTCGATCTCTCCGTTCAGGATCACGGTTTTGGGCCGCCCGGACAGCAGGTTGAAAAACTTCTGGCTGCGGAAGCTCAGCGCCGAGCCCAGCAGTTCCAGCGCAGCAATGAGAAACAGTGGGATCAGGCTGGCCGTCACCGGAACATCCTCTGATTCAATGGAGATGGACGCCAGATTGGAGATCAGGATGGTGGACACCAGCTCTTCGGGCTGCAGTTCCCCCAGCTGACGCTTGCCCATCAGCCGCATGGCAAACAGCACGCACAGGTAGATCAAAATCGTGCGGAAGATCAACAACTTCATCGTGGAAACCTCCTGTCGGCACCCGCCGGTATGGAACCGGCTCCGGGCGGGCATACTGCTGTGCAAAGGAGTGGATGTTGTGTGCAGCAGTTGTCGTTGCATCTGGCCGAAAATCTGGCAGAGCTGGACGCCCGGTTCGGTGCCTCTGCGGATTATTATGCCAAGGAAATCATGATTTATCATTGCCGGGGCTGCATTGTGCTGTTTGACGGCATGGCCAGTCTGGATTCACTGTGGGAGCTGCTGTTGGACGCGGCCAGTCGGCAGGCGCTGCAACAGCCCTGCCCATGCACCGGGCAGGAAGTGTATGAGCACATCCTGCATGGTTCCGCTTCCCCGGCCGAGAGCACCCCGGTGGAGGATCTGCCGGATCTTGTCAAGCGGTTAACGGCAGGCATGGCAGTGCTGCTATTGGATGGCTGCGCGAAAGGCATTGCTTTTTCGGTGCAGGCCCTCAAGTACCGCTCGGTGGACGAGCCGGAAGGAGAGGGCAACCTGCGCGGCTCGCGGGAGGGTTTTGCCGACCTGCTGCGGGTGAACCTGAGCCTGCTGCGCCGTCTGGTCCGCACCGATGATCTGGTGTTGGAGGTGGCACAGGCCGACACCGCCGCAGGGACAGAGTACGCTATTTGCTACTGCAGGGGCAAAGCAGACCCTGCCATGGTGCGCCAGGTACGGCAGACCCTTGCCGCTGCAAAGCCGGAGCTGCTGCTGGACAGCAGCTATTTTGTACCGTGGCTTCTGCCCAGCCGGGCACGGCTGTTCACTCCGGTCAGCTACACCCAGCGCCCGGCGGCGGCTTCGGCCAAACTGTGCGAGGGCCGCATTGTAGTGCTGGTCAACGGCAGCCCGTCGGCCATGGTGCTGCCGGCACTTTTCTGCGAAAATTTTGAATGCTTGGACGACTACGCGTCCACTGCCGTGTTCGCCTCCTTCTTGCGGGTGCTGAACTATGCTTCCTTTTACCTCACGGTCTTTCTGCCGGGGGCGTTCGTTTGTCTGGCGGTCTATCTGCCGGAGCTGATCCCGCCCCAATTGCTGTATAAGATCGAAGCCGCCGAAAAGGCTACGCCGCTGCCCTTGTTTGCAGAAATGCTGCTGGTCATCCTGCTGCTGGAAGTTATCCGGGAGGCCGGGCTGCGGATGCCGCAGTCGCTGGGGCATTCGGTCAGTCTGGTGGCCGCCCTCATTCTGGGCGATGCCGCCATTGCCACCGGCCTGATGAGCACCCCGGTCATCTTTGTGGCCAGCATTACGTCCATTGCGGTGTTCGTCACGCCTGCTTTGTACGAACCGGCCACCCTGCTGCGCATCGGCGTAGTGGTGGCTGCGGGGCTTGCCGGGCCGGTGGGACTGGCCGGGGCTTTTTTTGTGCTGCTGCTCAGCCTGTCCGGCACCGGGATGCTGGGGGTGCCGTATCTTGCACAGCATCCGTTCCCGCAAAGCCCGCTGGCCGAGGACGGCGTCATCCGGCGCAACTATCGGCACCTGTCCCGCAAGGGGTTCAACATCTGGCAAAAACGGAGGCCCCGCGCATGAATAAAACGCAGGACAAATTTTCATTGCCGGCAGTGACCCTCAGCATCTTTGCCGCGGCGGCGGCAGAGCGTCTGCCGGTATGTAGTTCGCCCCGGGCACTCCTCTGGCAGGAGGTGCTGGCTGCAGTACTGCTGATGATACTTTCTGCTTTGGCCAGTCGGTTTTGGCAGTCCGGCCCGCCAAAGCCTGCCGCCTGGGCAGCTGCATTTTGCCTGCAGGTCTGGCTGATGGCAGAACTGGCCGGAACGTTCTGGAAGGCTCTGCAAGTCTGCCGGGAAGAGTTTTCTTCGCTGGCATTGCTGGGGTTTTTGCCGCTGCTGCTTTGGGCGGGCTGGCAGATGCCTGCCCGCGCATGGGGTGCCCCGGCGCAGGTGTTGTGGTGGTTTGTGGCGGTGGGAAGCGCGGTATGTCTGATGGGGCTGGCCCGGCAGATGCACTGGGCCGGGCTGTTTGCGCAGGCTGCGCCGCAGAGCACGGCATTTACCGCTCCGGTCTATGCGGAATACTTTGCGGTACCGCTGCTCTGCGGCCGGGAGGAGCGGCGTGGTGTCTGCCTGCCCATTCTCACAGCCCTTGTACAAACGGCGGCAACGCTTGGCATGGCACTGGTGTTCGGTCGGACATACCCGGCGCGGGAATTGCTGCGTGCATGGAGCACCGGGACATTTTCCCGGCTGGACGCGGCGCTGCTGCTGGTCTGGCTGACCTGCGCGATTTTTCGCATCGGGGTGCTGTGCACGACCATCCGGATGCTGGGGCAGGAGTACGCCATACAAAAGCGAAAGGAAGTGCGGCAATGAAGCGGCGGTGGGCCCGAATTCTGCTTTATGCGGTGCTTGTTGGCTGGTGCCTGCTGTTCCTGCGCTGTGAGACCACTGAAAAAAGTATGATACGGGTGGTTTATCTGGAACAGAAGGAACAGACCTGGTCGGTGGGGCTTTTGTATCAGTCACCGGAAGCGGCAGCCGACGCAGCCGATGCCTCAGCCGCACTGCGCATCGCCGATGGCCGAGGGCAGACATTGGAAACAGCCCTTGCCGCTGCCGAAGGAACTTTGCCGCAGACGGCCGATTACCGCCTGTGTGACTATTTGCTTTTCCCGGAGCAGACGGAGAATGCCGTGCTGGCAGCTTATGAGAATCTGGTGCTGGAACGCGGCTGCGGGCGCACAGCGGCCCGACTTTCCTGCACAGAATTTGATCTGAAAATACTCTTGCAGTCGTGCGGAAAAACGGAGACGCTGCCCGACAAACTGCTGGACAAACTCAAAGCGGGCTCGGCGGCAATGCCCCGGCTGTATGCACACGAGGAAAGCATGCTGCTTCCTGTGCTTTGCTTGCCCGAAGCACAGGAAGGGAAAGTGATGGTTTCTGGCAGCGGGGCCTTCCGCACCGGGAGTGGTGCGGTGCAGCGCCTGACAGAAAACGAGACAGAGGCGTTTCTTCTGCTGACGGGCACACCGGGCAAACGAACCTTCTGGCTGCAAGGAAAGCGTGTAGCCATCCGGCGGTGCACCGTCTCAGTTGCTCTCCGGAAGCAGACGGCCACCCTGCGTCTGGACTGCCAGACGGCCTACGGCACGCCGCAGCCGGATGCGGCACAGCGTCGGCAGCTAGAAGAACTTTGCCTTGGGGTGGTACGTTCCTGCTGGCAGCAGGGGACAGACCTGCTGCATCTGCAGGAGTACAGTCTGCTGCGCACAGGCTCTCCCGACGGGTTTGACCCAACAAAAAACGCCTGCCCGCAGCTGCAGGCAGACGTTGTATTTCTGGGTGCTTGAAAAATCAGGATGCCGTGGGGAAGGTGACCGTGATGATCGTGCCGACGTCCACCTGACTTTCCAGCTTGATGCGGGCCCCGTGGATGAGGGCAATGTGCTTGACGATGGCCAGCCCCAGACCGGTGCCGCCGGTGGCCTTGCTGCGGCTCTTGTCCACTCGGTAGAAGCGCTCGAACACACTGCTCTGCGACTCGCGCGGGATGCCGATGCCGTTGTCGGTCACGGTCAGGCTGCAATGGCCGTCCCGGGTGCATGCTGTCACGATCTGCACCTTGCCGCCGGGGCGGTTGTAGCGGATGGCGTTGTCACACAGGTTCTGGCACAATTCATCCAACAGATTGCGGTTGCCCCGCACCGGCGCGCTCTCGCCCAGATAGGTCAGGGTGATGTAGGCGTGGCTGGCGTTCAGCTTCTGACGCTCCACACACTCCTTGACCACGTCCAGCAGGTCCACGACCTCCATTTCCGGCATGGAGGAGGTCTCGGAGGCGTTGTCCAGGCTGGACAGCTGCAGGATATCGTTCACCAGCTGGATCATCCGGCTGGCTTCGCCATGGATCTTCTGGGCAAAACCGGGCACATCCTCCGGCTTGGCGATGCCGGTCTCGATCAGTTCCGCATACCCGGAAATGCTGGTCAGCGGGGTCTTGAGCTCGTGGCTCACATTGGCGGTGAAATCCTGCCGCATCTTCTCGTTGTTTTCCCGCAGGATGCGGTCGGCATGGATGCTCTCGGCAAAGGGGATCAGTTCCTTGTACGGGACCTTATCCTGAATGTGGTCCAGATCCTCGGTCATGTTCAGCACCGGCTGCACAAGGGCGCGGGTGAGCAGGGTGGATAGGATCGCGGCAGCCAACATCAGGGCAACGCAGCTCAGCACGATGGCCGGCAGGGCTCCGTCGTAGACCGACCACACCGTTTCGGCGTCCTGCGCCACGCGCAGGATGTTGCCGCCGGGCAGCTGCACGGCATAATAATAGGTCTCATATCCCATGGTCTGGGAATCACGGATGTCCTTGCCGATGCTGCCCTGCAGCGCCTGCACGATCTCCGGACGGGTAAGATGGTTCTCCATGGGCTGATCGGTGGCAGACTCAAAGATCACGTCGCCGTCCGGAGAGATCAGCGTAATGCGCAGGTCGCCGGTCACAAAGAAAGAAAGCTGCTGCGGCTCGCTGGTCAGGTCATACCCGGCACGGATGAGATCGCTCTCTTTTTCCAGGTCATCCCAGGCCTGGGCGGTAAAAGCCCGGTGAAAGACAAAGATGCACAGCGCTGCGGTGAACAGCAGACCCAGAAAGCCCATGAGGAACAGCCGGTAGCTGATTTTTTCTTCCATGCTGTGCGGCTTCATTCGTCTCCAGCCTCCTCGTCATCGGCCAGCTTGTAGCCCACCTTGCGGATGGTGCAGATGTAGCGTCCGGCATCGCCCAGCTTTTTGCGCAGGGTGCGGATGTGCATGTCCACGGTGCGGCTTTCCACCGAAATGTCGGTGCCCCACACCACCTGCAAAATCGTCTCGCGGGTCACCACAAGGTTGGTGTTCTCCAGCAGAAGGCGCAGCAGGCTGTATTCTTTGTAGGTCAGTTCAACAGGCTGGTTGTTCACCGTCACGCTGTGACGTGCATTGTCCAGCAGGATCTCATGGAAGCTGAGCACATTGGGCCGTTCCTCCGGAGCCGCCCGGCGCAGAGAAGCACGCACCCGGCTGAGGAACTCCATGATGCCGAACGGTTTGGAAATGTAGTCGTCGGCACCGCAGTCCAGCCCGCGCACGGTGTCCAGCTCGCTGGATTTGGCCGTGACCATAATGATGGGCAGCCGGTGCAGGGAAGGGGTGTTGCGCAGCTTTTTCAGGATGGAGAACCCATCCTCGCCGGGCAGCATCACGTCCAGGATCACAAGCTCCGGGGCTTCGGTGCGCATGGCCTGCCAGAACGGTTCGGAACTGGCAAAGCTGGCCACTTCATAACCGTTGGACTGCAGGGCATACTGCTCCAGCTCACGGATGGCGTCATCATCTTCTACGATATAGATCATTTGTCAAATTCCTCCGCAGATTGATTGTCCGGGAAGAGATACCGCTCCCGGTATTTGTCCAGTCGACGATGAAATTCTTCGCTCTCCTTGGTATCTTTGCCATGGCGCAGATCGTTGAGGTAAGCGTGGGTGTCAAAACTGTCCTGTGCTACCTCGATCTGGGCAACAGCCACATTGCTGCAGTGGTCGCACACACGCTCGTAGTTGGTCAGCAGATCGTCCAGCACAAAGCCGTACTCAATGGAGCAGCTGCCGGTCTGCAGGCGGGCGATGTGGTGTGCCTTGATGGCACGCACCAGCTCGTTGACCACAGCTTCCAGCGGCTCTACCTTGCTGGCCAGGTGCAGGTCTCCCTTGCGGAAGGCGTCGGTGGTGCGGCTCAGGATATCCTGCACGGCATCTTCCAGCACCTGCAGCTCCTCTTGTGCGTCCTTGGAAAATTCAATGTTCTTCTGGTGCATTTCCTCCGCGGATTCCAGCAGGTTGACCGAGTGGTCACTGATGCGCTCGAAATCGCTGATGGTGTGCAGCAGGGTATTCACGCTCTGGCTGTCGGCGTGGCTCAGCTCGCGGCCGGACAGCTTGACAAGGTAGGTGCCCAGAGCGTCCTCATAACGGTCCACGGTGCTTTCCTCGTCACGCACCTTCTGGGCCAGCTCGTCGTTCCACTGGTGGGTCAGGCTCATGGCCTGCACCACGCCCACGCGGGCCAGCTCTGCCATGTCAGCGGTGGCGCTGCGGGCGCGCTCCACGGCCACAGCCGGGGTGTTCAGCAGACGCTCATCCAGCAGGGCAAAGCTCTCTTTTTCCGGGGAATCCGGGATGGTGAGGATGGCCAACTTTTCCAGCCCGTTGGCAAAAGGCAGCAGGATGAGGGTGGCCAGGATGTTGAAGGCGGAGTGCACCACGGCGATGCCCCAGGCTTCAATGGTGGAATCCACAAAGGCAAAGTGGCACACGGCGTTCAGACCGTAGAAACCAAACAGGAAGATGGTCACGCCGATGATGTTGAAGTACAGGTGCACCATGGCGGCCCGGCGGGCATTCTTGGTAGCACCCACCGAGGAGATCAGCGCCGTGACACAGGTGCCGATGTTCTGGCCCATGATGATTGGGATGGCACTGCCGTAGGTGATCACACCGGTGACGCTCAGTGCCTGCAGAATGCCCACGCTGGCGCTGGAACTCTGGATGATGCCGGTGACCAGTGCGCCCACCAGCACACCAAGGATGGGGTTGGAGAAGCGGACGAACAGGCTGGTGAACCACTCTTCGCCCTGCAGCGGCAGCACTGCGTTGGACATGGTGGTCATGCCGGTCATCAGCACGGCAAAGCCGATGAGGATGGTGCCCACACCTTTTTTCTTCTCACTCTTACACATATACAGCAAAATGCCGATAAATGCAAGCAAAGGACTGAAAGAAGTGGGTTTGAGCATCTTGATCAGCACACTGTCACCCTGCAGACCCGAAAGGCTCAGGATCCAGCTGGTGACGGTGGTGCCCACGTTGCTGCCCATGATCACGCCGATAGCCTGATGCAACTCCATGATGCCGCTGTTGACAAAACCGACCACCATGACGGTGGTGGCGCTGGAACTCTGGATGATGGCCGTTACGCACAGACCCAGAAAGAAACCTTTGAGCGGGCTGTCGGTCAGCTTGCTCAGGATCTTCTGCAGCTGGCCGCCGGCCTGCTTTTCCAGCGCCTTGCCCATGATGTCCATGCCGAACAGGAACAGGGCCAGGCCGCCCAGCAGAGAAAAGACATTGAAAATAGTCATAAGGATTTTCCTCACTTTGATTTGACGTGTTTTCTTCCGATTTTCAGTATAGTGGATGCATTGTAAAATCCGAAATCGAGCAAATGTAAAATCCATGTAAATGTAAAATCTTTTTGCATGAAGCCCGGACAGACCTCTTCGCAGCAGCGTGCCTTGGCCCGCAGGATAGAAAAAGATGGGAACAGGCGTTGTAATCGTCCGGATTTTTTACTATAATAAAAAGAAGAAGGATGCCGGCGCACAGCCGGGCACAAGAACACAGGAGGAACAAGGATGGGTACGTTCAACGTCTCGCTCAAAACGCTGACCGAGCGCGTCAGCCTGGAGGTGGTCTATACCCCCAAAGAACTGGACCAGATCAATGTTGAGATCGCAGAGGTCAACCGTCCGGGTCTGTTTCTGGCCGGATACTATGACTATTTTGATAAACTCCGTCTGCAGATCATGGGTCTGGCAGAGATGAATTTTCTGTCCGGGCTCTCGGCCGAAAAGCGCTACGAGGCGCTGGAACAGCTGTTCCGCCAGCAGCCGCCGGCCGTTATCGTGGGCCGCAGCGAAGAGTTGGAACCGTTCCCGGAGATGCTGGAGCTGGCCAAAAAGCACAGCGTGGCGCTGCTGCGCTCCAACGAGACGACCTGCACCCTGATGGGCAGCCTGATCAGCGTGCTGAACCTGGAGCTGGCTCCCCGCATCACCCGGCACGGCGTGCTGGTGGAGGTGTACGGCGAGGGCATCCTGATCCTGGGCGACAGCGGCATCGGCAAGAGCGAGCTGGCCATTGAGCTGGTCAAGCGCGGGCACCGTCTGGTGGCCGACGATGCGGTAGAGCTGCGCAAGGTGTCCAACCGGCAGATCATGGGCACCGCTCCGGAGAATATCCGCCACTTCATTGAGCTGCGCGGCATTGGCATCGTCAATGTGGCCCGGGTGTTCGGTGTGGGTGCAGTCAAGCTGAGCGAGAGCCTGGACCTGGTGGTCCAGCTGGAAGCCTGGGACCCCACCAAGAATTACCAGCGTACGGGTCTGGAAAACGAATATTACGACATTCTGGGCGTCAGCATTCCCAGCACCAGCATTCCGGTCTCGCCCGGACGCAACCTTGCTGTGGTGCTGGAAACCGCGGCCATCAACAACCGCCAGAAAAAGATGGGTTACAATGCGGCCAAGGAGCTGCTGATCCGTCTGGGTCTGGACGATAAACTGGACTAAAGGAGCACGCACCATGGAACAACTCAAGCAGCAGCTGCAGGCGGCTGGAATCCTTTATAAAGAAAACGAGCCGCTCTCGGCACACTGCACTTTCCGCATTGGCGGCCCGGCCGACCTGTTTGTGATGCCGCGGGATGAAGATCAGCTTTGTCAGACCGTTCAGTTCTGCAAACAGGCGGAGATCCGCTATTACCTGCTGGGTAATGGCAGCAACATCCTGTTTGCGGATGAGGGCTTTCGAGGAGCAGTCATTGATGTTTCTGCCGAAGCAGCGGGAATGGGACTGTCGATTTATCAGAATGCCGACGGCGATTATATTTCGGCACCGGCAGGTCTGAAACTTTCCGAGCTGTGCAAATTTGCCCTCCAGCACGGCTACACCGGGCTGGAATTTGCCTATGGCATCCCCGGCACGGTGGGCGGTGCCGTCTACATGAACGCCGGTGCTTACGGCGGCGAAATGAAGGATGTGCTGGAAGCCGTCAGCTATCTCACCGCCGACGGCCGCTGGGTGGACAGTGAAGCGTCCGAGCTGGATTTTTCCTACCGGCACAGCGCGTTTGAAGAGAATGATGCCTGCATCCTTGGCGCAGTGTTCCACCTGGAAAAAGGCGACCCGGATGCCATCAAGGCCCGGATGAACGAGCTGATGCAGAAGCGCATCGACAAACAGCCGCTGGACAAGCCCAGCGCCGGCAGCACCTTTAAGCGCCCGGCGGGCGCTTTTGCGGCGGCCCTCATCGACCAGTGCGGCCTGCGGGGTTACCGCCA
>ERZ1106963.2838-NODE-2838-length-16033-cov-8.462198_pt1 | contig 16033 bp, 9 predicted proteins | sample MGYA00403681_ERZ1106963 | MGnify/ENA primary metagenome ERZ1106963 (study PRJEB35170, sample SAMEA104062407) | human gut metagenome | biome: human gut; feature: human-associated habitat; material: faeces | place: Denmark | collected 2012-05-03 ...
TTCTGCCGGAGTGATAGTTTCAGCCCGTGCGCGCAGCACTTCGTTACAGCTATCAGTCATAGATTGTAGATTTATTTTACACGAAGGCGGGAACAATTTCAATGGAAATTTCGTCAAAATCCGTGAAAAGAGCCTTGATAAAACAGAGAAATCGCCTTTTGATTTTTGTGCAAAGCGATGAAGGAGCAAAAAAGTTACCCCGCGTTGGCCGTGTAGACCCCGCCAAACCTGCACATGAATTGCAGGTGGGTCGCCTCTGTCCGGTTTTACTGCTTCCAACGTCCGGCCGCAAAATGCAGCCGGGAGGCCTGCAAACCACCGGAGCGTACCGGCGTCCCGTATGACAAAATGTGGGTTTATAAAGAGCCTATCACGAACCACGCAGGGTAATTGCCATTGTAAGCGGAGCGGCGGGAAAAATCCGTCGGAAGCGAGGTTATTCCTCCTCGTCCTCCATCATCTGCTCCATGAAGAGGTCGTAGACCTCGTTGATCTCGTCCTCGTCGACGACGTTGGCGAGCATCTCCTCGCCGTCCACCGTCTCGCTCTTGAGAATGATGAGGCCGTACTCGTCCTCATTCTCCTCCTCGCCCTCCTCCACAACGGGGAAGAAAGCCATATAGGTCGTGCCGTTGTGCTCGAGCGCGTCGATGTATTCCAGCTCGATGTCGTTGCCCTCCTCGTCCGTCAGCGTGACGAAATTCGGGCCGTATTCTTCGCTCATGGGGGTGTCCTCCTCCAACAGTCGGTATTTGAGATGGAGATAGTATAGCGCATTTCCAAGCGCAATGCAAGTTTGACATCTGCGCGATTTTGTATTACAATAAATTATCTATTGTCAAAAGACAGCAAAGCGGAGCTCCGCTTTTTCAATTTGCAAAAGGAGGTAGCGCAATGGAAGGGAAACACGAAGCCGCCCGTGCGCCTCGAAAAAACCACAGAAGGAGTGGCGCCGGCATGACGGCGCTGAATGTGCTCGGCACGCTCCTGGCCATCGGCGTCTGCACGGCGCTGATGTTCTTCGGCATTTTTATGAAGTATGTCCACACCACGCTCGAGCCGGTGCTGGATGTGGATATGAGCGCCATCACGCTCAACCAGAGCTCGGTCATCTATTATCAGGACAAGAGCACGGGCGAGTGGAAGGAGCTGCAGAAGATCCACGGCACCGAGGACCGCACGAACATTGAATTTTCCGACATCCCCGACCATGTCTGGCAGGCTCTGGTGTCCATCGAGGACCAGCGCTTCTTCCAGCATCACGGCGTGGACTGGAAATCGACCGGCAAGGCGGTGTTCACCATGCTCACCGGCGGCGGAACGCAGCGCGGCGGCTCGACCATCACCCAGCAGGTCATCAAGAACGCCACCGGCAACAATCAGCCGACCATCAAGCGCAAGGTGACGGAGATCTTCCAGGCGCTGCGCTTCTATAAGAATTACTCACGTGAGGAGACGCTGACATTCTATCTGAACCTCGTCTACTTCGGCAACCATTCCTACGGCATTCAGGCGGCCGCCGAGAACTACTTCGGCAAGGACGCCAAGGACCTGACCGTTGCCGAGGGCGCGGCCATTGTCGGCATCACGCAGTACCCCTACCTCTACGACCCCTCCCGTCAGGGCACGCTCGACAGCGGCAAGACCTTCCGTGAGAAGAACAAGGAGCGGCAGGAGACGGTGCTCGACAAGATGCACGAGCTCGGCTATCTGGACGACGCGGAATACGAGGCGGCGGTCAACGAGCCGCTGGTGTTCGTGTGGGACGACAACTATGTGCCCTCCGACAGCTCGAAGGAGAAGGTGGCGGAGACCGCCGCGGAGGAGTTCGATCCGTATCTCGTCGAGCAGGTCTTCAACGACGTGGTCGATGCGCTGCGCCGCGAGAAGAACTATTCCGAGGAGATCGCCAAGAAGCTGCTCTATACCGGAGGCTATCAGATCTACGCGACCATCGACCCTGAGCTGCAGAGCATCGTGGAGAAGGTCTACGCCGATACGAACAACCTGCCCTACACCTCGTCCAAGGGCGAGCAGCTGCAGTCCGGCATGACCGTCATCGACAACGCCACGGGCAACATCGTGGCGATGGCGGGCCGCGTCGGCGAGCGCGAGGGCCGCTTCCTCTTCAACTACGCGACCGCCACCCGCCCCTGCGGCAGCGCCATCAAGCCCATCGCGGTCTACGCGCCCGCGCTGGATACCGGCGTCATCACGCCGGCGACGGTGCTCGACGACTATCCCGTGCGCCTGCAGGCGAACGAGAACGGCACGGAAAAAGCGTGGCCGAAGAACTCCTACAGCGGCTACAAGGGTCTTATCACGCTCCAGGCCGCGCTGCGCGTGTCCACCAATACCACGGCGGTGCGCGTGCTCGAGGCGCTCTCTCCGTCCGTGTCCTACGACTTCATGACGCAGAACCTCGGCTTCACCACGCTGGTCAACAGCGATCTCAACTCCGCAGCGCTCGGCCTCGGCGGCCTGACCTACGGCGTGAACACGGTCGAGATGGCGGCGGCGTACTCCGCCTTTGCCAACAACGGCGTGTATACAAGGCCGCGCACCTACATCGAGGTGCGCGACAACAAGGGCAACCTTGTGCTGGAGAACAAGCAGGAGTCGTGGGTGGCGATGAAGGAGTCCACCGCGTACTCGATCAACGAGCTGCTCAAGGGCGTGGTGCGCAGCGGCACCGGCACCGAGGCGGCCTTCTCCGGCATGACCATCGCCGGCAAGACCGGTACGACCTCCAGCAACTATGACCGTTACTTCGTCGGCTATACGCCGTACTACACCGCGGCGGTGTGGATCGGCTACGACCAGAATGCCAGCATCCGCGCGAACGGCAATCCCGCCGCGCAGCTGTGGAAGAAGGTCATGAGCGAGGCGCACGAGAACCTGCCCAATCAGAATTTCAATGGGAGTACCGCCGACATGACGCAGGTGACGGTCTGCACCCGCACGGGGCTTCTGCAGGGCCCGGGCTGCACCGATGTGCAGACGGTCTGGGTGGCGGCGAGCAACGCGCCCGCGCTGGTGTGCGACGGCCATGTGGCGGTGAACCTCTGCACCGAGAGCGGCAAGCTCGCGACCGAGTATTGTCCCGCCGAGTGCGTGCAGAGCGTGAATGCGATCGACTTCACGACCGAGAATCTGACGGCGGCGTGGGGCTATGAGCGCACGACGATCCTCCTGCCGCTGAGCGCGGCGGAGTACGAGGCGTATGCCGCGCAGCAGGCCGCCGATCCGACGTTTGTGATCCCTGCGGGCAAGCCCGTTCAGGCGAACGACAGCGGCAGCGTGTTCAGCGATCTGATGATGCTCGGCCCCTGCACGCTCCACCAGTACGTCGAGCCGGAGCCGACGCCGGGCGAGGGCTATTACGACGAGAACGGCAACTGGGTTCCGGCCGGCGAGACCAACCCGACCGACCCGACCGATCCGGAGGGATCGGAGGAGGTGTCGCCGGAGCGGGGAACGGATTTCCTCAACTGGCTGCTCAACACCGCGGCGTAAAATTGAATGGAAAAAGGAAGGCTCACATCGAGCCTTCCTTTTTTGTACGCAGCATTTGGGCGGCGAGCAGCAGGAGCAATGGGAAGAGCACCATGCCCGCTACGCCGAAGGCGCGGGCGCCGAGGTACATCGCCATGAGCGAGGCGATGGGCGGCAGCCCCGCCTGCGCGGCGACGAGCTTCGGCTCGGTGATGCTGCGCACGGTGAGTGTGCAGAGGTAGAGGATGACGAGCGCGGCCCCGCGGGGAGCCGAGCCGAGCAGCAGCTCGGCGAGCGCCCAGGGAATAAGCACCGTTCCTGTGCCGAACACCGGCAGCGCGTCCACGAGCGTGATGAGAAAGGCGGCGAGCAGGGAGTAGCGCTCGCCCAGCAGCCAGAAGCCGGCGAGGAGCTGGCAGAAGGTGAGGGAGCAGAGAATCGCCTGCGCACGCAGCCAGCGCGTGAGCGAGTGCGTCACGCCGTCACGCCAGAAGCGGAGCCGCTTCTGCGCGCGAGGACTCAGGCGGCGTTTCGCCGCCGCGCAGAGCGTGGGATAGGAGGCGGCGAGGAAGAAGACGGCAAGCAGCGTTGTTGCGGCGAAGAGCACCAGCGCCGGCACGGCGGCGGCCATCGAGCCGAGCAGGGCGAGGGCGCGGGAGGCGAGACCGGCGAGCGCCGTGCTGCCGTAAGCCGCCCAGTCGGAGAGCTCGGCGGTCAGAAGCTCCCGCAGCCAGTCAGGACAGAGCGCGCCGTAGGCGCGCAGCCGATCGAGCAGTCCGCCGGTCAGCGCGGGCAGCGCGTCGAGCAGCGTCGGGAGCTGGGTGAGGAAGGCGGTCGCCTCGGTGAAAAGCGCCGAGAGGAGCAGCGAGAGGAGCCCGCCGAGGAGAAAGAGCAGAAAGAGCGTCAGCAGCGCGGCGGAGAAGCCGCGCTTGAAATGAACGGTCCGCCGCAGGAGGAGAATGACCGGCTCCATCGCGCGGGCCGCGGCGAACGCGAGAAGAAAGGGCAGCAGCCACCAGAGAAGATAGCGGAGAAAGAGATAGAGCGCTGCGGCGAGCACGGCATAATAGGCGCCGGTGAGCAAAAACTCCTTTTTTTGTTCGCTCTGCAAAAAGACCGGCCTCCTTCCTGTCGAATGTTATAGGAAAAAGCTACTTGCTCTCTGTGGATCGTTATGGTATTATATCTCTATATAAAGACAAATGCTCACGAGAGGAGAACAGGACATGGGAAAAAAGACAAAATTCTATCTGGTCGCTGCGGATGCGCTGCCGGAGATCTTTCTCAAGGTCGCCGAGGCCAAGCGGATGCTTCACGCGGGCGAGGTGAGCACGGCGGGCGAGGCCGCGCGGCAGGTCGGCATCAGCCGCAGCGCCTTTTATAAGTACCGTGACAGCGTGCAGCCCTTCAACGATATGAAGACCGGCCGCATCATTACGTTCTACGCTCTGCTCAAGGATAATCCGGGCGTGCTGAGCAACGTTCTTTCTATTTTTGCCGGTTCGGGCGCAAATATACTCACCATCAACCAGAGCATCCCGACAAACGGCTGCGCCGCCGTGACCATCTCGGCGGAGACGAGCGATATGCGCGAATCGCTCGAGGAGCTCATCGCCAGCGCTGCGGAGACGGCGGGCGTGGTCAAGTTTGAGATCCTTGCGGGCTGAACCCGCAGGGAGGGTACGGCATACAATGAGTCAGCAGACTGCTTGCAGTTTGCCGACTCATTTTTTTGCTGGGAAGAGAAGGGGGCTGCTATGGGCCTTATCGTACAGAAATTCGGCGGCAGCAGCGTGCGTGACCGCGAGCGGCTGCTGCGCGCCATGAGGATCGTCCGGCGCACCTGGGAGCAGGGGGACGACGTGGTGGTCGTGCTCAGCGCACAGGGCGACACGACCGACGCGCTGCTCGCGCGCGCCCGCGAGCTGACGGAAGAGCCGCCGCCGCGTGAGCTGGACGCTCTGCTCGCCACGGGGGAGACCGCGAGCGTGGCCCTCGGCGCGATCGCGCTTGCCTCGCTCGGTGTGCCGGCAGTCTCGCTCTCCGGCTGGCAGGTGCCGGTCGGGACGGACGGCACGCACGGCGGCGCGAACGTGAGAAGCGTGGGCGCGGAGCGCATCCGGCAGGAGCTGGCGCAGCGGCGCGTCGTGCTCGCGGCAGGCTTTCAGGGCGTTGACGCGGCGGGAGACGTCACCACGCTCGGGCGCGGCGGCAGCGACACGAGCGCCGTGGCGCTCGCGGCCTTCCTCGGCGCGGAGCGCTGTATCATTTATACGGACGTGGACGGCGTTTATACCACCGATCCGCGCGTGTGCCCGACGGCGCGGCGGCTCGCCGCCGTCTCCTGCGACCAGATGCTCCGCCTCGCCGCGAACGGCGCGCAGGTGCTCCACGACCGTTCGGTCGCGCTGGCGGCAAGGCACGGCGTGACCGTCGAGGTGCGCTCGTGCGAGGAGGGGAGCGTCGGCACGCTCGTCGTGCCCCGCGCGGAGAGCGGGGAGGTCACGGGTGTCACGCGCTCGCGCCGCGGGGAGGTCACGCGCGTGACGGCCATCGGGCGCGCGCTGCCGTCGCTCGCGGCGATCCGTGCGGCGGTCTCTGCGCTGGAGACGGCGGGCATTACGGTCCTCGGACTCGAGGAGGGCGAGCAGCGCGTCACGCTGCTGGTGAAGCGGGACGACGAGGACGCGGCGCTCTGCGCCGTACACGACGCGCTTGTGCCGCGGTGAGGGAAAGCAGCGGTTTGCGCGGCGAAGGCCGCCGCAAACCGCTCTTTCCTGTGCCTGCCCCTGTTGACCGATGGCGAAAAAAACGGATTTTTCATCCGCGGAAAAGAATCCGTTGCAATTTCGACGGGAATATGTTATCCTACGCTAAACCGGTCTGCGCTGCGCGAGCAGCCAATCTCAACAGGCCGGATGCTTAGGAGGTTATCTACTTGGACCCTGCTGACCCGTTATTGCCGAAAATTCTGGTACTGGTCATACTTATTCTTATCAACGCATTCTTTGCCGCGGCGGAGATCGCGGTCATCTCGCTTTCGGAAACGAAGCTGCGCAAGCAGGCGGAGGAGGGCGACAAGAAGGCGAAGAAGCTGCTTGTGCTCATGCAGGCGCCGGACAGCTTTCTTTCCGCCATTCAGATCGCCATCACACTCGCCGGCTTCCTGTCCTCGGCCTTCGCGGCGGACAGCTTTTCCGATCCGCTCGTGCATTGGCTGACGGTGGACAAGGGCTTCACGGCCATTCCCACCTCGACGCTCAACACGATCATGGTGGTGCTCATCACCATCGTGCTCTCGTACTTCAGCCTTGTGCTCGGCGAGCTGGTGCCCAAGCGCATCGCCATGAAAAAGACCGAAGCGGTCGCCCGCTTCACGGTCGGTGCGGTGACGAGCGTGGCGGCGGTGTTCCGCCCGGTCATCTGGCTGCTCTCCAAGTCCACGAACGGCGTATTGCGCCTGCTGCACATCGACCCCAAGGCCGATGAGGAGGACGTGAGCGAGGATGAGATCCGCATGATGGTGGACCTCGGCGAGGAGCGCGGCGCGATCGAGTCCAATGAGAAAGAGCTCATTGACAACATCTTTGAATTCAACAACACGACCGCCGAGGACGTGATGATCCACCGCACCGACATGGTGATGCTGTGGGTCGAGGACACGCGCGAGGAGATCCTCGCAACGATCCGCTCGTCCGGCCTGTCCCGCTTCCCGGTCTACGAGGAGAACGCGGACGACATCATCGGCATCCTCTCCACGCGCGAGTATCTGCTCAACGCGCAGGCGGAAGCGCCCAAGCCCATGCGTGAGCTGCTGCGCCCCGCGTATTTCGTACCCGAGTCCGTGCGCACGGATGTGCTGTTCCGCGATATGCAGAGCAAGAAGGTACACATGTCCATCGTGGTGGACGAGTACGGCGGCACGAGCGGCCTGGTGACGATGGAGGATCTTCTCGAGGAGATCGTCGGCAACATTTACGACGAGTTCGACCCGCAGGAGGAAAAGGACATCGAAAAGGTGGGCGACAATCTCTGGCGTGTGGCAGGCTCGTGCGAGCTTGAGCGCGTCGCCGAGGCGACGGGCGTGCAGTTCCCCGAGGACGAGGAGTCCGACACGCTCGGCGGACTGGTGTTTGCCCAGCTCTCGTTCATTCCCGAGGATGGCAGCCAGTTCACGGTGGACGCCTGCGGCCTGCACATCGAGGTGCAGAGCTTCAACGAACGCCGCGTGGAATGGGCGCTGGTCTCACGGCTCCCGGAGGAGGAAACGCCCGAGGAGCAGGAGAAATAAACAAAAAAGAAACAGCAGCTTGAAAAAGCTGCTGTTTTTTTGCGGAAAGCACTTGACTTGCGCGCTTGACTTTGATAAAATAAGGCGCTTATATGTGAGAGTATGCGCAAAGCGAACCCTCACCCATTGCCACAAGGATAGCACAGGAAACAAAAAAGCACAAGAGCAAATGCAGCATTTCTATCAACAAAGCCGTGCGTGTCGCACGGCGCACCAATACATTCCCCGTCGGAGACAGACCGGCGGGAAAGGAAAGGCGTGAAGAGCAAAAATGGCCAAAGACAAGATGTACGGCAAGACCCTTCGCAAAAACTTCGCTCGACATGAGGAGATCATGGAGATGCCGAATCTTCTGGAGCTCCAGAAGAAGTCCTACCGGTGGTTCCTCGACGAGGGACTGCAGGAGGTGTTCACCGACGTCGCCTCGATCACCAACTACGCGGGCAATCTTGAGCTGAGCTTCATCGGCTACAAGATGGATGAGGCCCCCAAGTACGACGTGGAGGAGTGCAAGGCGCGCGACGCCACCTATGCCGCTCCGCTCAAGGTCAACGTGCGGCTGTACAACAACCAGACGCAGGAGATCAAGGAGCAGGAGATCTTCATGGGCGATTTCCCGCTCATGACCCAGTCCGGCACCTTCGTCATCAACGGCGCCGAGCGCGTGGTCGTCAGCCAGATCGTCCGCTCCCCGGGCGTGTACTACGGCAAGGAGATCGACCTCAAGACCGACCTGCCCCTGCTCACCAGCACCGTGATCCCCTACCGCGGCGCGTGGCTGGAGTATGAGACCGACACCAACGAGGTGTTCTGGGTCCGCATCGACAAGAACCGCAAGATCCCCATCACCGAGCTGATCCGCGCCATCGGCGGTCAGGCCGAGCAGTACGCCGACCTCAAGACCGACACGGGCATCCTCGACCTCTTCGGCGACGACGACCGCATCAAGGTCTCGCTGGAGAAGGACGCCTGCAAGACCTATGAGGAGGCCATGCTGGAGATCTACCGCAAGCTCCGTCCGGGCGAGCCGCCCACGGTCGAGGCCAGCGAGGGCCTCATCAAGAACCTCTTCTTCGATCCGCGCCGCTATGATCTGTCCATGGTCGGCCGCTACAAGTTCAATAAGAAGCTCTCCCTGTGGACCCGCATCCACGGCCAGAAGCTCGCCTATCCCGTCGCCGACCCGCGCACGGGCGAGATCCTCTTCGACGCCGGCCATGTCATGACCAGCGACGAGGCCCGCGAGCTTGACGCCATCGGCGTCAACGACGTGACGCTCGACCTCGACGGCAAGACGCTGCGCGTCTTCTCGAACAACATGGTCGACCTCTCCCGCTTCGTGGACTTCGACCCCGTCGCCGAGTGCGGCATCAAGGAGCGCGTGTGCAAGAGCGTGCTCGAGGAGCTGCTGGCGAAGTACGAGGGCGAGGAGCTCAAGGAAGCCATCCGCGACAACGCCGACCGCCTTGCGCCCAAGCACATCCTTGCGGACGATATTCTCGCTTCCATCAACTACATGAACGCGCTGGCGCACGGCATCGTCACGAAGGACGATATCGACCATCTCGGCAACCGCCGCCTGCGCTGCGTGGGCGAGCTGCTGCAGAACCAGTTCCGCATCGGCTTTTCCCGCATGGAGCGCGTGATCCGCGAGCGCATGACCATTCAGGACCTCGACATCGTGACGCCGCAGAGCCTCATCAACATCCGTCCGGTCACCGCGGCCATCAAGGAGTTCTTCGGCTCCAGCCCGCTGTCCCAGTTCATGGATCAGACGAACCCGCTCGCCGAGCTGACGCACAAGCGCCGTCTTTCCGCGCTCGGCCCCGGCGGCCTTTCCCGTGAGCGCGCGAACATGGAGGTCCGCGATGTCCACTACAGCCACTACGGCCGTATGTGCCCCATCGAGACCCCCGAAGGTCCGAACATCGGCCTGATCTCCTACCTCGCGACCTACGCCCGCATCAACGAATACGGCTTCATCGAGGCGCCCTTCCGCGCTGTCGATCATGCGACGGGCCATGTCTCCGACGAGGTCACCTACATGACCGCCGACGTCGAGGATCAGTTCATCGTCGGTCAGGCGGCCGAGCCGGTCGATGAGAACGGCTGCCTCGTCAACCCGCGTATCACCTGCCGCCACCGCGACGAGATCGTCGAGGTCGACCGCGACCGCGTCGATTACATCGACATTTCCCCGCGTATGATGGTCTCCATCGCGACCGCGATGATCCCGTTCCTGCCGAACGACGACGCGAACCGTGCCCTGATGGGCGCGAACATGCAGCGTCAGGCCGTTCCGCTGCTCCGCCCCGAGGCTCCCATCGTCGGTACCGGCATGGAGCACAAGATCTGCATGGACTCCGAGGTCGCCGTCCTCGCCGAGGGCGACGGCGTCGTGACCAAGATGGACGCCCGCGCCATCACCGTGGCTTACGACAACGGCGAGACGAAGGAATACAAGCTCACCAAGTTCCTGCGCTCCAACCACGGCACCTGCATCAACCAGCACCCGATCGTCGACGTCGGCGAGCGCGTGCACGGCAAGTATGTCAATGAAAACGGCGAGACCGTCGACCCCACCGTGCTGGCGGACGGCCCTGCCACCGATCAGGGCGAGCTGGCGCTCGGACGCAACATCCTCGTCGGCTTCATGACGTGGGAGGGCTACAACTACGAGGACGCGGTGCTCCTCAACGAGCGCCTTGTCCGCGAGGACCTGTATACCTCCATCCACCTCGAGGAGTATGAGCTCGACTCCCGCGACACCAAGCTCGGCCCCGAGGAGATCACGCGCGACATTCCCAACGTCGGCGAGGACGCTCTCAAGGACCTCGACGAGCGCGGCATCATCCGCATCGGCGCGGAGGTCCACGCCGGCGATATTCTCGTCGGCAAGGTCACGCCCAAGGGCGAGACCGATCTGACCGCGGAGGAGCGCCTGCTGCGCGCGATCTTCGGCGAGAAGGCGCGCGAGGTGCGCGATACCTCCCTCAAGGTGCCGCACGGCGAGAGCGGCATCGTGGTCGACGCCAAGGTGTTCTCCCGCGAGAACGGCGACGACCTCGGCCCCGGCGTGAACATGGTCGTGCGCGTTTACATCGCGCAGCGCCGCAAGATCCAGCCCGGCGACAAGATGGCAGGCCGCCACGGCAACAAGGGCGTCGTCTCCCGCGTTCTGCCGCAGGAGGATATGCCCTTCCTGCCCGACGGCACCCCGCTCGACATCGTTCTGAACCCCCTCGGCGTTCCGTCCCGTATGAACATCGGCCAGGTGCTCGAGGTCCATCTCGGCTACGCCGCCAAGACGCTCGGCTGGAAGGTCGCCACGCCCATCTTCGACGGCGCGACCGATAAGGATATTTCCGAAGCGCTTCAGCTTGCCGGCCTCGATCCCGAGGGCAAGAGCTGGCTGTACGACGGCCGCACCGGCGAGCGCTTTGACAACAAGGTCACGGTCGGCTACGTTTACTTCCTCAAGCTGCACCATCTGGTCGACGATAAGATCCACGCCCGTTCCACCGGCCCGTACTCCCTTGTCACGCAGCAGCCGCTCGGCGGCAAGGCGCAGTTCGGCGGCCAGCGCTTCGGCGAAATGGAAGTCTGGGCGCTCGAGGCCTACGGCGCGAGCTACACGCTGCAGGAGATCCTGACCGTCAAGTCCGACGATGTGACCGGCCGTGTGCGCACCTACGAGGCCATCGTCAAGGGCCACAATGTCCCGCAGCCCGGCGTGCCGGAGTCCTTCAAGGTCCTGGTCAAGGAGCTGCAGTCTCTCTGCCTCGACATTCAGGTGCTCGACCGCGACGGCAACCAGATCGAGCTCAAGGAGGACGAGGACGCGCTCGACACCTTCAACCTCGCCCGCATGGACGCAGACGACGAGCGCAGCCGCAACCCGTTCGCCGACGAGGCGGAGCTGGAGGACGCAGGCTTTGAATACGTTCCCGACGACGAGGTCGAGGCCGACCTTGCCGACGACAAAGACGAGTATTGAGAAAAGGAGGAGCATGAATTATGAGTTACGCAACGTTTGACGCCATCAAGATCGGTATCGCTTCTCCCGAAATGATCCGTGAGTGGTCCCACGGCGAGGTCAAAAAGCCCGAGACCATCAACTACCGCACCCTCAAGCCCGAGCGCGACGGCCTGTTCTGCGAGCGCATCTTTGGCCCCACGAAGGACTGGGAGTGCCACTGCGGCAAGTATAAGAAGATCCGCTACAAGGGCAAGATCTGCGACCGCTGCGGCGTCGAGGTCACCCGCGCGAAGGTGCGCCGCGAGCGCATGGGCCACATCGAGCTGGCGACGCCCGTTTCCCACATCTGGTACTTCAAGGGCATCCCCTCCCGCATGGGTCTGCTGCTCGACATCAGCCCCCGTATTCTGGAGAAGGTGCTGTACTTCGCGGCCTATATCGTCACCGACCCCGGCGAGACGCCGCTGATCCGCAACCAGATCCTCAGCGAAAAAGAGTATCGCGATATGCGCGAGAAGTATGAGGACGATTTCGATGCCGGCATGGGTGCCGAGGCCGTCAAGAAGCTCCTGCAGCAGATCGACCTCGAAGCGCTCTCCGAGCAGCTCCACGCCGAGCTCAAGGGTGCGAGCGGTCAGAAAAAGGCGCGTATCGTCAAGCGCCTGGAGGTCGTGGACGCCTTCCGCCTGAGCGGCAACAAGCCCGAGTGGATGATCATCGACGTGCTGCCGGTCATCCCGCCGGAGATCCGCCCGATGGTCCAGCTCGACGGCGGCCGCTTCGCCACGAGCGATCTGAACGACCTCTACCGCCGCGTCATCAACCGCAACAACCGCCTCAAGAGGCTTATGGAGCTCAAGGCCCCCGATATCATCGTGCGCAACGAAAAGCGTATGCTGCAGGAGGCTGTGGACGCCCTGATCGACAACGGCCGCCGCGGCCGCGCCGTCACCGGCGCGAACAACCGCGCGCTCAAGAGCCTGAGCGATATGCTCAAGGGCAAGCAGGGCCGCTTCCGTCAGAACCTGCTCGGCAAGCGCGTCGACTACTCCGGCCGTTCGGTTATCGTCGTCGGTCCGGACCTCAAGATCTACCAGTGCGGTCTGCCGAAGGAAATGGCTCTCGAGCTGTTCAAGCCCTTCGTCATGAAGAAGCTGGTCGAGGACGGCACCGCATCCAACATCAAGTCCGCCAAGAAGATGGTCGAGCGCGCAAAGCCCGAGGTATGGGACGTGCTCGAGGACATCATCAAGGGTCACCCGGTCATGCTGAACCGTGCGCCGACCCTGCACCGTCTGGGCATTCAGGCGTTCGAGCCGGTCCTCGTCGAGGGCCGCGCCATCCGCCTGCATCCGCTGGTATGTACCGCGTTCAACGCCGACTTCGACGGCGACCAGATGGCAGTTCACGTTCCGCTGTCCGCTGAGGCACAGGCTGAGGCCCGTCTGCTGATGCTGTCCGCGAACAACCTGCTCAAGCCGCAGGACGGCAAGCCGGTTACCATCCCGTCGCAGGATATGGTCCTCGGCTCCTACTATCTGACCATCGACCGCGACACCGAGCCGGGCGCCGGCAAGGTATTCCGCAACGTCGATGAGGCTCTGATGGCTTACAACGAGGGCGTTGTCGGCATCCACGCGCCGATCAAGGTCCGTCTGACCAAGGAGATCAATGGCAAGATGGAGTCTGCGATCGTAGACGCTACTCCGGGCCGCCTGATCTTCAACGAGCGCATTCCGCAGGACCTCGGCTTCGTAGACCGCTCGGATCCGTCCAAGAAGTTCGATCTCGAGATCATGTTCACCTGCGGCAAGAAGGAGCTCGGCAAGATCATCGACAAGTGCATCCGCGTTCACGGCTTCCACATCACCGCCGAGGTGCTTGACTCGATCAAGGCAATGGGCTACAAGTACTCCACCAAGGGCGCTCTGACCGTAGCCGTTGCAGATATGCTCGTGCCGGAGGGCAAGGACGAGATGATCCATGTCTCCGAGAAGAAGGTTGCTCAGATCGACCGCAAGTACAAGCGCGGCTTTATCACCGATCAGGAGCGCTACCGTCTGACCGTAGCTGAGTGGGAGGAGACCACCAAGAAGGTTACCGCAAAGCTGCAGGACAACATGAAGGCACAGCGCTACAACCCGATTCACATGATGGCGGACTCCGGTGCGCGAGGCTCGATCAACCAGATCCGTCAGCTGGCAGGTATGCGAGGCCTGATGGCATCCGCCTCCGGTAAGACCATCGAGATCCCGATCAAGTCCAACTTCCGTGAAGGCCTGACCGCCCTCGAATACTTCATCGCGGCCCGCGGCGCTCGAAAGGGCATGGCCGATACCGCACTTCGTACCGCAGACTCCGGTTACCTGACCCGCCGTCTGGTAGACGTTTCGCAGGATGTCATCATCCGCGAGGACGACTGCGGCGCGACCAAGGGCATCTGGGTCGAGGACATCAAGGAAGGCAACCAGATCATCGAGCCGCTGCGTGAGCGTCTGCTCGGCCGTTATCCGGTCGACGACATCTGCGACCCGGAGACCGGCGTAGTCATCATTCCGAAGAGCAAGATGATGAACGAGCACGATGCCGACAAGGTCATCGAGGCAGGCATCACCCGCGTGCAGATCCGCTCCGTACTCGAGTGCCGCGCACGCAAGGGCGTTTGCAGCCACTGCTACGGCATCAACCTGGCAATGGGCACTCCGGTCGGCAAGGGCGAGGCTGTCGGCATTATCGCAGCGCAGTCCATCGGCGAGCCGGGCACCCAGCTGACCATGCGTACCTTCCATACCGGCGGCGTCGCAGGTTCGGATATTACGCAGGGTCTTCCGCGAGTCGAGGAGCTGTTCGAGGCACGCCGCCCGAAGAAGGCCGCTACCCTCGCAGAGATCGGCGGCATGGTCTCCATCGAGGAGTCCAAGCGCACCACCGTCAAGACCGTCAACGTTGTCGATCCGAAGACCGGCGATATGCGTTCCTACCAGCTCGCTTCCTCTTCCGGCATCCGCGTAACCGACGGCCAGCAGATCCCGAAGGGCTTCCAGCTCAACGAGGGCTCGCTCAATCCGCATGACATCCTCCGCATTCTTGATCCCCGCGCCGTTCACGACTACGAGATCAAGGAAGTTCAGAAGGTTTACCGTCAGCAGGGCGTGGATATCAACGATAAGCATATCGAGGTTATCGTTCGCCAGATGATGCGCAAGGTCCGCGTCGAGGACGCAGGCGATGCAGAGGTTCTGCCGGGCTCGGTTATGGACTGGCTCGAGTTCGAGGACTACAACAACGCCGTACAGGCGCGTATCGACGCCGGCGAAGAGGGTCTGCGTCTGGCAGTTGCAGAGCCGACTCTCATGGGTATCACCAAGGCATCCCTTGCAACCGATTCGTGGCTGTCCGCGGCTTCCTTCCAGGAGACCACCCGCGTGCTGACCGATGCGGCGATCAAGGGCAAGATCGACCCGATGATGGGCCTGAAGGAGAACGTTATTATCGGCAAGCTGATCCCGGCAGGCTCGGGCGTTTCCGATTACTGCAACGGTCACTACGAGCAGAACGTTAACCTTGACTGATTGGTAAAGAGCAAAACGCTTTTACAAGGAGCACTCCGAAAGGGGTGCTCCTTTTGTGTGGCAGAGATTTAATTGTATAAAAGGGAAAAGAATGGGAACAATGTAAGGTGCGCGTCTCGTTTGTCTAATTTCACCTGTTTTCCGGTCAAAAACAGAGAGAAATGCACGGAAAGGGAAAAAGTCAAAACGGCAGGAAAAAAGTTTGAAAAAATGCTTGACTTTAGGGGGGCGGGACAGTATACTATTGGAGTATGCCGTATAGGAGGGAAAAACATGCTTTCAGAACTTCATTCGGCGCACAAGGTCATCGGTGTCAAGCAGACGAAAAAGGCCATCAAGGACGGCAAAGCCGCTATGGTCTATGTCGCGCTCGACGCGGAAAAGCGCGTCACGGGTCCGATCTACGAACTGTGCACCGAGAATCATGTTCAGATGGTCGAGATCACGACCATGGCTGAGCTGGGCGATGCCGTCGGCATCGACGTCGGCGCGTCCGTCGTCTCCGTGCTCGCCGAATAAAACTGCTGAGAAAGCGAAAACGCTTTTTCATATATACTTTTGAAAGAAGGAGGAAATAAAATGCCAACTTTTAACCAACTCGTCCGTAAGGGTCGTGAGGCAGTCGTCACCAAGTCTACGGCGCCGGCACTCCAGGTAGGCTACAATTCTCAGAAGAAGAAGGCCACCGACCTGTCC
>ERZ1106963.2846-NODE-2846-length-16007-cov-7.150263_pt1 | contig 16007 bp, 21 predicted proteins | sample MGYA00403681_ERZ1106963 | MGnify/ENA primary metagenome ERZ1106963 (study PRJEB35170, sample SAMEA104062407) | human gut metagenome | biome: human gut; feature: human-associated habitat; material: faeces | place: Denmark | collected 2012-05-03 ...
TCAAGGTATTCAACAGCATAGATTTTTCAAAATCCATGCACTATAACCCGCTGGCCTACATCAAGAACGAGGCGGACATCTTGAAGTTTGTAAACGCCTTGATTTCCAACACAAAGGGCGAGGGTAAAGAGGGCGATCCGTTCTGGACGAAGGCGGAAACGCTCTTGTATTGCGCCCTGCTGGGGTACATCATTTTTGAGGGCTCCGAGGAGGAGCGCAACCTGAATACGCTGGTTGACATGATCTCCGGCATGGAAGTGAAGGAGGATGACGAGGGCTTTCTCAACGCCGTGGACTATATGTTCAAGGGGCTGGAACAACGCAAGCCGGATTGCTTTGCGGTGAAGCAGTACAAGAAGTATAAGCTGGCCAGCGGCAAAACGGCAAAAAGCATTTTGATTTCCTGCGGCTCCCGGCTGGCTCCCTTTGACATTCCCCAGCTTCGGGAGATCATGTCCTATGACGAGCTGGAGCTTGACCGCATGGGCGACAGGCGCATGGCAACTTTCTTCTGTATCAGCGACACCGACAGCACCTACAATTTTTTGGTGGCGCTGGCCTTTTCGCAGATGTTCAATCTCCTGTGTGAACGGGCAGACAATGTTCACGGAGGCCGCCTGCCCCATCATGTGCGGGTGCTGTGGGACGAGGCGGCCAACACAGGCCAGGTGCCGAACCTTGAAAAGCTGGTGGCCGTGATCCGCTCCCGGGAGGTCAGTCTGACCCTCTTTTATCAGCAGTTGGCCCAATGCAAGGCCATCTATGACAAGAACGCTGAAACCATCCTCGGCAACATGGACAGCGTGGTGTTTTTGGGTGGCCGTGAGTCCAGCACTATCAAGGAAATATCTGAAAACTGGCTGGGCAAGGCCACGATCTCCATGCAGACGGATGGCCGGACACGGGGGCAGTCGGAAAGTTACAGCCAAAATAACCAACGGCTGGGCCGGGAGCTGATGACCCCAAGCGAACTTGCCACCATGCCCGGCGACAGGTGCATCTTGCAGCTCCGGGGCCTGCCCCCGTTCTATTCCAAGAAGTACGATTTGAAGCAGCACCCCAACTACAAGTACACGGCGGAGGCCGACAAACAGAAAAACGCCTTTTCCCTCGACAAGCTCATCAACCGCCGCAGGCGGCCCGGGCTGGCCGAGGAATGTGAGGTGTACGAGGCGACCGTGCCGGACGAGGCGCTCACAGACGAGGACGAGGACATCCTCAACTATGACGATCTCGATGACCCGGACGCCTTTGTATAAATAGCACTTCGGGACAAATTGTCCCAAGGTGTGGCAAGTGCCGCCTGTTTGGGCGGCTTTTTTCATGTCCGGGGCATCCCCGGAGAAAGGGAGGCTATATGCAGTTCTTTTCTTCTGCCATCAACACTTTGCAGACCCTCGTTGTTGCCCTCGGCGCTGGCCTTGGCGTGTGGGGCGTGGTGAATTTGCTGGAGGGCTATGGTTCGGACAACCCCGGCGCCAAGAGCCAGGGCATGAAGCAGCTCATGGCGGGCGGCGGCATCATCGTGCTGGGCACCACCCTGATCCCCCTGCTGTCTGGCCTGTTTTAAGGGCGATAGCTTATGGGATTTCTCACCGACTGGCTGACAGACTGGTTAAAAAGGCTTCTGATCGAGGGGATCATGGGCAACCTCACGGGGCTTTTTGATACGGTCAATACCCGTGTCGGAGAGATTGCGGTGCAAGTGGGGACAACCCCGGCGGCGTGGAACGCCGGGGTCTTTTCCCTCATACGGCAGCTTTCTGAAACGGTGATACTGCCGATTGCCGGTCTGGTCTTGACCTTTGTTGCCACCTATGAGCTGATCCAGCTCATTATCGAGAAAAACAACCTGCACGATCTGGACTACTGGATTTTCTTCAAGTGGATTTTCAAAACGGCTGCGGCCATCCTCATTCTATCCAACACATTCAATATCGTCATGGCGGTGTTTGATGTGTCCCAAAGCGTGATTGCCAGCGCAGCCGGGATTGTGCAGGGCTCAACGGACATTTCTTCCTCCATGATCGACACGCTGGAGGCAAGTCTGGAAACCATGAGCCTTGGCGCTCTGCTGGGACTGTGGCTCCAATCGTTCCTCATTCATGTAACCATGTGGGCGCTGAACATCGTGATTTTCGTCATCGTCTACGGGCGCATGATTGAAATTTACCTGCTCACAAGTCTGGCCCCGCTGCCTGTGGTGACCCTCTCTAACCGGGAGCTGGGCAGCATGGGCCAAAACTATTTGAAGTCCCTGTTTGCCGTGGGATTCCAAGGGATGCTGATCCTTGTGTGCGTCGCCATCTATGCGGTGCTCATTCAAGGGATCGCCACGGGCGGCGACCCCATCGGGGCCATTTGGGGCTGTGTAGGATACACGGTGCTGCTGTGCTTCTGCCTGTTCAAAACAGGGACGATTGCCCGGAGCATCTTTAGTGCTCATTAAGAAAGGGGTGTTGTATGCCGAGAAGATATGGGCCGGACGGAACGGCCCTGTGGAATGGAAAAGCCCCGGAGGAATTTTCCGAGGCGGATGTGTACCGCTTCATGGCGGAAACGGAGGAAGTGCTGCAAAAGCGGGAGCTGCTGGGCGGTGAGAGCGACGCCAGGTCGATTGCCCAGCGGCTGGCCGAGGGCCGCACACAGGCCGCCCGGGACAACGCCGCCCGCCCCGCCAAGGCAGCGGCGAAGGAGTCCAGGCATGACCGATAAAGCCACTTTGGGACAAAATGTCCCAAACATGGCGGAGGGCCTGTACCTCATGGACGGGATCAAGGGGCTGCTGTCCCTGCCCCAGCACTCGGTTGATATGCTGCTCACCGATCCGCCCTACGGCACCACCCGGAATTACTGGGATGTACCGCTGCCGCTCCCCGAGCTGTGGGAGGCGGTGAAATGGGCGGTCAAGCCCAACGGGGCGGTGCTGTTCTTCGCCCAATGTCCCTATGACAAGGTGCTGGGAGCGTCCAACCTGCCCATGCTCCGCTATGAGTGGGTATGGTACAAAGAACGGGGAACGGGTTTTCTCAACGCCAACCGAGCCCCGCTGAAAAAGTCGGAGAACATTCTGGTGTTCTACCAGAAGTCCCCGGTTTATCATCCGCAATTCACCTACGGCAAACCATACACCCGGACGCACACCAGCAGCGGTTTAAGTACCAACTACGGGAAATTTGTGCGGCAAGGCACTGGCTCCAGCGATGGGCGGCGCTATCCGGGAAATGTGCTGTTTGTCCCCACGGTGATGGGCGGCATCCACCCGACACAAAAGCCCGTGGAGTTGTGCGAATATTTCATCAAGACCTACACCGACGAAGGAGCGGTGGTAGCGGATATTTGCGCTGGCTCCGGCACAACGGCGGTGGCGGCCCTCAATACGGGTCGCCGCTTCATCTGTTTTGAAAACGCCCCGGCCATCTACGGCCCCGCCATCCAGCGCATTGAGCAGGCACGGCTGGCTGTGGAGCGTGGCGGGAAAGGAGTGTAATTATCGGAGAATATTCCATCATCTATGCCGATCCCCCGTGGCGTTACTCCCAAAAGGGCTTGCAGGGGGCGGCGGAGCATCATTACCCAACCATGAGCATAGACGAGCTTTGTGCGCTGCCTGTGGCCGATCTTGCGGCCCCGGACAGCGCACTTTTCCTGTGGGCCACCTTTCCCCAGCTCCCGGAGGCCCTGCGGCTGATCCGGGAATGGGGCTTCACCTACAAAAGCGTGGCTTTCGTCTGGCTCAAGAAAAACCGCAAGGCGGACAGCTGGTTTTATGGGCTGGGCTTCTGGACACGGGCCAATGCGGAGGTTTGCCTGCTGGCGACACGGGGCCACCCCAAGCGGCAGGCGGCCAACATCCACCAGTTTATCATTTCGCCCATCGAGGCCCACAGTAAAAAGCCGGAGGAGGCCCGGGACAAGATTGTGGCCCTCATGGGCGATCTGCCCCGTGTGGAGCTGTTCGCCCGGCAGACCCCGCCCGGCTGGGATGTGTGGGGCAACGAGGTACAGTCCACGCTCCGGGACTTCGGGACAAATTGTCCCAAGGTGGGTATGAAAGGAGGCTGAATATGCCCTATGTGAATGTCCCCAATGACCTGTCCAAAATCAAAACCAAGATTGCCTTTAACCTCACCAAGCGGCAGCTGATCTGCTTTGGGATCGGGGCGGCTATCGGGGTTCCCACCTATCTGCTGACCCGTGGGGCCATCGGCAACACCGGGGCGCTGTTCGTCATGCTGGGGATCATGCTCCCTGCCTTTCTCATGGCGATGTACGAAAAGGACGGGCTGCCCTTTGAAAAGGTACTGCGGAACATGATCAACACTAAGTTCCTGCGCCCCGGCATCCGGCCCTATCGGACGCAGAATATCTATGCTCCATTCACGGGAAAGGAGGAGTCTATTGAACGCAGCCAACACAAAACCAAACTCAAAAAGAAATGAGCGCCGGGCGGTGGTGTCCGCCCAGCAGACCATCCCCTATGTGGCGATGCACCCGGACGGGATCTGTCAGCTCCCCGGCGGGCTCTATACCAAGACCGTGGAATACGAGGACATCAACTACGCCGTGGCGTCCACCGAGGATCAGACCGCCATCTTCGGCGGGTGGAGCTCGTTTCTCAACTATTTTGACAGTTCCTTGCCCTTTCAGCTCTCCTTTGTCAACCGCCGTTCCCGCAGCATGAGCCGCTACAAGGTGAATATCCCGGAACAGGAGGACGAGTTCAACAGCATCCGGAATGAATATGTGGAGATGCTCAAAGGCCAGATCGCCAAGAGTAATAACGGCATTGAGCGTACCAAGTACATCACCTTTGGGCTGCCCGCTGGCAGCGTGGACGAGGCACGGCCCCGGCTGGGCCGTGTGGAGGCCGATGTCATGGGCAACCTCAAACGGCTGGGGGTACAGTCCCAGCCCTTGGATGGTCGTGACCGTCTGGCGGTGCTCCACGGCCAGATGCACCCGGGGAGCCGGGAGCCGTTCCGCTTTTCATGGAAGGACATTCCCCAGCATGGCATGGGGACAAAGGACTATATTGCCCCGGACAGCTTCGACTTCCGGCAATCCCGAACTTTCCGGGTAGGCCAGTCGTGGGGCGCTGCGTCTTACTTGCAGATTTTAGCGTCGGAGCTCTCGGACAAGCTGCTGACGGAAATCTTGGAGCTGGACGCTGAGCTCACCGTCACGCTTCACATTCAGACGGTGGATCAGCTCAAAGCCATCAAGACCATCAAGGGGAAAATCTCTGACATAGGCCGCATGAAGGCCGAGGAGCAGAAAAAGGCGGTACGGGCCGGGTATGATATGGAGATTTTGCCCCCTGATCTTATTACCTTTTCCAAGGACGCCGCCGAGCTGCTGGCCGACCTCCAATCCCGCAACGAGCGGATGTTTCTGCTTACCTTTACCGTGGTGAACATCGCTCCCACCCGGCAGCGGCTGGAAAACGATGTGTTCACTGTGGGCGGCATCGCACAGAAATACAATTGCGCCTTGAAGCGGCTGGACTGGCAGCAGGAGCAGGGCTTCGTGTCCTCGCTGGTGCTGGGGTACAACGGCATCGAGATCCAGCGGGGCATGACCACCAGCTCCACGGCCATCTTCATTCCCTTTATGACCCGGGAGCTCCGCATGGACGGGCAGGCGCTCTACTACGGTATGAACGCCCTTTCCCACAATGTTATCATGGCTGACCGCAAGAAGCTGAAATCGGCCAACGGGATGTACCTCGGCTCCACGGGCTCCGGCAAGAGCTTTGCCGCCAAGCGGGAGCTGATCAATGTATTCCTTGCCACCAATGACCGGATCATCGTGGTAGACCCGATGGGCGAATACGCCCCGCTGGTGCAGCGGCTGGGCGGGCAGGTCATTGAGATCGCCCCGGACAGCCCCCACCACATTTCGCCTATGGATTTGCAGATGAACGCCAACGACGATGAAAGTCCGCTTTCCATGAAGGCGGATTTTTTGTTGTCCCTGTGCGAGCTGATCGTGGGCGGACGGGAGGGCTTGCAGCCTATTGAGAAAACCGTGATTGACCGCTGTGTGCGGCTGGTGTACCGGGAGATGGCGCTGGGGCTGGAAACGGCCAAAACGCCGCTGTTGCAGGATTTGTACGAGGAGCTTTTGAAGCAGCCGGAGCCGGAGGCCCGCCGTGTTGCAACGGCGCTGGAGCTCTATTGCACCGGCTCCCTCAACCTGTTCAACCACCCCACCAATGTCAACCTCAATTCCCGGGTGGTGTGCATCGTCCTCAAAGGACTGGGCGAAAACCTCCGCAAGATCGCCATGCACACCACCAACGAGTTTGTCACGGCGGCGGTGAACGCCAACCACAAGGCCGGGATCGCTACATGGTGCTACTTTGACGAGTACCATATCCTGTTGCGGGACGAGCTCACCGCCAGCTACTTTGTGGCCGTGTGGAAGATGCTCCGCAAAAAGGGCTGCGTCCCCAGCGCCCTCACGCAGAATGTGAAAGACCTGCTGGCAAGCCCGGCCATCTCCAACATTCTGGACAACACGGATTTTCTGATCCTGTTGTCGCAGGCCCAAAGTGACCGGGCGATCCTCGCCAAGCAGTTGGGCATTTCCGAGCACCAGCTCTCCTACATCACCCACTCCAATTCCGGCGAGGGGCTGCTGTTCTATGGGAATGTGACCATCCCGTTTGTGGATCGGTTCCCCAAGGGAGAGATTTATAACCTGCTAACCACCCGCCCGGAGGATATGGCCCATGAACGAAAAGACGAATAAGGCCGGGGCCACTTCGGGACAAAATGTCCCAAAGTCCCACAAGTCCAAGTTCCGTCACAAGAGCCAGCAGGAGCAGACCTCCGCCAGCAAGCTCCGCACGGAAAAGCGGGGTGAAAAGCTGGAGAAGGCCAAGGAAAAGCTGGCGAAGCAGAAACCGCCCAAGCCGCCCGGCCCGGTTCGCCGGGTGGCCGGGACGGTGGGCGGCGGTGTTCACGGTTATGTGCATGGCAAACTGTTTGAGGTGGAGCAGGACAATGTGGGCACCGAGGGCGCTCACCGCTCCGAGCTGGTGGGCGAGTCTGCCTTGCGCCACGGCAAGCGGTTTGTGCAAAAGAAAATCCGGGAGCACCCGGCCAAGGCCGTCCGCAAGGCCGAGTCCAGGCACATCAAGGCCACGGCGGACTATCACTATCGCATGGTTGCCCAGGAGCACCCGGAAATGCAGGGCAGCGCCCTGTCCCGGCTGATCCAAAAGCAGAAGATCAAGCGGCAATATGCCAAACAAGCACGGGAGGCCGCCAAGCAAGGGGCCAAGGCCGCTGAAAAAACGGCAGTCACCACGGAAAAGCTGGCGGCCCGGGCCGTGGGCTTCGTCAAGCGGCATCCCGTGGGGGCGCTGCTGTTTGTGGCGGTGTTCCTGCTGCTGGTGATGATGCAGTCCTGTATGTCCTCGCTGGCAACGCTGGGCAACGGTACGGCGGGGGCTATCGGGGCATCCACCTATCCCGCCGAGGACGCTGACCTGCTGGGGGCCGAGGCTGCCTACTGTGCTTTGGAGGCAGAGCTGCAAAACTATCTGGACACCTACGAGAGCACCCACGACTATGACGAGTACCACTACGATTTGGACGAGATCGAGCATGACCCCTATGTGCTGCTGTCCATCATCAGCGCATGGCACGAGGGGGAATGGACGCTGGCCGAGGTGCAGGACACCCTGCAAATACTCTTTGACCGCCAGTACACGCTCACGGAAACGGTGGTAACGGAAACCCGGTATGACGCAGAGGGCGATCCCTACACATGGTATATCTGCTATGTCACGCTGGAAAGCGAAAACCTTTCCCACCTGCCTGTCTACATCATGGGCGAGGAACAGCTCTCCCGGTATGCTCTCTACATGGCGACGCTGGGCAACCGTCCCGATCTGTTCCCTGGCTCCGACTATGTGGGCAAGTACACAGGCGATCCCGTGGAGCATGAAGTCCCCGAGGAATATCTGACGGACGAAACCTTTTCCGCCCTGCTCACCGAGGCGGAAAAGTACATCGGCTATCCCTATGTCTGGGGCGGCTCCAGCCCGTCCACTTCCTTTGACTGCTCCGGCTACCTCTCATGGGTACTCAATCAATGCGGATGGAATGTGGGGCGTCTGGGGGCACAGGGCCTATACAACTACTGTACCCCCACCAGCTCACCCCAGCCGGGCGATCTGGTGTTTTTTGTCGGCACCTACGACACGCCGGGGGTCAGGCATTGTGGGCTGTATGTGGGGGATGGCTGGATGCTCCATTGTGGAGATCCCATCAGTTACGCCAATCTCAACAGCAGCTATTGGCAATCTCATTTCTACGCCTACGGGCGTTTACCGTAAAGGAGGCTTTCATGGCAATTTCCAAAAGCGCAAAGATCGAGGCCGAGATCGAAAAGGTCAAGGCCAAAATCTCCGAACAGCAGGCCCGGCTGAAGGAGCTGGAACAGAAAAAGGTGGAGGCGGAAAACAGCGAGATCGTGGACATCGTGCGGGGCATGAGCATCCCCCTTGCCGAGCTGCCCGTGGTGCTCCAGCAGATCCGGGCCGGAGCCACCTTGGGACAAAATGTCCCGAAGTCCGAGGAGGTGTCTGAATGAAAAAACTGCGTGTTTTGATGGTAACGCTGTGCGTGGCCGTGTTCCTGTGCGGCTTCTCTGTTACGGCTTACGCCGGGGGCGGCCCCGAATGGGATGGCCTTGACCCGGCGGAGGAAACCACCAACCCCGAGCCCACCATTGAGCCGGGAGAGGGCTTCACCGAGGAGGGCAGCCTTGTGACCCGGGATCTACTCTACGACGAGCACACCAACAAGCAGTTTATCACCGTCCAGACCAGCGGCGGCAGCACCTTTTATATCGTCATTGACTACGACAAGCCCACCGACGAGGAGGGCGAACAATATGAAACCTACTTTTTCAGCGTGGTGGACGAGGCCGATCTGCTGGCTGCTCTGGAGGCGTCCGGGACGGAACTGCCCGAGTGTACCTGTACGGAAAAGTGCGTGGCGGGGGCGATCAATATGGATTGCCCGATATGCTCCACCAATATGACCGAGTGCGTGGGGGTGGAGCCGGAACCCGAACCCGAACCCGTGGGGGAGCCGGAGCCTACCCCGGAGCCGGAGCCCGAACAGGCGGGTGGAAACACCGGGACGCTCCTGCTCATTCTGGTGTTGGCACTGGTGGGCGGCGGAGCCGGATGGTATTTCAAGGTCTACCGCCCCAAGCAGCAGCGGGCCGCTGAAACCGAGGAGGACTACGGGGACGAGCTGGAAACCTACGACGATACCCCGCCGTGGGACGAGGAGGACGAGGATGAAACGGAGGGCGACAAATGAAATTCACCAACAGTCCCTATGAAACGATGATGCAGCAGGTTCCCCGGTATGAGCGGCCCGAGCCTGTCAATGCCCCGGAGGGCTCTCGCTGCCACGGCTGCCCCTACTGGTGGGGGATCGGGTGCGTGGCCTGCTACCGGGAGCTGCTGAAAGGCGCTGGCGGCGGGAGGTGAAACGGTGGCCGAGAGCTGACCCGTGAGGAAAAGGCGGCTATCCGCAAGCTGGTGACAAGGCTGTGCGCCAACTATGACCGGGATGTGGGTTGCCTGCCGCTGGACTGTCCCTGCTATATGCTGGAGAAGTGCTGGACGGGGGCGCTGTGCCGCTACTTCAGGGAGGCGGTGCTGCCCAATGATCCCGTGCTGGAGGCGTCCCTCGCTACGGAAGGCCCCGCCCCGGAAACCCGGCCCTGCCCGGTATGCGGCAGGGCCTTTCTCCCGGATGGGCGGACACGGTATTGTTCCTCCGGCTGTGCCAAGGCCGCAAGGCTCAAAAAGCAGCGGGGCTATATGCGGAAATACCGGGGATGATGCGTTAGCATTTGGCCCCGAAAAACCCGCTTGTCACAAGGCTTTCCGGGGCCGGTTCGGGAGGGGGCAATACCTTTTCCCGTCCGCCCCGGTTTTGCGGAAATAGTGCTAACATTTCGGAAAGGAGGCTGCCCGTGGAGATCAATGCGGATTATGTGATCCGCCGCACCATTCTGTTTGACAACAAATGCGGCTTTGTGCTGGGGGAAAACCCCAAGGCCCCGAACCCCTATGTGACATGGCAATTCAACGAGCGGGACGGACACCGGGACTACTTTTGGGGCCACTACCACAACGAGCCGGATATGGCCGAGCGTGACCTGCACAACCGGGCCGAGGACTATCAGCGGCGCTATCATGTGTGGGAAGTGGAGCAGGCCCCGGACAAGGAAACCTACAAATACTACTCCACCCAACGGCCCATCGACATCGGCACCTACCCCAAGAGCTACTTCAACCGCCCGATCCACATGGATGTTTACTTTACCCGCCAGCAGGTGCCCGGCGAGGCGTTTCAGGCGTGGGGGGCAATCATCTATGCCCAGCCTTTGACGGATCGGGAAATGCGGGACTATGAGCTGCGGCCCGCCCGTGAAAATCTGGACATCCGGCGGCAGATGGACGCTCAGGCTCAGGTGGTGGGCAAATGGGAGGATGCCCACCATGTCCCGGAGCAAAGGCGGCTGACATGGTTTTACCCCGACTTCGGCAGCTATGTAGCGAAAGAGTATGTCACCCCGGAGCAGCTTGCCGCCCGTGCTCATGGAGTGGAGCGCCAAGCGGCGGCCAAGGCCCACAAGGAGGGCAAGCAGCCGATTGCCCAGCAGATGAAAACCGCCCAAAAACAGGCGGAGGAGCACCGGGGCCAGACCGCCCCCAAGAAGTCAGCTCCCCGCCGTGACGAGAGATAGGAGGTACTATGCACGAACAGGATCACCCGCTGAAAACGGTGGAGCTGTCCACCGAACAGAATTACAACATGATCGACGGCCTGCTGAACAACGCCCCGGCCCTGCCGCCCCAGCCCCCGGAAAAGGAGCTGGACAAGGTGAAGGAGCCCCCCAACAAGCACAGGAGCCGGGAGCGTGAGGAGCGGTGACAAAGAAACGCCGCCGCTGTGTCCATCTTCATGTCATGGTGACGCCGGAGGAGCAGGCGCTGATCGGGGAGCGCATGGCCGAGGCGGGCATTTCCAACATGGGGGCCTATATGCGGAAAATGGCCTTGAATGGCTATGTGCTCCATGTTGACCTCTCGGACATCCGGGAGCTGGTGTCCCTCCAGCGGCGGTGCGCCAACAACCTTAACCAAGTGGCGATCCATGTGAACACCTACGGCGGCATTTACCCCGACGAGATCAAGGCCCTGCAACGGGACTACGCTGACCTTTGGGGGCCGTTGTCCGATCTGCTGAAAAAGCTGTCGGCGGTGGTAGAGCTATAAAAACATGGGGAGCTGGGTTATACCCAGGCTCCCCATGTTTTATCATGCTCTGGCGTTAATAAAATGCTTCAAAATCAACTGTTGATCTATTGTTTTTATATAGTCATAAATTACTTGCAACGCCTTTTGAAAGCTCTGGTAGTCGGTTGGTACTTTTCCGTTCAGCGATATTTGAAGCTTGTTTTTGTACTTGTCAAAAAATTCTTTGTCTACTTTTGAATTATTATGAATTATTAAGTGGCGAATGTTTAGGTACATCAAGGCCTCGTCAGATAGAGCTTGTGGTATTTGGATTTTGGTGTGGCTGAATATTCGTTTGACGAGTTTAGATGTACTTCGCACGGATTCTAAATCTTTAAAGATATCATCAATCATATAGTCAACAAGTTCGTCAATAGATGAAAACTCAGTCAGTTTTGAGTATGTTAATGTTTTATTACACTTTTCGGTAATGCTTTTGGGCCGCAGTTGATACATCTCCTTTAATATGTCTCTCATATAGTACGAAAACAGGTTATATAACTCCAAAAAACAATAGTCACTATTTTCACTTTTTGAAAAGTTTATCACTCGAGCATATTCAGTACTTGGAATATTTAATTTCGGATATTTGTCTGCTGAAAGTCGTAATGTCTCAGTTATAGTTTTTCCATTATTTCTATTTGGCTGTAGCCGATTATATAGCTTATTTAACGATACACAAATGATCTGAGAATGCTGTTGCAAAGAATTGTATCTCCCTGAAAAGCGTTGAAAAGATATGCTTTCTACATTCGGCATATTAATCCCTCCTTGTAAAAATTATATTGCAGTTCACCAATAACTGTCAATTTAATATAAGTTCAAACATATGATATTTAACATCATTGTGTCCCAATTTTTTCAGAGGTACAATTACAATAGAAGAACAAACCAAGCAGATTTTACAGGAGGTAGCTGGTATGATCGTTCTCAAAATCCTTGCCGCCCCCTTTGTGGTGGCGCTGACCCTGCTCGTTGCCATCGTGTCGTTTCTCTATTGCGTGGCTTCTGCGCTGTGTCATATAGGCTGCGTGGTGCTGACCCTGCTGGCCCTTGTCCTGTTCATCGGCGGCCAGACGCTGGGAGGCGTGGTGTTCCTTGTACTGGCGTTTCTCGTTTCACCCTTTGGTATCCCGGCCATCGCTGACTGGCTTATGGACAGGCTCTACTCGCTGAAATACTCCTTGCAGGATTTCATCACAGGCTGATACTTCGGGACAACTTGTCCCAAAGTCCAAGCGGCGGCTGGCGACAGCCGCCGTTTGTCGTATCGAAGGGAGGGCTGTCTACGGCCACAACCTATTTCAAGAAGCACAAGATCAGCAAGGGGGAAACCGTCGCCCAATCCTTGAAAGAGCGGTTTGACTATGGGCAAAACCCGGACAAGACGCAGGGCGGCGAATTGATTTCCTCCTATGAGTGCGACTACATGACCGCCGATGCGGAGTTCCTGCTCTCCAAGGCCAAGTACAAGGCCGCCACGGGCCGGGAACAGCGGCGGGATGCCGATGTACTGTGCTATCAGATCCGCCAGTCATTCAAGCCGGGAGAGATCACCCCGGAGGAGGCAAACCGGGTGGGATATGAAACGGCGATGCGCTGGACAAAGGGCAAGTACGCCTTTTTCGTCGCCACCCACACAGACCGCCAGCACATTCATAACCACATCTACTACAACTCCACTTCGCTGGATTGCTCCCACAAGTTCCGGGATTTCATCGGCTCGGCCTGGGCGGTGCGGCGGCTCTCTGACCGGGTGTGTCTGGAAAATGACCTGTCCGTGATTACCAGCCCCAAGCTCCATAGCAAGGGCCGCTTTCTCCATTATGGAGCGTGGCTGGGGGCGGAGCGCAGCCCTCCTACAAGGAACAGCTGCGGGCGGCCATCTGCGATGCCCTTGCAAAAGGCCCGGACAGTTTTGACGCCTTTTTGCGGCTCATGGAGGAGTCCGGCTATTCGGTCAAGCGGGGACGGGGCGGTGCAATCTCATTCCTTGTGCCGGGGCAGCAGCGGGCCACTCGGCTCCGCTCGTCCACTCTTGGGGAAGGCTTCGATCCCGGGGAGATCCGGGATGTAATTGCGGGCAAGCGCCCCATGCCGAAGCTGGATGCTCCGGCCCCGGCTGCGCCCAGGCCTGTCGATCTGATCGTGGATATACAGGAGCGGCTACTCTCCGGGAAAGGCCCGGCCTATGAGCGGTGGGCCAAGGTATATAACCTCAAACAGATGGCCGCTGCGCTGCAATTCATACAGGAGCATCAAATCAGCGACTACGGCCAGCTCACCACCGAGGCCGAGGCTGCGTCCGCCCGTTTTCATGCGGTGATGGAACAGCTCCGGCAGACCGAGGCTGACCTTGCCTATACTTCCGAGCTCATGGGGGCCGTGGTGCAATACGCCAAGACCCGGCCCGTGTTTGACGAGTACAAGGCGGCCAAGTATAGCAAGAGATTTCTGGCCCAGCACGAGGCGGAGCTTGCGGACTACCGGGCAGCCAAGGCCGCTTTGAGTGATCTGCTGGACGGGGCCAAACTGCCCAAGATGGATCAACTAAAAGAAAAGCGCCGCAAGCTGGCGGCGGAGAAAAAGGCCCTGTACGCCAAGTACCGGGCCGCCCAACAGGAAATGCGGCAGGCCGTGGCGGTCAAGACCAACATTGACCATCTGCTTGGCGTGACGGACGGGCGCAAGAACAAGGAACAGGAGCGGTAGCGACGGTGACGCAGACAATTTACTTTGGGACAAAATGTCCCGAAGTGCCGGGTTTGGGGAGGCTCCCCAACAAGCGTTTTTGCGGCCCCTCGGGCTGCAAAAATAGCAAGTGTGGCCACACTTGCCCTGCTTGCCGTTAGTGCGCTACCCCCAAAACAGCTCAAAAAAACGGAGGCGCGTACTTCTCTTACGCATCCTCCGTTTCCCGGGCTTTTTGCAGTCCCTCTGCGGTATGTTTCATTACGGTCAGTTCTTTTTCGTTCATGGAATTGAGCATGACATCAATCTGCTTTCGACAGGTACTCTCTCCATTGAGCTTGTCCGGGAAAAAGAATTGATCCACGGAAATCTCCAGCAGGGTGACGAGCTGATAGAAAGTATCAAAGCTGGGGTATTGCCCCCGGTTCTCGATATACATGATGGAGCGTGGGGTACGGTTCACAAGCTGGGCAAGGTATTCCTGCGTCCAGCCTTTTTCCTCCCGCTTGCGCTTGATCTCACGGCCCAGGGCGTGGAAATCAAGGTGCTTGTCGTATTGGTACATTCTCATATCACCCTATATCATTCTACATTTCAGGATTAACTATGAGAACGAAACACAACTTTATATGGAGTAGTATTTTATTTCGTGTGAGCAGAACGGTGGCGGTGTTGACAGAGCCATAAGACTGTGGTATTATGAAACTACAAACTACGCCAGTCTTATGAGAGGGGCCCTTGCTCATGGATATTAAACTGTTTGATTCCGAATTAAAAGTAATGGATGTTCTCTGGAAGGAGGGGGATACACCCGCCAGGGAAATAGCCCGGGTACTGACAGATGAATTGGGTTGGAATGTCAACACGACATATACGCTTATCAAGCGTTGCATGAAAAAGGGGGCGATTGCACGTTCCGAGCCGGGCTTTATGTGCCATGCATTGGTTTCCAAGTCCGCTGTTCAAGAAGCCGAAACTGATGAATTGATCAACAAAATCTACGACGGTTCTGCTGACAAGCTGTTCGCTGCATTGCTCGGGAGAAAAAAGCTGTCTGAGGAACAGATCAAAAAGCTGAAACAAATTGTTGGCGATCTGGAATGAGGTGGTGATAATGAACCTGCTTCAAATGAGTTTTACGGGTGCTGTAATGATTTTGGCTGTTACGGTCATTCGTGCTATTGCAATTAACAAAGTCCCGAAAAAGACATTTCTGGTGCTTTGGGGGATCGCGCTGGTGCGGCTAATGATACCGTTCTCTTTGCCCTCATGGTTTAGCATCTACTCTCTCTGGAACAGAGAAATGCCCACAGAGAGAATGAATACGGCGGCGGGTACGCTGATACCTGTAATACCGGCGGGACATCAGGCTGCCACACCGCACAATACTGTCGGCCCTATGGCGAATGTCTCAGCACCGGAAATCATCTGGATTCTTGGATGTGTTCTCTGTGCTTTCTTCTTTGCGGCAGCCTACTGGAAATCGTATAAGGAGTTCCAAATGTCCTTGCCTGTCAGAAATGATGGGATTGAGAAATGGTTGGAAACTCATCCAACGAGACGAACTATTACCGTGCGCCAATCCAGTTTGGTATCTTCTCCATTGACCTACGGCGTGATTCACCCCGTCATTTTACTGCCGAAAACCACAGTCTGGAATAACGAAGAGACGCTGCATTATGTTTTGACACATGAGCTTGTGCATATCAAGCGATTTGACATTATAACAAAAGTTGTGCTGGCGGTTGCTCTTTGTGTCCATTGGTTTAATCCTCTGGTATGGGTTATGTATGTTCTGGCAAATAGAGATATTGAGCTTTCCTGTGACGAGACCGTGATTCGCCAGTTCGGAGAAAATACAAGAGCAGCTTACGCCAAAGTCCTAATCAGCATGGAGGAAACAAGGAGTGGTTTCACCCCTCTATTACAATAAATTTGGACAGGGAAGTCGGGCAGCCAGTCCGGTTTCCCCTCC
>ERZ1106963.2848-NODE-2848-length-15998-cov-7.915386_pt1 | contig 15998 bp, 14 predicted proteins | sample MGYA00403681_ERZ1106963 | MGnify/ENA primary metagenome ERZ1106963 (study PRJEB35170, sample SAMEA104062407) | human gut metagenome | biome: human gut; feature: human-associated habitat; material: faeces | place: Denmark | collected 2012-05-03 ...
CCTGCAACAGGCCGGCTATCGTGTCCTGCAAATCCCTGCGTTCCTGCTGGGATGCCGTGTACTTTTCCTGCAACAGGCCGGCTATCGTGTCCTGCAAATCCCTGCGTTCCTGCTGGGATGCTATGTATTTTTCCTGTAAAGCATTGGTTAGTTTTTGCTGCATGACCTTTGCTTCCTGCAGTAACGCACAATACACCTCCAGTAATGTATCATGTTTCTGCATGATCTCGGTCGCCCCAACAAGGTTTCTGAGCATCCGTTTGATATATTCTTTTATTCCGCTCATATCATTTTGCGCCCTTGATGTTGGAAACGGTTACTTCGGCATTAAGATCAATAATGCCTGCTTGTTGGATCAATTCTTGGTTGACCACTTCAAATTCTGCCAGCAAATCCTGCCACTGCAAATCATAGTACCCTCTATCTTTTGAAGCCAGGGAAATGGCAGAAGTAATAAAATATTTTCCTGGCATCAAAGTTGGAAAATCAATCGAGAATACGGCTGTCACTGAATTCGCCTGAAATGGATCGATCATCTTCCCGCACAACAAGGTATTAGTCCCGAAGATCTTGATATTCTGAGCATTGGAAAGCAAAATCCCTACAACGATATTAGGGGGCAGATTTTCCTGTGAAACCTTTTTCAGTAATTCCTGAGAATCCCAGTACGCATCCACTTGTATTTTTACAAGTCCTTTTTTCCGCAAAATTCCTCCAGGTTCCAACCCCCAGACTCGAATAAGAGATATCTCGCCGCAACCATGTCCCCATTTGTGCCCATTGGCACTCCCTCTTACCACAAGACAGAACTCTTTTGCATCATTGCATTTTTCTGTATCGCCGTCTATGCGTTGAATGGCATCTTTTTGAGATTCTTTGTTTTCTGAAGAATTTTCCGTTTGCGGAAAGAGATACTGATAGTATTGGGTTATTGCTTCTTCCGTATCTCCAATGTATGCAACTTCCCCATTCTTCAAAAAAATACATTTCTGACAGAAACGTTTTACGGAAGAAGTATCATGTGTTACCAGAAAGATAGAGGTCCCATTTTCTATCAGATGTTCCATTCTTGCCATGCACTTGCGGGTAAACGCGGCATCGCCAACCGCCAGAGCTTCATCAACGATCAGGATGTCCGGGTTTACAGCGACCTGTACGGCAAAGGCCAAACGCATCATCATTCCAGAAGAGTAGGCTTTCACCGGCTGGTTGATGAATTCGTCGATATCTGCAAAATCAACGATTTCCTGATACATGGCATCAATTTCTTCCCTCATCAAACCGAGGATGGATGCGTTCATGTAGATATTGTCATGTCCGGTGAATTCCGGATTGAACCCAGACCCGAGTTCCAGCAAGGCGGCGATCCGTCCTTTTGTATAAACCGTTCCGGTCGTTGGTGCAAGCGTACCGACAAGAATCTGAAGGAGAGTAGATTTTCCGGCACCGTTTTTCCCGATGACACCGACACATTCACCGCGGCAGACCTCAAAATTGATGTCACGCAACGCCCAGAACTCTTTAAAATACTGTTTACCTAAACGTCCGAACATCATCTGTTTCAGACGATCCATCGGCTGGTTATACATCTCGAAGCGTTTGGAGATGTTTTCCATCTTCAAAATAATATCGTCAGAGGACATCGGCAAAGCCTTTCTTCGTTTTTTTGAACCAAAGGAATCCAAAATGGCAGAGAATCAGTCCCCCCCCCCACAGCACAGCGATGTAAAGCCAATTCGGTTTATCTCCATACAGAAAAATAATGCGAGTCTGTTCAACAACCTCTGTAAGCGGATTGAGATACAGGATCAGACGATATTCTGCGGGCAGAGCTTTTACCGGGTAAAAAATGGGCGTCATAAAAAACAGTATCTGCAGAAATACGCCGATCATATAGGGAAGGTCACGAATGTAAACGCCCAGTGAGGCCACAAAGATACCGCATCCGCAGGAGATCAGCAGAAGCGGAACAATCATAACAGGCAGCATCAGCATTGACCAGGAGAGATTATGCAGGATAAAAGCCACTCCGATAAACAGCAGGAGAAACCAGACCAAGCCGAAGATCATGGAAGAAATGACCTGCGCAATCGGCAGCAGTTCCAATGGGAAAATCACTTTTTTGACGAGATTCTGGTTGCTGATGATAAGTGTGCTGCAGGCGGAAATACTTTCGGAAAAAATATTATATACCGTCATCCCGCAAAACATGATAATGGCAAAGGCTCCTGATTGCTCCTCCTCAAGCGGGATTCCAAATTTGCTCTTAAGAACAAATGTAAAAACAAATGTATAAACAGAAAGCATCAGCAGCGGCTGGGCAAAACTCCAAAGCATACCGAGAAAAGATCCTTTGTATCTACTTTCAAGATTTCTCCGGATCAATTGCCTCAGGAGAAAACCATTGTCGACAATCACTTTGATTTCCGGTGTCGGGTTGATTAATTTCAGAAAGATTTTCAGCATAAGCTCCCCTCTTTCATCAGTTCCTGATAGATGGATGTTGTTTGGGAAAGTGTTTTATCCCATGAAAAAAAATGGCTTCGTTCGCGAATCTTTGAAATGATATGTTCCCTAAAGGATTCTGAATTTAAAATCTGATTTAACTTCTGGCAGAAATCGACCGAATTCCCCGGCTCGAAAAGGATTTCCGGTAATTTCAGTATTTCCGGCATGCAGCTTGCGTTTGCTGCCAGAACCGGAATATCACATGCAGCAGCTTCAAGCACAGGAAGCCCGAATCCTTCATAAAGGGACGGAAAAACGAAAACAGACGCATTCTGATAGAGTCCGGCAAGTTCAGAATCAGATACTTTCCCAGGGAGAATCACTCTGGGATTGTTTTTGATTGAGTCGGGCAGACTTCGCCCGTGCCATAACTCCCCCAAAATGATTAAATTATAGTTGTTAAATCTTGAGTCTGCCAGAATGTTCTGAGCCGCAAACAAAACGTTTTTTCGAGGCTCTGCTCCACCGCAGATCAAAATATATGGTTTTCCCTTTGATATGTTTGTCATGTCGTCAGAAGCCGACAGCAGAGATGAGCCCAAATAAATCACTCTTACTTTAGGTTTAAGGGCAGGAAAGATCGCAAGAAGTTGTTTTCGAGTAAATTCTGAAATGCAGATGATCCGGTCTGCTCCATAGCACGACAACTTGAAATTCCAATAATAGTATAAGCGTGAAAGAAAATGCCCTTGATACTCTTTGAGTTCAAGAGGAATGACATCTTGAATTGTAAGAATCTTTTTACATTTTGCAAAAATCGGCAGACCAAAATTCCTTGTACAGTGAAAAATATCTATATGTGCCTTCTTTATGATAATCGGTAAAATCAGCAGTTCATAAAGAAATCGAACTCCTGCAAGGAACGGAGAAATCCGTTTCTCTGTATAGGATGAAAAATGATCTTTCCAGCTCTTCATTTCAAAGTCGGAACAGACTCTTTCGATATGGTTCAGTAAAATGCCATTGTATCTGGCAATCCCAGAGTTCGGCTGAACCCGGGAATCAACCCATACAATATGACGCTTCATTTTGACACTTGCTGTCATATCCGGTCTCTCCACCAATTCAGAGTACGATGCAGTGCTTCTTCCAGCGTATATTTCGGCTCCCATTGCAAATCCTGCCGGGTTCGCTGACTGGTGGAAACTAATATCGGAACGTCCACCGGACGGAATTTTTGTGGGTCTATTTCAACCTGAATCTTTTTTGCACTAAGGTTCAGCAGAATATCCAACACCTCTTGAATTGCGTGTGCATGCCCGGAAGACAAATTATATACCTTATTCGGCAAATGATCAGCTTCTGCGATTTTCGTATAGGCATCAATTACGTCTTTCACAAACAAAAAATCGCGTCTTGCATCCAGACATCCAACCTTGATCACCGGCTCGGTCAGCCCCCGTTCGATCCTAGCAATTTGAGAGCAAAAATCAGAAACAACAAAACCTTCTTTCTGTCCTGGGCCAAAATGGTTGCATGGTCGCAGATGGACAATGTCAAGATGGTCACGAACCGCCAGAAGTTCCAATAACAGCCCTGACGCATATTTTGAAACCGCATAAGGGTTCTTCGGATCACAATCGGTTTCCTCGGAGAACGGATGTTCTCCTGAACACCGCGTTCCGTATTCCTCCTCGGAACCAATGTAAATCAGTCTGGCATTCGGAACGATTTCCCTCATTGCCGAAAGAACATTCAAAGTTCCAATGATATTCACACTGATAGTCAGATCCGGTTTTTTCCAAGATAATGCAACAGAACTGATTGCGGCAAGCAGAAAAATCCGGGTCGGCATAAATTTACGAAACAGCCTGCAAATGGTTTCCGAATCGCCGATGTCAATCGGCTGCATTCCCGGAGTAGTCGCGGCAACGGCAGGCAAATCTGCGACACAGACATCATGCTTCTTCTGCAATGTCTGCTGCAAGTGCGTCCCGACAAATCCGCCGCCAATTAATAAAACTTTCATAGTGTCTCCACAAATTTTATCACTACAGTCCGGTAAAAATTACCGAAGTTGATTGTTAAAGTCGGATTCTGCGCTGTATAAAGGCGTCTAAAGTCTTTAATTTGAGCGTAGGAGGTCCGACAATGTATTACTATAGCATCTTTCAGCAACTTTTCAAGTTCATTCCCCGATATTGTTTTGAAAAATCTGTGGAAAGTTTATCGGGGGATCATTACAGCAAGACATTTTCGACATGGCAGCAGTTTTTGACTTGTCTTTATGCGCAAATTACGGGAAAGGACTCACTCCGCGAAATTGAACGAGGTCTGATTGCAAATAACAATCGACTCTATCATCTCGGAATGACAGTTGTTGCCAAATCGACGCTTGCCGATGCCATGAACCGTCGTAATCCGGAGATGTTCAGGGAACTTTTCAATGAAATCCTTGATCGGGCAGTGGCATGTGCCCCCGGACACAAATTCCGGTTTCACAATCCGCTTCATGCCATCGACAGTACAACGATTGACCTCTGTTTGAATCAGTATGACTGGGCACATTACCGGAAACATAAAGGGACGATCAAACTGCATACGGAACTTGATCTCTCCGGGAATCTGCCTTGTTTTGTAGTCATGAGCAACGGGAAAATGTCGGATATTCGGGCGGCGAAAGAGAATATTTGCATCGTGCCGGACAGCATCTATACCTTTGACAAAGGATACTATGATCTTGCGTGGTTCAAACTCATTTCCGACAGTGGGGCTTTCTTTGTCACAAGAGTCAAGGATAACGCTCAAATTGAGGTTCTCGGACAGCACCGGGAAGCCAATGAAACCCTTGGCGTCGTTCGTGATGAAATCATCCGGTATACAGGATATCAGACCTCGAAAAAATATCCTGACAAATTGAGGTTGATTGAGTTTTTTGACGAGGAAACGAACAAGACCTATCGTTTTGTTACCAATCACTTCAACCTGGCAGCCTCAACAATAGCCAAAATTTACAAACAACGCTGACAGATCGAACTATTTTTCAAATGAATCAAGCAGAATCTCAAGATCAAAAGTTTCCTCGGCACCTCGGAAAATGCAGTCATGACGCAAATCTGGGTAGCGTTAATTCACTACCTGCTTGTTGCATACATCAAATTCCTCAATCATATAGAACTCTCTCTGACCGAGATTACTGACCGTATCCGTGATACGCTGATGCAGAATCTGTCCCTGCTGGAAGTCCTTTCCTGGACGCGAAAAACACTTTTGAAGCCACCTGACTGGAATTTACCCGATCAGCCGGACCTTTTCGGGGATTTCACCGGCTGAATTTTCCCCGGACAGCAGTGAAAGTTCGCAGAAAAAAAGTGAAAAAAGTAAGAAGCTGTATCTTTCAAAACCGGAAATACAGATTATATTATGGAATTGAATCTATAAATTTTTTCAGGACATCATAAGGAGAAGTCTGCTGATGAAAGAATACAAGGTAGGAATATTGGGGTTCGGAACAGTCGGAGCCGGCGTGGCGGACTGTCTGCTGAACAATGCCGACGTCATCGCCAAAAGAACAGGGATCAAACCGGTGCTTGCCGGGATCGCGGATCTGGATATCACTACTGACCGCGGCATCAGAATTCCTGCGGGACTGCTGACGACAGACGCCTCCGAACTGATTCACCATGTTGACGTGGTCGTTGAACTGATCGGTGGAACAACCGTCGCGAAAAAGTTCATTCTTCAGGCTCTCGGCGAAGGCAAATCCGTGGTTACTGCCAATAAAGCACTGCTGGCGGAACACGGAGAAGAACTGTTCGCGGCACCTGAAAAAACAATGCCGACCTGTATTATGAAGCCAGTGTCGGCGGCGGCATTCCGATCATCAAGAGTCTGCGCGAAGGATTCGTCGGCAACCGCATCGAACGCATTTACGGTATTCTGAACGGAACCTGCAACTACATTCTGACCCGCATGGAACGCGAAGAAATCGACTTTGCCCCGGTTCTGAAGGATGCCCAGCAACTCGGCTATGCGGAAGCCAATCCGTCGCTGGACATTGACGGATTCGACACCGCGCACAAAGCCGCGATTCTGGCGGCTCTGGCATATGGCAAATGGTTCGGCATGGATCCGGTCTATGTGCAGAGCATCCGCGACGTAACCCTGGCGGACATCAAATTCGCCGGCGAACTCGGCTATAAAATCAAACTGCTTGCCATCCTCAAACAGGATAACGGCAACATCGAAATCCGCGTCCATCCGACCATGATTCCGAAACGCACGCAGCTTGCCATGATCGACGAAGTGTTCAACGGCGTAATGATTACCGGCGATTATGTCGGCGACACGCTGTTCTACGGCCGCGGAGCCGGACGCAATGCCACCGCCAGCGCAGTCGTTTCCGACATTGTGGACATCGGACTCAACATCAAGGACGCCAAGCCGCGCCGCATTGACTCCTTCCGCGAAGGGATTCAGTTCAAAAACGTGGTGAAAATGGATGAAGTCCGTTCCCGCTATTATCTGCGGATTCAGGTGCTGGACGTTCCGGGCGTGCTGTCGAAAGTTACAGCCATTCTGGGCGAAAATTCCATCAGCATTTCAAGCCTGGTTCAGCGGGAAGGACAGTCGCAGAACAACGTTTCGCTGCTGATCATCACGCATCAGACGCTGGAAAAACATGTCAAGGCTGCCATCAGCCAGATCAATGCGCTTTCCGATGTGCGCGACACGGTCAAATTAATCCGAATTGAGGATATCTGAAATCATGGGACAGCATACCATTGAAAAAATCGGCGGGACCTCGATGAGCCGTTTCGGCGAGGTCATGAACAATGTCATTATCGGCAAGCGCAAAGGCGCGGAACTTTACAACCGCGCGTTCGTGGTTTCCGCATACTCCGGCATTACCAATGCCCTGCTCGAAGACAAAAAAACCGGTGCGCCGGGCGTTTACGGATATCTTCTGCACGACAGCAAGGAATGGGAATACGCGCTGGAAACTGTCCGGGAAAAAATGCTGGCATACAACAAATCGTTCGCCGACATCGGACTGGATGTGAAAAAAGCCGATGATTTTGTGAACGACCGGCTCGACGGCATCAAATCCTGTCTGAAATACATCATGTATCTGCGCACGGCGGGACACTCCAAACCGGCGGATTATCTGCCCTCGACCCGCGAATTTCTGGCGGCGGTGGGCGAAGCGCACAGCGCATACAACTCCGCTCTGATTCTGAAGGCAAACGGTGTCAATGCCCGTTTCGTTGATCTCTCCGGCTGGATGTCCATGGAAGTGCAGACGCTGGATCAGGCGATTCTGAACGCATTCAAGGATGTGGATTTCGCCACGGAAATGCCGATCGTTACCGGCTATGTCAAATATGATGAAGGCATCATGCGTCATTTTGACCGCGGATACAGTGAAATCACGTTCAGCCGGCTGGCGGTTCTGACCCAGGCGCGCGAAGGCATCATTCACAAGGAATTCCATCTTTCCACGGGCGACCCGAAACTGATAGGCGTGGACAAGGTCAAAATCATCGGCAACACCAATTTCGACATTGCCGACCAGCTGTCTGACATGGATATGGAAGCGATTCACTCCAAAGCCGCCAAAGACATGGAACTGCGCGATATTCCGATCCGCATCAAAAACGCCTTCGACCCGGAACATCCCGGAACCCTGATCAGCCGCGATTACGTGTCCCCGGTTCCGCGCGCGGAAATGATCTGCGGACGCAGCGACCTCATTGCACTGGAAGTGCATGATCCGGAAATGGTGGGCGAAATCGGTTATGACTACAAACTCTGCCGCTGTCTGGCAGATTTCGGAATCAGCTACATTGCCAAGAACACCAATGCGAACACCATCACGAATTATGTTCCGCAGAAAGCAAAGTATCTGGAGGAATGCAAGGCTGCGCTCCGCCGGGAATTCCCCCACGCGACCGTTTCCACTCAGCCGGTGGCGATCGTTTCGGTGATCGGCACGAACATGAAGATCCCCGGATTCCTTGCCCGTGCCTCCAAGGCGCTGTATGAAGCGGACATCAACGTGCTGGCTCTGGACCAGGTAATGCGTCAGGTCAACATTCAGTTCATTGTTTCCCGCGATGACTTCAAGAAAGCCCAGATCGCGCTTCACCGTGAATTTGTGGAAAAAGCATAAACATAAGGGATGGAATCGTTATGAGTCTGATTTATATTCACTGCAAAACGGATGCCGGAATCCTTTATGCCGATTCCCCGGACGCGCTGAAAAATCCTGAAATCCGAACTCTGACGGGTCAGGCGGCAGAATGCCCGCTGATCCGGGAGCAGAAACTGGAAAACGGCTCTCTCCGTTACTGGTTTGACGCCGCCCGGCTGGAACGCTGGACACCGGACACGCCGGTTCTTTATGACCTGACTTCGAACGGAATCAAAGAGCGTTTCGGTTTCGTGGAACTGCGCCCCGAATCGAACCGGGCAATCCTGCTGAACGGAAGTCCCTGCTATCTGCGCGGTTACATCCGCGGCATCGTCGCCCATGAACACCCGAACATGACGGGCGGTTCGCTCAAGGAGGCGGCGGTCAAAAATATCCGTCAGGCAAAAAAATACGGATTCAACCTGGTCCGTTTCCACAGCACGGTTCCGACTCCGGAATTTGTGGAAGCCGCGGACGAGGAAGGTCTGTTCATTCACATGGAAATCGGCTTTGCCTACGAAACGAGCGAACAGGGAACCAAGAAAAATCTCTCCATGGACAACAAGGCGTGGAAGGAAACAATTCTGCGCTACCGCAATCATCCGTCCGCGGCAATTTTCTGCATCGGCAACGAAATGCACAATTCCGGACATTTCAAGGAAGTTCATGCTCTGTATGAACAGGGGCGGGAACTGGCGCCGGGGAAACTGATTATGGACAACTCCGGCTGGGGTGAATTCGACCGTCAGACGGCAGATGTCTATTCGCAGCATATTGCGTATTTCTTCCCGTTCAAACATCATGTGGAAATGTTTCATCAGGATGCCCCGTGGCGCATGAACGGTTCCGCGTACGACGAAATGCTGGACGTCGAATGCAAAGGCGGCGGGCTGGCAGCAGCGGTACACCGGACGATTGTTCCCGCCAAGCCGGTACTGGCGCATGAAGCAATGCATTATATTGAAATTCCGGACTACAAAGCGCAGGAAAAGAAATTCGATGATTTCTGCGCCAAAGTCGGCAAAGAATATCTGGAAGCCAACGGCATCAAAAAACCGCGTTACATGACCGAGCGGCCGAAACTGATCGAACGCAAAGGTCTGGCGCACAAAATGCCGGACTACATTGCGGCTTCCCGGAAATTCAAAATGGCGGCAATCAAGCAATACGTGGAAAAATGCCGCATGTCGGCTCTGTGCGGTTTCGAAATGCTCCAGTTTGCCGATTGTCTCAAATACGAAAACAAAAACGGCATTGTGGACTTTTTCGACGATGACAAGTATTTTCCGCCGGCATGGCTGCTCCAGTTCAACGGCAATGCCGCGCTTCTGGCGGATTTTGAAACCGAAGTGTATTTCTACGGAGATCAGATCCGGGGAAAAATCTTCATTTCCGATTTCCTGCAGAAACCGTCCGTCACGGGCGGCGAACTGCATCTGTCGGTGAAAAAAGCGGACGGAACCATTCTGCCGGTTTACGGCGGACATAACGTTACGCTGGTCGGCGGGCTGCAGCAGATTGTCTCGTTCGAATTGAGTTTCGACGAAGAGGAAGCGGCGCAGAAAATTGAATTCTGCGCGGAATTCACTGCCGGGGATATTCATCTGACCAACAGCTGGAATCTGTGGCTGTATCCGCATAAAAAAGTGGAACGTCTGCCGAAAACCCGGCTGAAAAGTCCGCTGCTGAATGCCATCCTGCACGAAAATCCGGCGGCAGAAAACGTAGCCGGCGCAGTTGTAACCGATGTTCTGGATGATCAGGTCTTTGCCGATCTGGAAACCGGTAAAACGGTGATTCTGCTGTACCACCGGGATGCACCCGGACATCAATATTATCTGCCGGGCGCGCTGGAACGGTTCAAACCGTGTATCTGGGACCGCGGCAACAATCTGGGCGGCATCATTTATTCCGGAGAACTGCAGAAAGCGCTGGCGTCGGACCGCTATTTCGACATGAACTGGTACAGCCTGCTGGAAGGCGGCTACAAAGTGTGCCTGGATGATTTCCCGGTGCCGGTGCAGGAAATTGTCTGCGGTGTGGACAAGCCTGTACGCGACCGCATGAAAGGACTGGTCAACGGGATCAAGGATTTCATTGATCAGGACACGGTCCGGAATTTCTCGCATCTGTTCAGTGTGAAAACCGGCAAAGGAATGCTGGTGGTCTGTACCCTGATGCTCTCGGATGCACAGAACCCGGTTACGGAAAACTTCATTGCCGAACTGTTCAACCATACGGAAGAACTCTGCCGGACCGACAAGACGGTTGCGCTGGATGTACTGAAAAAATATCTGGCGGAAGAAACGGCGAAAGGCGTCCGCAAAGAAGACGTCATGAACCATTTCTGGGAAATCGACAACAAACTGGTGGAAGACACGCTGTTCTGGGAACAGACGGGTCTGGATCTGACCAAAATCCAGTAAGACATCATCAGGACAGAGAGAGGATCAGCACATGAGCGGGACAGCCGATACAGACATGATCAGCGGACAGGAAACCGGATTCCGGTTCCGGCTCCGGCTCCGCAGATGGTGGCCGGTATGGTGTTTTCTGGCAATTGTGCTGATTGCCCTGCCCGCGGTTTTCTCGGATGTGCTGCCGCAGCGGGACGTGGCGTTCCGCTACGCACCGATGGCGGAAGCCTTCCGCGAAGGAGACTGGAGTTTTGCCTTTCATCCGCGGACCGGACTTCTGCATACGTTGACAGCCGGAATTCTGGCGGCGGTTTTCCAGTGCGGCGGTTTTCTGGCATGTAAACTTTCCAGTGTCCTGTTCATGGCTCTGGGAGTTTTTCCGCTCTACGGACTGGTTCGCCGGATTTATTCGCGCGGCATGGCAGAAATCTGCACTGCGGGTTTCATCTTTGCCTCACAGCTGCAGAGACTGGGCTGGAGCGGACTGCGGGATTCGCACAAAACCTTCCTGATTCTGCTGGCGGCATACGCCCTGGTGGTGATTTATCAGGAACGCGGCAGATGGTCCGGCTATCTGTGGCTGGGAATTGCCGCAGGCCTGGGAATCATCACACGCGGCGACCTGTCGCCGTTCATGGGACTGCTGTTTTTTTGGGGAATGGTGCTGGAACTGAACCGCAAATGTCTTCCCCTGCGGAGTCTGGCGGGAGCGGGACTTGCCATTCTGATTACCCTGCCATCAATCTGGATCAATTATGCGGTGGCGGGTGTTGCTGTTCCGGAAATCCGTTATGCCATGCTGTTTGCAAAGATCATGCACCGGCAGCCTGGATTGACGGATGTTCTGCTGCTTCTGCCGGCGGGACTGTGTTTCTGCTGTGCCGGAGCCTGGGTTGTCCGGAAAATTGCGGACTGCCGTTTCCGCGGAAAAGTTCTGGCGACAGTGATCTTTCTGTTTCTGCTGGTCGTTGCCCGCAGAATGGCGTCCCCGTCGTTTCTCTGCACGGAACCGATCCCCGATTACATCGGTTCCATCGTGAAAGGATTTTTCCCGGTTTTCGGATTTTTTGCGGTGATCGGAATAGCGCTCCGGCTGTACCGGAAAGAATGGAGACAGGAAGAAACCATTCTGGCGGTTCTGCTGTTCGGACATACCTTGCTGGTCTGCGTCTCCATCATCCTGTTTGACGGTTATCTGTATGTGTCGCCGCGTTATCTGATTCCGGCGGTACCGCTGGAATTTGCATGGACGGCGACCGGGGTGCTGTTCCTCTGGGACGGGATTCACTGTCTGCTGCGCGGACATTTCACCCGGACGCTGCGGATTGCGGAAATTCTGAGCATTCTAGCGGCTATGGGAGGATTTCTGTACGATTTCTACCGCCCCGCCATCAAGGAACACTGTGATAAAAAATGTATCCGGGAACGGAAAGCCTTTGCGGAACTGGTGCAGATCATCCGGAATGATTACCGCGGTCCGGCGTTTGACCGTCCGCCGCTGGAACTGGAGAAATACAATCCGAAACACCGTCCTGCCATTGCATTTCTGCAGTATTATGAACTGTTCGGAAAAACCGGTCCGAATCACGGGCGGGTAACTCTTGCGGCGTATCTGGCAGAAGGCCGTCCGGTATTCCCGGCGGATGATGCGGACTACATTCTGGAAAAATGTTCGGAAAAGAATCAGCTGCCGGAAAATCTGGAATTCATGGCGGACTGGAAATTCGGGAAAGATGCTTATCGGTTATGGAAACGGAAAAAACAATGATCATGAAGAATCAGGGAAGACTGCGGGTCTGGATTCTGCTGCTGTCGGATCTTGTTGCGCTGTACGGAATTCTGGCTGTGGTGCTGTTCTGTTATCAATGCGCGGGAGCCGACTATTCGCTGACTGTGCTGAAAGACCTCTGGCCGCTGCCGCTGGCAGTTATGATGTGCAATCAGATTTCGCGTCTGTACGGAGGCAGTTTTTTCTATCCGGGGGCGGGATGCGCTCCCGTGGAGGAGTTGAAACGGCTGACCATGTCGGTACTCGGCGGTTATGTTCTGCTGTTTGCCTATCTGTCGCTTTCGCGTTCCAGTGAAAGTTATACCCGGCTGGGACTGCTGCTCTCCATGCTGATTTCCATTCTGCTGCTGCCGATCATCCGGTACTGGGTGCGCTGTCTGCTGAAACGCTGTCATATCGGGCAGATCCCGGTTCTGGTGGCAGGAGCGGGGCAGACGGCACGCATTGTGGGACAGGAATTGAAGCGGGATCGCTTTTTCGGTTTTAAGGTGGCAGGTTATCTGGATGACGATCCGGCAAAACGGAATGCGGAACTGCCGGACGGCAAAGTGCTTGGCACGGTCTCCGAAGCGGCGGAAATCGCCGGAAAGCTCGGAGTGGATTATTTCATCAGCACACTGCCGGTGGAAGCGACGGAACGGCATCTGGATTCCTGGCTGAAATATTTCCGCAGTATTCTCATCATCCCTGCCAGCAAAGTGTTGCCGATTCTGTGGACACATCCGCTGGATCTGCACGGTCTGGGTGCGCTGGAAATCGGCAACCGGCTTCAGCGTCCCCTGCTCCGTTACGGCAAATGCTGCTGCGAATTTGTGATTGCAGTTCTGGCAATCATCTGCCTTTTTCCAGTCTGTCTGCTGCTTGCTCTGCTGGTCAAATGCACCAGCCGCGGTCCCATTTTCTACCGGGCGAAACGGCTGGGTCTGCACGGGAAGAACATAGAAATCTGGAAATTCCGCACCATGTATGCGGATGCGGATCAGAAGCTGGAAAAAATGCTGGCGGAAAACCCGGAACTGGCGCGGGAATGGAAGGAAAATTTCAAGCTGAAGGAAGATCCGCGCATTACGCCGCTGGGAAAATTTCTGCGCAAGACATCTCTGGATGAACTGCCGCAGTTCCTGAATGTGCTGCGCGGGGAAATGGCGGTCATCGGGCCGCGCCCGATTGTGCAGAAGGAAGTTGCCTATTACGGGAAGCATTACGAAGTCTTTTCCCGCGTCAAACCGGGCATCACGGGACTCTGGCAGGTTTCCGGACGCAGCGACACCACCTACGAACGGCGCATCGCGCTGGATATGTATTACGTCAACAACTGGTCCATCTGGCTGGATTACTACATCTTTCTCAAAACCGTGAAAGAAGTGCTGATCTGCCGGGGAGCGAAATAATCATGAGTAAAACTGCCCTGATTCATTACTGGCTGACCAACATGCGCGGCGGCGAAAATGTGTTCGCCGAATTCTGCAAACTGTTTCCCGACGCCGATATTTTCACCCACGCCTGGACCCCGGAAAAAGTCCGGGAACCGTTCAACACCCACAAAATCACGGAAACATTCATTTCGCGTCTGCCGTTTGCCCGGACCAAGTGTCAGATTTATCTGCCGCTGATGCCGGCGGCATTGAAAAGTCTGGACCTGAGCGGATATGATCTGATTCTGAGCAGTGAATCCGGTCCAAGCAAGGGAATCCGCAAACCTGCGGGGGCACGCCATGTCTGTTACTGCAATACGCCCATGCGTTATGTCTGGGATATGTTCGATGACTATTACCGGGCGACCGGCATCGGCGGAAAAATTGCCATGCTGACGTTCAAGAATTATCTGCGGAAATATGATTTGAAGTCTGCGGAAAACGTAGACCAGTTCCTTGCCAACAGCGGTTTTGTGGCGGAACGGATCAAACGCATCTACGGACGCGATTCCATTGTGGTGTATCCGCCGGTGGACACCGATTATTTTGTCTGCGATCCCGCTGACGAGCCGAAGGATTATTACCTGGTTGCCGGACAGCTGATTTCATATAAACGACCGGAACTTGCGCTGCGCGCCTGTCTGAAAATGAATCGGAAAATCGTATTTGTCGGCGATGGACCGATGCGTCCGGTACTGGAAAAAGAAGCGGCGGGCAATCCGAATGTGATTTTTGCCGGACGCACACCCCGTCCCCGTCTCCGGCAGTATTACGCCGAAGCCAGAGCGCTGATATTTCCGGGAATTGAAGATTTCGGAATTGTGCCGCTGGAATCGCAGAGTGTCGGCGTTCCGGTCATTGCTCTGGGCATTGGCGGCGCGCTGGAAACGGTTGCAGAAGGAAAAACCGGAGTCTTTTTCCCGGAACCGACCGTGGATTCGCTCTGCCATGCCATTGAAGATTTCGAAAGCCGGAGTTTTGACAAGCAGGCGATCATTCAGCACGCCAGGGGATTCCACCGGGATGTGTTTGTCCGGAAAATGCGTGAAGTTCTGAATCTGAAATAAGCAGGCGTCAAGATGATTTTCAATGGTCCAGTTCCGCCGGAAAATCAGAAAAAATCACAGCATTACTATAAACTGTTCCTGACCTTCAACGGTTTTGCCTACATGAGTCTGGGTGAAACCGTCATCATCCTGATTGCCTTGCAGCTGGGCTGTTCCGACGGAATTGTTGCCGCGCTGGGAGCAATGGTCTACTTCGGTTTTCTGCTGCTGCCGCTGGGAAAATATGTTGCCTCGAAAGTCGGAGCGGCGCGCAGTCAGAGTTTCTTCTGGATAGCGCGTAATCTGGCGGGAGTCATGGTTGCGCTGTCCGTTCCGGTATCGCTGTACGGCAATCAGTTGACGGCAGTGGCGATGCTGCTGACCGGCGGATTTTTCTTTTACGGGTTCCGGGCGGCGGGCGTGATTCTTTCGCAGCCACTGTTGGGAGAAATCACTGCTCCGGCGGAACGGTCCAAGTTCATTGCCGCGACTCAGAGTATCGGGTTCGGTTCCAGCTGCATGGCTCTGCTGCTGATCGGCATCATCTGCCAGTTCACTCATAGAATTTGTCCCTAAATAAAGACTTGAAATGAAAGAAATATGTGCTATATTACGTTATTTTGAAAGGAGCGCGGTATGGCAACAAAATCATGGAAAGTTTCAGATAGTTTCTGGTCCAAGGTGGAACCT
>ERZ1106963.2859-NODE-2859-length-15936-cov-6.825263_pt1 | contig 15936 bp, 18 predicted proteins | sample MGYA00403681_ERZ1106963 | MGnify/ENA primary metagenome ERZ1106963 (study PRJEB35170, sample SAMEA104062407) | human gut metagenome | biome: human gut; feature: human-associated habitat; material: faeces | place: Denmark | collected 2012-05-03 ...
CGCTCATAGGAAGCAAGATAGATGGCTCCGACTGGACGGTCGGCTTGCAGGACCCGGAGGGAGACGGCTGTTTCGGCTATGTCTCCGGCAAGGACGTAAGCGTCGTGACCTCGGGCGGCTACCAGCGGTATTTTGAGGAAAAGGGCAGGCGGTACGGGCATATTTTGAATGCAAAGACAGGATGGCCCGTCGAGACCGGGCTCAGCTCGGTGACGATCGTGAGCGCGGACGATACATTGGCAGACGGACTTTCAACGGCGCTTTTTGTGATGGGACTTGACAAGGCAATAGAGTCCTGGCGGGCATCGGACGATTTTGAGGCGGTATTTCTGCTGGATTCCGGCGAGATTTATGTGACGCAGGGACTGCAGGGCAGCTTCCAGTCGGAGAGAAGCTTTGAGGTGATCGCGCGATGAAAAGCCGGAGCTGGGCGATGTTATTCGCGGGACTGATTGCGGCGCTGCTTCTTTTGTGGAAACTGCTTCCCGGAAGCGGCGGCAATACGGTCGGGGTGTATCAGGACGGCGATCTTGTGAAGACGATTTACCTGCCGCACACGGGAGAAACGGAGACGTTTGAGGTTTTCGGCACTGCGGGCGGTAATACCATTGAAGTTTCCAAAGATGGCGTGCGCGTGGTATCCGCCGGATGCCCCGATCAGGTCTGCGTGGCGCATGGATTTCTGGTATCCGGCAAGGAGCCGATCATCTGCCTGCCGAACCGGCTGGTGATACGCTTTCTGGAGGATGTGAGGCTTGACAGCGCGGACGCGGTCGCCGGGGGAAGGAGCCTGCCATGAAAAAGCTCAGAAAGCTCACGCTGGCCGCGCTTCTGACGGCGGCGGGACTGGTGGTTTTTGTGATCGAAGCGCAGCTGCCGCCGCTGGCTGCGATTCCCGGGATCAAGCCGGGCCTGAGCAATGTGTTTACGATGCTGACGCTTTTCTGGGTGGGGCCCTCGTGGGCGCTTGGGACGATGTTCGTCCGGGTGAGCCTCGGGTGTTTGCTCACTGGGCAGACGATGGCGTTTTTCTACAGTCTATCGGGCGGGCTTCTCGCGTTTTTCATCATGTGGGCGCTCAAAAAGCCGCTGGGAGAAGAGAAACTCTGGGTACTCAGCGCGTTTGGCGCGATGGGGCACAACCTCGGGCAGATGGCGGCGGCGCTGTTTATCACCCGCACGACGGCACTTTTGTATTATCTTCCGGTTCTGATGGTTTCCGCCATCGGGACCGGGATATTTACCGGCCTTTGTGCGCAGCTGGTTTCCCGGCGCGCGCGGCGGGCGGGTTTTCTCAGCAAGTAACATGTATGTTCCAAAATGAACATTTGAGGGAGGAATTTGATTGAAGCGGTACTTACATGGAATCCATGTAGCGGGGCACAAATCGACGGCGCAGATGAGCGCGGTCAAGCTGCCGCTGCCGGATTCGGTGGTCATTCCGATGGCCATGCATATTGGCGCGCCGGCCAAACCGGTGGTCAAGGTCGGAGACTATGTCAAGACCGGCCAGCTGATCGGCGAGCCCGGCGGTTTCGTCTCCGCACCGATCTACGCAAGCGTTTCCGGCACGGTCAAGAAGATCGGCGAGATGCTGGGTTCCAACGGCCGGATGATGCAGACGGTTGAAATTGAGTCTGACGGGTTAGATGCCCGCTGGGAGGGCATTCATCCGCCGAAGCTTGAGACCATGCAGGACTTTCTGGACGCGGTCCGCGCGAGCGGCCTTGTGGGCCTTGGCGGCGCGGGCTTCCCGACGGTTGTGAAGCTCACGGTTAAGAACCTGGACCAGATCAAGTGCGTCATCATCAACGGCGCGGAGTGCGAGCCCTATATCACCTCCGATACGCGCGCGATGATCGACTACTCGTTCGACGTGATTGCGGGCTGTCGGCTTTTGCAGAAGTTTTTGAAGGTACCGCGCATCGTCTTCGGCATTGAGGACAACAAGCCCGAGTGCATCGAGCGCTATCGCGAACTGGTAAGCCATGAGCAGAACATGGAGGTCATGTCGCTCAAGGCAATGTACCCGCAGGGCGGCGAGAAAGTCCTCATCTACCATGTGACGGGCGAGAAGGTTCCGGAAGGGAAGCTGCCGCTTGACGTGGGCGCGGTCGTTCTCAACTGTACGACGATTTCTTCGATTGCAAGATATTGCAGAACCGGGCTGCCGCTCGTCAAAAAGTGCGTGACGGTTGACGGCTCGGCGGTCAAAAATCCCATGAATGTGCTTGTCCCGATCGGTATGCGGATGAAGGATGTATTTGAGGCAACCGGCGGATTTAAGGAAGAACCGAAGATGGTTCTTTATGGCGGACCGATGATGGGCATCGCCGTGCCCGATCTCGAGCAGCCGATTCTCAAGAACACGAACGCGATTCTGGCATTCGGGGAAGCCGAGGCAACGCCGCCAGAGCCCACGGCCTGCATCAAGTGCGGCAAGTGCATCGCGCACTGTCCTCTGAGCCTGATGCCGTGCGAGATGGAGACGGCATACAAGAAGGGCAACATCGAACGGCTCATGCACCTCAAGGTCAACCTCTGCATGGAGTGCGGCTGCTGCTCGTTCATCTGCCCGGCGCACCGGCCTCTGGTGCAGACCAACAAGCTGGCCAAGGCACAGGTCATGGCGTATAAGAACGCGCTCAAGGCAAAGGCGGAGGCCGAAAAAGCAAAGCTTGAGGCGGAGAAGCAGAAGGAGGCGGCAAAATGAGTCAGATTGTAGCGGCTTCGCCGCATGTCACAACGAAAAACTCCACAGCGGTCATCATGCGGGACGTGCTCATTGCGCTTTTGCCGGCGGTCATTGCCGGGTGCGTCGTCTTCGGGCTGCGCGCGCTGCTGGTGGTTGCGGTTACAACGGCGGCCTGTGTCTTCTTTGAGTGGGGCTTTGAAAAGCTCTGCCACACGCCGAGCACGATTTCCGATCTTTCCGCGGCGGTCACGGGCGTTCTGCTGGCGATGAACCTGCCGGTATCCATCCCGCTGTGGCAGGCCGTGTTCGGCGCGCTGGTCGCGATTGTCGCGGTCAAGGGCCTGTTCGGCGGTATCGGCAAAAACTTCGCGAACCCCGCCATTACGGCCCGTATCGTCATGTTCCTCGCGTTCTCGAAGACCATGACGGCATGGGTCTTCCCGGACGCGGTGTCGAGCGCAACGCCTCTTGCCATGATGGCAAACGGCGAGTCGGTCGACTACCTGACGCTGCTGCTTGGCAACCACGGCGGCTGCCTTGGCGAGACGAGCGCGCTGGCACTTCTCATTGGCTTTGCGTACCTTCTCATCCGGGGCGTGATCTCGTGGCACACGCCGGTCTGCTTCGTGGGTACGGTGTTTGTTATGAGCCTGATCCTCGGCCAGGACGCGGTGGGGCAGATCCTCTCCGGTGGATTGATGCTGGGCGCGATCTTCATGGCGACGGATTATTCCACGACACCGTCTACCAACTGGGGCAGAGTCCTCTTCGGCATCGGCGCGGGACTTCTCACGGTGCTCATCCGCTTCTACGGCGCGTATGCCGAAGGCATTTCGTTCGCCATCCTCTTTATGAACATCCTCACGCCTTATCTGTCCAAGTGGACGGAGACGAAACCGTTTGGAGGTGCAGCGGCATGAGTGAAAAACAGGGTATCATCAAAGCGGTCGTCGTTCTGGTTGTGATCTGTCTTGTCATTTCCGGCGCGCTGGCTGTGGTTAATTCCTTTACGGCTCCGGTGTCTGCGGCAAACGCCGAGGCAAGAGAAACGGCTGCGCGGCAGGAGCTGATTCCGGAAGCAAACAGCTTCGAGCAGGTCACGGACGGTTTACCGGAAAACGTGCTGAGCGCGTATGTCGGCAAGGCTTCCGACGGCAGCGTCGCGGGCTATGTCATTACTAGCTTTGGCAAGGGCTTCGGCGGCACGATCCAGGTCATGGTCGCCATCTCTCCGGAGGGAACGATCCTTCGCTGCAAGACGCTGGACGTTTCCAGCGAGACGAAGACGCTAGGCGGCCAGACAGCAAACGAGAGCTACTATGGCCAGTATGAGGGGCAGGACAGCTCGCTTTCCGGCGTGCAGGCAATCTCCGGCGCAACGATCACGTCGACAGCGTACAAGGGCTGCGTGCAGGCGGCGTTTGCGGCATATGAAACAGTAAAGGAGGCAGCAAAATGACGAAGCTTCAGAATCTTCTCAAGGGCCTCATCAAGGAAAACCCGGTTCTGGTGCTCGTGCTCGGCACGTGCCCGACGCTGGCCATCTCCACGTCCGTCACGGCGGCGTTCGGCATGGGCATTGCGGCAACCGTGGTTCTGATTCTGTCCAACATGGCAATCTCCGCACTGCGGAAAGTCATCCCTGATACAGTTCGCATCCCGTGCTACATCACAGTCATCGCGGGCTTCGTGACGATCGTCGAGCTCGTGATGGAGGCGTATACGTATGAGCTGTATCAGTCGCTCGGCGTGTATCTGGCGCTGATCGTCGTCAACTGCATCATCCTTGGAAGAGCCGAAATGTACGCGAACAAGCACGGTGTGGTCGACTCCGCAATCGACGGCCTCGGCATGGGCCTTGGCTTTACGCTGGCGCTGTGCGCGATGGCGACGATTCGCGAAATCTTGGGCGCAGGCACATTCTGCGGCATGCCCATTCCCTGGTTCAGCGAGAACCCCATCGGCATTCTCACGATGGCGCCCGGCGGCTTCTTCGTGTTCGGCTGCATGATCGCGCTGGTCAATAAGATCACCAAGGGCAAGGCCATCACGAAAAAAGAGTTCGGCTGCGCGGCCTGCCCGGGCTGCGGTAAAGCTGGCGCTTGCAGCGGGAAGGAGGAAGCGGCGAAATGAAAACGGTACTCTTTGTTATCCTGACGGCAGCGATCACGAACAACTATGTGCTCGTCAAGTTCCTCGGTATCTGTCCGTTCCTCGGCGTTTCCAAGAAGCTCGATCAGGCGACCGGCATGTCTATTGCCGTCATCTTCGTCGAGGTTCTGGCGACGGCGGTTACGTGGCCGATCTATCATCTGCTGCTGGCCGGCAAGGTAGACTTCACCTATATGGAAACGGTCGTGTTTATTCTGGTCATTGCCGCTCTGGTGCAGCTGGTTGAGATTGTCCTCAAGCGCTATATCCCGTCACTTCACAAGGCGCTCGGCGTGTATCTGCCGCTCATTACAACGAACTGCGGCGTGCTCGGTGTGACGATGAACAACATTTCCGACGGCCTCAATTACGGCGATTCGCTGCTGACCGCGCTCGGCTGCGGCCTCGGCTTCTTCATGGCGATGGTCATCTTCTCGGGCGTTCGCTCCCGGGTAGAGGACGCGGAGCCGCCCAAGAGCTTCGAGGGGCTGCCCATTACGCTGGTTTCGGCTTCGATCGTTTCGCTGTCGTTCTTCGGCTTCTCGGGCGTGCTCGACCGGCTGTTCGGCGGTTAAGGAGGGAAATGCAATGAATGAAATTCTGATTCCCATTCTGGCTGTTACGATTATCGGCCTCATCTGCGGCGTGGGTCTGGCGGTTGCGTCCCACGTGATGGCGGTCAAGGAAGACGAGCGCTTCCCGGCCATCCGCGAGTGCCTCCCCGGCGCAAACTGCGGCGCATGCGGCTTTACCGGCTGCGACGGCTACGCGAAGGCGCTGCTTACCCCCGGTACGAAGACGAATCTCTGCGTTCCCGGTGGTGCGGAGGCAGCAAAGAAGCTCGCGGAGGTGCTCGGTGTGGAAGCGGAGGCTGTCGAGCCCAAGGTCGCAATTGTCCGCTGCGGCGGCGACTGCGAGCACACATCACCCAAGGAAGACTACCGCGGCATTGCCTCGTGTCAGGCGGCAAAGCTGTTTTTCGGCGGCAAGGGTACGTGCACGTACGGCTGCCTCGGCTTCGGCGACTGCGCGAAGGTCTGTCCGCATGACGCGATTTCCTGGAACAACGGCATTGCGGCCATCGATCAGTCCGTCTGCGTCGGCTGCGGCCTGTGCGCAAAGACCTGCCCGCAGCAGGTGATCGCGATCATTCCGCAAAGCGCGAAGACGGCGGTGCTCTGCTCGAACCACGACAAGGGCGCGCTCACCCGCAAGGCATGCAGCGCAGGCTGTATCGGCTGCATGAAGTGCGTCAAAACCTGCGAGCACGACGCAGTGCATGTTGAGGGTAACCTCGCGTCGGTCGACTATGAGAAGTGTGTCGGCTGCGGCGCGTGCGCACAGGCCTGCCCGACAGGCGCGCTGCACGATCTTATCGCGAATGTAGAAGCGAAGGCTTGCTGAATTTTTTGATGGCGGTACAACCCCCATCTCTGCAATGCGGAGATGGGGGTTCTTCCTTTCCTACGGAAATTCTGCGGGTTTTCTCTCGTTGCAAAATCAGGGAAAATGGCGTATGATAGGGAAAAAGGACGGAAAGGGCGGGGCGGTATGAAACGAACCGACGAACAATTGCAGGAGCTTTTGCTGCGGGAGCTCTCGAAGGCCGGGCGGCTGCGGCGCAAGCAGCTCATTGAGGCAGGCATTGCGGCGCTTGGCATGGAGCGGGGCGCAGATGCGGACCTGAGCCCCGGTGCGCCGCTGACGATGATGAAGAGTCGGCTCGGTATGGTATTGACGGGGCTTATCCACGCGGGCTCTATCCGTGAGGACGAGGCAGGCTATTTGCAGCTCGAGCGGGCGCAGGATATCGAATTTGCACCGGCGGCGATCCGCGCGTTTATCATCCGGACGCTGGAGAAAAGGGGGCTGCTCGGCAAGCAGGAGCTCTACCGGCTGGCAGAAATCCATTTCGGGACCGACAGAACCGCGACGAAGCAGGACGACAATGCCCTGCGAAGCGTCATGGGAAGGTGCCTTGTCGAGATGGAAAAGGAACGCGCCGTCGTGAAAACCACGCGGGGCTACCGGCCGGGCGCACCCGGCGACTATCCGGCGACGGAGCTTGGCGGGTATCTTCGGCAGGCGGCCGAGGGCGGGGATTTAAAACGCTGCTTCCTGGAGGCCATCCACACAAAGGGCGGCGAATGGTTCGAGAGCTACTGCGTGCGGCTTTTGCGGGCGTATTATTTATCGGAGGGCAAGCTTGTCGACGAGGGGTTCGTCACGGGCGGCTCGGACGACGGCGGCATTGACGGCGTGATCCACACGACGGACGATCTCGGCTACCGGGAGACCGTGCTCATGCAGATGAAAAACCGCCATGCAGTCATGACGGCGAAGGATGTGCGCGAATTTTACGGCGCAATGTGCGCGGAAAACGGTTCGCGCGGCATTTTCATCACGCTCTCCAGCTTCCACCCCGAGGCGCAGAAGCTTTTAGACAAGGTCGATAATCTCACGGGCGTGAACGGCGATAAGCTCTTTGAAATCGCAAGGCGCTGCAAGCTGGGACTGCTCGAAAAGAACGGCAGGCTCTGCATCGACGAGGAGCTGCTGCTCAATACGTAAAATGACGAAATAGAATGAGAAAAAGGGAAGGCTTAAAGCCCTCCCTTTTTGCGTGTAAAACCTCGTAGAGTTTCGCCATCCGCAGATGGCGAAATAAATTGGAAATCCATGTTTCCGGCGGCTTCGCCGACCAGAAACATACCTATCACCTCGCAAGTGTAAGTTTTTTGTGCGGAGCGCAAAAAACTTGCGCGCAGTCGAGGTGCAGCTTCTTAATCAAAAAAGCGTCAGCTTTTTTGATTACCGTGTCAGGAAGAACATGAGGGCGAAGAGGAGCGTGATGACCCAGGTGCCGGCATTGACTTCCTTGATCTTGCCGGTGAAGAGCTTGATGAAGACGTAGGAGATGAGGCCGAAGGCGATGCCGTAGGAGATGTTGTAGGTCAGCGGCATAAACGCAACGGTCATGAAGCCGGGAACGGCGGATGCAGGATCGTCCCAGTCGATGGAGCGGACGTTCGACATCATCAGAACGCCGACGTAGATGAGAGCCGCGGCGCAGGCGTAGGTCGGGATGAGCTGCGCGACAGGCGCGAGGAACATCGCGATAAAGAACAGCGCGGCGGTTGCCATGGAAGCAAGACCCGTGCGGCCGCCTTCCGCGACGCCCGCAGAGGACTCGACGAACGTGGTGACGGTGGACGTGCCGCAGACAGAGCCGCAGCAGGTCGCAATTGCGTCAGCCAGCATGGCCTTGTCCATGTTGGGGACGTTGCCGTCTTTGGTCAGCATGTTGCCCGCGGCGCAGGCGCCATAGAGCGTGCCGAGGGTGTCAAACATATCGACCATGCAGAATGCAAGCATCGTGGTGAGGAACATGACGATGAAGTTGCTCATGCCGTGCTCCGCAATGTACGGGGAGAAGTCAAAGCCTTCGGTGAAGACCTTGCCGAATGCCTGCGTACCAAACTCTTTGAACGCGCCAAAGAAATCGGAGGTCAGGTTGGGCGCAACAGCCGTAGCGTAGAAGTCGGGAACCGTAATGAGGCCGATGGCATAATACGCAACTGCGCCGCCGAGCATGCCCCAGAGGACCGCGCCCTTGACCTTCTTCTTGGACATTGCGCCGATGGCAAACACAGCGATGACCGTCAGCAGCATCGGGAAGATGGAAGCCCAGGTTGCCGAGCCGGAGAAGACGTTGAAGGAGGCAAGGTTCACGAGCGTTGCGCCGTCGTCGACGACGATGCCCGCGTTCTGGAGGCCGATGAAGGCGATGAACAGGCCGATACCGGCGGAGATGGCCGTCTTGACGGCTGCCGGGATGGCGTCAAAGATCATCTTGCGAAGGCCGGTGACGGTAAGCAGAACGAAGACGATGCCATCAACGAGGACGAGCACAAGACCGTTCGCGTAGCTCAGGCCGAAGGTGAAGCAGACGGTGTAGACAAAAAATGCGTTCAGACCCATGCCGGAGGCCTGCGCCAGAGGGAGGTTCGCGAGAAGACCGATCAGAACCGTGCCGATGACGGCGGAAATCGCGGTTGCGATGTAGATCGCGCCGTAGCTCACGGTGCCGAGGCTTGCGAACATGCCGGCATTGACCATCAGAATGTAGGCCATTGCCATGAAGGTGGTCACACCAGCCATAATTTCGGTGCGCACGGTCGAGCCGTGTTCCTTCACTTTAAAGTAGTTGCTCATGGGGTATTCCTTCCTTTCTTTCACGCGGCGAGGACCCTGTGTCATCGCCATTCCGCCCTTATTATAGGAAAGAACCGGACAAAAGGCAAGGCGGGAGGATGGGACGAAATCAACAAAAAAGCAAACAATTATTTTTGGAGACTCACCAATTTTTAGCTTGCTTTCGACAAACAGGATCAGCGTACGAAGATGGCGAAATGATGGGACAAACTGGGACAAAAAACGGACAGGGGAAGCGCTTGGCGGCGGAAAAGAATTGACTTTCCGGGGCTCGGCAGATATAATAATCGAGTGAGACTGCGTCAGCTGACGCAAAAGAAAATGCGAGGAGAGATACGCATGACATATCCGATGACCATCGCGGGACTCAGGCGCGAGCTGCCGCTTTGCAAGGTAGCGGACGATTTCTACATCGGCGCATTCATCATGTTCGGCGACGCGGAGATCACCGTGGCCTGCGCGAAAGAGCTTCTGGCGCGCGCGCCGAAGGAGTATGACTATCTGCTGACGGCTGAGGCCAAGAGCATTCCGCTGATTCATGAGATGGCGCGTCAGTCCGGCGCGAGCGAGTATTTTGTCGCGCGCAAGGGCATGAAGGTCTATCTGACGGACCCGATCCATGTGCAGGTGCGTTCGATTACGACGCAGCACGATCAGGACCTTTATCTGTCGGGCGAGGACGCGGCGAAAATGAAGGGCAAGAAGGTTCTCATCGTCGACGACGTGATTTCTACCGGTGAGAGCCTGCACGCGCTGGAAGAATTGGTCCATCAGGCGGGCGGCGAGGTCGCCGGACGCATGGCAGTTCTTGCTGAGGGCGACGCGCAGAAGCGGGAGGATATCGTATATCTGGAAAAACTTCCCACCTTCAACGCCGACGGAACCGTGAAGGGCTGAACCTACATAACAGAAACGCACTGTGGATGATCTCCGCAGTGCGTTTTTTGATGCTGCTCAGAGGAGGCTCACGATCCCGGCGGAAATGGCCGCGACGGCGGCAAAGAGGGGAATGCCGCGCAGGAACGAACCGATGTGCTTTTCGGGGTCCTGATACGGTGCCTTTTCCGGCAGGAAGGAGAAGCGGATGCGCTTCGTGTTCCGCCACCAGAGAAGATCGATCACGACAAGGTCAAAAAGGCCGAGTCCTTCGCCCAGCGCGAGAAAATAGAAGAAGGCCGCGCGGTAGCTGGTGAGTCCAAGCACGGTTTTGAAGACCCGACCGAGGACAGAAAAGACGACGATAAACAAAAGCAGATTGCTCAATAAAATCGCGGGAAGGCTTTTTTCCTTCGGAAGATACGGCGAAAGCTCCGGGCGCTGCCGGACGATGCGCTGCACATCCTCCGGATACGAGCGCAGGCCGAGAAGATTTTTCCGGTCGCCGCCGGTACCAAGGACGCACATGCCCCAGTAGAAAAAACAGAACACGAGAATCGTGATGTATTTCATAGGACCTCCTTAGAAGCTGGCTTTTCCGGATAGCGGATGAGATCGTACAGCTTCCCAAATGCGCCAACGTCGCGCGTCCCGGCAAGCTCTATGCCAAGATGCTGGTATTTTTCGCATTTGGACATCGCGTCCGTCTCTAAAATGACCGGCACGCCGAGGCGCTCCCCCTCCTGATAGGCCATGTCTAGGGTGTATCTGAGAACTCCCAACGAACCCGGACAGCGGACCTTTTCACGCTGCGCTGCACCATTTTTCCTTGAAATACGTCAGTATTCCTGCGAAAAAATGTCTTGCTCAGCGCAAAAATTCCTCGCTGCCGGTCACATTGGGAGTTTTCAGATACACCCTAGGAGCTTTCGCATGTAGCCCTGATGCTGGTATGCCTCCGGAACGCAGAGCATGCCGACAAAAATATACGGCGTTTTCCGCTTGTCGTATTGGTCGCGAAGGCTTGTGCCGCCCTGTTTCATTGCGCGGGCAAAGCGCAGGAGCTCTGCGAGCGTCATGGAGCGGAACACGCCCTGAAGCAGGGGAAGAAACGCCGACGGGCGAATTTTCTGGCCGGGGAGCTTGTAGGCGATGAAGCCCTCATAGCGGGGACTTGTGGCGGAAAGAAGGCCAGCTTGCAGCATGGCGCGGGCAAAGCCGCAGATGTAGACGGCGGTCCTGTCGCGGTCTTTAAAGGCGGAGGCAAGACCTTTTTCTTCGCCGTAGTCATAGTAGCCGAACGCGTGGCCGATGGATTCTATGTATCGGTCTTCCAGCGAGTGAACAAGCATAGATGGTCGCCTTGGAGTTATTTGCAGCCGTTTTCCTGCGAGAAAACAGGCGGCCAGTAGGAAAGCGGCTTCGCGCCGAGCTTTAGTTTAAAGTCGCAGAAATCGTCTTCAAAGCACGTGCGAGACCGGAAGAGCGGCGCGCCGAGCATGCCGAACATCACGTAATCGAGGTTGCAGAGGTAGGGCATGTAGGCCTCATACCCGTACTGCTTCGCAAAATTGGAAAGCGGACAGACGAGGTTATGATAGCTGAAATCAAAGCCCGGCTCGGGCGGGACTTGCGTCTTCGTTTCAAAGCTTCCGGGATTGACTTTCGCGTTTGCGGCATTTTGCGTGTCCTTTTTGCGGAACATTTTGTTGAGTAAACCCGGATTTCGGAACAGTTTTCCCATAAGCGCCTTGGCAATCGGCGGCGTTTTCTGCATGCGGCGCTCGTAGGCAAGCGTCATAAGACGGCCGATCTCCTCCAGTGAGCAGCCAAAGCGCTTGAGATACTCTCCCATTGCGACGAGCATGTAGGCCTGCGTGAGATTTTTTGTGCCGCTTGCCTTGTCGCCGCCGATGTAGGGAAAGCGCCCCAGCATGTCGTGCTCGTAGATGCGCCAGATTTCCTCAAAGGCAGTCTCATAGGGCTGCTTTGTGATGCGTTCCAATTCCAGGCGGACAAGCGAAAGAAAGCCGCGCATGGTCTTTTTCAGCTTGCCGCTCGATTTCTGATAGTATTCGTGCATGGTTATGCTCCTTCCTGCTGCAAGACGACAATGCGGTTAGAGATGCTCCGCACGGCGGGGATTTTATCAAGCAGTTTATAGATCGGAACGAAGACCGCCATGCCTTCGGTTAAGCCGTGCTCCTCCATGAAGCGGAAGTCGGGAAGAAGTGCGGCGAGCGTTTCCCCATCCTTCACGCCCCAGGTAAAGCGCGCACCGCTGGCCGCGATGGACTTTTCCTGAAAGCGGCGGACGACCATGGGGTTCATCGTCTCGACAAAGACAGTCGCGTCTTGGAAGCGGCCCGAAATGACGCGGAAGATTTGCTGTACGTCTGTCTGCGCCAGATACATGGTAAGGCCTTCAATGATGATGAGCGCAGGCGCGTTTGTTTCGGCGATTTTTGCGCCCCAGTCGTCCATGGCCGACATGGCGAGCTGCGAGATGGTTTCGTTCTTTTCAGGTAAAAGCTTTTCCCGTACGGCCATCGTCTCGGGCAGATCGAGGTTATACCAGTGAGAAAAGCCTGTCATCCGGTAGCAGCGGGTATCCAGACCACACGCGATGTTCACAACCACCGCGCCGGGGTGCGATGCGAGGAAAGCCTTTGTGAGCTTGTCGAGAACAATCGTGCGGGCAATGACGCCGCTTCGCATGGCATTGTCTCGTTTGGCGATGGAAAAATCGTAGTCGAGCTTCGACACAAGCGCTTCGGCAGCTTCGTCGTGAATCGCGCCGCGCGTCCGGCTCGCTTCGGCGCGGGCATAGAGCGTTTGGAGCATCGTCTTCGGCACGCCGGAGAGCGAAATACGGTCAGGCATGGGTCACTTCCTCCTTCTTTTTGCAGACGAACCACGCGATGGATTTTAAATTTCCGAGGCGGACGGTTTCATACAAACTCTGGAGCCGGGTCCGAAGCGAGGGCATGGTTTCATAGGGCGGGGTAAAAAATTTCGCGGACTCATAGACATGGCGGATGAACCAGTCGGTGCGCCGATGCTCGCCGGAAACATAGAAACAGCCGCAGAATATGCCGCCGGGCTTTAAAACGCGGAGGGTTTCGCGGTAGGAGGCCTGTTTATCCGGGAAGGCATGAAAGCCGTTGAGTGAGAGAACGATGTCAAAGCTCTCGTCCGCAAACGGCAATGCGCCAACGTCACCTTGACCGAACGTGACGTTGGAAAGAGACAGATGCGAAGCCTTTTCGCGCGCCTGCGCCATCATGTCGGGCGAGTAATCAAGGCACGTGACGCGCGCGTTCGGAAGCGTTTTATAAAGCGGCATCGTCAGAATGCCCGTGCCGACCGGAATCTCGAGAAGCGAGCCGGAAAAATCCTCCGGAATGCCGGACAGGGCATCCGCCAGATACGCGTCACATTCTTTCTTATTCATTGCCCACACGAGGCGGCAGACAGCCTTTCCCGGAAGGGTAGAACAGGTGATCATGCCATCGTAAAATTGGTTGCTGCCTGTCAGGCGATAGGCGCTTTGAATGGCTTCTTTTCGTTCCATGGTGGGTTTTCCTTCGCGTGTCAGAAATTGCAGTCTCTAGTTAGAGATAACTAACCAAAGCTGCTTGAAAATGCCGCGCACGGGCGGCAGCTTTCAGCAACTATATTATAGCATCATGCGCGAATGTTTGCAAGACAGCGCATGGATTTTTGAGAAAAAATGGGCAAAATGAGAGATCGCACGGTTTTTCGCTTGCAAAAGACGGAAGAATCTGGTACGATGGTGTAAATGAAATTTACGGGAGGGACGCGCATGACGCTTGGACAAAAACTCCGGCAGACAAGGCTTTCTAAAGGGCTCAGCCAGAGCCAGGTGGCGGGAGACTGCGTGACGCGGAACATGCTCTCGCAGATCGAAAACGATCAGGCGTCGCCCTCCATGCGCACGCTCGAGCATCTGGCGCAGGCGCTGGGTGTGAGCGTGGGGTGGCTGCTGTCAGACGAGCAGACGGACGCAGCGATGGAGCGGATGCGGCGGGCACGGACACTGTTCCGGGAGAGAAAATACGAGGAATGCCTCGCGCTCTTTGCGCAGGACGCGCCGGGAGACGACGAGACGCTGCTGCTGTGCTCAATCGCGGCGGAAACGCTTGCCGGACAGATGCTTCTGGACGAGACTATTTCCCGGGCAAAGGAGCTTGCCGGGCGCGCGCTCGAGTGGAGCCGGAAAAGCCTTTATGCAAGCGCGCAGGTGCAGACCGGAGCGCTCGATGTATTGGCCAGAATTGCGATTCTCGAAAAGAACCCGGACGAGGCCGTCGAGCGCTATAAAGCCTGTTATCTCGAGGGGCAGAACACCGTGCGGTACCATTTTACGATGGCGCGCTTTCACCTGCAGCAGGAGCACATTCAGGCGGCCGAGCGCGAAATCTGGTCGATTGCCGAGCTGCCGGAGGCGAGCCGGGCGGAATATTTGATTCTTCGCGGAAAAATCGCAGCAAAGCGCGAGCAGTATGAAAATGCTGCGCTCTATTTCCACCAGGCAGAGGAAATTCCGCTTGGAAGGATGCTCGAGCGAGAGCTCTACGAGGGACTGGAAATTTGCTGCCGGGAGCTGGGAGACTACCAGCAGGCGTATCTGTACGCGTCGAAGCAGCTTGCCATGCAAAAAGAACGGGAGAGGGAGGACGCGCTATGAAAAAGGGATGTTTGGTGTTCTGTGCGGCGGCGCTTCTGGCGCTGATGCTCGTTGGGTGCGGCAAAACGGCGCAGGAGGCCGCCGTACTGGAACCGGAGCCGGAGGTCATAGAAGCGACTGTGGTTCTGGCGGAGGTGACTTCACCGGTAGAACCAGAACCGGAAGAAATCCCGGAGCCGGAGCCCTTGCCGGAGGGGACGGAAATTTTGCTGTTTGGCGCGAGGGTATCGACGCTGACGGATGGGAAGACGCTTTTTGTGGACTGCACGCGGCTCGAAGAATGCGCAGAACTGGATATTACCGCGACGGAAGACACGCTCACGCTGGGCTTTGACGGGCAGGAGACGGTAATTTCGCTTGTTCGGTCGGACGAGCTGACAGCGGGCGACGGCTTTATGCAGGGCGGCGCAGCGTATGTGCCGCTCGAGGCGCTTCTGGAGCTTCCGGGCATTGTGTCCGGCACAGCGGAGGACGGGACAAGCTACATCGCAAGAAAGCTTGCGCTTTCTCAGCCCGCCGAAAATGTCAACGTGCCGGTTCTGATGTATCACGCGGTGAGCGACGATCTGTGGGGCTACTGGGATCTGTTCGTGAGCCCACAGACAATAGAAGAAGAGCTTCTCTATTTGCAGGAAAACGGATTTGATACGATTTGGTTCGAGGATCTGTCACACGTGGAAGACTACGAGAAGCCCGTGATTCTGACGTTTGACGACGGATACGACGACAATTACACCGAGCTTTTCCCGCTGCTGCAAAAATACAATGCCAAGGCGACGATTTTTGTCATTCCAAAAGCCATCGGCACGCCGCACAAGATGACGGCGGAGCAAATTTACGAGCTCTCACAGTCCGGCCTGGTGTCGATTCAGAGCCACACGTATTCGCATGGGAACCTCAGCACGATGGACGAGCAGACACTCATTTTTGAGATGGAGGAGAGCCAAAAGTATCTGGCTGCGCTCACGGGGCAGGTTCCCTACGCGGTGTGCTATCCGGAGGGGACGAGGAGCGAGCTCTCCATCGAGGTGGCCGGACGGTACTACGACTATGGGCTTCTCATGAACGGCCAGCTCTACAACACCTCGGACGATCCTCTGCGCGTCAAGCGGTTCTATGTGCCGCGCGGGTATGATCTGGGAAGCTTCCGTTGGAGCGTGCAGGAGGCCGGGACAAGTCGGAATTGGTAAAAGAAAACCGAAAGACGGAAGTCTTCCGGTTTTGCAGTGTGTTAAAAAACCTCGTAGAGTTTCGCCCCGCAGGGCGAAATAAAATGGAAATTCATTTT
>ERZ1106963.2881-NODE-2881-length-15845-cov-3.210893_pt1 | contig 15845 bp, 9 predicted proteins | sample MGYA00403681_ERZ1106963 | MGnify/ENA primary metagenome ERZ1106963 (study PRJEB35170, sample SAMEA104062407) | human gut metagenome | biome: human gut; feature: human-associated habitat; material: faeces | place: Denmark | collected 2012-05-03 ...
GAATGCAATTAATAAACAATGGTTACGAAAAAGCGAAATATATTTGTTTGGAATTCTATGTATTATAAGTTTTATAGTTTTTGCAAAGGTAGACAGGATATCGAAATTGTTAGATGGACATACATATTTAAGTCCGTATAGTATCTTTTTAATTATTATTCCTATATTTATTTACTATGTTATAAATGTAATTATTGATGCGGTTAACAATAAGGAGATATCTAATTATAAATTGTTATATATTACTATTACAGGTGCATATTTTGCAATTTCTTGGGGATGTGGTATGTCTGGAGGATTGTCAGAAGGCCAAGGAACACTAGGTGTTGCATTTGCAATAGCAATATTACTCAATAACTTAGAGTTTAGATTTTCTAATGTTTTAAAGTTAGCAGTTATATTGGTATGTTTTTTGTTGACATTACAATGTGCAGCAAAAAAAATGAATTATACATATAATTGGTGGGGGATGGATGAATCATCGTTGCAAGAAAGTGTATATCTTTCAAATGATATTGAAGTATTTGAAGGAATTGGATTGTCATATGAAACACTAAATGCATATGAAACAGTATATCATATTGTGACGCAGAACACGGATGAAAAGGACTCAATTTATTGTTTTCCTCAAATTCCGAGTTTTTATTATATATGTAATCGAATGGATCCAGGGGTGCGTGCAAAAGTACAATGGTTTGATGTCGCATCAGATAAATCAATAGATAACGATATCAAAATATTAAAAAATAAACCACCTAAGGCAATTATTATATACGAAACATCAGAATATGCATATAACTCACATGAAAAGCTGTTCAGAGCAAGCGAAATTTCAGCTACGAGAAAAATGAAACAATTTTTACTGAATTTTGCAACTCAGCATGGTTATACATTTTATGGTAGGATAAAATCTACAAAGAATAATAGTTTGTTATTGTATTATAAGACAGATAATGATTTTTCCGAAGAATATTCGTATAGAGGGAAAGGAACCAAAGAGTCACCATATGAAATAGACAGTGTCGAGGATTTATTATTTTTGCAAAGATCTGTAGAAAATGGTAATGATTATTCTAACGTTTATTTTATTCAAACAAAAGATATAGATTTGTCTTCAATTGATAATTGGAATCCAATAGGAAAATATGATAGTGGATTTTACTTTAGAGGAATATATGATGGAAATGGACATGTGATAAAAAATATGACATGTATTCATGAAGGAGAAAATGTTGGATTGTTTGGTCAATTGGGAGGTATAGTTTGCAATTTAGGGGTAATAAATAGCTATGTATCAGGCAGCTGTGTTGGGGTTATTTCATCGCATGCAGCAAGTAGCGAAGCAATGATAATTAATTGCTATACTACATCTTCTGTTATAAACGGACTAAGAGCTGGCGGTATTGCTGATAATTTTGAAGGAAAAATAGTAAATTGCATAAGTATAAATGAATGTTTAGGCATTGATGCAGCAGGGGCAATATCGTATGGAGCAGGATATACAAAGAATGTTATTTCGCAAATCGATGGAATTCATACTGAAATCATTAATTCATACGGAGATAATTCAGTTACTTATTGTACACAAAAATACATGTTGTCCTCAGAGGTTATAAATAGACTAAATAGTTATATTGATATTGTAAATAAGTATTCTAGTAACTATTTAGAAGACGAACAAGATAATGACGGAGCAGTAACAGAAAAAGAATATGACGAATGGATGAGGAGAATCACGCTACGATATTGGAAAACAGAAATAAATGGTTATCCAACATTAACTATAGGTGAGTTGAAATAGTAATTTGACTTTGTAAGGATAATTTCTATTTTTTAGAATTAGATTCTACAAAATAGAAATTTAATCTAATATAGTATGAATTTCCTAAAAAATCAATTCTTGATGACTCCCAATGTGAAACGAAGAATCAAAGTTCTTGAGAGTTATAGTGGCTTTGACTCCGTGGAGTGAAGAAGTTCAAACTGTTTGCAAAAACTAAAATGTAGTAAAACGCTTGCATCTAGCAAAAGGTGCAAGCGTTAATTAAAATCTAGCGTTGTAATATTGAGCGCTTACGTACTTGGGAGAAGAACAGATTGAATAAAATAATAGAACAGTTAGCGCAGAAAGAGTACGAGCTCTTTGTTGTGAATACAACAGCAGTTGCTGTGCAGGGTAGAGATGGAAATTATTATACAGAATATATTCCGGTCACACCATTTCTGCTACAAAATATCTTATCACAAAAAGGATCATTGGGCTGCTATCAGCAGAAATACAGAACGAACCGGATACGTTGGATCTGTTTTGATTTTGACTGTAACGAGAAAGAAAATCCGGATATTCAGGAGTTATACAGTACATGTATAACTCCATTGATAGATTTCCTGACGAAAAATGATATTCATTATTTACAGGAGTTTTCCGGCAGACGAGGCATACACATCTGGATTCTATTCGAAGAGATGATCACAAAAGAATTAGGATATGATATTGTAAATACAATTTTGAACCAGATTCCCGAATTAAAAGATGGAGTGGACAATGAAAAGTGGGGATTAGACAAATTCCCAGCTACAAGAGTTGGTTCTGCAAATGTAGTTGGCAAGCAGGTCAAATTTCCTCTGTCATGGCATCAGAATGGAAGCAGATCGTATCTGTTTGAAGGCGGATTTGAAACCAGATATGACATAGAATCTGAAGAGTTTTATTGTAATCAGTATCTGATTATGCAGAATGTAAGATTGGAGAATGCCGAAGAGTTATGCCACAAGCTGTGTATGGAGAAACCCAGGCAGAATCAGAAGCTGTATGCTCAATATGAGGTGTCAGAAGGGTTTTGTATGTCACCGGAACAGGTGATATCTTATCTTTCTGAGACACTGGTTTTCAGAATGATTTTTGAACGGATGAGAAGAGGACAGCAGCAGGAACAGGACTGGTTTGTACTGTTAGGAACGCTTGGACGCCTGGATTCAAATGGGGAAATACTGCTTACAATTCTGAACAGATATCCGGGCTATGATGAATCGACTACCCGGGAAAATATACGAAAGCATAGAAAAAATTATTATCCGGCAACGTTTGATTATTTATATCAGATTTATAATCTTAAGATGGAAGATACCTTAGAACAGGAAGAAACAGGGTATGAGTATCTGCTCAGGCGTGCAGGAATGGAAAAACCAAAGAGGATAGAGACAGAGAAAAGTCATATCGGAGATTGGAGAGACAGCTATTCTGATCTGAAGAAGATAATCCGAAAAGAGAAAAGGTATGTGGTTGACAATGATGAAGTAATACCGGTAGAGATCATGAATGGACTGATGCGTGTAAGTAATTATGAATTATATCAGTACAATAATTTTCTGCAAAAACTTCGTGCAGGGGAGATGCCATTTGATGAGTGGAAGCCAATGGGATATAAAACTTATCTTCGAAAGGAAGAGGATAAGACGAGAGTATTAGTATCGCTTGACAAAAGTGACCGTATTATTACAACTGCTGTTATGCTGGATATGTGCAGAGAATGGAAACACGGCTGGAAATCTTACAGTTATCAGATCTCATATATGTCAGATAATTATTTGTTTCATAGCTGGTTTTCGTCTTGGAGCAGATACATCAGAGAGATAAAGTGTTATCTGGAAATCCCTTTTATGGATCAGAATTATGTAAGCTATATAGATCTGAAACAGTGTTATGATCATGTGGATCTGTTGAATGTATACCGGCAGCTGGAAGGAAAATTAAACGAAAAGGCAAAAAAATATTTTGAATATTTGACTTATTATAATGATGAACTGATGAAGGAAATACAAGGCGGAAGCAGGGTAGGTGTCCCACAGGGACCGGCATATGCGAGGGTACTGGCCGAATTGTATCTGGATAATATCGTAGAAAAGGTGTGTACAGATATAGAGAAAGGTGAATACCGTATTTTGCGATATGTTGATGATATTGTTGTTTTTTCAAGGGATGAGGAGACAGCTTATAAACTGCATCGGGCATTGATTGTGGCATTTGCAAGGGCAAGTCTGCCATTGAATCGGAATAAGACGCGTTTCCCACAGAAAATCGCAGATATTGATCAGGACTATCGTGACAGCCTGCTTCACAGGAATCAATTTAATTATGAACTGGTTCAGAATGAGTACAGTGGTTTATTATTGGAGTACGAACGCACTGACAGGATAAATCATTTTCTAAAAACCGACACATTTCAGATAGATACTCTGAGTTATATATATAGTTGCCACAGCTTTGAAGAAGCACAGTACAGGTGTTTTTATAGATTTGGTGGACAGATTATGGAGAGTGAGATTGGAAGGGGACGTGGCTTCCGGAAGTTCTATGAATTTGTTCTTGAGAGAGAAGAACTGGTATGGCATGCACTGCAAAATCAGTGGTTTCAGAATATACCGGTTGACACGGTGAATTTCAGTAATCTGATAGCTACCATGTATTATCTGATCGATGAAGGAAGATTATCGGACAGGGTAGTAGAAGTTCTGCTTGTGTATTATCTGAATGAGGATTTTGAGTTTGGAGCATTGTCAGAAGAAGATCGTATTGTTGTAGAAGCTATTATGATGAAGTATGGTAGATGAGGAAAGACATGGGGAAGAATATAAAGAGTGTAACAGCGAGTCTTCGTCTGGGCACATGTAGGGAAAAGGACATAAAAGATGCGATTCAGTATTTGAAAGAGCTGGATATAGCATTGCTGTCAGAGAAGAGATTAGAAATAGCAGATCTGTATTATGAAATATTAAAACAGATTCAGCTGCTATATGCCAGTCAGGAGATCGAGATACCAGAAGAAATCATGATGGATATCAGGCAGTTATTCGATAATATACAGGGTATTTGCAGCGAACCGAAGGAACGAGAGGCGAGTGAAGCAGCGTTTTCAGTTATCATGTTTCTGGCGTACCTTAGAGGACACAATTGTCTGACAGGAGATAATGACTTCAGTAATACGGATGAGGCCATTCAGAAGGTGTGTGCTTTAAGGACGGATCTGGGTACAATACAGTTTATTTTTGATCTGAGAGTTGAAGGACAGCTATATTTTCCGATTGAAAATATGCTTGTTTCGGTTATCAAGGATGAACAGTTTGTGGAAGAGATGAGTAATATTGATTCCGGACATATCAAGGTGCTTTATCTGGCAGTGCATTTCTTTGATGAAGAGTAGCAGAAGAGGCAGATACTGACAAATATTGTCAATGCCTGTAATTTAAAATTTATTGAATATATGCAGAATCAGAGTGAACTGCTTGACACGCAGGATTTACATAACTATCGAAAAAACGGAGTGATAATTTTTATAGATTCCAGTAGAAGGAAGATATTGATCCGGCATAATGATCCTGAATATTTTAAAGGTGCAGAGAATATACAGCATGAAAATTCCTTTAAGAATAAGGAGCGGCGGATAGGGTATTATGTGGAGATTGATATACCGGAAGGCGCAGCACGGGCTTCCTTTGAAGATGTGATGCAAAAGCAGCCGGAGAAAAGAATGGAGCTGTTAAGACTGTTCTATTCTGGTTATAGAAATATTTTTGGGAAATATCATCTGCTGGAACAGGAAGGGAAATTTTTACCGTTGAATCCTTTCTCGAACAAAGACAGGTTTGCGATAGATGTCATGCGTGAGGTTCCGGTCGATACATCTGATACTCTGTTAGAAAGATATGTAAATCTTTCGGTCAAAAGAAGTGCAAGCTGGATATTAAACAGACTTACAGTGGGAACAATAGTCCAACTGCTTAAGATAGACGATAAGACAAAAGATAAAGTATTCGGTCTTGAATATAACGAAGAAGACTTTTATCAGAATCAGTTGTTACAGAACTGGCTTTTGTCTGTTCACGATAGAGCATCTGCTATGCGGGAATTATTGAATAGCATGTATATGGAACTGCGGTACTGTGTCAGAAGGAAAAACGATGGAAATGAGGATGAAGTGTCAATAGAGAAGCACACTGTCTGTGCCCAGAAATATCTGCCATTTTATCTGGAATTATCCAAGTTATTATACTTATTGAATGATGACATACAAGGGAAAAAGGTGCTTGTACAGGAGGCAGCAGTAAATCCAAAAACAAAGGGAATCATATTACTGGAAGAAAACCCTGTCCGTACGGTAAATGAAACGGAAATAGCAGTGCAGCATGCAGGATTGGATGAACTGAAAACAGGACAGTCATGTTATGTGATTGTTGATGAGGATGGAAATGTATATCTGGAAGATCAGAAGATTTTAAAAGCAATCTATGGGCTGCAGATGGTAATGGAGAATTGTCTGCATTATGATACGGTAAAAGAAGTAGATGAGGGAAGCTATGATAGAATAAAAGATGGAATAATGCTTCATAAAGACGGACTTTCCGAAAGTATTACAGAAAACATATTTCCGGAGAGTTGTTTTGAGGAACAGATATGTTATCGGCTGATACATAACATGATATATAGTGGAATTCATACAGGCAATGTCAAAGATTATTTGAAAATATTTAAGAAACATCAGCTTCTTGATTTCCATGACATTAAAAATGATGAGTATTTTCAGATGAAGGATGCAGAGACATTGTATGTTCCAAAAGACTCTTTTAGTGCAGACAGCACACTTGGAAGTATATTTTTAAAATATCTGAAGAAAAAGGCAGGAAGAGATCAGTTTGAATTGTATGAACCGCATATCACATATGATGAAGGACAACAAAAGTACATGCTAGGACAAAAAACAATCCGACATATCGTATTTCTGAGTGATAATTTTGAAAGAGGATTTGCAACGACGGTGATGCTGAGCGCATATCTGGATCTGGATGGCACAGATCCGGTTGCAGTAGATAACGCTAAAACCCGCATTCAGTCTTACAGATACGATAAAAATGGAACAGAATGCCGGATGGATCTTGCAGATGTAATGAAAAAGAATCAGTGTGATATTACAGTGCATGCATACTATGGAACAGAGGAAGCGAAAAAGCGTATCAGTCAGTTCCTGATTGAACAAGGGTACGATGAAGCAAAAGTTTCTTTTCAATATGCGATCACCTGTAAAATGAAGCAGCTAAAAGAGAATGTGAAAGCAGTCTGGGGAGAATACAGAGATGGAAATGACGAGAAATTTGCTGTAATCCGGGAATTCAACATGACTAAGGCAAATGTGTTCCCTAAGAAAATGTTAGACAGTCCGGAAAAAGCAATATGCTTGTATTTGCTGAAAAAAGAGACAAAGAAAAAAATCGCAAAGAAGCAGGAAGCGGGCGAGTTGCTGGGTGTAGAAGGGCTGAAACAGTATTTTCGAAAAAATGGGATTAACAGAAATAGTGATAGAACCAATACGGAATTATACCTTTTCAGTACGTTACCACCGACCATACGAATAGAAGTGCTGGAGGATTATTTGCAGAAAGATAGTAATTCGCTGGTTTTAGAAAAGCTGTCAAAAGCTTATGGAAAAGCAGATCAGCTGGAAAAATTAAAAGAGCGTTTGGCAGATTGGATTGAAAAAGGCTATACGGATCAGAACATGGCGGAAATGTTATATGAGAGTGCAGAAATATTAAACAGGTATGCCGATAGATTTCCTATTGCCAAGAGTATGGAACAGGCCAGGACGAATTATGATGCGGCAATGTCATTAAAGGAAGATTCGGTGGATGAGGAGTTCAAGGAGATAATGGAAAGTATATTTAACGAAATTGTAAGTGAGAAGAAAGATTGAAATAAACAAGAAAAGGATAAAGAGAATGCTATGAATTTATGGGAAATTATTGAAAAAATGATAGATTTTATTTTATGTAAATTGTTACGATTGAAGATAAATGAAACACAATGGGAAGCATTGATGCAATTTGTTAAGTTTGGAATTGTAGGATTAAGTAATACAGTTATATCGTATGTTATTTATGTCGGGACACTTATATTGTTTCAAAAAAATAATCTGATACCAAGTGTTGATTATCTGGTAGCACAGGTGATTGCATTTATTTTAAGTGTTTTATGGTCTTTTTATTGGAATAATAAGTTTGTATTTGAAAAGGCAGATAACGAGGAACGAAATATTGTTCACGCTTTGATAAAGACTTATATATCATATGCTTTTACAGGATTGTTACTGAACAGTATTTTGTCATTATTATGGGTAGAAGTTTTGGGTATTCCGAAAATAATAGCTCCAATCATTAATTTGTTGGTTAGTGTACCTTTGAATTTTATTATGAATAAGTTTTGGGCATTTCGGAAGTCTGAAAAATAATAGGAAAAATTGAATGTTGCTCAAAAGAAGTAAGGATGTACATGAAATTAATAAGGTGAAAGAATGAAAGATGATATAACAGCTATAGCATTTGCAGTAAGTTTAGTGATATATATTGTTTTGATTATACAAGGAAAACAAAGAGGAAAGCACTTTCTGCGAAGATGTATGAAATGTTTGAAGTATATTTTTGTACCTTATAAAGCACAAGGAATTACATTGGTTATTTGTGAAGTAATGAATGGAATTCTTTTGGTTTCTGTAATTTTCAAAAAATATAACGTGAATTTGTTTATAAAGGCAATAATAATTTTAGCGGTATATATTTTTAATACGACGATCATGTCTATAGTTAATTTTTTTATTGAAGACATAGGGAGAATTTGTCAAAAGCTAGAGGACAAAGAAAAAAATGAATTTGCGACCATTATATATATGATGCCAATTTTTATAATTGCATGTGCGTGTCAATCTGGCACAATTAGTCAGGAAATATTATTGAAGTGTATTAGAAGTATTTGTTTAATGGCATTTATAATTACATATCTGGCATTTCATAAGATATTATTAGATTTTATTTGCACAAATAAAAAAGAGTCAGGAATAGTTGTATTGCGCGAAATTTGTTTTCAGGTCGTAATCGAAATTTTACTTTTATTTTCCGGGGCATATGTACTGACCAGAATGTATTCGGACCAGATGATATTTGAGGGAAGTGGATGGGATTTATTATATAAATTAACGTCCGGTTTTTTTATACTGGATTATGACTTTTTGACAGAAAAAGGTTATTTGGGGAAAGTGTATATAATTTTATTCATAGTTGCATACATAATAATGTTTATGGCATATTTAAGTTGTGCTATTGACAATATAGTTAGGGATGGCGTACAGAAGAACGAAGAATCAGAAACTGGTAATAGTAAAAATGATATGGTTAAGGAGAGTAAAGCAAAATTGCCCGAAGAAAAGAGTGATTTATGTATAACTCAGAAAAATAAGGGGAAAAACAGTACTAATATGAAAGAATTTAAAAAAATTTTTGAAAAAGTAAATGGTATAGAGATATTGAAACAGTATTGCATGGCGCATGTAATACTGTTTTCATTATTGGAAACGGCAATATTAGGTCTGTCAAGAAAATCACTTGAGATTGTCCGATTGGCAGTTGATAATCGGATATATTGTAAATTAAAAAAGAAATATAAAGGGTTTATTAGTGAATACCAACAGAAAGAAGATACAAAAAATATATTACATGAACATGTGGATATTGTTTGGGTGTGCTGGTTTCAGGGCATGGAGCATGCACCTAAAATGGTACAGTATTGTTTTCAATCTTTGAAAAGTAATCTGCGTGATAAAAGGATAATTTTAATCACAGAAGATAATTATAAGGAATATGTACAATTTCCGACATACATTTTGGAAAAATATGAAAAGGGATGTTTTTCTAAAACACATCTGTCAGATTTATTGCGCCTGGAATTATTAATTAAGTATGGAGGAACATGGATCGATGCAACTGTATGGTGTTCATCACCAATATATCCAGATTATTTATTTGATTCAGATCTTTTTATGTTTCAGAATCTTAAACCGGGTTTGGATGGTCAATGTACTGCGGTTTCAAGTTGGTTTATTACATCATGTTCCAATAATCAAATGCTTATGTTAGAGAGGGCTCTATTGTATGAATATTGGAAGGAAAATACGAAATTAGTTCATTATTATTTATTTCATATGTTTTTCCAAATGGTAATAGAGGCATATCCAGATGAGTGGAATAAAGTTGTACCATTCAGCAATGCAACACCACATATCTTGTTGCTGAGATTGTTCGAGGAGTATGACGAGACAATTGCAAATGCGGTAAAAGAAATGACAAGCTTTCATAAATTAACATATAAATTTGAAGAGTCGGATACAACTATTAAAAATACATTTTATCAGGTCTTATTTGGAGAGCAGGAGTGAGAGTTGCGGTTTTAATGTCCACCTATAATGGGGAAAACTATATGAAAGAACAGATTGAATCAATATTAAACCAGAGAGGGAACTTTGAACTGGATTTATGGGTTCGGGATGATGGGTCGACTGATGCGACAAAGAAAATTTTGATGCAGTATGAAATAGAAAAAAAGCTTCATTGGTATGAAGGAAGAAATCTAAAACCTGCATTAAGTTTTATGGATTTAATAAAGCATTGTGAAAATTATGATTATTATGCATTTGCGGATCAGGATGATTATTGGATGCCGGATAAATTGTGGACAGGGATAATGCAGATAAAGGATATTAAAACGCCAAGTCTGTATTGTTCCAATGCAGAGCTTGTGGACGATAAGCTCAAATCTTTAGGAAGAGATGTTTATAAATGTGATCCGAAGACAGATATTTATACATTGGCTTGTGCAGGAGGGCTGCTTGGGTGTACGATGATATTTAATTGTGCTCTGGCTCAGATGATACAGAATTATAGTATTCCGGAACGACTGGTTATGCATGATTTTTATATTGCGCTTATATGTGTGGCAGTAAAAGGAAGTATACGGTATGATCAGGGTTCCTATATGCTGTATCGCCAACACGAAAACAATGCTGTTGGTGTTTCTTATGGATTTTTAAATAAGATAACATCGAGATGCAGAGATATTGTTACCAGAGAAAAAAATGGAATAGATAGTCAGGCCGAGCAGATTTTAAAAATTTATGGTTCAAGGATAGGAAAAGAAGAAAAAAGATGGTTAGAAAAAATTTCTGGATATAGAAGAAATTTATTTACTCGATTAGGATTGGCAGCATCTTTTAAAACAAGATATATGAATAAAAATATGGCTGTAAAATTGAGAATGACCATTTTGTTAGGAAACCGTTGATAAGTGTGGAGAAGAAAAAATGACAGAGTTAACGATAAGGGAAATACAATTAGTATCACTTGAAATATTACATACAGTTGCAACAATATGTGAAGAACAGAATTTTAGATATTCTTTAATATATGGAACTCTTATAGGAGCCATTCGGCATCATGGGTATATTCCATGGGATGATGATGTGGATATCATGATGCCGCGCAGGGATTATGATCGGTTTTTAGAATACATGAAGATACATAGGGAAGAATATCCTGATTTACGTATATTTAATCTGGAGGAGTGTAAGGAATATCCATATATGATTACGAGAATTAGTGATGACCGATATATAATAAAAATGGAGAATGAAAAACCATATGGTATGGGAGTTTTTATAGACATATATCCATATGATGGACTTGGAACAACTGAAAAAGAAGCGGTTACTTACGGTATGAAAGGGGACAGACTGTCTTCGCTTTGTTACCAGTCAACACGGGAACATTTTGCCATTGAAACCACAACATCATTATTTAGAAAAATTATAAAATATCCTATATTTATAGGATCTAAATTGATAGGGAAAGATTATTTTCAAAAAAAACTTAATCAACTTGTTGAATTGAAGGAGTATGAGGATAGTAACTATATTGGATGTGTCGTATGGCTTTCAGGGGGAAAGAAAGAGATATTTTTACGTAAATGGTTTGATGAAACAATAATGGTTCCATTTGAAAAATATCAATTCCGTGTACCAAAAGATTATGATGAGGTTTTGCGTCATACATATGGTGATTATATGCAGTTACCACCGGAAAAAGATCGTATAGGTCATCATTATTTTAAGGCATATAGAAAAGATGAATAAGGGTAATCGAAAAATAATTCAGCACCCATCTGATATGAAGGTGGATGCTTGGTGTTAGGAGCATGGTATAAATAAATGTAGTAAAACGCATGCATCTGGCAAAGACGATGCATGTGTTATTTAGAAATTAGCGCAGGTATATGGACGCTTACAATAAAATGGCTTGCGGTTCATAATGTAATAGCCTAATAAGAGCGACAGATAAGAATATACAGGATAGATAGGTGCAACTTCTGCCCAGCCATATACAAGGAAGAAGAAAAGCAAGATCAGGAAGCTGGTATGCTGTTCTCTGGATGCCTTATAAATGGCATATATAATAGCTGCTGAAATAATGATGAAAGCTGCGGTTCCCCAATGAAGTCCAATATAAGAGAACATCATGTCAAGGCAATCTTGATCTTCTATAGGAAATCCATAGAAACCAAAGCCACCATTTCTTAGATAGAAGGTAGTAGTCAATTGAATTCTTGAGAGCATGGTTCCGTCATGTTGTAAAAATAATTCCGGTTTGTGGATATATAAATAACTTCCGATAAATGGAATACCAACACATAGAAGGAATGCTCCAGATGTAAATAGCACCATCATTTTATGGAACCAGTTTCTTTGCATGATAATCGACAATAAGTGGATGACAATTAACATGGCAATAATGGCCTCAGCGGTTCTGCTATTGGCTGTTTTGTCCAGAAAGATGATAAAAACAGCATATAGGATACAGTCGTACCATTTCTTACATTCTTTTCGGAGATACATAATGTCCATTGCCAAAAGTAAAAAATCAAGCCCCATCATATTAGCGTGAGTCCATCCGAAGAAGGTGCGGGTTCTTCCACCAATCCATACATTTATTTTATTGATCATTAAGCCCATAAAAGGTAAGGTGAGAAACAAGACACTGCGTACAATACGGATATATAAATCTAATTTTACAATTTTTTTTATTTCTATATTTTTGGCACAGCAGAGGAACATCATGGTACCGAAAATATTATAGAAATCATAATTATACTGGTAGCTTTTATAACAGAGATAAAACAATCCAGCCAAAAAAATCCAGTCAAAAACAGAATTTTTCTGAAGGAGTACTTTTGCCAGAAGCAATATCAGCAGTATATGATAAAAAAGTGTAACCTGTCCCCAATACTGCGGTACGGTCTGACGCATGAAACTGAAAAGGGGGTAATACATTCCAAGCAGAAAATAGATGATATATAAAAAGGTTGTTGAAAATGCATTGCGCTGTTTTAATTTTTCTATTAATATATTCATAAGTGTAGTCTCCTGAACAAAAATGTCTGCTATGCAGTACCTGTTACATAAGCACATTAATGTATACATTATAACATAACTTACAGGTACATGCAAAGCCGGAACGGATGTGGGTACATGCTCAGCAGAGATGACGGGATGAAAAGTATCTGTTTGAGCGTGGCGGAGACAAGAAAGAGGTAGCGGAAGAATGGACAGAAAATTGCTCAGCATAATTATTCCATGTTACAACGAAGAGAAGACAGTAGAGACAATATATGCTGCGGTTACGGATGTGATGACAAATGGGCAATGTGATTATGAGATATTGTTCGTGGATGATGGATCTAAGGATTATACAGAACAGAAAGTGTGTGGACTGGCACAGAAAGATGGACATGTGAAGTATTATTCATTTTCCAGAAATTTTGGAAAAGAGGCGGCAATTTATGCAGGACTTAATAATGCCAGAGGAGATTATGTTGTGATCATGGATGCTGATTTGCAGCATCCTCCTGTATTATTAAAAGAAATGTATAAGGCGGTTAGTGAAGAAGGCTACGATTGTTGTGCCGGAAAAAGAGTAGACCGTACGGGTGAAGGAAAGATTCGTAACTTTTTATCGCATATCTTTTATAAAGTGATGCAGAAAATGTGTAAAATGGATATGAGCGATGGTTGTGGTGATTTTCGGATGATGTCAAGACAAATGGTGGATGCGATTCTAGAGTTAAAAGAATACAATCGCTATATGAAAGGATTATTTTCTTTTGTAGGATTTGATACAAAATGGATTGAATTCCGTAATGTACAACGAGCTGCAGGTAATTCTAAATGGAATTTTTCAAAACTATTCGCATATGCGATGGAAGGTATGTTTTCCTTTTCTACAGCGCCGATTGTATGGATTGGAAATATAGGAACCGTTATTATGATTTCATCGATTTTAATGACTTTGTTTGGATTGTTAGTACATGTCACGTCTATGTTTCATTTAGTATGTTTGATTCTGTTTTTGAGTGGGCTTCAAATGTTGTTTGTGGCCATTTTAGGTCAATATACGACAAAAGACTATATGGAAAGTAAACAAAGACCGATCTATATAATAAAAGAAACCAGCAAGAATTTAAGCTAATCTTTTAATGTGATTTCAATCACCGTGTCAATTGGATCTGGACAATGGTGTGAATTGGAATCAATATGGATAAATGTATAGTCAGGAAAACTTTCTGCGTTCCAAGGCGTTTGAATTTTGATTTGAGAATGATCAGACAATCTTCTTATGTCTTGGATTCTTTCTTTCCGAATTTTAACAGGTATATCAAAAATACTCTCATCTAGAATATGCGCATAAATTTTATTTCCCTTTTGTGTGTATCTTCCCCATTCTGTTTTTTCTAATTCACACTTTGTACAACCATAAATAGAAGCTTTATTTAGTTTCATCCATTCCCTGATTTCATTCAATACTTGGATAGATTCTTTAGGAAATTGCCCTCTAGCATCCGGCCCCACATTCAAAATCATATTTCCACCCTTGGATACACATTCAACTAGAGTACGGATGATTAGCTTAGCAGATTTATAATTCGTGTCCTTAGCGCAATATCCCCAATGTTCATTCATAGTGATGCAAGCTTCCCAAGGCACAGATAAGCCTTGAGGAGGAATCATTTGTTCAGGTGAAGTAAAATCACCGGCTGTAAAACTAGGATGTGCATCCATAATGGTTCCAGGATGTACACCATCACCTTCTAAACGATTGTCGATGATCATGTCTGGTTGGTAGGTTTTTACCATTGTAACGATTTTATGGGCATCCCATACATCTTTTGTCATGTTGTCATAAGAAAAGTCAAACCACATGATATCCAACTTTCCATAGTTTGTAAGTAATTCTTTGATTTGAGTATACATATAATTCAAATAGTTTGAAAAACAAATTGGTTTATCATATTCTGCATTGTTTCTTTCTGGATGATGTCGATCTTTAAAGTGAGGATAGTCCGAATGATGCCAATCAAGCAGGGAATAATATAGACCGACTTTTAAGCCTTCTTCTCTAAATGCATCTAAAAATTCTCTGACATAATCATGATTTGCCTTCCAATCTGTAGTCTTTGTATCAAACATACAATATCCATCGTGGTGTTTGGCAGTCATTACGGCATATTTCATACCGGCTTTTTTGGCCAATTTAGCCCATTGGTGTGGATTAAATAGATCTGGATCAAATTCATTCGCAAAAGGAATATAATCTTCTTCTTTCATTTCTTCGTTGCTTCTGATCCATTCACCTCGTGCTGGAATGGAATAGATTCCCCAATGGATAAAAAGTCCGAATCTAGATTTTTGAAACTCTGTAATATTCATAAGATCTCCTTTAGAAAAGTGGTTCTTGTAGCTGCTTTTTTTGAAGTGCAATGCCTGGTTTGGATAAGATTTCCTTGGTTTTAGAAATATCCTTTAGCCAAGGATCTATATCTTCTTTTTCAAGTATGACTGGCATTCGAGAATGCACAGGTTTTACATATGCATTGGCATCCGTAGTAATAATGACAAGATGATTATCGACAAGAAGTCCTG
>ERZ1106963.2885-NODE-2885-length-15838-cov-4.201673_pt1 | contig 15838 bp, 24 predicted proteins | sample MGYA00403681_ERZ1106963 | MGnify/ENA primary metagenome ERZ1106963 (study PRJEB35170, sample SAMEA104062407) | human gut metagenome | biome: human gut; feature: human-associated habitat; material: faeces | place: Denmark | collected 2012-05-03 ...
AGCCGTACGCCTTGCCGATGGTGCCGTTTTCGTCCGCCCAGGCGTCCCAGATATGAGAGTGGAGGTCTGCTAAAGAATTTGACTTACGCTGATATATCCAAAGTACCTCATCAAATGCTGCCTTGTAATTTATTTTACGTAGAGTCATTATCGGAAACTCCTTCTGGATGTCATAGCGGTTCACGATACAGAATTTCTTTATCGTGTGAGCAGGAGTTCCATCAGACCAATGAGGTCGCACCTGGTCGTTCTCATCTGAATATCCTGTTGTAAGAATTTCTTGACAATTCTTAATAAAAATATCATCTGCTAAAGACATTGGTTATGGTTCCCTTCTTTGTGATTCTTTCTTGATTTAGCTTAAAGTATTCATCTAGTTGTGAGCACAGGAATTCTGTGCACGATTCGATTTCTTCCAGATCATCTGTAATTGCAATACGATTCAGGTTGCCTTCTATCATATCTCTCACAATATCAATATCTTTATGCACTTCTATCCCTCCATATGCACTATACGACTTACATTTAGCTTAGCATACTGTGTAATACCCTTAGATAATGCTGACTTTACAGCTGATAGCTGCTCCAAATTATCTGTCGTCCTCATCTTCATAAGAGCAGAATCTATAAGATTACGCAAATCATCAATTTCTGTTTCCTGAGGTGTCTTTTCATAATTGGATGCAACTCTTCTCTGATGATAAAGAACTGCTTTACATTCAGCTTCATATGCCTGACAGAGCTCCTGAGATATATTGAGATTACGAATGATGCGTCGTGTTGTGTCGCTAGTGCAATCTGCTAAAGATGCTTTGACAGTACACGAGTCAACCATCATGCAACACAAATTTCTTAGCCGCATCCATGTTGAAGCTGAAATCTTATGTAGAAGGCCTAACTCAATATCTGCATCAAAGTCATTTTTAGTAAGAACAAGTTCTGTATGAGTATAATCATAAAATGTGAAATGACCTTCTGCATCTTCCTCACACTTTATGAGCTTATAGCTCTCGCGTGCAGAAGCACCGAATGCGTATACGTGTGTATAATCTTTACCTGATAAATAATATGTTTCAGTCATGACTCTCCTCACTACTAAATAGGTTCGTTTCTTCTGATTTACATTTGTCATTATTAGCTACAGCATTTAAATGCCTTTTGTTAACTTTCCATGTGAAACCAAAATCACTTCGTTTAATCTTGCACATATCTCCGTTTCCGCGATGGAATACGATTCCTTCGATCATGTGTGTTTCAAGATATCTGCGTATTCCGTCATAATCTCTAGGCACGTTGTCGAGAATCTTTTCGCCATGCTTGAAGAACTGGTCATGGTCAAGCTCGTATGGATTAGCCTGGAAATGTGGACCACAGAGTTCGTAGGTCTGGTTCTCCTCAAACACGTAGCCGTAAGCAATCTGGTTCTCGAATGCGAGCCTGTGCCATTTGTCAGATTGGTCCGAGTCAGAAACAGGGAGCCAGCAGGGAAGATGCCCTGTCACAGCGTCAGCAGCAGGCTGACAAGGGACAGCATTTGCAGGAATAGGCTTCCCTTTCTTAGCGTCATAGCGTCTCCAGAGTCTGTTGTCCTTGAAAAGTGTACACGTTCCATCGATTTTCTCGGTTGCAACACCCTCGCCGGCAAGCACCCACTCGCACCCCGGTGTAACCTCGTTGATTGTATCAATGATACTGTGGTCGTAAAACACGCGTATAAATAATGTTGGCATTTTCTTCATAAGGTATGTCCTCCTATTATAAAAGAAGCCTCCTAAGCATTGAATTGCCTAGCAAACATACTGTGAACCTATAGATTAAATTGAAACCAAACTATCAATGTAAATGACTATATCAATTCACAGCATTGTGCTGCAAAACTAAAATAAATAGCAGATAAAGCCACTGCTAAATAGTGCATCTTAACATTATTAAGCTGTGACTTTACCTACTAAAGAATTTCAGCAAATCGGTGAATGTAGTACCCTCGCATAATCTCTAGCATACTTTGTGCGATAGCTACCCTCATCACTCCTAGTTGTCTTCTCTAAAGGAAATAATCTGCAAACATCAGTCGCCAAAGACATTCTTTATCATCCTTTCAGTGAAAATAGGCTGTTCATCAGGCAAACGCTTAAATACAATGCTACCAGCCTTTCCGTCTGAATCAAACACAAGGATTTTGTTAGCAGATGATTTATACAGTGGCGTGTCACGTGTTCTCCCCACTAGACGTCCTGCGGCACCACCTTTAATTCTACACTTGTAATAACATTTAGACTTCCGCGTCGCGCCTTTTATAGATAGCTTGCTCTTGTCAATAGGTTTAGTCATAATACCTCCTTCTAGCTGCTAAAGTAGCTAGTTTCAGCTGATTTGGATTTGGATTTGCAATCTGTTTCGAGAATTGCTGCGCATTCCTGAGAGTACATGTTCTCTAATATTGTCATCTGTTGCTTAGCCAGTTCTGCTAAGCTTTTCAAAGAAGTCTTAGCACCTTGGGTAGAACATCTATTTGTAAGTGCAGGGTCAGCAGCAACCGTAATTGGGTATACTCTTTTTATCAGACCACGTATTGTAGCAAGATGTTTAAATTGTTCCTCTGTAATAGCTCTGAGACAACCATCTGATACATCCTTGTCAAAACTTTCTGTGCCTATATCTCGCTTCTGCTCAGACCAGTCATAAAAGGTTACGGAATGAAAATCTATATGCTTATGTATAAGCATGTAGTCTCCGTTAAATATTGTGTTATAATCTTCATCACGGCATCTGTAGTATCTAGTTGATAAATAATATCTATCAGACGGATCATTGTTCAAAACTGCTAAGAGCTCTGCCTGGTATTCCGCATTCATCATAGATAAAGTACATATATCAGGATTACATTTTTCTATTTCGGAGAGAATAGTATTCAACTTGTTCTCTATCCAATATAAATGTACATACTGCTGCCCTGTAATTTCTACAGGATCTTCGAGTTCTAGGTCAAAAGATATTTCTTTGTCCTCTGAATCAAGGACAACACCATCCTCTAGATAAAATATAACATGCACATGTTCTGTTAAACAGTCTGACGCACAAAATCTTTCCACTCTATTTTTAGAAATGTAATACTTTGTATTCATTACTTATCCCTCCTGTAATAACTGAGTTGTTTCGTTAATAATTGCTTTGCACTCTTTGCCATATGCCTTATAAAGGCGTCTGTACAGTGCGCCAGCTTCACAGCCGATGGCGTTAATCTCTTCCCCTGATACACGGCAGTTTGACTTTTCGTTGCCGAGCATCGAGATATTAAACAGAGCGTTCACGGTTTTCTCGATATTCGCGAGATGAGAATACTGGTCTTTTGTAATAGGTATGAGATTCTCGGCGTCCTTGTCGGGATATGTCATATCGTTGTCAGTATCGTAATACGTCCTGTCATCTTCATTCGATGCAAAGACGATATGCGGCGTAACAACCATAACGCGGAAAGTGCCGGTGGTCGAATGATATTCTTTTTGCCTGGTTTCCTTATCAAATGTCATAGCGAACTGACGAAATGAGAGATAATAATTCATAATATTAATCCTTCCTGCTAAAGAAAGTTGTTTCTGTTACTGCATTATCGTCTGCTAAAATACCTTTGAGACTAGTAAGCATATCTATTGTGTACTTCATAATCATATACAATAGATTTTCTATACTTGCAAAGTGAGAATCAGTATCTTTTAGTAGTTCGCAGTCTTTTACACAGTTTGTATATGTTTCCTGAACTAGTTCAATCATCTTTTGAATAAAGTCAACAGCACTACTCCTTTGAGCCTCTGTCAATCCTTTATCAGGATACAATACATGATAAGAGACTACAGGTATGTCCAATATGGAATTAACCCAATACTGAATGTCACTGTGAAAATTGTGATCATATATTTTATAATCCTTAATTTCTCTCAGCCAATTTTTAAACTGCTTAATGAAAAGTAATTTAGCTTCAATCCGTTCTCCATAAAAATCCTGCAGCTTACTATGATATACCTTATCACTTACCTGTGAGCATACATTAGCAATTATATTTTCCGAACCTACTAAAGCTGAACCTGCAATGTTTGTTATAACCTGTATCAAAGTTACGCACTTATCTAAATTAGTCATTATATTATTCCCCCTTAAAGAAGTTAGTCAATGAAGGCTTATCCGTAGACTTATATGTAAGCTCACACACATATGACATAAAGTATCGTAACTTTAGTGTTGTAAGATAATCATCATCTGCAAGAGATTCCAAATAATTGCACAGTATGGACAATACATTGTTACGTTCAGTAATAATATCGATACTATTGATCATTTTAGGTCTATAAAGATCAACTGCCTGATTAAGAGGCTTGGCAAGTTCATCTATCCAAAGTGAACGTGTACAATCGCCAAGTCCTGGGATACTATTCATAAAATTGTCAATTAATGCTGTGACCTTAGAATAGAACCCACTTTTATTATCTGCTAAATGGTACATTGCCCTGTACAAATTAGTCAGAGCATCACAGAAAGATCTGTTGTAGTCAACCATGATCCTTATACCCCCACTTTTAAGTCTTCATAGTATATATCATAGCCATCTACTAAAGTGTTTATGAACTCCTGTATCTGTTCCTGTGTTGCATCAGATTCAAAGCATATTACAGCGCTATCTAAAGAAGTAGCAACATCAAGATTGCTAACCTTAATGCTGTCAAATTTGATTCGCTCTTCCATTGGCATTTCGAGCAGCTCTAGCTCCTGTTCTCGTGTAATGTCACCTTTTCTCCAATATTCAGAGTCTGCTGTAAGCTTGCTGAGATTCCAAGCGTGAAGCAGTCCATAAATCGCCCCGAGTTCGAATATCCCATCAGAGTTCTTTGCACGAATATAATAAATCATTAATCTTATTCTCCTTTAATCTTATTCCAATATGCTTGACTTGCCTGCTCAAATTTATTATCTCCATACTTATAGTATTTTCTATCTGCTAAAGTATTAGGTAGATACTGTTGCTTTACCCAATGATTCTGGTAATTATGTGGATACAGATAATTCTGACCAAAAACCTCATTACCTATGCCATCACAGTGTGTGTTCTGTAGGTGACGCGGAACTTCGTCAATTTTGTCTGATGCCACATCTTTCATTGCAGCATCAATAGCACTTTCTGCTGAATTTGACTTTGGAGATGTTGCAAGAAGTATTACTGCTTCTGCTAAAGGGATACGTGCTTCAGGCATACCAAGCTGCAAAGCCGCATCTACACATGACTTTGTTATACTTATTGCTTGTGGATATGCTAAACCTACATCCTCGGCTGCAGTTACAAGTAGCCTTCGACATAATGAAGATAAATCATTCATTGCTAACAATCTTGCGGCATAATGTAAGGCTGCATCTGGATCAGAACCTCTTATTGATTTCTGAAGAGCCGATAATACATCAAAGTGGTCATCACCATCTTTATCACATCCTGAAGAGCTGCTCTGTGTTACTGTCTTAACTGTATCAAGCGTAACATTACCTTGTTCATCAGCTGCTAAAGATGCTAGCTCAACTGCATTAAGACACTTGCGCGCATCCCCGCCGCACTTTGAGCAGATATACTGTAGGGCATCACTATCTACAGACAACTTTGTATTCAGGGTACTCTGCATGTATTCAAATGCTCGCATAGCTAAAGGTTTCAAGTCGTCTGCAGTAATGTCCTTAAATTCAAATACAGTGCAGCGTGAAAGTACAGCTTTGTATATACAAAAGTAAGGATTATCTGTTGTTGATGCAATCATTGTCAATGAGCCATTCTCAAGCGACTCGAGGAGAGTTTGCTGCTGCTTTTTATTCAGGTATTGAATCTCATCAAGGTATAACAGTACCCCAGACATGGACTTTGGAACTTTACACTCTGCTAAAACAGATTTTATATCTGCAGTTCCTATTGTTGTTGCATTAAGTTCATAGAACTCCTTATTGCTTGTTGCCGCAATTATCTTTGCCACTGTTGTTTTTCCAACACCAGGAGGTCCATAGAATATCATATTCGGAATTCTTCCGGATTCCACAATCCTTGTCAAAGGTCTATGTAATCCAAGAATATGCTTTTGGCCAACTACACCAAAAAGTGATGTAGGTCTCATTTCATCTGCTAAAGGCATGACTTCATACTCCTAAACGAAATATGGGCAGGAAGCTATGTTCCTGCCCTAAATGCTCATGTTACTTGCTCCCAGCTACTACTGTTTCACGAATTAATATTCGTTTACCACTTGGAAGTATACGCGTATGTGCTTTTCGTATGTGTCCTCGTGGTGATTTATGTGTTTCTGGATAATTTGTTACTCTGTGTAGCTCCAATGACGAGCCCTCAAGCTTATGCAGCATATTATTTTCTGCACAACAGAACTTCTGTATCTGTTCAACTGCTAAAGCTATACGATTATAATATGTTGCAACTAGCTTGGCACGTCTATTTACTGTCTTACTATCAGAAGATGCAATCTTAATGACAGCTCTTGTGTGATTTGCGATATTTAAGTTCTGCTGAAGATATTTGTCCTTGCCTTCAACAAAAATCCAAGGATATAATCCCTGGATAACATAGAAAATAATCTTCTGTTCCTTATAAAGAAGTACAAATCTGCTTGCTAGCTGCTTTGAATTTGTAATCTTTGCAGGTATAGTACCTGTACAATAGACTACTGCGCGGGAATCTCCTAACTTTAAGTCTACAGATACTGGATAGAAAGAAAATGACTTCATGTTTAAGTCTGGTAAAGTTTCTGAGATGAGTTCTGTATGCACGGATGTAAAGAATCTGTGAATTCTCTCAAACTCTGCTAAAGCAAGTGTATTGACTCCTTCTGCTAAAGAATCTGTTGCGCCCTATCCTCTGTACACTCAAGACAATGACATACCAGCTTTTCATCTATGCCGTATGCAAGACAAAAGTCAGAGATATGTGTTGTTAGCCAAGATGATGTTAAAAATGTTGACACGATAATACCTCTTATACAAAATGATAAGTCTCCTGAGCAAATCTGTAGTTTTCTAATGTTGACCAAATAAATGTTGCTAACCCTTCGCCAAGGTCTTCATCAACATCATAATCTTTCCATGCATTTACTAACTGGGCAAGAAGATTATGTATATGCGCAATAGTTGTCAGACGCCCTAAAGATGCTGTCCTGCTAAATGGTCCAATAATGTTCTCAATGATTTGCTCAACTCTTTCCATACAGACAATTGTATATGCTCTTTCATATACAATGTCAGGAGAATGTCTTATAGTATCTGCTTTGAACGCCTTCAGCTCGCTTTGCACATGCTCTATAATTATTTCTTGTGCTGTCATCGTGCATTTCTCCTAACATTTCTATAACGCACTGCCTTGAATGCATCGTAAGCTGCTATCTCTGCAGCTCTGTTTGCATATTGCTGTCTTTTAAATGCTTCATACTTGTCATAGCCTCTTGTACAGTTACTTCTACAATGTACTGCTCTGTCAGGGCAATCCTGTGTGCAGGGACATGCTACGCTTTCGGTTGCCATATAATCTCTACCTCCGGATTAGTTTCTTGTGTCTGTGGACTAGCTTCTTCAATCTCATGTACCTGTTCCTTAGATAGAAAAGTTAAGTCTCCAAAGACATTTGGGATGAAAATAAAAAATCCTACTAAGAGTAGGATTACAATAAGTATTGCTGCAATAACTTTGCCCATTACAGAACCTCCTTGTATTCTTTGATCAACTGTTGTGAAGTTGAATAGATTCGCTCGAAAGAGTCTCTGAGAATTTCTGTATTACCACCAGACCATGCTGTTAAGTATTCGAAACTATATGTACTTGTATCTATATTCAAATACTGACAGAAAATATAGGCAACGCTTTCTGCCTCTACCTCTTTTGAAACTTTCGTGGCTGTTGATTCACTGTGCATTCGTGAATGTGCTATTTCATGCACAAGTGTTTTCACATACTGTGCTTCTGCTAAACCCTTACGAATACTTATTGTGTTGGTAATGCTGCTATAACATCCTAATGCTGTAAAATTTTCTGGTACTTCCTCAATAGGTATTTTTGCAATACTCTTCAACTTAGCTATGACACTGCTAAAGGAGTTGACACTTTCAGTTAAAGGATCTGCAAGCGTTGGCAGTGGTGCGCCTGCTGTAAATCGTACATCATATACAGGCATAGCCTTAAATGCAACAATCTCTTCCTCATCATCTTCATTTTTCTTCTTTATTGGAGCAAGAATATAAATTGCCTTTGCACCTTTCTTCACATGTCTCTTAAATTTAGTCTGCCAAGTACGATACCCAGCCACTTGTGTAGCGGCTGGGTCCTGACATGCTATGCATATTGTGTTAGCAAAACTGTACTTGTGAAACCTTGACATAACTGCTAAATATGTTAGATATCGCTCACTTGTTGTACATGTAGCAATTCCCTTTTCTATCTGCTTGTAAAGCTCATCTCGTTTCATACACCAAAGTAAGATGTCTGTGATGCAGGTGCTTCTTCTGTAGCAAGCTGCTTGCTAGGAGCCTGCCCTGTATAACCCACCTTAGGTATAGCAATAGTGTGGTCTATCTTCTCCATATGCTCTGCATATTTAGACTTATTCTTTATGTATGGATGAGAAATTACATTCCTATACTTTGAGCCGGTGTTCGCTGCTAAAGATGACTGAATTGCCCACTCTGTAAATGGAAGAGTTATCTTCTTGAAGAAATCATGAGCTTCATCTACACCATGTACTTCATAGCCAACAGTGTCGAAGACTATTGCAGCATAATCTGGTGCATCATGATACTCTTCTACTGGAAGATCAGGATCAAAACCTGCTGGGTCTATACTTGACCAAGTAATTGTTCTCAAGTTATGATTTTCAAGCTTGCTCAGGAATTGGTCCTGCAGTTCATTCATAATTTTAGTTACAGCTGATGAATCAGACATGCTTGCTGAAATATCAATACGCTTCATAATAGGAACCTCCTCAATTAAAATAAGATGTTGTCTTTGCTGCTAAGGCTGCAGCTGATTTTTCTGGATTAAAAATAAAACTTACATGACTCACATTTTTGTATTTATTCTTAAGAATCTGCTTAACTGCATATTCTATGGAATCATCACAATGAACAATAACAATCTCTGAATCTGTCTGGCTCCCATAAGCATTAACAGGAAGACCTTGTGCATCCTCAATGCAATTTGGATTATAATAGAAAACAGGGATGTTCATATCTGCTAAAGATGATAGATTTGACGTCGTGAATGAATGGTGCTTTACTTTAAGATCCTTTAAATACTTAAGCTGTATCTCTACAATGTCATTGCACTTCATATAAGGTATAAGCCACTCATAAATATCGTTTGCATCTCCAGACATATTTGTAATCAATGCCGAGATGACCAAATCAATGTCTGTAGAATGCTTTTGTGACTTTTCATCGAAAGAGTATCTTTCTGTACAGCTGCTAAAGGCACCATATGTGATCTTACTGCCATTTTCATAAATCAGTGTTACAGTCAAATAGATAAACCTCCTTTATATACAAGAAACCCTAGGCGCTTTAATAAACACCTAGGGTTCATAATATTTTTATCGTTAACGCATCAATTCTCGTTCAGGATGTCGTGTGACCAACTGCTCTAATGTAAGCAAAGTGTACATTGTTTCTCCTGGTAGACGTTCTATCGGAAAACCATCTTCTTTCTGCTTATGACAAATTGAGCAATACTTTATTAGTTTAGGAAATGCAGGATTGCCTGTATCCAAAATTGCTTTATGCCAATCATGTTGATGTCGTTTTTCCATCTGCTAAGGACCTCCGAAATAATTTGTTGATTGTGAAACACTCTCATCGTCAATGCCTTGGGAAGCTTGTTCAATTAGCTCGCACAAATAAGATTTACCACTACCACCATCTCCACGAATAATTGTCAGATTACGTTCAAGAGTAAACGAATAGACTATTTGTGGATCTGTAACTTAATATCAATAGAACCAATCATACAAGTTCAACAGCCTCCCATACATATTCTTATCTCCTACTAAATGTGGAATAGCCCAGTGAAGTTTGGAACAAGCTCATATGGCTTTGATATAAAGTCAATAAACTGATAATATGGTACTCTATAAACATTACCACGCTTTTGATTATGACTGGCAGTCATTAGAATCTGCCAAGAATAATTATCTACTAAGTCAAAGTTTGTTCGTGATGAAGGTTTATTAGATATTGTCATTTCAACTGCTAAATCATATTGAAAAATGAAGTACACATGTTTACAGCTAACATTATATCATCTCCCGGACATTTTGTCAAGTTTCATAAATTTTTTCAAAAACCTATTGCATTTTTTGACAAGTTATGCTATAATACTATTGGCGGAACAGAGCTGTAGATGAAGTATCCCCATACTTGTACTGCCTGAAGCTGGTTCCGTACGGACAAAACGATTGCATAATGACTATTATGCAATCGTGGCATCCAACCGCACTTCCCTATGAGATGGCTCATTAGTATCATACTGATGAGCCATCTTCGATTTTTAGAAGTAGTGCGTCTGCTTGTGTGCGAAGCTGCATGAGGTTATGTATAATTATATCCTCAACCGTCTTGCAAACAACTGCTAAATCTGTTGTATGAAGATACCCTGCTTGAGCTGTTCGATGCTTATCAAGTCCATCTGTGATGAATAAGTTAAAATGTCCAAGCTCTGATACTACATATGAGAATCCAAATGCATCCTTAGTGATGCTTACTAAGATGTTACGTATACCGACACTGCGATACTTCTTGTCTAGAACGAGTAGATAAGATGTTGGATCGTTTGCAGACAATTCCCAATGAGCTACACCTGCTAAATGTGATTCATAATCGATGTCTGAACGTTCTAGGTTCTCAATAACACAATTGCGGCCAATATTTGTATACTCTTTAGACAACGCAGAAATTTCATCATAACTTGAGCTATAGATTGAAATAACAGGCAAATTGTCTGAAACAAGCGTATAAAAATTCATGAATATATCACCTCCTTTAAAAGAAATAAGGGCAGGCACCCCCGCCTCCCCTTCATAATTAGTTAACATATTTAATAGCCGTCTGAATAACCAGACATAATGCTTCTGGATAAAATTCCTTTAAGATACCCTGGGTGCCTACTAAATAGCTCTGTGAATCATGACTGCAAAAACCTCTACGCTATAGATCTCAATATCTATTCAAGCATTCTTACTTTTGGTGATATAAAGACGTACTGTCTTAGCAGAAATCGTCTTTCTTTCAGACTTAATTGCATCAATAACCTTAAGTGCATCATGGCGAATAGTGTTTGGTGCCCCATGCTTAATCAAATAATCTTTTAATCCACCCTATTATATTATGCGTATTTATGTAACTGCTAAAGCTCTATAACGAATAGGTTTCAACTACTAAAGAAATGCTCCGAACACGAATGCCCGGAGCCTGCTTTATTCAGTTCTTTTAATTAACTTAACTTCCAAATCGTCCATAGTATGCCTACCATGATATGATTTGAAAATCTCCCATGCATCATAATGACTAATGCCAACTTTCTGTAGCACTAAATGTATTCATTCATATCCTGGCTCATAAACACGGGATCTGATCATGTCCAGTGACTCTTCATGATCAAAATCATACTTTCCGCCCATCGCCCATAGCCTAAACCTGGGATGAAGTTCTGCTAAAGGTATTGATTTGTCTATCCAGATGTGAAATAGATGTACCTTATCTGTTTCAGTATATTCAAGATATGCCGGTATCTGTCCTGGGCATGTTTTTGTACTGACAAATGCATATAGTTCAGTCATTTATGATTAATCCTCGTTCCTGCAATGTTGTATACTGATGTGACACAAAGTCAATAACCATTCTCTTTTCTTCTGGAGAGATAAAGTCATTCACCTCAGAGAATATTTCCTCCCAGTGAATAGACGACAATGAAGATAAACATACAGGTGCGGGCAACAATGTGTCATCCTGCATGAGAAACTCAACATGTTTGGGTACTTTCGTACGGCTTTACAAATGTACATGTATACGGTACACCTCTCGTACACTGACTCACAGCAGTATACCCCAAACGTTCAGCCAGACCTTCAGCAATATCATTTACTTTTTTAACTGTTACATTACCGTGCTGTTTCTCCAATCCATTTTCGTGTATACGATCATACTGTGAAATGACTATGGAGCCTATCCCAACTTTTCTAATATCCAGAGTTATTACACCTATTGATGCACATATGCATGTATCGTCATTTGCATAGACATGATAATCTTCACGTATTGTACCGTGTTTTGTAATTTTCTGACTTAGTATGAATTCTTTAAACCTGCTAAAGATCTCCTGACGTGATTTAGAATCGCCATCAAAGATATACGTTAGATTGAATGGTATTGTGTTCATAAGCTCCTCCTATAAAGTTAGATGCGTCTCTGCATCTTATGACTGCTGGAATGCTATAGATCTTGACTCAGCATACTTTGATTTTATCATATAATGCACACATAAGCTTCTGTTTTGCAAGATTATATGTCTGATCAGATAACCTGTGCCCGAATGACTTTGTCACATAACATTCAAATGTAAGAACTGTCTTCGATTCAATATGTTTAACATATCTATGAGATAGAGCAAGTGTCATTGTAGGCATCTTTGTGCATAAAAATGCTAAACCTAATGTAATGAGTATGAAAATAGCTGCAATAATATATCCAACACTTGTGAAATAAGCTCCAATGATCAAACTTGCTATTGCTGCTATTAGAGACATGGAAACCGGTGCCTTCTTAATGCAAGCAAGCAAAAATCTGTATAGTTTCAAAGGAAGCTTAGATAATGTATTGCTAACAATCTCATCAGATAATAAATCACTCTCACCTGTAAGTGCATAAGTCTTATCATCTAATAAGGCAGCTTGCTCTTCAATTGTTTTCTTATATTCTAAAAGGCTGTAATCCCGGTCTGCAATCAATGTAGCAGCTTTTGCACTCGCTTCTTCAGCTAAAGCTGTCTGTCTCTCTGAATTCTGGAGCTGTTCAAATAAAGTTTGTGCAGTTACAGTAGACAGATCCCCGTGGCATTGTTTGATAATATACTTTTCAAAAAGCTCAGTTTCTTCAAATTGATAGACTAAGTCCTTATTGTAGAGTCTAGCTAAATCCTGCATCAACTGACGCATTCGTTCTTTGAGCTCAAAATTAGGTTGCTTAGCAACATATGCATTACGTGCTAAAACAAGTTCTGGCAGATTGCTAGATCCTGAAGATTTAGGTAACCACAGTGTAAACAATAATTGTGCTTCTGCTTGCACTGCTGGATATCGAATATCTTTAGCCTTAAAGAATTCATGTGTTCTTTTGACTAGTGATGTGTTAGATGTTATAAACCTTATCTGAGGACGTTTGGCTGTTCCTTGCTTTCTACTGATAAAATTAATAACAGCTGCATCATTTTCAACTCCATGAGAGCTTTTACTAACATGGTTATCAGCAAGAAACTGTGCAAATTCCTTTTCTGGTACCTCAAGTTCAGATGCTGTACTTTCCTCAGCACTCTGTATAAATATTCCAAGCTTCTGTAACATTATTTCAATATTTGATAATGTCCAATCAAGTGTAGCACACGGCATACTCTGCGTACGGCAGAAGCTACCAAGTTCTCGATCATCAACTACTAAACGATTCAGCAATGCATACTTTGCACCAGATATTGCTGACTTTACTTCCTCCAAAGTCAGATCATATATACACACAGTACCTTTGCACTGCTTGATAAGATCCAGTAATTGCATGACAGATTCTTTGTTATATTTGTCAGTTAACCCTAAACACCTCAAAATCAGCTTAGTATCCAAGAAAATTTTTACATTACGTAAATTAGTACTATCTGACCTAGTGTTACAAACTGCAATATAGATCATTATACCTTCAACCATTCGGATAAGATAGGTAAGTAGTTCACTCGCTCTTTCATCATCCTTCTTTGATAAAAGATCACACACAAACATGCCTACGTACGTAGAATCTGATACTGCTAAATCTGTAGCACTAGTGCTTGCTAGATCTGATGTATCATCCAGAAAGATATCTAGTGCTTTATTATCCCTAATCAAAAATGATGCTAATGCATGACGAGCCTCATCATATGTAAAAGGTCTTCCCTGCTCTAAGGCATAAGAAATTAAAGCATTAACAATTGCTCTTTCTTCTTTGAGTAAAGTGTCAATTCTTGCGTCAAATTCAACAGGATCAATTTCATATTTTAAGACCTTAATTGTCTTATCTGTAAATTCTACAATACCCTGACGAGATAATAGGTTTAAACAAGATTCACAAAGTGTATTTGGCATTCTTAAAGAGAAGCACTGCTCAAGTGAATTCAGCAATTCCTCAATATTGAAGATTGGCTTTCTCAGCTTTGAAAAGCAATACTGAAGATATGTGCAAAAGACATCTAACTGATTATTATTACATCTAATATATGCAAATGTAGCTAATGACCATTCGTTTGTCAATTTAATCACCTCAAATGACATTATACACCGTCCTTTCATCAATGTCAAGCCCTTTATTATAATATGAATGAAATTTATATAAATATAACAGGGAGCTATAGAAATAACTCCCTGCTAAAGGTTATTCAAACTCACTGCTACAAATACAGACTGCTCTAACTTATTACATTATGTGTTCATTATGTACAAAATCAGTTAACGAAGACATTAAAGACTCATAAGGAATTTCATATTTTCATACACCAACCCTAATGTTACAAGAGAACCATGACAGTTTTGTGAAGACAGATGTTTTCGTAAGGCAATGTAAGAATCTGAAACATATTTGTACTGCCCCTTAGAAAAATAAGTAAGCAGATGTTGATATTTGGTTCCTATAATATCATTATGATTAGTCATAAAAAACGATTCTCCTGATCTAGCAAGAAATCTCTCCCAATGTAGCCTGATGAAGTATGAATCAGTTATATCCGCACATGGCAAAGTAATATCTGAAATCCGATGTAATTGCTCATAATTATCACGATGCTTAGCATAAGAATCCACATCAGATGAGCATCTAACAAGCTTTAAATATCCATCGATAAAAGAATCAATAGATGTAACAGGCATATCACAATCAGAAATAATTTCCCTTAACTTCAGTTCTAAAGATTCAGCCGTAAACGTTCGATTTGCTGTTTCATGACAGATTAATTCATTACAAGCAAGGAATGGAATAATATAAGTATGATCTATTGTAGAATCTTTTAATAGAACCTGTTGTACATAGTTATAATATTTTGCCGCATCCAGATAATACCCATACTTGTAGTAAAACTCACCAATCATAATAAAGTTATCAATTAGCGCTATATCGGGATCTTTCCTCAATAAATTTAAAAATAATGGTAAAACCTGTGACTCAGCTCTTTCTGTCATCTTCAGACTGAGAACTTTTTCTATAAGCTGTGAAAGCAAAGCATAATAACAAATTGAGCTGGAAACAGATAATATGCGATTCTTGAGCTTTGTTAGATAAGGTATACCAAGCTTTGAAAATCTATTTATATCCTGACTTATCTCAGAATAAACCTTCAGCAATCTTCTATTATTAAACAGAGTATCTAATAGCTTGTTCTTATCGAGTGCCGAAGTTCGAATTTTTATAATAGGAAAATCCTCAAGACTGCTAAACCAGTTTGTTGTATCAATATATAAACTCCTGCAACTCCATAAGTCATGCGCATGTTTCATAACAGCATATGTCTGACTGCTGGACAGAATGATAACCACAGAACG
>ERZ1106963.2898-NODE-2898-length-15753-cov-4.260352_pt1 | contig 15753 bp, 15 predicted proteins | sample MGYA00403681_ERZ1106963 | MGnify/ENA primary metagenome ERZ1106963 (study PRJEB35170, sample SAMEA104062407) | human gut metagenome | biome: human gut; feature: human-associated habitat; material: faeces | place: Denmark | collected 2012-05-03 ...
GCAGCTTTCCAAGAAGAACTTCTCTGGATGGAATGGTTGCGATAACCTGGGTTCCAGCCTGATCATAGTAGGTTCCTTCAACTACAGAAGCCTTCAGTTCCAGCTTAGGAGCGGTCTTAGCGAATTCAGCCAGGATTCTAGCTGGTGCTGTAGCATCATCCTTAGATACAGCTAATGCTGTAGGTCCTTCCAGATGTGGATCCAGAGCTGCGAACTCGGTTCCTTCTGCTGCACGCTTGATCAGAGTGTTCTTATATACCTTATAAGAAACTCCAGCTTCTCTTAACTGTTTACGCAGTTTTGTATCCTGCTCTACAGTCAGACCACGGTAATCAACAACAACTGCGCCGACTGCACCGTCTAACATTGCCTTGATCTCGTCTACTACTGGCTGCTTTAATTCAACTTTTGCCATGAATGGTTTACCTCCTGTTTTATTTCTATAACCGCCTGGTAAACGTTTTCTGTAAAATAAAATCCCTCCGTCACTCGCAGGACAGGGGGATAGAAATATACAACGATATCAGTTCCCTCGGCAGGCGTATTAACCTTATGCCTTTCGGCACCTGCTGTCTTCGGCAGTTAAACACGATAAGTACTATAACATAGAAGTCAAGGGTTGTCAATAGACCTATTAACTTTTTTTATTTTTTAAAAATGCAGCCGCAACCTCCATATCCTCCGGCGTTGTCACCTTGATATTCCGGTAAGAACCTTCTGTCAGGCGTACCTTGTGATCGGTCATCGTCTCGACCACCATCGCATCATCCGTCACTCCCTGCTGGTACTCTTCCCGACTCATCATCTTGTCATACGCCGCGCGGATCAGCGGGTAAGTAAATCCCTGCGGTGTCTGAATCATCCAGACATGCGCCCGTTCCGGCGTCACAGAAGCAAATCCGTCCGCATCCGCCAGCTTGACCGTATCCTTTGACGGCATGCCTGCCACTGCTGCGCTATAACTTCGTATATCTGATACGATACGTTCAATCATCGGCTCGTCCACAAACGGACGCGCCCCGTCATGAATCAGGACGCAGTCCCCCTCCCCATAGGAAAGCTGGCTACCGAGCGCCTTTAAACCCTCGTAGACCGAATGGTAGCGCTCTTTTCCGCCCGCAACGATAGCGCGCACCTTGGAAAATCCATATTTTCCTACAATCTCGTCCCGACAGTACGCGATTTCATCCGCCCCGGTCACCAGAATCACATCATCGACCCGGCTCTCCTCAAACGCGTGAAGTGCATACCAGATGACCGGCTTTTCCTCCAGAAGGAGAAACTGCTTCTGAATCTTGCTTTTCATCCGTTTTCCCTGTCCGGCTGCCAGAACGATAGCGGCGGTGCGGGTCGGATGCGGTGTAATTTTCTCTTTCCCAAATTGATCCAATGTATGTTCCATCCCGTTTCTCCTCCATGCCAGAACGATCTCTTAAAACACTCTTTTCCCACTTTTTGTCAAATCAATATTTTTTAAAAAAACTAACCGCAAAACAATTCTTCCTGAAAAAATTTGTATTATCTCTCGCCCAGCTTCAAATTCGGCACCGCATTCAGATCCCAGCCTGCGCGCGCGCCCTTCTTATATTCATAGTACGCCGCCGCGCCGATCATCGCCGCATTGTCCGTACAGAAGATCGGTGACGGATGGAAGAACTGGATGCCCGCCTCTTTACAGGCCTTCTCCATGCCCGCCCGGAGAGCAGAGTTGGATGCCACACCGCCGGCGATCGCCACGCGCTTATAGCCGTGCTGTTTCGCCGCCTCGATCGTGCGCGATACCAATACTTCCACAACCGCATTCTGGAACGAAGCCGCCAGATCCGGCACGTTGATCTCCTCGCCCATCATTTTCGCATGGTTAATATAATTTAAGACCGCCGATTTTAAGCCGCTGAAGCTGAAATCATATGGATTGTCGCCCACTTTTGCCCGTGGAAACTCAATCGCATGTGGATTCCCCTCTTTTGCCGCCTTATCGACCTTCGGGCCGCCCGGATAACCGAGCCCGACCGCGCGTGCCACCTTGTCAAAGGCCTCGCCTGCTGCATCGTCTCGGGTGCGTCCCAGAATCTCAAATTCGCCATAATCTTTCACAATCACCAGATGTGTATGTCCGCCTGACACGATCAGGCACATGAACGGCGGTTCCAGATCCGGATTTTCGATGAAATTTGCCGATACGTGCCCCTCGATATGGTGTACGCCGACCAGCGGCTTCTTCGCCGCATACGCGAGTGCTTTGGCTTCCGCCACACCGACCAAAAGCGCGCCAACCAGCCCTGGACCGTAGGTAACTGCAATCGCCGTCATCTCCTCCAGACTCATATGTGCCTCTGTCAGCGCCTCTTCAATAACCTGGTTGATCTTCTCGATATGCTTTCTCGACGCAATCTCCGGCACAACGCCGCCAAACAGCGTGTGAAGATCGATCTGGGAAGATATGATATTGGAAAGAACGGTACGTCCGTTTTTCACGACTGAAGCTGCCGTCTCATCACAGGAACTCTCGATTGCAAGAATGTAAACATCTTCTGATGGGTGTCCGTTTTCTGTATCACGCACGGAAATCTCTGCCCCCGATACCGGAGCTTTCCCTAGTCCCCGTTCCAATGCTCCTGAAACTGGCATTTCCATCCGTTCTTCCTTCTTTTCTTCTATATTCTCTCTCTTTTCTTCCGTCTGCATCGCCCTTACTCCTCATCAAATCCCAGCTCTGCCGTCCAGCCATCGCGGGCGGCTTTCGCTCTCGGGAATATCTCACGCACTTTATCCATATAATCATCCGGACGGATGAGCGACGGGCTGTAATGAGTCAGCCACATTTCCTTCGGCTGGGCCTCCTTCGCCAGGTGCGCCGCCTCCTGGAATGTCATATGCTTGTATTCTCTCGCCTTGGCTTCTTTCCCGTCCTCGCCGTACATGCCTTCACAGATAAACAGATCCGCATCCTTCGCGTACTCCGCAATTACCGGAAGCGGTCTCGTATCGGTACAGTATGCCACCTTGATTCCCTTCCGGTCACCTCCGAGCACCATATCCGGTGTCAGCGTTCTGCCTTCCTCCTCGATCGTCTCCCCCTTCTGCAGACGGCTCCAGAACTTCTGCGGAATCTCCTGCGCCCGCGCGCGTTCCACATCGAACCGTCCCTTTCTCGGAATCGAAATCGAGTACCCATAACAGGTCACATTATGGTTGACCCGGTACGCATCGATCACATACGGTCCAATCTGAAGCTGCTGTCTCGGCTCCGTCAGCTCGATAAACTCAAGCGGAAACGGCAATTCCGGCGCGATCATCCGCAGTGCCGTCACCACGCGTTCCAGTCCCTTCGGTCCAATCATCGTGATCGGCTCCGTCCGCTCCGCATTTCCCATCGTCAACAAAAGTCCCGGCAGACCGCTGATATGATCCGCGTGATAATGTGTAAAACAAATCACATCCACCGGCTTCGGGCTCCAGCCCTTTTCCTTCAACGCAATCTGCGTGCCTTCCCCGCAGTCTATCAGCAAATTGCTGCCCGAGCAGCGGACCATCAAAGCCGTCAGCCACCGATACGGCAGCGGCATCATCCCGCCCGTTCCCAGCAAACATACATCTAACATGAAACATCCTCTTTTCTATTAAATAAATGATTCATAATAAATCTTTTTAATTAAAAGTCATGCAAAAAGCTGTCAAAACAGCTTTTCTCCTAACTCCCATATCATTTAATAATATCATAAAGAAATACTATGTTGCAAGCCAGAAATTCAGCAATCCAATTCACAGGAGAGACGCAGATGGCGCACCGCCTGTCCCGCGTTTCTCCGTCCTCCTCACGACTCTACAATAGTTCCGTCCTCTCCTCCTTATCTGCCTCAATCAGAAATTCCCGCGTCACTCCATCATAGCACTCCTCGCACAGATCAAAATGATGCACCTCCCCATCTTTCTCCGAAAAATAGTCCCATGCCACATCAAAATGCGCCGCTCCTTCGCGCAGAATGCCTTCTTTCACCGCCAGCTTCTTCCCGCACCGGTTGCAGACAACCGACAGAAGAATGCCGCTCTCTCCATATTTTCTCATGCTCTCCTCGCCTTTCTCTTCTATATACGCAAAATGGAGAAGCCATGTCCTCCACAGCTTCTCCATCATTATACTGTTTTTTATACCGGTTTTTAAGCGGAAAGTGCTGGAAATACTTACAGTACCTTATATCCCTTCGATGTCAGGCAGATGCTGACCTCCCTCACATCGTCCGTGTGAAGCACCATAACCGGCTTGCCAGAATCACGATTGAAAGAGAGATACAGGTAATCCACATTGATATTGCTCTCTTCGAGGGAAATTAACAGACGGTTGAGTGCTCCGACCTCGTCATCCAGTTCGACGCCAAGCACCTCTGTCAGACGGCAGAGATAACCAGCTTCCGCCAGCACTTTCTCCGCGTGCTCTGGATTAGAAACAACCATACGGATAATACCGTACTCCGCACTGTCATTCGTGATCGAACCCCAGATGTTAATATTCTCCTTCTGAAGAAGGGATGTAATATTCTGTAAACGTCCTTTCTTATTCTCTGCAAAAATAGATACCTGACTCAGCATATGAACCTCCTACCGTTCTTTTCTTTTAATTTAACACTGTAAAGTGTTACGCTTTTATCTGTTAAACAGTATACTCATTTCCATTTCATCTGTCAATGCTTTTTCCGCTTCTTTTCCAATAAATCAGCGCATCTTCCGTCGGCCCGCTGTAATAATTCTTCCGAACCGCCTCTTTCTGAAAGCCATACGCCTCATACAGCGCAATCGCCGGGGCATTGGATGCACGCACCTCCAAGGTGATATCCTCGACGTTTTCTTCCTCTGCTTCCCTTAACAGCCGTTCCATCAGAAGGCGCCCATAGCCGCGCCCCCGGCACGCGCCGTGAACCGCGATCCGCATCAGCTCGCCTTCCCCGGCAATGACACGGAAATTGCTGTAGCCACAGACGGTTTCATCCTCTTTCAGCACCCAGGCTTTATCCCAGCTGCTCGTCAGCAGATCCTGTAAAAGCTTCTCCGACCATGCATCCGAAAAGCATTCCAGTTCCAGTGCCCGGACCGCAGGAAGATCCCCCGGCTGTAAATCCATTATCTGAACACGAAGCTCTTTTTGCGTTCCCGTTCCTGCCGCCATTATTTCTTCTCCACAACCACAATACCGGCTGCCAGCTTATCCATCTCGCCCTGGCGCTCTGCGACCTCGCGCTCGCGCTCCGCCTGCGATTTCCGCAGATAATCCGGCTTGTGCTCGGCTGCCGTCTCAGTCTTTCCCTCTGCCAGATACACTGCGCCAAGCGCTGCCACCGCCGAAGCTCGCTGACGGCTCGCCTGTGCCGGTGCAAACGAATACGGCACCTTCATCTCTTCCTCGATCACCGCCCGGTTGACCGGCACACCGTCCCCCAGGAAAATCACGCGCTCGCCGCGCTCATTTAACTCGGCAATCAACGCATGGATATCCGTAATGTACTGTTCTTTCACAATCTCGAACTTCTCTTCATACCGATAGAGTCCCGTGTACACCTGCTGCCGTCTCGCATCCAGCATCGGGCAGATGAGCGCCGAAGCCCCGTACAGACAATATCCCATCGCATCCATCGTCGGCACATGGATCAGCGGCTTCTTGAGCGCCAGTCCCAGTCCTTTCGCTGTCGCAGAGCCAATCCGAAGCCCCGTAAAAGAGCCCGGACCGCCGGATACTGCGATTGCATCGATGCTTTCCAACGGCACCTCCAGCATTTTCACAATCTCATCAATCATCGGAAGAAGTGTCTGCGAATGCGTTTTTTTCAGATTCACCGTATATTCCGCCGTGATCACATCATCCGTAACAATAGCAACCGATGCCACCAGGGATGCGCTTTCGATTCCCAAAATTCTCATTTTCTCTTTCCTCCTGTCGCCGGCTACTGCTCGTTTACTGAAATTTTCCGGTAATCAAAGCCCTTTTCCAGATCCTTTTCAATCGTGATCTGGATCGGATGTTCCGGCAGGATCTCGCGGATGCGCTCCGACCATTCGATCAGGCAGATACCCTCGCCGTAGAAATAGTCCTCATAGCCAATCTCATCCATCTCGTCCACATCGCCGAGACGATATACATCAAAATGGTAAAGCGGCAGGCGCCCATCGTCGTACTCCTGCACGATCGTGAAAGTCGGGCTGTTGACCGGTTCCTGAATTCCAAGTCCCGCGGCAAACCCCTGCGTAAAAACCGTCTTTCCTACGCCCAGATCACCATTCAAACAATACACCTGCCCTGCCTGCGCTTCCATTCCAAGCTTTTTTCCAAACGCATACGTCTCTTCCGGGCTGTTTGTTTCTATCATCATGCTCGAATTCCTCTTCTCTTTTCCTGCGGCAGATTTCTTGTAAGCATACTGAGAAAAATCTGCTCCTCCGAACCTCTGAACACGCGCTTCGGCATCAGGTACGCCTTGTCTCGACCCAGGTAAAGCACATATATTCCCGCGATCTTTTTCACTTTTACCAGCTTATCCCAGCTGATCTCACCCTTGCAGTTCGCCTGGCGGGCACGGATGCCCTCGTCTCCAATGTGAAATACAATCTCAGCTCCCGTTTTCGCATCCCCGGCGGTGCGCTCTGCCTGTTTCCAGATTGCAAAAATCTGAAAGCCTGTCAAGGCAATCACTCCCAGAATCACCAGATTCGTCACCTGCGTTCCCAGACGTTCCTCGCTGGCTGCCGCTGCAATAATAACGAGCACCGTCAGTATGATGCATCCGATTCCACGCAGTCCCGCCCAGAAATTGTACATCGAATAAATAAAAATCTCTTTTGGCTGTATTTTTACACGTAAGTCCATTTTATCTTCTCCCTAATTTTCTATGCCTTATCCGCCGCCCCATTCCAGTCAGCGCTCCTGCATCCTATAACCAACGGCTGAATCTGCCGTGGTTTACTTCGTCTCCCGGATTTTCATCGTCAGCGAAATGCGCTTCTTCGCCACATCAACCGCCAGCACCTTGACCTCCACGATATCCCCGACGCTGACCGCCTCCAGCGGATGCTTGATATAGCGGTCTGTCATCTGGGACACGTGAACCAGACCATCCTGATGCACGCCGATATCCACAAACGCACCGAAATCAATGACATTCCGCACGGTTCCTTTTAAAATCATGCCCGGCTTCAAATCCTTCATTTCCAGCACATCCGTGCGGAGAATCGGCTTCGGCATCTCCTCACGCGGGTCGCGCGCCGGTTTTTCCAACTCGCTCACGATATCGAGTAAGGTCGGCTCGCCGATCGAAAGCTCTTTTGCCAGCTTTGCCGTATCCGCGATCTCCTTGCGGATATTGCGGATGCCGCCCGCCGCGATCTCCTTCGGATCATGTCCAAGCTGCTTTAAAAGTGCCTCCGCTGCTTTATAGCTCTCCGGGTGCACACTCGTCGCATCGAGCGGATTCTTGCCGCCCTGGATCCGCATAAATCCGGCGCACTGTTCATACGCCTTCGGTCCCAGCTTCGCCACCTTCAAAAGCTCACGGCGCGTTGAAAATGCGCCATTCTCCTCCCGATATGCCACGATATTTTTCGCAATCGTCTTGTTAATGCCGGAAATATAGGCGAGCAACGGCGCCGATGCCGTATTCAGATCCACGCCGACCTTATTTACACACGTTTCCACCACGCCCTGCAGCGCTTCGCTTAAATTTTTCTGGTTCATATCATGCTGATACTGACCGACTCCAATGGATTTCGGATCAATTTTTACCAGCTCCGCCAGCGGATCCTGCAGGCGTCTCGCGATCGATGCCGCACTTCTCTGTCCGACGTCAAAATGCGGAAATTCCTCCGTCGCCAGTTTGCTCGCCGAATAAACCGACGCGCCCGCCTCATTGACGATGACATACTGAACTTTCTCCGGAATTTCTTTTAAGAGTTCCACGATGATCTGCTCAGATTCTCGGCTTGCCGTACCATTTCCCACTGAGATCAGGGAAATGCCGTACTTGCGGATCAGCTTTTTCACGATCTCCTTCGACTCTTCCACGCGGTTTTGCGGCGCAGTCGGGTAAATGACCGTCGTATCGAGCACTTTTCCCGTCTCATCCACAACTGCCAGCTTGCAGCCCGTCCGGAATGCCGGATCCCAGCCAAGCACCACGCATCCTGCGATCGGCGGCTGCATCAAGAGCTGTTCCAGGTTCTTGCCAAATACCTGAATCGCGCCGTTCTCTGCCGTTTCTGTCAGCCCCGCGCGGATCTCGCGTTCGATCGCCGGTCCGATCAGGCGGCGGTAGCTGTCCAGAATCACTTCTTCCATCACGCGCGCCGCATCCCCATCCGGGCGGATAATCAGCTGTTTCTCCATATACCGGACAATCTGCTCCTCCGGCGCTATAAGCTTCACGCTCAGAATCTTCTCTTTCTCACCGCGGTTGATCGCCAGCACACGGTGTCCCGCCAGCTTTTTGACTGGTTCGGAAAAATGATAGTACATCTCGTACACCGACTGTATCTTCTCATCCTTTGCGGATGCCTCCAAAAGACCGTCCTGCATCGTCTTTTTACGTGCGTAGTTGCGGTATTTTGCCATCTCGCTGATCTGCTCAGCCAGAATATCACGCGCGCCGTCTATTGCCTCTGAAACATCTGCAACACCCTTTTCTTCCGACACGTACTTCGCCGCCTCCGCCTCCAGGCTGCCGCCCGCTTCCTGCTTGTAAATCCAGACTGCTAACGGTTCCAGCCCTTTCTCACGGGCAATTCCGGCACGGGTGCGCCGTTTCGGGCGGTACGGAAGATAAAGATCTTCCACCGCAACCAGCGTCGCCGCATCGCGGATCTGTTTCTCCAGCGCCGGAGTCAGCTTCTCCTGGGCGCGGATCGCACCGATCACCTGCTCCTTTTTATCCTCCAGATTCCGAAGATAGCGCAGTCGCTCATCTAGCTGGCGCAGCACCTCATCATTCAGGGAACCGGTCGCCTCCTTGCGGTAGCGCGCGATGAACGGGATCGTGTTTCCCTCATCGATCAGCTTTACCGCCGCTTCGACCTGATTTCTCCCTATCTGAAGCTCTTCTTTCAATGCCTGTATAATATCCATGCAAAAACTCTCCTTCAATATCAATACGCTGTTTAATCATACCATTCCAGCGCATATTTCGCAAGTCAATGCCTAACTGGACAAGCGGCTTTATTCATGATACACTTTTATCGGATTCAATCCGCCAGATGGGCATAGATTTTGTTTTGCCCTATTCAGCGGCTGTCTCTAATTTTCAGAAAAGGATGTAGCTGTTTTCTTTTTTCACAGTTATGAAAGGATTAGATATACGATGAGTTATTACGATGAAACACCTTCTCCGAAGGAACATTCAGATACAAATGAAACCCGGCGCAATCGTTCGCGCCGCTATGCTACGATGTCAATGATGTGCGGCATCTTCGCATTTTTCTCCCTGTTTTTGAGTTTTTCCGCCGCGATTCTGCTCGGAATGTCGGCGAATGTACTGTTTGTCCTCTCCAAGGAGGAAGGACAGCCGCGGCGCGGCAGCGCAGTGGTCGGGCTGATACTGGGAGTTATGTCTACCATCTTTGGAGTAGTTGAGTTTTTCTGCCTGATCCAGGTGTACCATATGATTACGGATCCGCAATATGCGCCGTTTTTTGATCAGGCAATGGAGTTGTATGAGAGTTTGATTGGTCCATTACAATAAAACAATTGGCAAGGGGACCTTTTTTCTGTGTATTTCTTGCGTTAAAAAGCACACCGCGTCATGAATGACTTTGGCGTGCTTTTTACTTTATATCCTATTTTGTATAGCGAATCGTCTGGCGAATATCTTCCTCGAATGCCGCTGCCAGTTTCCGGAAGCGTGCTTCGGTCATTTCTCCGGTTACGACCGCAAATTCGTCCATCTCCGGGAGTTCGATGGTTTCTGCCTCACCGAAGGCTGCACGCACATCGGCAAGTTTGTCGGCTGATTTGCCTGCCAGTCGGAGGAAGTAGCTGAAGGTTACTTCGCCCATCGGTGCAACTGGCTGTTTTTCGTCGGTCCAGCCGGTCGGGATGTTGTCTTCCATGTGTCCGGCGATCTCTACAATGTCGCTGACGACTGCGCTGGCGGTCGGGAGTTTTCCGGCGCCGCTGCCGTAGAACATGACGGTTCCAAGTGTATTGCCGCGAACCATGACTGCATTGTATACGTCATTGACTGCAAAGAGCGGATGATCCGGTCCGATCATCATCGGGCATACATAGACGCTAGCTTTATTGCCTTCCATGCGGCTGGTTCCAAACAGTTTAATCGAGGTTCCCAGCTTTGCCGCATATTTGAAATCGGTATCGGTAATCTTTGTGATGCCCTCGGTCGGCACATCTTCGTAATTTACTTCTTTTCCAGTTGCCAGTGAGGTAAGAATCGTGATCTTGCGGCAGGTATCGTAGCCTTCTACGTCTGCCTCCGGGTTGCGCTCTGCATATCCGAGTTCCTGCGCTTTCTTCAAGGCTTCCTCAAAGGTCTGACCTTCTCTTGCCATCTTGGTAAGGATGTAGTTGGTTGTACCATTTAAGATACCGCTGATTTCCTCGATCTTCTCGCCTGCAAGAGACTGGGTCAGCGGACGCAGAAGCGGGATGCCGCCGCCTACGCTGGCTTCGAAGAGGAAGTTTAAGTTCTTCTCGCGTGCAATCGCCAGAAGCTCGGTGCCGTGTGCCGCTACAAGTGCCTTGTTGGAGGTCACAACGTGCTTACCGGCTAACAGGCACGCTTTTGCAAACTTGTATGCCGGATTGACGCCGCCCATCGCCTCCACAACAATCTCTACTTCTTCGTCTTTTTCAATGATCTCAAAATCATGAACAATCTGCGCTTCGTGCGGATCACCCGGAAATTCACGCAGATCCAGAATATATTTTACTGCAATCTCTTTGCCGGTTTTTTCTGTGATTTTGTCTTTGTTGGTTTCTAATACTTCTACGACTCCGGAACCAATTGTTCCATAGCCCATCACTGCTACCTGAATCATAATCTTTACTCCCTGGCTATAATTTTTACGTTGTGTACTCCCGAATTTTCTTCCATCTCTTCGACCATATGCGATATATTTCCGGTATCCGGGCGGACTTCCACGCTGAGTGTCAGCGTCGCCACATTGTTGACCGGAATACTCTGATGAATCGTCAGAATATTCGCCTTATAAATCGCTACGATATGAAGAAGATCCGATAAAAGTCCCTGTTCATCATCCATCTGCAGCACCATGGTAATCGTTTTGCCCTTGGCGTTGTCGTAAAATGGAAAAATATCGTCCTTATACTTATAAAAGGAACTCCGGCTGATCCCAAGCTGGTCGGTCGCCTCCTGAATCGTCATCGCCTTTTCCGACGCAATGAGCTTCTTCGCTTCCGCCACCTTCAAAAGGACTTCCGGCACTGCTTTCTGCCTTAACAGATAATACTTTGTCTTTTCTTCCATTCCATCTCCGCTTATGTACGCACTAGAAATACATTTGTGTTTACCAGGAAGATATTATCACATTTATTGACACTCTGCAATCTATTTTTTTCATAATAATCGAATTGTATCTGTAAAGAAACAGCCTGAACTGACGGCACTCGACAGAGTGTTTTCTTCTCTGTCAAACTTTTGTGCCGCCAATTCAGGCTGATTTATCTTCTTTTACGCCTCTTCTGTCTTCTGGTTTTTCAGGCTGATCCACTTTAAATACGCACTGATAAACAGATCAATATCTCCATCCATCACCGCGTTCACATTGCCATTTTCGGCGTTCGTCCGGTGATCCTTGACGAGCGTGTACGGCTGCATAACGTAGGAACGGATCTGGTTTCCGAAGTTGATGTCCTTGACATCGCCGCGGATGTCGGACAGCTTCTCGGCATTCTCCTGTTGTTTGAGCAGGTACAGCTTTGCCTTTAACATCTGCATCGCCTTGTCCTTGTTCTGGAACTGGGAACGCTCATTCTGGCACTGTACGACGATACCGGTCGGCAGATGCGTGATACGGATCGCGGAGGACGTCTTGTTGATATGCTGTCCACCGGCACCACTCGAGCGATAGGTATCGATCCGCAGATCATCCGGATTAATCTCCACATCCAGATCTTCTTCAATATCCGGCATGACATCACAGGAAACGAACGAGGTCTGACGCTTGCCAGCCGCGTTGAACGGGGAAATACGGACCAGACGATGGACGCCTTTCTCCGATTTCAGGTAGCCGTAGGCATTTTCGCCGTTGACCTGCAGTGTGATGGACTTAAGTCCCGCCTCGTCGCCATCCAGGAAATCAAGCACCTCGGTCGTAAAGCCCTTTTTGTCCGCCCAGCGCTGGTACATACGATACAGCATACTGCACCAGTCCATCGCCTCGGTACCACCCGCGCCCGCGTTCAGCTTGAGGATCGCGTTGCAGCCGTCGTACTCGCCGGACAGGAGTGTCTTTGTGCGGAGTTCTTCCAATTCTTTGACGAACTCATCTAACATCTCCTGAATCTCCGGAATCATCGCCGGGTCATTTTCCTCATAGCCCATCTCGATCATGACCTGGATATCCTCATACTGCTGTTCAAGGTGCTTGTAGCCATCCACGGTATCTTTGAGATTTTTCGCCTCACGGACCGTCTTGGTCGAGCGCTCCGGATCATCCCAGAAGCCCGGTTCCTCCATTGATTTGTCAAGCTCCGTGATGCGGCGCTCCTTATTTTCCAGATCCAGGGAATCCTTGACCTCTTTCAGCGTCTCATCGTAGGTTGATAATGTATACTTAAACTGATCTAATTCAACCATGCTCTCACCTTCTCCATTCTCATCTATCTGCTGCCATTTTCCTCAACGGTTCAGCATTCTTTCAGTTATATTTTGTTACGGATCACACACATATAGACCGTAACTCTTTTTTATATTTGGAAAAATTCCCGGAACCAGGTATTTCGCCATAGTTTCGGGAATTTTCTGCACAGACTGCTGCAAAATCACGGCAGCCTGCCTTCTTTCATCTATTAATTCTTCGCGTACAGCTTCCGTCCACAGCACTGTTTGTACTTCTTGCCGGAACCGCATGGGCACGGATCGTTCGGGTAAATCTTCTTCTCCTCACGCTTCTTCGGTGCCTGCACGGTGCTGTCGTCACGGTTGGTTCCCGTTACCTTGGCAGCCGGTTCACGCTCGACCTTCTGCTCTGCACGGATGTGGAACAGAATACGGACGGTATCCTCACGGATCGCTGCCGTCATGCTGTCGAACATCTCATAGCCGCTCATCTTATACTCAACCAGCGGATCTCTCTGACCATACGCCTGCAGACCGATGCCTTCGCGCAGCTGATCCATATCGTCGATATGAGCCATCCACTTTGCATCAACCACTTTCAGAAGGATCACGCGCTCCATCTCGCGTACCTGTTCCGCGCTTGTAAACTCTGCCTCGCGTGTCTCATAAAGCTTCGTTGCCGCCTCTTTGAGCATATGTTTCAGCTCATTTTTCTTCATATGCTGCTGGTCTTCCGTCAGCTGAATCGGCTCTAACGGGATAACCGGAAGCAGCAGGGAATTTAACTCGGACAGATCCCACTCAGCCGGTTCCTGCTCATCAGAGATGGACATATCTACGGCGTTTTCTACGATATCCGTGATCATCTTCATGATAACGGAACGCATATTCTCGCCATCCAGTACACGGCGGCGCTCTGCGTAGATTGCCTCACGCTGCTCGTTCATAACCTCGTCGTATTTTAACAGGTTCTCGCGGATACCGTAGTTGTTGGTCTCAATCTTCATCTGTGCTTTCTCAATCGCCTTGGAAAGCATCTTGTGCTCGATCTGCTCATTCTCCGGTACGCCCATCGCGTTGAACATATTCATCAGACGCTCTGAACCAAAGAGACGCATCAGGTCATCCTCCAGGGACAGGTAGAAACGTGATTCACCCGGATCGCCCTGACGTCCGGCACGACCGCGCAGCTGGTTATCAATACGTCTGGACTCATGACGCTCTGTACCGATAATCTTTAAGCCGCCCAGTTCTCTGGAAATCTCATCCAGCTTGATATCCGTACCACGGCCTGCCATGTTTGTCGCGATCGTAACGGCACCGTGGATACCTGCATCTGCTACGATCTCAGCCTCCAGCTCATGGAACTTCGCATTTAATACCTTATGCGGAATGCCGCGTCTTGTCAGCATCTTGCTCAGAAGCTCGGAAGTCTCGATCGTAATGGTACCAACCAGAACCGGCTGTCCCTTTTCATGGGCTGCTGCCACTTCCTCGACAACCGCATGGAATTTCTCTTTTTTCGTCTTATAAACCGCATCCTCGTAATCAATACGCTGTACCGGGCGGTTCGTCGGGATGGAGATAACGTCCATCTGGTAAATGTTACGGAACTCCTTCTCCTCGGTCTGTGCCGTACCGGTCATACCAGCCTTCTTGTTGAACTTGTTGAAGAAGTTCTGGAAGGTAATGGTGTACGTGCTCCTTCGCCTCAATCGCCTGATGGAGACCATCTGAATAACGGCGTCCCGGCATGATACGTCCGGTAAACTCATCGACGATCAGAACCTCGTCATCTTTTACCACGTAGTCCTTATCGCGGAACATCAGGTAGTTGGCACGCAGTGCCAGGATGATGTTGTGCTGGATCTCCAGGTTCTCCGGATCCGCCAGGTTCTCGATGTGGAAGAAATCTTCAACCTTCTTCACACCAGCCTCGGTCAGGTTGACTACTTTATCTTTCTCATTGACTACGAAATCGCCTGTCTCCTCGATCTCCTCGCCCATGATGGCTGCCATCTTGGAAAATTCTGCTGATTCCTCGCCCTTTTCCAACTGACGTGCCAGAATATCGCACACCTCATAGAGCTTCGTGGACTTGCCGCTCTGTCCGGAAATGATAAGCGGGGTTCTCGCCTCATCGATCAGGACGGAATCGACCTCATCGATGATCGCATAGTCCAGATTCCGCATAACCATCTGCTCTTTGTAGATCGCCATGTTGTCACGCAGGTAATCGAAACCAAGCTCATTGTTGGTAACGTAGGTAATATCACAGTTGTAAGCTTCCCGGCGCTCGTCGGAATTCATTGAATTTAAAACCACGCCGACAGTCAGACCGAGGAATCTGTGAACCTCGCCCATCCACTCTGCATCTCGTTTTGCCAGGTAGTCATTGACGGTAACGATAAATACGCCCTTTCCAGCCAGCGCATTTAAGTACGCCGGTGCGGTGGAAACCAGGGTTTTACCTTCACCAGTACGCATCTCTGCGATACGTCCCTGATGCAGGACGATACCACCGATCAGCTGAACCGGGTAATGCTCCATATTTAATACCCGTCTCGCCGCCTCACGCACGGTTGCAAATGCCTCCGGCAGGAGGTCGTCCAGCGTCTCGCCGTTTGCAAGGCGCTCTTTGAACTTGCGCGTATTGTCGCGCAGTTCGTCATCCGATAAGGCAACCATCTGCTCGCGCATACCTAAAATCTTATCCACAATCGGGCGGATCAGCTTCAGCTCGCGTTCGCTGTGGGTACCAAACACTTTCTCTATCAGATTCATGCTTTTCTCTCCTATTTCTTGCTTTCTCGTTCTTTTTTCGTTTTTATAGCTCAATGTATGATATGTTTTAGATCGAAAAGATCGTATAGGTATAGTTATACAATCTTATTTATTCTAACACTAACAGGGATTTTATTCAATGATTTCATGATTTTTTTACATTTATTCTTAAATCTAT
>ERZ1106963.2903-NODE-2903-length-15719-cov-6.423647_pt1 | contig 15719 bp, 10 predicted proteins | sample MGYA00403681_ERZ1106963 | MGnify/ENA primary metagenome ERZ1106963 (study PRJEB35170, sample SAMEA104062407) | human gut metagenome | biome: human gut; feature: human-associated habitat; material: faeces | place: Denmark | collected 2012-05-03 ...
GCTCGGTATACTCCGAGCCGGGGCTGTGTGTCTTTCAAGGCTCACATAGCTTGTTGTCCGCATAAAAATATTCGGATGCCGTAAGAGCCTGCGTGTATTCTGCTTCCTTGTCCTTCGCGTGCATATGTTCTTCAACCGCTTCCTGCTCTGTAAGAAATGCAGTAAAAAACAACTGCATGGGTTTGCTGTCGGTATCGCCATATAACAATCGCACCTGATTGTCCTCATTAACAATTTTTTTGATCACCGCATGCTTTAGTATATTTACAAAGTATAAGTGAACAGATAGCCCGCAGACACATACATCTTGCTCACGGTAGAACGTGATCAGAATCTCCTTTCCTACCTCAAGCGGTGTATCCGTATTATCAAGATTTACGCCGGTTTTCTCTGTGGCGTTAAGTTGTCCGTCGAAATGGAGCGGAACTTTTCTTACCAAAAGGAGATACAATTCGTTGATCTTTGCCAGCTCGTCTATACTTGCTTCAACGTCGGTTGGCTTAACGCTCATTTGCAGAACTTCTTCCAATGCACACAGCTGCCGATAAAATCGATATGTGAAGCGCAGCGCTTTTTTTGTGCCTCGCAGTTGCTCTGCCTCCGCTGGATCCTTCAGGCTGTCGTCTGGCAAAAAGTAATCCAAGAGACCAATTGCAGTACAATAGCTATCAGCAAGTTGAGAAATTGACTGCGCATATTCCTTCTGAATTTTAGGGGTATAGGTGCATTTATCTTCTCCACATATTATAAATTCCTGAAAAAAGATTGCTTCTTTACTCGTTCGATATACAACTCTTTTTGAAGAAGCAAAACACTCCAGTGAGACTTTTTCCGTTCCTTTCAGCGTAGAAATCTCGAGAACTTGCTCTTCGCTGCACGGTCCTACCATAAAGCCTTCAATACTATCCGAAAAAAGAAACGGCATCCTTCGATTGCAGCTGGAATCGTAGGCGATAACCCCTTTAATCCCCTCAACATTTTCTGGCGCTCCATTTTCCCAAGCACGATACATTGCTTCTTCAAATTCTTTTTGGGCTTCTGCGTCCCGAAAAACGACCTCTATTTCAGGCTGCGGCGGCTCCATCGAGAAAACGTCTTTTAATTTATTTCGTCCCATAGCTACCAGTCCTTCCTGATTTCATCCAATACAAGAATTTTGCTGATCAACACGCTCTTTCCAGTTTTCACTGATTCACTGTTGGCGAAACCATCTGCCGGCAGTTTCCATATTTCATGGATCAGCTCAATCCGTGCCTGAATCGTGGGAACGATCAGATATCGAACATCATCGAATGAAAACTCCAACCATGCAGGGCGGGCCATTTCGTGTTCCAGATATTTATTGATTCCATCCGTATCTTGCATCAAGCGCATCTTTGCCGGATTTGCGATCACGCAGTCCAAATGAAGCGCATCCAAGGCGTCTTGCGATGGAACAAATCTCCATTCCCGTTCATCATGGAAATTCTTCTGAACTTCAACCCAGCGATCCTGAAATCGTCTGCGCATGGAGCCGCGGAGAGGTTTCATAAACGACAAACGCCGCAAGATGTCATCTGCAAAAACATCTGGGATGTCGTCTGTTTTGTATATTGAATTGATAACAGCGGAGAACGAGTTGGTAAAATCAGACGTTTCATTTGCATACTGAACAGGCTGCAAACCATGCGATTCGCCCCATTGCTTCGAGAGTGCAATTGCATAATTACCATAGTAGGCAGGGTGTGTATTTGAGCACTCAAAGGCAAGACGATCCTTTGCGTCAAAATCACGCAAAGCCTCTTCCTCGCTGCGTATCTCAAATACTTCCGTGAGCTTGTGAAACGGAATATCGCAGAAGCACTTTTGAAGCACTAATATTTGATCATATTTGTTTTCATCAATTTTCAAATTAAGATACGCAATATTCTCTTGACAATAACGCGGCACGAGCGCTCGTCTCCGCAGAAGGGCAGAGAGATACTCATAGCGCTGCATGAAATGAAACAGTGTATTTGCACTTTGAACATAGTCATCACATTGTTGAACAACATAATTCTGTTTCGTATCTATCTTTTTCAAAACAGTTACCCTCGCAAAATACATAGTTATATTAGATATTATAGCACATTTTGTAAAATGATAAGTAAAGTCTTTGTGAACAGAGTTTAACCCCGAGTCATTCATTACGAACGACTCGGGGGGTGTTCTTCAGCGAGGAGTTGATATGCACATTGTCTCGTTCTGGTCAGCGCCATTCGGCCGCTGGCAGGCTTTATGGATAATTCCTCGGCCAAAACCTCATTGCTATTGCTGACTGGCCGCCAGCAGCATCCGCTCCAGCTCTCTGGCGGCGACGCTCAAAGGCTGCCCCTTCCGTTTTACGATGCACACGGCACGCAGCGGGAGGGGCTCTTGCAGTTCGATGCGGCGCACATTATCAGACGGACGAATGAACGCCTCCGGCACGATGCCGACGCCGAGCCCGGCTTCTGCCATTGGGATGATCTGGTCAGCCGTGGCGGCTTCGATGGCGGGTTGAAAAGCAACGCCCTGCGCGGTGAAAACAGAGACGTAGAACGCATGGGAGGTCGTGCCCGCGCCGAGCGTGATGAGTGGATACGCTTCCAGCTCGGAAAGCGCGACGCTTCGTCCAAGCAAACCGGAAAAGGCCGGCGCGCAGATCGGAACCTCCCGAATTTCTTTGACGATCGTCTGCGTGAGAGACGGCGAGAGCGTAACCGGCGTTGTGATGACCGCAAAATCTGCCGTCGTCTCGTGCAGCGCCGCGACGGCCTGCGGCGTGGAGTGGTTGCTGATGCGAAGATGCACGCCGGGGTACTTTTCCTGATACCTTTTAAGTACCGGCAGGAGTAAACACCGAAGCGCACCCTCGCTTGCTGCCAGAAACACGTTTCCGCGCTCGAGTGTCCGGCTCTGCGTCACGGCGGCTTCGCCCGCTTCAATTTCCGCGCACGCGATTTGAATGTGCCGGAACAGCTCCTCGCCCTCCGGCGTCAGGATCATGCCCCGGTTCGTGCGCGAAAAGAGTGGACAGCCGATCTCCGCCTCTAAGTTCCGAATCGCGCGCGTCAGATTCGGCTGGCTGTTCTGCAGCGCCTCCGCCGCCTTCGTCAGATTGCCGCACCTGGCGACGTGATAGAAAATCCGGTAATACTCGTAGCTGATATACATGGCACCCTCCGTGCATTCGTTTCTCTTCTGCTATTCTATTTTGATACATTGGAAATGTCAAATATAGATTTTACATATTTCATTTTTCTGCTACGATAGGGGCGGTCAAGAGAAAAAATGTAAGACAGGAGCGAAAAAAGATGGAACGGACGATCATCTGCATCAGCCGCCAGTATGGCAGCGGCGGCCGGGAAATTGGCGAAGCAGTCGCAAAAAAGCTGGGGATTCCCTGCTACGATAAATGTCTCATTCAAAAAGCCGCGCAGGAAGCGGGGCTTTCCGAAACCGCCGTCGCGGAATACGACGAAAAGGGCGAGGATTTTGGCATTGCCGTCTCGGGCAATCCCTTTGCGGACACCGCCGCGCTGGGCGAGGCGTTTTACTCGGAAGAAGCGCGGGTCTTTGAAGCCGAGCGGCACGTGATTTTGGAGCTTGCGGAAAAGGGCGGCTGCGTCATCATCGGCCGGTGTGCCTCCGCGATTTTGCGAGCCGCAGGCTATCATCCGCTCTCCGTCTTCGTCTATGCGGACAGCGCCGACCGTGCCAAACGCATTGCAGAACGGAATCATCTGGACGAAAAACGCGCCCTTCATAAGGTGCAGAAGGTCGACCGGATGCGCAAGCACCACTTTGATTTTTACGCGGACACACTCTGGGGCGAACCGGAAAGCTACGACCTGATGCTCTCTTCGAGCGAGTATGGCATTGATGGCGCAGCGAGCGTCATTGCATCCGCGCAGGAGGCGATGCGCCATGAATAAGGATTTGACGACCGGCAAGCCTGAAAAAGTCCTCTGGCAGTTCTGCCTGCCGCTGTTCGGCAGCATCATCTTCCAGCAGCTTTATAATATCGCCGACAGCTTCGTGGCGGGGAAATTCATCAGTGACAACGCCCTTGCCGCCGTCGGCAACAGCTACGAAATTACGCTGATCTTCATCGCCTTTGCCTTCGGCTGCAACATCGCGTGTTCGGTTCTGGCGGCGCTGTTTTTTGGCGCGAAGCAGTACAATGACCTCAAAACGACGGTCTACACGGCGCTCATTTCCAGCTGCGTGATCTGCGCGGTCTTGATGCTCGTCGGCACGCTCTGCTGCGACAGTTTGCTTCGGCTCATCAAAACGCCGGAAGAAGTTTTTGCCGACTCGAAGCTGTATCTGGATATATACATCTACGGGCTTCCGTTTGTGTTCCTCTACAACGTCGCAACCGGCATTTTCTCCGCGCTGGGCGACTCCAAAACGCCGTTTATTTTCCTCGCCTGCTCGTCGACCTCCAATATTGCAGTCGATATTCTGTTCGTCACGGCGTTCGATATGGGTGTTGCGGGCGTTGCGTGGGCAACGTTTTTGTGCCAGGGCGTGAGCTGCGTGCTGGCGCTTGTCGTGGTCTTCCGCCGCTTCGTAAAGCTCCCGACCGAAGGGCGCGTGCGCATTTTCTCGTGGAACCATTTTGGCCGCTTTGCGGTCATCGCCATCCCGAGCATTTTGCAGCAGAGCTTTATCTCCGTCGGCAACATCATCATCCAGAGCGTCATCAACAGCTTTGGAGCTGCCGTCATGGCGGGCTACTCCGCGGCGGTGAAGCTCAACAACATGGTCATCACGTCTCTTACTACGCTCGGAAACGGCATTTCCAACTACACGGCGCAGAATTTAGGTGCGGCGAAATTTGACCGCATCAAATCGGGTTTCCGGGCGGGAATCAAGCTCGTCTGGGCGCTGTGCGTGCCGCTGGTGGCGCTGTATGTGTTCGCCGGGCAGCCGCTCGTTCACATTTTCCTCGACAGCCCCACGGGGCAGGCGATGGACACCGGCGTGGCGTTCCTGCGCATCATCGCGCCGTTCTACTTCATCGTGTCTGCCAAGCTCGTCTCCGACGGTGTGCTCCGCGGCGCGGGGTTGATGAAAAAATTCATGATCGCCACGTTCACCGACCTGGTTCTTCGCGTGGCGCTGGCAGAAATTCTGTCCCGCACGGCGCTTGGCACGACGGGCATCTGGAGCTCTTGGCCTATCGGCTGGACGGTCGCCGCCGTGTGTTCCATCGCGTTCTACGCAACCGTGCGTTGGGAAAAGCTCCACGCGGCCGTATAGATAGAGACAGCAGAACCGCCTGTGCGATACGCGCACAGGCGGTTTTCTATTCTTACGGACGGAATCTCTTGCGCGCAGATGTCCGGACGCGAAACGCGCTATTCTTCTCCCATGTACTTGGAAATGACTTCGCCGATCTCCGCCAGCATCTGGCGGCGGCACTGACGCTTTGCGCCATCGGACGAGCGCCGGAACACATACGCGCCCTCCAGCAGATCGTCTATGGAGACCTGAAGAAAATTCGCGATTCTCAGGCAGATATCCAGCGTGGGTCTTGCGTATCCGTTTTCCAGTCTGGAGACATATTTCTGATCGCAGTCCAGCGTTGCCGCAAGCTCTTCCTGCGTGCGTCCGCGCTTTTTCCGGTACGCTTTGACGTTTTGCCCGAAAATCAGATAGACCGTTTCATTCTCCATGCGCTCGTCAGAATACGTCCGTTCCATTGCTCCAATTTCTTCCGTTTTCTATTATCCTTCCGGGTATGCCTTGTTATAGCAATCGAGCAGATGCTGCTCGTCTTCCAGGAAGGTCTTCTGTTCACTCGTCAGCTTGCTGTATGCCTTCCAGGCCGCGTTGATCGCTTTCTCGTCCTTCGCCGTGAACTCGGCGTTGACATCCGCGGGGAGCTTTGCAATCAGCTTATCGACCTTTACCGCGGCGGACTTGCTTTTTTTGAGCGTCTTTTCACAGGCGCTCAGATGCGAAACCTCGGCTTTTTCGATAAAGCTCTGTACGTTTTTGCTCAAAGCCTTATATGCCGTCCGCGCAGCCGGAATAGCAGTTTCATATTCGGCAGTCACAGCGTTCGCATCCTTCGGGAGCGCATCCAGATATTCGCTGCGGAAATTCTCCGCCTGCTGCTGGTAGGCATAGTACGCGGTTCTGGACGTTTCAAATTTCTCGGCAAGCTTCGGGTCAATGGTCAAGCCGTCCTCCGAATTTTTCACCTTGTCATAGGCTTCCTGCGCGGTTTCCAGCTTCTTGCTGTCCGTGGCCTTGATCTTCGTGTCCGCGGGGAGCGACTTGATCGCCTTTTCCGCCGCCTTGATGAGCGTTTCGCCCTCAATGAGCGTCTGCATACGTTCGCTGTTTGCCTGCATCTTCGCGTGCTCGTCTTCCGTGAAGAACGTCCGCTGGTCTTCGGTCAGAGGATTGTACGCCTTCTCCGCAGCCGTCACGTTCTTTTTATCGGTGAGGCTGAGCTTCGTCATCACGTCCTCCGCAGCCGGGAGCTTCGCCAGCAGCGTCTGCACCTTCTGTACCGCTTTTTCGTTCTTCTTGAGCGTCTTTTCGCAGGCAGTCAGCCGCTTGTATTCTGTTTTCAGGCTGTTCTTGCCGGCTTTGTCCAGCTTATCGTAGGCTGTTCTTGCATCGTTGACGATCTGGGCGTGGTCAGCATCTACATAACTTGTGTCCTCCGGCAGCTGCTCCATGAGCGTCCTTGCTTCCGCCGTTGCCTTGAGAAGTTCTTCGTTTTCTCTTTTGACCTGTTCCAGCGCCGCGATGCAGTCCTCGAGCTTCGTCACGTTGGACGGCGTAACCAGCGCCTTGCTGTCCTCGGGCAGCTCGTCGTAGGCTTTCTTCGCGTCACGGATTGCTGTTTCGTTTTCCAGCTTGACCTTCTTGGCCGCCGGAAGCTTTTTTATGATTGCGTCTACCTCCGCTGCTTCCTTTGCAGCATCCCGGCAGAGAAGCGGTTCGGATTGCCCAACACGTCCAGCCACCTGCACATAGAACACATGCTCTGTGTCAAGCTCGATGCCGTCAAAGACGTTGCTGTCCTGCCACGCGCCATCGTCCATGCGGTACTGTGCGCCTTCGATCGGCTCGACGGTGAAGGTGTATTTTCCCTTATTCTTTTTGCTGGCAGCGTAAGCGCCGGTCACAGTGTATTGGAACGGGTCGTAATACGAAAATGTGCCGGCAAGCGTTTTACCAGTATCGTTTGAGACGTAAACATAGTATGTAACGCCGTCCGCGAGGCTGCTCGGGTAGATCTCAAAATCTGCCGAGCCGGTTTTCTGGTCGATATAAACAAGATTTTCCTCGAGAGGGACACCTTCATCTGTCTGTACCAGCAGCAGATTTTCACCCGCCGCCGGATTGTCACAGGTCAAAGAAAGCGTCTGCGTTCCCGGATAGACCCTCTTCCCGTCCACGATTACCGGCGTGCCGACTGCGGTCAGCTGGTAGCCGTTATGGGAGTTCAGGTCACAAAGGCCGGACTCTGTGTCCGCCGCAAATACGCTCGAGCTAAGAAGCGCCGCCAGCAGGCACAGGAGCAAGCTCTGTTTCAGCCACTTTTTCATGCCATGTCTCTCCTATCCTAAATTCATCCAATCATCCAAGCCTGTTTTTATTGTTCGGTATCCGTTATGTCATACAGGGTGGTTCTGCCATCCTGCGCACGCGAAATGGCAGCCAGCGCGTAAAGCGCCTGTTCGGTCGCCATTTCATCGCTTTTTCCATCTGCGGTATGCCGGAAGCTTCCGTCCTCCTGCGCAAAGCGCAAGAGCACCTGCTCCAGCGTCTGCCCATTTTTAACGAAGCGTTCGTCATCTGGAGAAATGCCGAGCTCCGTGAGCGCAACGATCACCTGCGAGACGGACTCGCTGTTCTCTTCGCCCCACGAGGTATACGCCCCGTTCGGCTCCTGCAAATCTGCCAGCGCCGTAACGCCGCGCTCGACGGCCACCAAAACATCCGCGTCCTCGCGGTACTTTGCCAGCGCCTGCAAGGCCATCGCCGTCACATCCGCGTCCGGCTCTCCGCCCGTGAGCGCCCATCCGCCCGTTGGGATCTCCCGCCGCAGGATCTCCTCCACATACAATTCGCGTGTTGCCTGCGTGGAAGCAATCGGATTTACGGGGATTTCATAGTTCTTACTGTCCAGCGCCAGCAACGCGAAGATCGCGCCGTTCACGCCCTGGCTGACCGTCTCGTCGAAGTCTCCCAGCGGCAGCAGCAGGTCAAAGCCCGCGACATTCTGCGGGTCTTTGCCAATTGCCGTCAAGGCAAGCACCGCACGGGAATACTCCGTATTCTTCTTCCGGCTCAGAACGCCATCGACGGAAGCAACATAGTCTTCGGTGTTTTTATAATAGGTATCAAAATATTTCTGCGGCACTTTAACCCCGCTGCGCGCCAGCGCGAAGACGAGCCAATCTCCGCCAACGGCCGAGCATGTCGGCTCCGGTACCTGCGCTTGCAGGTACCGGGCTGTTTTTTCAAGCTGCGTTTCTTCCTTGCCGCACGCCGCGAGCGAAAAGAGCATCGCAAGCAGCAGAAGAACTGCGGATAAGCGTTTTAAGTGGGCGCTTTTCATCTGACTTCTCACGCTCCCTTAACGGTTGCGGACTGACAGAGCGGCTTCCCATTGGTATCCAGCAGGAAGAGCTTGATCTTCGCGCCGGTGGGAAGCTCCGCTTCTCCCTCCGCCGTCAGGATCTTTGTACCGACCATCTTGCCGTCTGCCATGTATACCGCCGCGATCAGGCTCGCGCCCGAGGGGAAGCTTCCGGAGATGTTCAGCTTGGAGGTCTTCGCACTGAAGCTCCAATTGAGGTCTCCAATCGTTCCGGTCAGCGTGCTGTTTCCTACAGTGATGCCGATCGCGATGCTCTTCGACGCGGTTTCCTCGCCGGGCTTCATGGTCTTGTCCGTGTTTTCCACGTTGTGGTACATCGTCTGCCCAAGACCGTAGATCAGCGTGACGGAAGTATCCGCCTGCGTCAGCGCCTTATCCGCGGCTTTCATCAGCTTCGTCACATCACGCGTAATGCCGTTTGTATACGTCGCCGTCACCTTGAGACCTGCCGGATCGAACTTTTCGCCCGCTTCATATTCTGTCTTTGTGGGGCTGGATTCCAGATTCAGGCTCTCAACCATACTTCCGTAGGCCATGAGGTAGCCAGAGTCGTTCTTGAAATACAGCGTGCCGTTTTCATCGACGATCGGGCTGCAAAGCGCGTACTGCATCTGCGGCGCGACTGGGGTAAAGAGCTCATAGGCGGTCGTGTACTTCGACTTTTCTACATATTCATCCGACGTATACTCCGCTGCCGTCTGACCGGCCTTGTCGCGCAGGACGCGGAGCTTGCCGGGCGTGTAGTTGTCGAAGAAGTAGACGTATACATAGCCGCTTCCGGATTTTTCATACGCGGTGGTGAGAAGTCCGCTTGTCTGCGGGTAGCCCTGCGTCGGCATGCGGTAGGCAGCGGACATGTTGGACAGGTTGACGACCGTAATGTTGTGCCCGGAGTAGGGGGTAAACTGTCCCGCGCCGGACACGCCGATATAGGCGCGGCCATTGTGGATGACCGGCGTGGAGGTGCTCATGCCGCCGAGCTCCAGCTGCTTTTTGTTCGCCAGCTTCCACGAGCTGCCGCTTTTCTGTACCTGCACGCTGTAAAGATATCCACCCTTCGAGGTGAAGTAGAACGCCTTTGTCGCGGTATCGTAGCAGATTGAGCAGCGGATGTCGCCAGTGAAGCCTGTCATGGAATCGAGAAGCTTGCCGCTCTTTGGGTCCAGCAGCAGAAGGTTTGCAGTGTCGCTCGAATATCCATCCTCGCCGTCGTCTGTGCCGATCAGGACATAATCATCGCACGCATACGCGCCTGCCCAATAGAAGCCGCCCTTCTGCACATAGCGCCAAGTCTCGGCCTTTGCTTCGAGCTTGCTTGCGGGGTCTTCGTCAGTCAGAGACAGGCAGACAAAGCTCGCTTCCTCGACCTCCGAGTTCCAGAAGCCTGTGTAGGCGTACCCGTTTGCGACCGTGATCGGGCTGTCCGGCTGACCGCCGAGGGGATCGGTATAAAGCCAGAGAGATTCCAGCGTATCGGCGTTGAACGCCTGAATCCGGCCGTCAGACAAGCCTACCAGAATCACGCCTTCTGCATACGTCGGGTTGTTGATGGCAAAGCTGGATTTGCCCGCCATCGTGCCTTCGCTCAAAATTGCGCCTGTGTCCTTGTCAATTTTCAGAATCCTTGTGCCGGTATAAACGACTACATTGCCGTCTACGAGAATGGGGTTGCTGACCGCGTTGCTGCTGTAGCCCGTTCCGGCGTTGACCGCCCAATAGAGCGTGCCACTTTCCGCGGAGAAGGGGATCGCCGCCGACGTTACGCCGTTATTGGTGTTGGCCGTGCCGGTCATAGCGCCACCTTCTGTATATGCCGTGCCGCGGAAATCCGCCCACTGCGCTGCCATGCCAGTCTGGATCGTGTTGTTTTTCGGAGCCGTGTCCAGCTTCAGGGAAATGGTCTTGCTGGGGTCGTACTTCGTGCCGCTGACAAACGTCTCGGTTTCGTCCTTGTTTTTCCGGATGCTGCCGAAATCCAGCTTGCCATCCAGCAGCTGAATCGCGCCGGACTGCCCGACATAGCCGGACTTTGTTGCGCTGTAGACGTAGGTGAAGCCCGTCGAGAAGCAGTATTTGCTGTTCGTGTCCGGCCAAAGGCGGATGCCGCTGACCTTTTCATAGATATAAAGTGTCGCGTCGGCCGGCGTAACGGTAATTTTTGCCGAGGTACTGGCTTCCTTTTTGACGGTAAGCTTGTAGTCGGTCGAGATCGTATCGTCTGCGCGGCTCTTGACTGTCACGGTGATGGTTTCCGTCTCCATGCCGCCGCTGAGCGTTGCCTGGAAGACCTCGCCGGGTGCGGCCGCTTCGCCGTTTACGAACAGAAGATAGCCACTGTCGTCTTCTCCGTAGAGAACGCCGTCATGCGCGCCGAGTGTCAGGTCTACAAAGCCTGCCGCGCCGGGAACATTGATGGTGTATTCCGTCTGGGAGGACTGGAAGCCGCTCTGGTCGGTATCATAGTTCAGCGTGACAGGATTCCCACCGCAGGAAACGGACAGATCAGAAAGGGTCAGCGAGCGCTTGACCGTCACCACATAGTCTGTCGAGTATGTGATCTTTCCATCGCCGCCGGACGCGGTATCCGTGACCTCTTTGGACGCACGGAATGTCAGCGTATTGCCGTGGACGTTTCCGCTGAGAATGGCATCCGTGATCGGCGTACCGCGAGCCGATGTCTTTGCCGGCGTTTCCTGCCGCTGCACACCGGGCTTCGTATCAAAAATTGCCTGATAGAGCAGCTTGCACGTCGTGCCGGTTGCGGGGTCTGCCCACACATAAAAGCTGCCGCTTGCGTCCGGAACCGTTACCGTGTATGTAAGCTGCGCTGCAGAGAAGCCGGTTTCGCCGTCGTGGATCAAGGGGAGCGTATCTTGATGTTTGATCTGGATCAGTTCGCCGAAGGATACCTTCTCCAGCTGCGGCGCGTCGCTTCCTCTCGGCACCGAGACCTTAAAAATATCCGCTGCCGCGTCTGCCGTAAAGGTCTTCTCCGCGTGGTAATGGGTATCCAGCGTGGCAAAGTAGGTGTACTTCTGCCCGCTGACGACGGTATAGAAGTATACGATGTTGCCTGCGTCGTTGATCTCTTCTCTGGATACGAGCTCTTCGCCGTTTTCATTGGTCAGGCGGAACTCAATCCCCTTGTCTATCATTTCAAACTGTGCATAAGTGCTTGCACCCTGTTCAACTGTCAGCGTATAGACTGTTTCGTAATCGCCTTGGGAAACAGAGACCAAAATATCCTGCTTTTTGCTGGTGACTTTAACCGTTGCACCACCGGTTCCGTCAAGCGCTTGATCGTCTACCGTAACGGTGTAGCCGCTGAACGCCGCCGTGGGGTAGACCGTCACCGTGGTATCCTCTTCCAGAATTTTATAGGTGTAGGAAAGCTCTGTACCGGAGAAGGTCTTGTCTGCCGCAGGGCGCGTGCCGGACTTTCCTTCGAGATACAGACCGGAGAGCGTCGGCTGGCGATCAAGCTTCAAGGTAAGCTCTTCGTTCTGCGCATAGCTTCCGTCTTGCACGCTGACGCGGAAGACCACCGTATTGCCGCTTGCGCCGCGCAGGAGCGTCTTTGTCAGCTGCTTGTTTTTTGCGCCTGTCGTAATGGACTCGCTGACGGTTTCCCCAGCGGTATTCCGGTAATTTGCCGTGATGCTCGCACCAGCCGTCTTACCGTCGGCGCTCAGGCAGAAATACGGATAGATGTTGCCGCTGAAGGTGTCCGGCACAGCGGCGCTCTGTGTATAGCCGTCCTCGGACGCGGTCAGGGTAAAGCGTTCTTCGTCAAATTTATTGTTGTAGTCGCTGGTTTTGGAGAGCGCGAACGAAGCCGTGTCGATCCACTCGTGGGTCGGAAGCGCGGGAAGGTCTGTGAGCTTCTGGTCTTTATCTTTGACTGTCAACGTGCCGCTGACGGATCGATTGCCGTTTCGGATGAAGAAGGTGTAAGTGCCGTTCGGCAGGCGCAGCGTTCCGTCCGATTCGGCTTCAAACTGCTTTCCGTAGCTGCTTTCCGCCGTGATCTCGCAGCCGGAGAAGCTTCCGCCAAACGTCACGGAATGCAGTGTGTCCTGCGCGGTTTTATACTCCGAGATTGCCGTTTGAATGGCCTGCGCGTAGGTTTTCGCGTCCTCGTCCGACACGCCGCAGTAGTTCTGGCACGCTGCGTCATACGCGTTCTTCGCGGCCAGGCGCACGTCCTGCGCTTCCTGCAAATACTGCACCATCTGCTTCATCAGAAGCTGCCAGCCCTCGCCGATGCCGTCCGTGTCCTTATTTTCCGTGACGCAGACGAAGCCGCCAGCTTCCGGCCCGTTGAGAAGTCCGAGCGCGGAGGGCGCGGACAGAACGGTATAGCCCTTTGCCACGCCGTTGATGGCGGACAGGAAGCCGTCGCTTGTGAGCTTGAGCGTGATGCCCGCCGCTTCCAGTGCGTCGCAGATGCGCTGACCTGCGGTAAACGGAACCTTTCTCGGCGCGATCAGCAGTTCCTTTTTCGTTTCGGCGGAGAAATAGAAGAAGCTTTCTCCGTCTGCGGAAAGAACCGCCGCCATTTCCTCTTCTGCGGACTGTTCATCCGGCGTTTCTTCCGTAGGTATTTCTTCTTCCAGAGGTTCCTCCTCTGGAGGTTCTTCCGCGTCCGCGTCTTCTGCGGGCGCAGCGTCCACGATCTCTTCTGCTTCGGTGATCGCTGTATCGTCCGCCGACACGCTTACCGGCAGGCAGGACAGGAGCATCGCCAGCAGAAGCAGCACAGAAATCAAGCGTTTCATAAAATTCCCCCTGTTCAAGATTTAATAAAGGCAGGAAAGCCACTTTAAGCGCAGCTTTTTCGGCCATTTTGTGTGGGTTTTCAGCAGGTTCAGAACGTCAGCGCGGAAGCTTTCCATGCGCATTCGCTCGTCCTTCGTAAGCGCCTTTGTCGAAAAGAGCGCCCGGGCGTTGAGAAGCGTCATCTCGCGCAGCTTGTCCGCGTTTTCCGCGCCGAACCGGTTTTCCACGCCCTCGCAGAGCTCCAGCATCGAGCCATTTCCGCGCTTCAAGCCCAGCGCCGCCAGCAGCGATGCGCAGTCCGCAAACAGGCACGCCGTCGCGGCGTTCTGGTCTTCCTGCGTAAACGTTTCGTTCCGCTTTTTGAGAATGAGCGCATGCCGAACCACGATAGCCGCAATCAAGAGAAGCAGCAAACCCGCGATGAGGATGACCCAGAACAGCGGCTTCCTGAGAAGTCCGGTTCTCTCGCCGCCCTCGGGCGAATTGTCCTCAGAATTGTCCGGTTCCGCTTCATTTTGCTCTAATTCCTGACCTTCCGTGACACGCGGGCCGTCGCCGGTTCCCTCTTTTCCTGCGCCCACGGGCTTCACGCCGCTTTCGGTCTGCTCGGCGGAGAGGTCTTCGAGTCCCGGCGTCAAGGCTAACGGGAGCCAGCCCGCGCCATCTTGGTATACTTCGACCCAAGCGCCCGCCGCTTTTGCATCCACGCCCACTGCTTCGCCCGCTTTTGCGTTCACGGTGTAGCCCTCGACATATCGCGCGGGGATGCCGTAATAGCGAAGCGCCAGAGCCGCGACCGTTGCGTACTGATACGTTGTGCCGTTTGCGGTGTCAGAGAGCGGCAAGGCAACATCTCCGCTTCCGTCAAAGCAGCGCTCCAAAAAGGCCAGCGCCGCCGACTGCGCCTGTTCTTTTGTCAGGCTGTCTGCCGAACCATATTCTTCGCAGAACGAATCCAGCACCACGCCCAGCTGCACCCGGAACTCGGCGGGTACGCTCAGCGCGTAGGAATACACGAACTCGCGGTAGGCGCTTTCCATTTGCAGATAGTTGTCTGCCGCGCCGGAATCATCATTCTGGAGGAAATCCAGCAGCTCCGGCAGGACAGTTTGCACGTCGGCGATCGTGTCAAACGAATACTCACGCTGTCCGCGAAGGCCGCTTGTTTCGACCTCGGACGGCTGAATCTTGTTTTTCGCCAGACCCGCACGTTCGGGAAGCACATTGCACGGCTCGTAGCGGTACAGGCTGCACCCGGTCAGATTCTGCACACTGACAGAAGCAGATTGATAATTACCCATCAGCCGCGCGGCCATCGCCAGCTGGCTCTGCGGGTAGAAACCGGATTGATGGAGCCAGTAAAAGAGGTCTTTTTCGTTCGCGGCGGTTTCCGCATCCAGAGAAGACCACGTTTCGTTTTCGTAAGAATCGCCGACGAAGCCGCGCAGATAGAGCGTCTGATTTTCGCTGGATGTGACGGTCAAGATCGCGTTCGGGCTGTCCGAAGCTTTGACCGGTTCGGTCAAAGCTCCTTCCGGAAGCAGTTCTTCCGACGCTTCATATCGCCAATGATGCAGGCTGTCCTTTGCGTTTTGCGAAAGGCTCTGCATCGTGCCGGTTGGAAGCGCCAGCGCGGCAATGCCTACGACGATCGCGCCGACGAGCACGAAGCTTGCCGCCGAAACGGCGTTCTTTTCCTTCTGCCACGAAAGAAGCAATACGGAAATTCCCGCCGCAAAAAGTAGAATTACACTCGGCTGCACAAAGGCCGCCGCCACACTCAAGGCCGCCAGCAAAACTGCTGCCAGCGTCGGCACGTTCGAGAGTGCGAAGCTCACCAGTGCCAGCAAAACGCCAAGCACGATTCCCGCCAGCCAAAGCCCGGAACCGTCCGTCTCGGCAAGCGGAAGCAAAATGCCTTTTTCCGCAGCCCAGAGGCCGCGCAGGTCGTTCCACGCCGCGCCGAAGCCGTTCAGAAGCGGCGTTCTCGCGAAGAGAATAGCGACAAGCGCTACTATAAATAATGTAGGGGCCAGCCACTTCGCCTTTTTGAAGTGACGGACGAGTGCAATCACGACGCAGGTCAAAACGCCAGCGCCGAGCAGCGGCAAAATCGCGGAGAAGTTTGCCGCCGTGTGCAAAATCGCAGCAAGCGCAAGGAAAATGAGGATGCTCGAAACAAGTTCCAAAGCTTCGCTTTTCTTCGCGTTTTCCCTGTAAATTCCGGCTTGCAGACCGGTATTTCGTTTGTTTTTCATAGCCCGCCCTCCTTACAGTTCCAGCTCGGAGAGCTGCGCGGCGTAGT
>ERZ1106963.2905-NODE-2905-length-15713-cov-29.896283_pt1 | contig 15713 bp, 13 predicted proteins | sample MGYA00403681_ERZ1106963 | MGnify/ENA primary metagenome ERZ1106963 (study PRJEB35170, sample SAMEA104062407) | human gut metagenome | biome: human gut; feature: human-associated habitat; material: faeces | place: Denmark | collected 2012-05-03 ...
TTTGGAAACCGCAAGCTTTTGAAAAAGCTTGAGCAAAACTTTTGAGTGTCTTGGGAAGGTTTATTAGCTAATCGGTAGAGCTGAACGGCGTAGCCAGTTCAGCTACGGTAGTTACTTCAATCGCGGCAACAAACTTCTGTTATTCACCACGAGCGAGGCAAAGCCGAGCGATTCCGCGTCTTCGCCGTGGGTCGGCACCCACACTACATACGGCGGTAGGTTTTGACCTTGCGTCTGTTGCGACAGCGTTTGCTGTAAATTGTTAAAATGATTATGTAAATAATTACTAATAATACAAGCAATGACGCACATACAATAAACCAAGGGTTAGATACTACTTTGCTGATACCGTCCATAGCAACAAGCAAGTCACTTTGGTCGATTGTTTCTGCGGCTACTAAATCTACGGTCGCAAGTTCATTATTTGCGTATTTTAGCGTGACTGTGCCGATTTTATCACCAGCCTTGACTGGTGCATTTACACTTTCAGGTAGGTGATAAACTTTATCTATGCTTGATGCCTTAATATCTGACGGAAGAATTGTTGAGTAGCTTGTTGCAGGAGAAAGCTTTAATCTATCCTTGCCCCAAGCAAAATTGATGTTTACTTCATCAACTATCGTTTTTTCGTCAATTACAGTTGTAAGCTGTAAGCTTGTAAATGCCCAGCGGAAAAGATTTTTTGCATCTTTCATAGCACCGTTTTCGAGCTGTTCGCCGTTTTTTGAATAGTCTGCACCGAGCGTAACGCATAAATATGAATAGCCCTCATAAACTGCTGTTGAAACAAGACAATAGCCTGAATCATCACCTGTACAGCCTGTTTTTGTGCCTGTTGCATACTTATAAAAGTAATCTCCTCCACGAATCTCGTCAATGAGGGAGTTTGTTGTAATAAGCGGTCTATCCTCGCCAAGACAATCAGAAACTGTTGTACTTGTGATTTCAGTAAATTTCGGCAAGGTCATTGCATACTCTGTGATTTTTGCAAGGTCAGATGCTGTGGTGTAGTGGTCTGGGTCGTGAAGTCCGTGAGGGTTCATAAAATGCGTATTTTCGCAGCCAAGCTCCTTTGCTTTTTTATTCATCATCTTGACGAAATTAGTTATACTTCCTCCGCCGACATAGTCCGCAAGAACCAAAGCCGCATCATTGCCAGATGGAATCATAAGGCAGTTCAAGAGCTGGGTGACAGTAAGAGTTTCTCCACCAATAAGTCCGGCGGTAGAGCTTCCTGTACCATTAAGCCTATTGAGTATGCTCTGTTTTACAGTAACTTTAGTGTTGTCCAAATCCTTGATATTCTCAGTAACAATGATATAGGTCATAATTTTAGTAGTAGATGCCGGATAGCACTTTTTATCCTTATCTTTTTCATAGACAGAAATGCCAGTATCAAGATTTACAAGATAGACTGATTTTGAGTTTATATCAAAATCAATGCTATAAGAAATAGCACTTGCCTTATTCATAGGAATTGATGAAAATAATATACAAAAAACCAACGAGAAAATAAAAAAGCTTTTTAATTTCATAGAAAAAATCAATCTCCTGTGTTATAATTATTTTAATGAAAATAGCTATGTATTCAACAATTATTTTACATTATTTTTTGGTTTATTACAAACCAAATTATTTATAATTTTTCAGACTTTGTCGGGGGATTTTATGGTATATATTACGGGAGATATGCATGGAGAGCTTAAACGCTTTTCCGACCGAAAGCTGAAACGACTTTCGGAGGAAGATGTGCTAATGATATGCGGAGATTTTGGCTTTATATGGAATGGTTCAGAGCAAGAAAAGAAATTTCTTGAGGAAATAGGAGAAAAGCCATATAAGACGATGTTTGTAGACGGAACGCACGAGAATTTCGAGCTTTTAGAGAAATATCCGATTGAGGAGCTTTTTGGTGGAAGAGCTCATCATATTTCGGGAAACCTTTATCATATGATTAGGGGAGAGATATTCACAATAGACGGCGAAACCTATTTCGCCTTTGGTGGTGGAGATAGTCCTGACCGTGAAATTCGTATTGCGGCGGGAACATGGTATAAGCAAGAAATGCCGACAGTTGATGAGATGACCTATGCGGTCGAAAATCTGAATAGATATGATTATAATGTTGATTATCTTATAACTCATGAGCCATCAGGAAATGCAAGAGGTCTGATAGATTCAATGTCGGAAATCAGTGCAATAGGTTCGTTTTTAGATGAAATTGCCAAGAATGTTAAGTATAAATGTTGGTATTTTGGCAGTGTGCATTTTGATAGAAGAATTTCGGGCAGGAATTATGCAGTATTTACAGAGATTTTGCCTATACATATGAAGGCTAAAAAGCGAAGATTATTTATGTAAGAAGGGCAAGGCTTAATTTACTATATCTAATAAAATTCAGGAGGAATATTATGAAAAGAAAAGGTTATATTAGTTGGGATGAATATTTTATGGGAGTAGCTTTACTTGCAGCAAAGCGTAGTAAAGACCCAAATACACAGGTTGGAGCGTGTATAGTACATAATAATGTAATACTCTCAACAGGATATAATGGCTTTCCTTATGGTTGCTCCGATGATGAATATCCTTGGGAAAGAGAGGGCGATTTTCAGAATAATACAAAGTATCCTTTCGTTGTACACGCTGAGCTTAATGCGATTCTCAATTCTCAAGGTAAATCGCTAAAGGGCGCGACAATATATGTAGCATTATTCCCTTGCAACGAGTGTGCAAAGGCTATCATTCAATCGGGAATAAAGGAGGTTGTCTACCTCTCTGATAAATATGCTGAATCTCCGGCAACTCTTGCATCAAAGAGAATGTTGGCATCAGCTGGTGTTACTATTCGCAGAATAGAAACAAGCATAAAAGAAATAAGCTTAGATTTTAATGTATGAATTATTCTAATAGAAATCGCCATAGCCCAATTACAAGCTAAGTGCAAGAGGGTTTACTGTTTGGCGAATTTTATTTAAACTCGATAGTTTATCGGCAACATTAGTCAATAAGTGCGGACAAAATCCGCACTTAAAGCCCGCCAAAGGCTCTGCCTTTGGAATCCGCAAGCAAGTCTATGGGGTGAAATTATGAAATCAGATGAATTTTTGAACTTATACAGAACTCTTGAAGAAGTTCTTAGCGAAAAATACAGCGACAGAACACGCAACTATGGCAGTGTTGTTGTACAATTTATGAATGATGTCGAAGGCAGACAATTCAAGGATAAGCTTAATCTTTGTCGGGAAATCCGCAATCTTCTTTCCCATCACCCAGAGGTGAATGGCGAAAAAATAATTGAACCCTCACAAGCTATGCTGGATATTCTCAACGAGGTTATAAACTATGTAAAGCGTCCACCACTCGCAATAAGCTATGCAACACCTTTTGAGAATCTCTTAAAAGCATCTTTAAACAACAATGCTCTTACTATTATGAAAAAAATGGAGCGCAGAGGATTCTCTCATGTTCCAGTTCTCGACGGTGGAAAATTTATTGGGGTATTTAGTGTAGGTACGATATTTATGTATATCTTAGGTGGCAACGCAATCGAAAATATAGAAAAAATGGAAATTGGTGATTTTAGAAAATACCTTCCGTTCGAGGCTCATACTACTGAGAGGTTCAGATTTATTTCCGAATCTACAACCGTAATCGAAGCAAAAACCGCCTTTGAGCAACCACAACAGCGTTCACGCAGACTTGTTGCCCTTTTCATAACGGATAACGGCAGTCAAGGCGGAAGACTTCTCGGAATGATAACCCCTTGGGATATACTTAGGTCATAATATAATTCTACCCTAAACAATTATCTCGTTTAGGGTAGAATTTTTTTACATATATTTAGCTGTTTCACTATTTTTTTATTCATTAAAAAATGCAAAAGTTTTGTAAGAGAGTTGTTAATTACTTGCTATAATTATAGACAGATACAAATACACACGATATAATAAATAAAAAGATTTTTAGGTGTGTTTGCTATGAAAAAAACAGGAATAATAGTGGCTATATCTATCACAAGGGGGATTATATGAAAAAGCTTGTGTTTCCTATTCTTCTTTTGTTTTCAATCTGTATGTTTTCCGCTTGTTCTAAGCCTTCTCAGGAATATATAGTAGAAAATACGGATTATGCGTATATGAATAATGAAAGTCACGAGGAATTACAGTCAAAATGCGAGGACAAAGAGCAGATTGAAATAGCAAAGAAAATAATTAAAAACTCCGAAAAAGCATTTAAAACAAGCTTACAGGAAGCGTCTAATTATGATTTTGGAGCTTGCTCAACTTATTGTCCAGATGAATCTGTTTTAAAAAGAAGTGAAAACATAGACCTTTCTATTGAATATATGAATACTAAGCAAGATAGCGACAGTGGTTATATATGGATTAAATACTCTGTTGACTACTATGACAAAGCAGGCGAAATAATTTGTGGCTGTCACGATGCCGTTGCAAGGTGGGAAATAAAAAAGGACGGCTTTGAATGGAAGGTCGTTAAAATAACAGAAGCATATTAAAACAAAACCTCGGTCAGATTGATTGACCGAGGTTTTACTTTATTTAATCATATCTAAGAAATACTGGTGAACGCTTGTGTCATCAGTAAGCTCTGGGTGGAAAGATGTAGCAAGCTGATTGTCTTGACGAGCCGCAACTATATTTCCGTTTACTGTTGCGAGAACATCAACACCTTCTCCAACGCTTTCGATATATGGAGCACGAATGAATACCATAGGTACTTCACCGATACCCTTAACATCAGAAACTGTTTCAAAGCTTCCAAGCTGTCTGCCATAGGCATTTCGCTTAACAGTAATATCCATGGTGCCAAAGTATACATTCTTATCGTTAGAAAGATTATTCGCAAGAAGAATCATACCTGCGCAGGTTCCATAGACAGGAAGCCCGTCAGCAATTTTCTTTTGGAGAGTATCAAATATATCAAGCTCTTTCAAAAGCTTGCCCATAGTTGTGCTTTCTCCGCCCGGAAGAATAAGACCATCAAAATGCTTATCTAAATCAGCTTTTCGGCGAATCTCAAAGTATTCGACACCAAGCTTTTCCAGTATCTGCTCATGCTCAAAGAAAGAGCCTTGAACTGCAAGAACTGCAATAACCATTATCTGCTCTCCATTATTACTTTGATTTCATCAGGATTGATACCAACCATAGCTTCGCCGAGGTCCTCAGAAAGCTCTGCAAGAACAGCAGGATTGTTGTAGTTTGTAACAGCCTTTACGATAGCTGCTGCACGCTTCTCTGGGTTGCCTGACTTAAAGATACCTGAACCAACGAATACGCCCTCTGCACCAAGCTGCATCATAAGTGCAGCGTCAGCAGGAGTTGCAACGCCACCAGCAGAGAAGTTGACAACTGGAAGCTTGCCATTTTCGTGTACGAACTTAACGAGGTCATAAGGAACAGCAAGCTCTTTAGCTGTATTGAAAAGCTCGTCCTCACGCATAGACTGAATCTTTCTCATCTCGCTCTGGATAGTTCTCATATGACGAACAGCTTGAATAACATCACCTGTACCAGCTTCACCCTTTGTACGAATCATAGATGCACCCTCAGCAATTCTTCTGAGAGCCTCGCCAAGATTTCTTGCACCGCAAACGAAAGGAACCTTGAACTTTGTTTTGTCAATATGATATGTGTCATCAGCTGGAGAAAGAACTTCACTTTCATCTATATAGTCGATTTCGAGAGCCTCGAGAATCTGAGCCTCAACGAAATGGCCAATTCTTGCCTTAGCCATAACAGGAATAGAAATTGCTTTTTGAATACCCTTAATCATCTTAGGGTCGCTCATTCTTGAAACGCCACCTGCTGCTCTGATGTCAGCTGGGATTCTTTCGAGAGCCATAACTGCACAAGCACCTGCTGCCTCTGCAATTTTAGCCTGTTCAGGGGTAGTAACATCCATAATAACGCCACCCTTGAGCATTTGAGCAAGATTTTTATTAAGACCGTATCTGTTTTCTGACATAATATTAGAACTCCCTTATGTTTTATTAAATAACATCTAAAGCCTGTGCACATGACCTACGAAATGTTTACATAAGCTCATTATAACTGAAACTGTCACTATTACAATGCACAGATTTTATATTTTTAAGGAGTACAGTTTTATAATTATCAAGTAAAATCATTAAATTTCGGCAAATTTTAATTACTGTTTCTTATAGTATCAATTAGTACAATTAACGCTTCAACCTGTTCATCTGTCAGTCCTGATGTATCTATTTCTCTTTTTATCTCAACACCTAAGAGAAAGTCTGTTGAAACTTTAAATATTCTTGCGATTTTTATTAAAACATCATATGCAGGATAACGCAGTCCGTTTTCATAGGCACTTATTACAGATTTTGTAAGCCCTAAAAGGTCTGCGAGCTGTTGTTGAGTAAGCTTTTTTTATTCTGAGTGTTTTCAATCTGTTTCCAAAATTCACCAATCTGACACCGCCTCTCACTGAAATTATATTTTTATATAGTATTCATTTGGTACATTTTATCAACTAATAATTGAAATAGTTAATTTTTTATGATACAATCTCATAAAGCAAGCCAAAGGATATTATCCGTTAATCATACGGTAATAATATAGGCTGTTTTCAGTCCAAAACAAAAAATTTTTTAGGAGGTATTATTTATGGAAAAAAGTAAAAAAATGGCAGCACTTATTTTAGCAACTATGCTTGCGGTAAGCAGTTCAGCAGCAATGGTTGTTACGGTTTCGGCGGAGGAAGACACTGCGGTTGCATATTCTTCTTCAGACACCGAAAGCTGGAGTGAGTATGACTATCAAATCCTTGATGATGGCACAATTGAAATTATATATTATTATGGTTGTGATGAGGTAATTATTATTCCAAGTGAGATTGATGGTAGAAAGGTTACGGGTATAAAAGGATTTAATCTTTCAAACAAGGAAAATATTAAAAGTATAACAATACCTGACGGCGTAACAAGCATAGGAGATAGCGCCTTTTCTGATTGCAGAAGCTTAACAGATATAACAATACCTGACAGTGTAACAAGCATAGGATGTGAAGCCTTTTATAATTGTAGTAGTTTAACAAATATAACAATACCTGACGGTGTAACAAGCATAGGAGATGGCGCCTTTTCTTGTTGCAGAAGCTTAACAGATATAACAATACCTGACAGTGTAACAAGCATAGGATGTGAAGCCTTTTATAATTGTAGTAGCTTAACAAATATAACAATACCCGACGGCGTAACAAGTATAGAAAGTGAAACATTTTATAACTGTCAAAGCCTTTCAAATATAGATATCTCAAATAGTCTTATAAGTATAGGAATGGATGCATTTGCTCATTGCAAAAATTTGAAAAATATAAAAATACCAGATAGTGTAACAACCATTGAGCTTGGAGCGTTTAATGACACACTGTGGTATAACAATCAACCTGATGGATTGTTATATGCTGGAAAAGTTTTATATTTATACAAAGGTGAAATGCCTGAAAATACAAAAATCACTTTAAAAAATGATACTTCTGGAATTGCTGATAATGCATTTAGTTATTGTACCAATCTTACAAACATAAAAATTCCAGACAGTGTAACAATCATCGGAGCATGGGCTTTTTTTAGTTGTCCAAATCTTACAGCTATAGAGATTCCAAGCAGTGTAATAGGTATAGGCGTTTATGCATTGTTGGGATGTGAAAATCTTACCATATATGGCAATATCGGAAGCTACGCTGAGAGCTATGCTAATATAAATGTTATACCATTTGTAGATATTAACAAAAAAATTACAACATTAACAAGCAAGGTTGATAACATATCCGTTAAGGGTACTTTTGATGACGGCGTAATACTTAATGTAGAAAAAGCCACTGTTAAAAATGCCGTTGCAGCTTATGATATAACCCTAAAAGATGAAAACGGCAACACTATTCAGCCAAACGGAACAATAACAGTTTCAATTCCAAGCGATAAAGCAAACTGCAAGGTATATTTGATAAAGGAAGACGGCACAAAAGTTGATATGAATGCAACCTATAATAATGGTAACTATGAATTTACTACTGACCATCTTTCTATCTATGCTTTGATTGCTGATACAAGTGAGCCAAGCAATGAGCCAAGCAATGAGCCAAGTAATGAATCAAGTAATGAACAAAGCAATACTATAAGTGATTCAAGCAAATCAAATAGTGATACAAATAATACAGATAGTAGTAAAACCACAAGCGAAACAGGCAAAAATGGTGTAGAAACTGGTGACAGCAATAACTTATTTGCTATGGCAGCAATGCTTACTGGTGCAATTACCGCTATCTCAACAATTATATTTAAGAAAAAGCGTACCTAATATATAAATCAAATATTTTCAGCTACAAAAATCCCACAGCTTCAATCATATGGAGCTGTGGGATTTCTTTATGAATATTTAATTATTCTAATTTCTCTTAGGCCGCTTTGCTTGATTCAGCTTTTGAACTCTCTGGCTTACTTGACTCTGCCTTTGAGCTTTCTTCCTTACTTGATTCTACCTTTGAAACTTCGCTTGTTTCATTTGCAGGTGCGTCAGGCTCGCTTGAATCTACTGAATAAATCTCTACATCTGAAAGAATGACATCCATACTTGAGCTTCCGCTACCCTTAGAATAAACAAGCTTAATTGTAAGTGTGTCTACATCTTTTATATTAACCGCAAAGTTAATAGGCTCAGATTTATTTGTAAGAACTTCACTCTTATAAAGTGTCTTCTTATCGCCTACAACTTCAAAATATGCTCTTGTGTCGCTCGAAATACTGCTATAATTATTATCCTTAACTGCTATTATGCCTTTAATCTTCTTATAGCCCTTATTAACATACATCTCTGCATACGCATTTTCGTGATATTTAGAAACAGACATTGTGCAGACATTATCGCTATTATACTCATTGCCTGAAATATCCTTAGAACCACTCTGGTATCTATAGAAATAATCTGAATTTGAGCTACTGAAACTAATATCCTGAAGCTTAACAGGAATTTCTTTATTCAGCTTTTCAAGCTGAGCATTGAGTTTAGTATAGTTATCACTGCCCTCATCGAACATATTCTTAATATTGACAATCAGATCAAGTGCATTTTCATAATCTTTATTGTTGAAATACTCGTCTGATTTCTTGATAATCTCATCTACATATGTAGCTATTTGTGCATTGATTTTCTCGTCATTTGTGAGATAATTATCATCTAAAGCATTTTGAAGGTCTGAAATTGCATATTTATACTCGCCATTATCAAATTCTTCTTTTGCCTCATCAAGATAGTCCTGACGAATACCATCAATAGCCTTTGCCCTTTGCTCCTGAGCCTTTTTATAGTTAGCTGTATCCTTTTCTAATACTTCGTCATAGTAATAGATTGCATTACTATATTCCTTCTTTTTAAGATACTCGTCACCTTGTTTGAGGTAATCTGCTGATGACTCGAGTTCTCTTATTTCTGACCTTACTTCGCTAAGTGATGTTTCATAAGACATCGGTAAATCAGAAATATCATCAAGCTTATCCATTGCAGTATCATAGTCCATAGAACCATCGTCATAAGCTTTTTTAACAGCGTCAACCTGAGCCTGAATAGCATCTATGACAGCTTTATTATCAGAAAGTGCGTTATAGTTATTGTAATAAAGTTCATTTGCCGTCTTATATTCACCATTATTAATAGCATTAATCATCTTATTAACTGGGTTATTTGCATTAGAAACCAATATACATATAACGATTACCGCCGCAATAATTACTGCTAAAACGACAGAGCCAATTATAATCATCTTTTTGTTAATTTTAAAATTGGATTTCTTAGGCTGTTGTGCCATCTGCTGTCCATTTGGCATAGCATAAGGATTTTGCTGTAAATATTGATTTGTCTGTGACTGCTGTGCATATGGATTCTGCTGAGGCTGTTGTGAGTATGGGTTCACTTGAGGCTGTTGGGCTTGCTGAGTGTATGGATTTGCCTGTGGCTGCTGAGGCTCAGCAACTGCAGCTGCTGTTTGTTGTGCAGCAACCGTTTCTGCCTGAGCAGCTTGCTCTGAATTTTGTGCAGAAGCTTCTGGCTCTGCTTGGCTTACATTTTGTTCAGGTATAGGCTGTGTAGCAGGGAACTCAACTCTTTTGCCACAGTTTTGGCAAAACATATCGTTATCTGCTATTTTTGCTCCACAATTTTCGCAAAACATCAAAAATCAACTCCTAAATATATAATCATAGTATTTTTTATATAATACTACGATTCTAATTATAATTTTCTCAATAATATTTGTCAAGCAAAGAGCGTTAGTGATTTTGCCGATTTTTAACATAGCTTTTATGCAAAAATCTACTACAAAAAATATTGAAAATAAAAAGAAAAATTCATCAGAAAAGCAAAGTTAATTTTTTGAAAAATATATTCCAAAATCGCATTGGGTATGTTATACTAAAATCGTATGATTATAATTAATCTACAATACTTAGTGATGGATATATAATGTTCAGGAATAAAAAATTTTTAAGGAGTTGCACAAATGGTATTTGCAGATTTGTTCTTTATCTACTTTTTTCTGCCCTTGTGCCTTATTTGCTATTTCGCGGCTAAAAAGCTCGAAACAAGAAACAAGGTGCTAATAGTATTTTCTCTCATCTTCTATGCATGGGGAGAGCCTATCTGGATAATTCTTCTCTTATTTAGTGCGGCGTTCAACTGGATAATGGGTATGCACATAGGTGCTAACCGAAATAAACCAAGAGGTAAGATATTTATAGCTGCAGCTATATCTGTCGATATACTTCTTCTTTTGATATTCAAGTATACTGGCTTCTTCGCAGAAACCTTTAACGGTATTTTCCACGCATCAATTCCTGTTCCACAGATTGCCTTACCGATAGGTATAAGCTTCTATACCTTCCAGGCAATCTCATATGTTCTCGATTGTTATTGGGAGAATGTTAAGCCTCAAAGACAATTCAGTAAATTCCTACTTTATCTATCACTTTTCCCACAGCTTATCGCTGGTCCTATTGTTCGATATAGTGTTGTTGAGCAAGAGGTTTCTAAGCGTAGAGTTACTGCAACCGACCTCAGCGAAGGTGCATTGAGAATTATTGTTGGTTTAGCAAAGAAAGTTATTATTGCAAATAACCTCTATGCTATCGTAACACAATTCTTTGGTCAAGATATTTCTACACTTTCCACTCTTGGAACCTGGTATACTGTTATAGTATATTCAATGTATGTATATTTTGATTTTAGTGGATATTCAGATATGGCTATCGGTCTTGGCAGAATGTTCGGCTTCCATTTTGACGAAAACTTCAAGTATCCATTTGCCTGCAAGACCATCGCAGAATTCTGGCAGAGATGGCATATTTCCCTTGGTTCATTCTTTAGGGATTATCTCCTCTATGTTCCTATTTTCGGCAAGAATAGAAAATATTTCAGCCTTTTCCTTGTATGGTTCTGCACAGGTATGTGGCATGGTGCTGCATGGAACTTCATTCTATGGGGACTTTACTTCGGCTTCTTCATTTTCTTTGAGCAAAAGCTCGGCAAAAAACGAATAAAGAAGTGGCCACTATGGTGGAAGCACATTTATAGCAAGCTTGTTATTATAATCGGCTTCGGCATATTCTACTTTGAGGATATGGGACAGCTTGGACAGTTCTTCCTCAATATCACTGGTATAAGCATGATTTCAAACGGAAGTCCATTTGCAGACCAGCTCACTTGGAACTCCTTTGTAAATAACTGCTTCCTTATTATCTTTGCAATGGTTGCTTGTATGCCTGTTCTTCCTGCTATCAAGAAATTCTTCTTCGAGAACAGAAACAACACAATCTATGCTCTTGGCAGAATGGGTTCAACTGTATGCTGCGGCGTACTCCTTGTAATATCAAGTATTTTGCTTGTTGATTCTACAAATAACCCATTCCTCTACTGGAGATTCTGATTTAAACCTCGATTTGTGACATACTGAAAGGACTGTTAATATGCAAGATGACAGACAAAGACCACAGCCTGCACGAAGACAGAACGGTATGAGCAGACGAGCCTTAGAAAATGGCTTTTCGACCATATCCGTACTTATTCTGATGCTTCTTATGGTTATTGGTGTAGGTTTTTTAATATTCTTTCCACGCTCTAAGCAATCTGTTATTGAAAAGCGTGAATTGACAACTTTTCCGAGCTTCTCCTTTGCCAGCTACTTTAGTGGGGAGTTTACTGCTGGCGTAACAAAATGGTATGATGACACTGTTCCATATCGTGATGATTTCAAAAATATGGGCAACAATATCAAGGGACTTTTTGGCATTACAACCAATGATACTGCTATTATTATAGGTAAACCCGTTAAGCCTGTTAAGAATAACAGTAGTTCAAGCAAGCCTGAAGCCTCAAAATCAGACACAACAAGCAAGAGTGATACCTCTACAGCAAGCCAGAGTGAGGAAACTTCTGAAAAAGACCAGAAGGACTTCCGACAAGAAGAGGCTGAGGGCGGTTATGAAAACGGTATGCTCATTATAAACCAAGACGGTCATTGGCGTGGACTTGAGCTTTTCGGCAATGGTTCTGGAAACAATTATGCCTCAAGCCTTAATGAGCTTAATAAACAGCTTGGTGGCAAGGTTAAGGTTTATTCTATGCCCGCACCTCTTGCAAGTGAATTCTATACTCCTGCTAACTTTGCAGACTATTCTGCAAGCCAAGAGGATTGCTTTAATAATATCGCCTCTAAGCTTGATGAAGGCATAACTTCGGTTAATATTTCAAGTGTTCTCAGAAAGCATACAGAAGAGCCGATTTACTGCCGTACAGACCATCACTGGCAGGCACTTGGTGCATACTATGCTTCAGAGGCTTTTGCAAAGGCTGCTGGTGTAGATTTCGCTGATATAAGCAAGTATAAAAAGGTCGATACTGAAGGTTATGTTGGTACTCTTTATGCGTTCTCAGGCGATTCAAGACTTCTCAACGACCCTGAAACCTTCACCTACTATGAGCCATCAGCTAAGTATACAACCTACTATTACGACCAAAGCTTTAATTACCAAGGCAGTTGGGCATTGCTCAATGAGGTTGATGTTGCAAACTCTTACCTCAGATATATGGGCGGTGACAGCTATGTTGTCAAGGTTAAAACTGCTGTAAATAATGGCAGAAAATTGGTTGTCATTAAGGATAGCTACGGCAACGCTGAAATTCCATTCTACACAAGTTCCTTTGAGGAAATTTATGTAGTTGATGTAAGATACTTCGAGAGAAATCTTGTAAACTTCATTAAGACAGTTGGAGCAACAGATGTTCTCTTCACAATGTCGGCATATTCAGTTGTCGGTGATAATGCAGACAATATTGCAAATCTTATAACTCAGGATTCATCAAGCACAATAGTTGATGAACAGGTCGCTAAAAAAGAGGAAGGCACCGACTAATCACAAAGTTTATGCACCCATAGCTCAAGCATTAGCTGTGGGTGCATAAGACTATCAAAAACTATTTATTTAGATAGGTGTTCATCGCAATATAAGGAGGTAAATAAAATGCAGGAATTGAATTATCCATTCGACCCGTCATATATCATTAAGAAACGCAAGTCTATTAAGCGTGAATTACTTGCAGATGGCTCGGCAAGAATCAAAAAGAAAATCGCCGTTTTTGGTGGTTCTACAACAAACGAAATTATAAATACTCTTGAGCTTTTTCTGCTAAATGCTGGCATAGAAGCTGAATTTTATGAGTCGGAATATGCACAGTATGAACAGGACGCAGTTTTTCCAAGTGAGGAGCTTATCTGCTTTAAGCCCGATATTGTCTTTGTTCATACAACAAACCGTAATATCCGCAATCTTCCTGAGGTTACAGACAGCAAGGAAATTGTTGATGAAAAGCTAAAGGCTGAATTTGCCCGTTTCGAGAATATCTGGAACAGCATAAGAGATAAGTTTCATTGTCCTATCATTCAAAATAACTTTGAAATGCCATTCTATCGCCTTATGGGCAACAAGGATTGCTCAGATTATCGTGGCAGAACGAATTTTATAAGTCGTCTTAATCAGGCTTTTTACGATTTCGCAGAAAAGACCGAGGGCTTTTATATCAATGATATTAACTATCTTTCTGCCGATTATGGTTTGAAAGAATGGTCGAATCCAAGCTTCTGGAATATGTATAAGTACGCTATGTGCTTTGAGGCTATTCCATACTTGGCTTTCTCTGTGTCTAATATCATTAAGTCTATTTTCGGCAAGAATAAAAAGGCTCTTGCTCTCGACCTCGATAACACCCTTTGGGGCGGAGTTGTCGGTGATGACGGCGTAGACGGAATAGAAATCGGTCAAGAAAATGGCGTTTCACAATCTTATTATGAATTCCAAAGCTACATCAAACAGCTTAAATCTCTCGGAATAATCCTCACTGTATGCTCAAAGAATGACCACGAAAACGCTATCGCAGGACTTAATCACCCTGAGGGCGTACTCAAGCCAGATGACTTTATAATCATCAAGGCAAACTGGGAAAACAAGGACAGAAACATTGCAGAAACCGCCGCAGAGCTTAATATTCTGCCTGAAGCTATTGTTTTTGTTGATGATAACCCAGCCGAAAGAGAAATTGTCAAGGCACAGTTAAAGGGTGTACAGGCTCCTGTAATGGATTCTGTCGAAAACTACATCACTACAATAGACAGAAGCGGATTTTTCGAGGTTACTACATTCAATGAGGACGACCTCAAGCGTAATGAAATGTACAAGGAAAATGCTATGCGAAATGCACAGCAAGCCTCTTTCGCTGATTACGGCGAATATCTCAAGAGCCTTGATATGAAGGCAACTATCGGCGATTTTATTCCTGTATATATAGCAAGAATTACACAGCTTACTAATAAGAGCAACCAGTTCAATCTTACTACAAAGCGTTATACACAGACTGAAATGGAAGAAGTCTGGCACAGCCCGAATTATATCAGACTTTACGGAAAGCTTATTGATAAATTCGGTGATAATGGCGTTGTTTCAGTAGTTATTGGCGAAAAGCGTGAAGATACACTTCATATCGACCTTTGGTTGATGAGCTGTCGAGTATTAAAGAGAGATATGGAACAGGCTATGCTCGATACTCTCGTAGAAAAATGCCGTCAGAATGGCATTTCTAAAATCAGAGGATATTATTATCCAACAAAGAAAAACGGAATGGTCCGTGAGCTTTACGGAACATTTGGCTTTGCAAAGATAAGCGAAGATGAAAATGGTAATACCGTTTGGGAACTTCCGATAGAGGGCTATGAAAATCAGAACCGTTATATTGAGGTTTCCGATAACGAGTAAATATATTTGAACTAACAAAGGAGATAATAGCTATGACAGGAAATGAAATTTTCGCAAGACTTAATGAGGTTTTCAGAGATGTATTTGATGATGACAGTATTGTTGTAAAGCCTGCAACAACAGCAGACGATATTGAAGATTGGGATAGCCTTGAGCATATCACACTTATCTCAGCAGTTGAGAAAGAGTTTGGTATGAAGTTCAAGATGGGCGAAATTTCTTCAATGAAGAATGTCGGCGAAATGGCACATATCATCGCAGCAAGAGCAACCAGATAATAGCAAAAAACTTCCCCAAGACACTCAAAAGTTTTGCTCAAGGCGGCGAGCCGCCGCTCCCAAGACGCGGAATCGCTCGGCAAGCCTCGCTCGAC
>ERZ1106963.2924-NODE-2924-length-15643-cov-6.028804_pt1 | contig 15643 bp, 9 predicted proteins | sample MGYA00403681_ERZ1106963 | MGnify/ENA primary metagenome ERZ1106963 (study PRJEB35170, sample SAMEA104062407) | human gut metagenome | biome: human gut; feature: human-associated habitat; material: faeces | place: Denmark | collected 2012-05-03 ...
TGTGGTTTCAGTGTGAAATTCCATGTGGACTATCGGGAAGCAGCAGAGAGCAAATACCGTGAAGAAGATGAACTGAAGATTCAACAGATTGTAGCCAATATTGCAGACAGAGTATCGGTGGCCTCCAATGATTCCAATCAGGGTGAAGTACAGCTGGTACAGAAGACAACGGCAGCAGAGAAGAAGCCTGCACCGGCAGAGAATCCCAAGGCATCTGAGAAACCGGCATCCTTTAATAAACCTGAGAAGCGCTTTGAAAAAGGTGGCTTCCAGCGCCGTTTCCAGAAGAAATCCGATAATCCTGATGTCATTTACGGCAGAGATTTCGATGAAGAAACCATGAATATTGATGAAATCTGGGGAGAAATGGGCGAGGTAGTCATTCGTGGCAAGGTACGTACACTGGAACAGAGAGAGATTCGTAATGAGAAGACGATTGTCAGCTTCGAAATCACAGATTTTACAGATACCATTAAGGTCAAGATGTTCGTTCACAATGAGCAGCTTCCGGAGCTTCTGGGTGAACTCAAGGCAGGTGCCTTTGTAAAGGTCAAGGGTGTCACAGTCAATGATACGTTTGACAGGGAATTAACAATTGCTACTGTAATTGGCTTGAAGAAGATTTCAGATTTTACTACGATCCGAATGGATAACAGTGTCAAGAAACGTGTGGAGCTGCACTGTCATACCAAGATGAGCGATATGGATGGTGTCTCTGAGGTAAAAGATATCGTAAAGCGTGCGATGAAATGGGGTCATAAGGCGATTGCTATCACCGACCATGGGGATGTACAGGCGTTCCCGGATGCAAACCATGCGATCTCACCGGATGATGACTTCAAGGTGATCTATGGTGTGGAGGCATATTTGGTGGATGATTTAAAGGATATCATCACCAACTCAAAAAACCAGAATCTCGATGATACCTATGTGGTGTTTGACCTTGAGACGACCGGATTTTCGCCGGATAAAAATAAGATCATAGAGATCGGTGCAGTGAAAGTGGTGCACGGCGAGATCACAGAACGTTTTTCTACGTTCGTCAACCCGGAAGTGCCGATCCCGTACCGGATCGAGGAACTGACTTCCATCCGAGACGATATGGTGATCGATGCACCGAAGATAGAGACGATCCTGCCACAGTTTATGGAGTTCTGTGGGGATGCAATCATGGTCGCACACAATGCAGATTTTGATATGAGTTTTATCATCAAAAACTGTGAGAGACAGGGAATCGAGAAAGAGTTTACGATCATTGATACGGTTGCTTTAGCACGAATTTTGCTGCCACAGTTAAACCGTTTTAAACTCGATACTGTAGCAAAAGCGCTGGGAGTTTCTCTGGAGAATCACCACCGTGCCGTGGATGATGCGGGATGTACGGCGGAGATCTTTGTAAAATTTGTAAAGATGCTTCACGACCGTGGCATGGAAACCTTAGATCAGGTCAACCAGATGGGACAGGCTTCGCCGGAGACCATCATGAAAATGAACACTTATCATGCGATCATTCTTGCGACAAACGATATCGGGCGCATCAATCTGTACCGTCTGATTTCTCTGTCACATCTGACCTACTATAACAAGAGACCGCGTATTCCAAAGAGTGAGTTTGTAAAATACCGTGAAGGATTGCTGCTTGGATCAGCATGTGAGGCGGGAGAACTCTACCGTGCAATCGTGGGTGGACGGCCGGAGGAGGAAATCATAAGACTGGTAAAATTTTATGATTATTTAGAAATCCAGCCGCTTGGCAATAATGAGTTTATGTTAAAAAGCGACAAGGAATCCGTCAGCACGATCGAGGAACTGCAGGATATCAACCGCCGTATTGTAAAACTGGGAGAAACGTTTGGAAAACTGGTTGTTGCGACCTGTGACGTGCATTTCCTTGACCCGGAGGATGAGATTTACCGCCGTATCATCATGGCGGGAAAAGGATTTAAGGATGCGGATGACCAGGCGCCGCTTTACCTTCGGACGACAGAGGAGATGCTAAAGGAATTTGAATATCTTGGCTCGGCAAAAGCGGAGGAAGTCGTCATTACTAACCCGAACAAGATCGCGGATATGTGTGAGAAGATCGCACCTGTGCGCCCGGATAAATGTCCGCCGGTCATCGAAAATTCTGACCAGATGCTGCGTGATATCTGTTATACCAAGGCACACAGTATGTATGGCGAAGAGCTTCCTGCAATCGTAAAGGAGCGTCTGGATCGTGAGTTGAACTCTATTATTTCCAACGGATATGCGGTTATGTACATCATTGCACAGAAACTGGTATGGAAGTCAAACGAGGATGGATATCTGGTAGGATCGCGTGGTTCAGTAGGTTCGTCCTTTGCGGCGACAATGTCCGGTATCACGGAGGTCAATCCACTCCAGGCACATTATCGCTGCCCAAATTGTAAATACAGTGATTTTGATTCGCCGGAGGTCAAGGCATTTTCCGGCAGGAGCGGCTGTGATATGCCGGATAAGATTTGTCCGGTCTGCGGCGAAAAACTAGTCAAGGACGGATTTGATATCCCGTTTGAGACATTCCTTGGATTCAAGGGAAATAAGGAGCCGGATATCGACTTGAACTTCTCCGGTGAGTACCAGAGTAAAGCGCATGCGTACTGTGAGGTTATTTTCGGTTACGGACAGACCTTCCGTGCCGGTACGATCGGTACACTTGCCGATAAAACGGCATTTGGTTATATCAAGAATTATTACGAGGAGCGCGGCATCCACAAGAGAAACTGTGAGATCGACCGTATCGTACAGGGATGTGTCGGCGTCCGCAGAACGACCGGACAGCATCCGGGAGGTATCGTTGTACTTCCGGTGGGAGAGGAGATCAATACTTTTACCCCGGTACAGCATCCGGCAAACGATATGACGACTGCGACAGTCACCACACATTTTGATTACCACTCGATCGACCACAACCTGTTGAAACTCGATATTCTCGGGCACGATGATCCGACCATGATCCGTATGTTGCAGGACTTAACGGGAATCGATCCGGTTACGATCCCGCTTGATGATGAGGCGGTCATGTCTTTGTTTAAAAATACGTCAGCGCTTGGTGTTACGCCGGAGGATATCGGCGGGATCCCGCTTGGATGTCTCGGTATTCCGGAGTTTGGTACAGAGTTCGCCATGCAGATGGTTATCGATGCCAAGCCGCAGGAGTTTTCGGATCTGATCCGTATCTCCGGTCTGTCCCACGGTACAGACGTTTGGCTCGGCAATGCGCAGACTTTAATCGAACAGGGACTGGCAACGATTTCCACTGCGATCTGTACACGAGATGATATCATGATCTATCTGATCCAGATGGGACTTGACAGTGAGCAGTCCTTTACGATCATGGAGTCGGTTCGAAAAGGAAAAGGACTAAAGGAAGAGTGGAAAGAAGAGATGCGTGCACATGACGTGCCGGAGTGGTACATTGATTCCTGTTTAAAGATTAAATACATGTTCCCGAAAGCACATGCGGCGGCTTACGTTATGATGGCATGGCGTATCGCATACTGTAAAGTATATTATCCGCTTGCCTATTATGCGGCATATTTTTCAATCCGTGCGACCGGATTCAACTATGAGATCATGTGTCAGGGAAGAGAGCGCCTTACTTATTTCCAGAAAGATTATGAGCGCAGAAAAGATTCGCTTTCCAAGAAGGAACAGGATGTATACCGTGACATGAAGATTGTACAGGAAATGTATGCGCGGGGATTTGATTTCACACCGATCGATATTTACCGTGCAAAACCGGACCGTTTCCAGATCATTGACGGAAAACTGATGCCGGCATTAAATACGATCGACGGTATGGGAGATAATGCTGCGATCGCTGTGGCGGAAGCGGCAAAAGATGGAAAATTCTTATCCAGAGACGATTTCAGACAGAGAACAAAGGCAACTAAGACGGTCATTGATCTGATGGGAGATTTAGGACTGCTCGGTGATATGCCGGAGTCCAATCAGCTCTCACTGTTTGATTTTGCATAGAAAAAACACAGGGGATAACGGAAGTCCCCTGTGTTTTTTTGAACATAAAACGAAACTGTGGATCCGGTGCAGGATCATTTGTCAGAAGAACCAGTTCCCGGATTAAAGATCTCAACATCAGACGGATCAGCAATCGGTGTCTTATACATAACGCCGGAAGCAAAATCCCTGAAATAGACATCTGTTTCCGTCGCATTGATGTTGGTATAATTGCCTTCTGCAATCACGGTGTAATCACTGCCGTCGGTTTTCATCCGGCAGAGTGCCGGAGTGCTTGTACTGTTGCGCTGGAAATAAATATAGTTTCCTGTAATGTTATAACAGTCAATGCGGTCGTCGCTGAGTGTTGTGATGGCCGAACTGCCGGAGAGATCTGTGCTTGCAAGTGTATAATTGTTTTCATTGTCCAAGAAAAAGATCGTATCACCGATTACGGCTGGCATGTAATAATTGCCTTTCAGAACGAGCTCCGAGGTGTCAGTAACAGTGTCAAAACGCCAGATATTGTGATCGTTTGATACGCCATTGAAATAAATGTACTGTCCGACGACGGAGCATGGACGGTACGGTGTCTTGTCTACCTGATGACTGTCTGCCCCGTCGATGCCGACTTCATAGAAAGTGGTAAAGTCTTTGTCGTCATAGTGAAGGTAATAAACCTTATTTCCGACTAAAGAGGCGTAAAGACTCGCGGAAGAATCAAGGAGAATGCTCTTTTTATGTTTGCTGCGGTCAAGCCGGCAGAGACTGTCTGTATTGATCGTCAAAAATGAAAACGGTTCGGTAAAAACCGGATTGTTGCGCACATAGTAAATATAATTGTCATCTGCATTGATAAAGGTGGCAACATCATCAGAAATCTTTGTAAGGTCTGAACCGTCGCTGTTCATTGAGTATAGTTTGCTGCTGTCGGAAGGGTTTGCAAAATAAATCGTACCATCAGCTGCCGTGCAGAAGATGCCGGCATTGTAGAGATTGCCAGCCGTGTTGCCGTTTATGTAATCGTCATTGAATTTTGTCTCGTTTGATTTGTGGTGGTAGACACCAAAACCGACACCGGCGGCGAGTACGAGGATAATTAAGAGAATCGTGATAACTTTTTTCATAAGGCCTCCATTCTGAGAGCATTTTATGCTGACGTGACAATGTGTTTGATTTGCTTCTCATCTGTGTTTATTATAGCATTTTCAGAGCACGAATACTATATTTTTCATATGGAATATGACTTTTTCTGCCCTTGATTTTGCTACGTTAATGTAATATAGTAGAAGTAATACTAAAAATAAAGGTGGAATCCATGAAAGATTTAAAAGAATTAAGAGACCAGATTGATGTCATTGACAGACAGATCGTAGATTTATATCAGGAGAGAATGGAGATTGCTGCGGGTGTTGCAGAATATAAGATCAATACCGGCAAAAAAGTATTTGATAAAGAACGCGAAGATTCAAAACTTGCAACGCTGACAGCACTTGGCAAAACAGATTTTAATAAACACGGGATCCGTGAATTGTTTGAGCAGATTATGTCGATGAGCAGAAAACGTCAGTATCAGCTTTTGACAGCGCATGGAATGTATGAAAAACCGGATTTTACAGAAGTGGAAAGTTTAGATTATCACAATGCGCGTATTGTGTTTCAGGGGACAGAGGGTGCGTACAGCCAGCTTGCATTGAGAGAGTACTTTGGAGAGCAGACGGACAGTTATCATGTGGAAACCTGGCGTGATGCCATGGAGGCGATCAAAAACGGAGAGGCAGATTATGCGGTGCTTCCGATTGAGAATTCTTCAGCGGGCATCGTATCTGAAAATTATGACCTGATGGTAGAATACGATAACTGCATCGTCGGGGAGCAGATTATCCAGATCAATCATGCACTGCTTGGACTTCCGGATGCAGAACTTTCCGATATCACGGATGTCTATTCCCACCCGCAGGCACTGATGCAGTGCGGCAGATATCTTGAGAGCCACCGGGAATGGGAAAAACATAGTCTGAAAAATACTGCCATGGCGGCAAAAAAAGTAAAAGAGGACGGCAAAAAACATAAGGCGGCGATCGCAAGCAGCCTGACTGCTGATATCTATGGACTGAAAGTGCTGGATGAATGTATTCAGGATAATAGGATGAATGCAACCCGTTTTATTATCGTATCCGGCAAACGCGTTTTCACTTCAAAGGCGGAAAAGATCAGTATCTGCTTTGAAGGTATGCATGAGAGTGGTTCCCTTTACCATATGCTGTCCCATTTTATTTACAATGGCATCAACATGAACCACATTGAATCAAGACCGGTACAGGGGAAAAACTGGGAGTACCGTTTCTTTGTCGACTTTGAGGGTAATTTAAATGATGCAGCAGTGCAGAATGCCTTAAGAGGTCTGACAGAGGAAACGCTTGGACTTAAGATTCTTGGAAATTATTAGAACGAAAGAAATTTGTGGAAATAAGATTTGCACACGAAGAAATGGAGCAAAACATGAAAAGTACAAAAAACCTGATCTTATATAAAAACTTTGAAAATGGAAAATTATTTTATAACATGGCATGGATCATGGAAAACTATGAGAATGAATATTATAACAGAGAGGATATCGAGGCACTGCTTTACGAATGTTTTAACCAGTTGTCCGAACTTGCAGTAAGTCATGGATTTAAAGGAAATCTCTGGCATAATTTTATTGCATTTATTCTGGTCAATAACGAGAACGCATACAGCCGTGGATGTGAGATCCGGGGTGGTATGGAAGGCTCCGTCAATCAGATTGCACTGCATGATTTTAAGATCATGAAAGATTTATTTGATTTTGATTTTACAGAGCTGGCAAAAGATTATGAGATCGACTGCATGGATGCACTGCTTCATTATGAGAGTGCAGGCGACAGCGGAAAGCTTTTTAATAAAAGAATCCGTGACCGTATCTGTGAACTGACAGTAAAATTAGAGCAGGCGGCAGATGCAGGTGATTTTAAGGATGCTGTTACAGAGTTCTACGGAGAATTTGGTGTTGGAAAATTAGGCTTACATAAAGCATTTCGTGTGCTGCATAAAGAGGATGGAGCACAGATCGTACCGATCACAAACATTGCACATGTAAAATTAGATGATCTGGTCGGATATGAGATCGCAAAACAGAAACTGATCGACAATACAGAGAGCTTTGTCCGCGGAAAGGAGGCAAATAACTGCCTGCTTTACGGAGATGCAGGAACAGGAAAGTCCACCAGTATTAAGGCAATCGCCAATCAGTATTATGACAGGGGACTGCGTCTGATCGAGGTGTACAAGCATCAGTTCTGCGACTTAAATGATGTGATCGCACAGATCAAAAACCGCAATTACAAATTTATCATTTATATGGATGATCTGTCATTTGAGGAATTTGAGATCGAGTATAAATACTTAAAAGCGGTGATCGAGGGAGGACTTGAGAAGAAACCGGACAATGTTTTGATCTATGCGACCTCAAACAGACGTCATCTGATCCGCGAGACATTCTCCGACAAAGAGGAAGTGAGAGAGGACATGCATACTTCCGATACCGTACAGGAAAAGTTGTCTCTGTATGCAAGATTTGGCGTTTCCATTTATTTTGGTGCACCGGGCAAAAAAGAATTCCAGCATATCGTGGTATCCCTTGCAGAGAAAAACGGTATCACCATGGATGAGGAGACACTTCTTGCCGAGGCAAATAAATGGGAACTTGCCCACGGCGGACTCTCCGGAAGAACAGCACAGCAGTTTATTAATTATCTGCTTGGAAAACAGGAATAACATGTACGCATGAAGCAGGAGGATAAAATATGGCAATTCATACATTTGCAGCGATTTATATCGGCTCTTATGAGGTGAGCCTGAAAATTTTTGAGATCTCTGCCAGAAAAAACATCCGCAAAATTGATTATATCAGAAGCAGGATCGAGCTTGGGCGGGATGCGTATTCACGCGGTGTGATCGGATATGAGCTGGTGGAAGCACTCTGTGACACGTTAGAGCAGTTCACGAAGATCATGAAAGAGTATCAGGTGGATGGCTACGAGGCATATGCGGCTGCAGCACTCCGCGATGTGAGCAATGAATTGTTCATCTTAGACCAGATCCGCATTCGTACCGGACTGACGGTACATGTTTTAAGCAACTCGGAACACCGCTTTATCAGCTACAAATCGGTTGCGATGCGAAGTGAGTTTGAGGAACTGATCAAAACGGGGGCAGCAGTCGTGGATGTCGGTGGCGGCGGCATGCAGATCACAATCTTTTCAAAGGGCAAAGTCATTACGACACAGCATCTTGGACTTGGTACCATACGCATGCAGGAACAGCTTGCAAAAAAAAGCTGCAGCTTAGAGCAGTATGAGCTGCAGATTGAAGAACTGGTAGAAAAAGAGTTAAATGTGTTTATGGCAATGTTCACGGAACAGGTGAAAGTGAAGAATCTGATCATAATCGGAGATTATATCATGGAGGTTGCCGGAAAAGTCACCGGGAAGAAACATGAAAATCTGATGGAAACCAATGATTTTCTGGCATTTCTGGATGATCTTGACAAAAAGACTGTGGAACAGATTTCGGAAGAATTAAATTTATCAAATGAAAATGATTCCCTGATCATTCCGTACATGATCATTTTTAAATGCATGGCGCGCAAAATGAAAGCCGAAAAAATCTGGGCACCGGGTGTCATTGTGAGCGATGGTATTGCATATGATTATGCACAGAAGCATAAGCTATGCAAACCGGTCCATGATTTTGATGCAGATGTCATCTCGGCTGCAAGGAATCTGTCCGCCCGCTATATGAGCTACTCACCGCATATTGATGCACTGACACAGATGGCAACGCTGATTTTTGACACAATGAAAAAAATCCATGGACTGGGAAAGAGAGAGCGGCTTTTACTTCAGGTGGCAGCAATCCTGCATGACTGCGGAAAGTATATCAGTCTTGCAAACGGACCGCTGTGTTCCTATGACATTATTATGGCGTCGGAAATCATCGGTCTTACACATATGGAACGTGAGATCGTGGCGTATACGGTTTTATACAATACCTATCCGCTGCCGGCCTATGAAGATTTTGAGAGTGATATCAGCCGTGAGAGTTATGTTGTCATTGCAAAACTTTCTGCAATTTTACGCGTATCCAATGCGATGGACCGCAGCCATAAGCAGAAATTCAAAAATGTGCGTGCAGCAGTAAAAGGAAAAGAACTGGTGATCACAATCGAGACAGATGATGATATCGCACTGGAAAAAGCACTGTTTGATGCGAAGGTTTCTTACTTTGAAAACATATTCAGCATAAAACCGGTGGTAAAGGAGAAACGTGTGTATTAAATGGAGGACACTATGGAAAAAGAAAAAGATTTTAAAAATCCACAGTATTACGAAAACAGAGAATTAAGCTGGTTAAAATTTGATAACCGCGTATTAAATGAAGCACGCGATAAGAGTATCCCGCTTTTGGAACGCCTGAAATTTGTCAGTATCACTTCCTCAAATCTGGATGAATTTTACATGGTGCGTGTTGCTTCCTTAAAAGATATGGTACATGCTAACTATAAGAAGAAAGACATTGCCGGAATGACGGCTTCAGAACAGCTTGCTGCCATCAACGAAAAAACAAGGGAGATGGTAGATCTGCAGTACAACACTTATAACAGGTCGCTGCTTCCGTTACTTAAGAAAGAACAGATCCATATTATAGATGCGTTTGAAGATCTGACTGAGGAACAGAAAAAGTTTGTGGACCGTTATTTTGAGGAAAATGTCTATCCGGTACTGACACCGATGGCGGTAGATGCATCGCGTCCGTTTCCGCTGATCCGCAATAAGACGTTAAATATTGCGGCACTTCTTTCTAAAAAGAATACAAAGAGCGAAAAACAGGAACTGGATTTTGCAACGGTACAGGTTCCGGGGGTCCTTCCGAGACTGGTACAGATCCCGTCAGAGGAAGAAAATGCAAAGTGCTTTATCCTGTTAGAGCAGATCATCGAGAAAAATATTGATAAACTGTTCTTAAATTATGAAGTGCTCTGTGCTTATCCGTACCGTATCATGCGGAATGCCGATCTGACGATCGATGAGGACGAGGCGGAGGATCTGTTAAAAGAGATCCAGAAACAGTTAAAAATGAGACAGTGGGGAGAAGTGATCCGTCTTGAGGTGGAGAGTGGAATTGACAAACGCCTGCTGCGTTTCTTAAAGGATGAACTGAAAGTTGCAGAAGAAGATATCTTCTGTATCCAGGGGCCGATCGATCTGACATTTCTGATGAAAATGTATGGACTTCCCGGCTGTGATCATCTGCGCTATAAACCGTATACGCCGCAGAAAAATCCAAAGATCGAACCGGGAGAAAATATCTTTGAATTGATCCGGAAGGGCGATATCTTCTTACATCATCCTTATCAGACCTTTGATCCGGTCGTTGATTTTATCCGTCAGGCGGCATCAGACCCGGATGTTCTTGCAATCAAACAGACACTTTACCGTGTCAGCGGCAATTCGCCGATCATTGCATCTTTGGCACAGGCGGCAGAAAATGGTAAACAGGTATCGGTTTTAGTGGAGTTAAAAGCACGTTTTGATGAGGAGAATAACATCGTCTGGGCAAAAAAACTTGAGCAGGCAGGCTGCCATGTTATCTATGGACTGGTGGGTCTGAAAACGCACAGTAAGATTGCGCTTGTTGTCCGCAGGGAGGAGGACGGTATCCGCAGATATGTTCATCTTGGAACCGGAAACTATAACGATTCGACGGCAAAATTATATACTGACTGTGGAATTTTTACCTGTAACGAGGCGATCGGCGAAGATGCGACAGCGGTATTTAACATGCTGTCCGGTTATTCCGAGCCGCTTTCCTGGAATGAACTTTCCCTGGCACCGATCTGGCTTCGTAATAAATTTATGAAACTGATCGGCAGAGAGACAGCACATGCGAAATGCGGACAGCCGGCACGCATTGTCGCGAAAATGAATTCGCTCTGTGACCCGGGGATCATTGCGGCACTTTATGAGGCATCGGCAGCAGGGGTAAAAATTCAGCTGATCGTGCGTGGTATCTGTTGCTTAAAAGTTGGCATCAAGGGTGTGAGTGAAAATATAGAAGTGCGCTCGATTGTCGGAAATTTTTTAGAGCACAGCAGAATTTTCTGGTTTGAGAATAACGGGGCAGACGAGGTGTATATGGGAAGTGCGGACTGGATGCCGCGTAACTTGGACCGCCGTGTTGAAATATTGTTCCCTGTTCTGGATGATGAGGCAAAAAAATCTGCAAAACACATTCTCGAAGTTGAATTATCTGATAATACAAAGGCTCATCTCTTGAAATCAGATGGAAATTATGAGAAAATTGATAAAAGAGGAAAAGTTTTAGTCAATTCACAGATGCAGTTCTGTGAGGAAGCGGTTGCAGCAGTTCCGAAACAGGATCATGTGTACCGGGAACGGGTATTTATTCCGGCGGAACCTGCAGAATAGCAGTATTTTACCGATAAGAAGGGGAGAGGTTTATGAATCACAAAATTTTATGTGTGGATCTGGATGCCACATTATTGTGTGATGATAAAAGCATCACGCAAAAAAACCGTGAGGCTATCCACAGAATGTTAGAGGCGGGGCATTACATAGCACTTGCAACCGGAAGACCGGTTGAAACAGCAAGAGAAGTTGCAAGAGAACTGGGGTTAAACACACCGGGCTGCTATATGATCGCATTTAATGGCGCAGTACTTTATGACTGCGCAGCAGACCGTGTACTGTTAAAGCGTTCGCTGCCGATTGAGATTGTGCAGGAACTTTTTGATAAGGCAAAACGTGCGGGCCTGTATGTGCAGACATATAACAGCACGGATCTTATTACCACAAAGCATACGAAAGAACTGGATTACTATGTGAAACAGGCGCGTATTTCTTATAAGATATCACCAAATATCCTGGATGCTTTAGAGGAAGAACCACAGAAGGTTATGCTGATCTCATTAGATCAGAGAGACAAGTTAGAGCGTTTTCAAAAGAAAAATCTGAACTGGGAAAAGGGAAAATGTAACAGCTTTTTTTCCAGCAGTCAGTATTTAGAGTATAGTCCGAAAAATACGAGCAAGGCAACTGGTATTTTAGAACTGACAAAGATCCTTAATATGCCGATGGATGCGACGGTTGCAGTCGGGGATGAGGATAATGATGTGCCGATGATAAAGACGGCCTGTATCGGGGTCGCAGTGAAGAATGCCACCGAAAAAGCAAAGGCGGCAGCGGATTATGTCACAGTAAATGACAATAATCATGACGCCATTGCCGAGGTGATCGAGAAATTTATTTTATAGGACAGACGTTTTTTACAATCCGTGAAATGGTGTTACTTCCCGGCGCGCACTTTGATATCGGCCAGGACAGAATATGGAATATAAAGATGCCCACGTCCGGTTCCAAGCTTTATTGCGGGTTTGTTTTCACCATGGAAATCAGAACCGCCGCTGATAAGCAGGTCGTTTTCTTTTGCAATGCGTTTGACAAGCTGCTCTTCCCCGGTGGTATAGGTAGAGTAGATTGCCTCGATGCCATCAAGTCCCACAGCTTTTAAGTCATCAATCAGCAGCTGCAGCTGTTCTACACCCAGATGATAAAGTAACGGGTGTGCAAGGATGGCAATCCCTCCGTTTTTTTTAATAAGGGACACGGCTTCCATGGGAGATACTTTAAAACGTCCGACATAGCAGCGGCAGCCATCGCCGATGTATTTGTCGAAGGCTTCGGAAACGGATTTGATCCATCCATGTTCATAAAGGAAACGCGCGATGTTTGCACGCGTAATGACACTGTCCGGATTCGCTGCCAGAAGGGCTTCCATCGTAATTGGAAATCCTTCTTCCTGCAGGGCAGCGATCATTTTTTCATTGCGTTTATCCCGGCATTCGCGGAATTCAGCAGTCATTTTTAAGAGTTCCGGGTCATCCGGGTTAATGTAGAGACCGACGATGTGGATTTCCTTTTCCTGTTTTTTTCCCGGAAACGTGTAAGCAGTGGAAAGCTCAATGCCCGGGATCAGCTCGATACCGGCTTCCTTTGCGGCACCCATAGCTTTTCTTATACCTGTGGCGGTATCATGGTCAGTCAGGGCGATAGCGGAAAGACCGGCTTTTTTGGCTTCTGCGATCACCTCAGTGGGGGTAAAGGTTCCATCTGATTCTGTGGAATGTACATGCAGGTCAACAATTCTATTATCCATAGTCTGTAAGTCCTTTCATATTATTAATAAGTGACTGTAAAAACAGTCAGCAGATGGTGTTATCGTAGCATGAATGAAATATATTTGTCAAAAAATTAAAAAAAGTATAAAAAAATAGTTTACATATTTTACTAAAATGGTACAATAACCACAAGATGGTTTTTTATAGGCAAAAATACAGCAAAGAAGGTGAGAGAATGCAATTACTGACGTTTATGCTCAATAATGTCCGGTTTGGAATACCAGTGGATGATGTCGAGTCGATTGAAACAAGAATGAGTGTGGTAGGTGTTCCAAATGCACCTGCGCATATCGAAGGAATCGTGAATCTGCATGGTGATATCGTTCCGATATGTAATCTTGCTGACTATTTCGGATATCCAAAACAGGATATAAAAAATGTTATTGTGGCAAGTATGAATGGCATGAAGATTGGTCTTGAAGTAGAGAGTGTCCGTGAGATCATTGATGTAAATGAAAAACAGGTGATTCCGATGCCGACAATCATGAATGCCAATCAGAGCTGCTTTAATGATGTGGCATCCTATGATAAGCAGCTGATCGTGATGTTTGAGGTGTCAAAACTGATGCCACAGTCCGAGCAGCAGGGGATAAAGCAGCTTATCGATGACAATACCTGACAGACATAGTAAATAAAGCGCACAAACAGGAGGAAAAGGTTATGTATAAGAATCTAAAAATTCAGGAACGGCTGAAAAAATGTTTCACAGTCGTTGCGCTGCTTGCATCCATTGCAGGTGTTATTGGAGCAATTATGATGCTTATTATATCTACGCAGTATAAACATGCACTTACTAATTATGGTTTTTCGCAGGGTGATATCGGAAAGGCAATGATCGTTTTTGCAGATGCGAGATCGGCAGCGCGCGGTGTGATTGGTTACAATGATACTGATATGATCGCAACCATGAAACAGATACATGATGAAAAGAAACAGAAGTTTGATGATTACTGGGCTATAGTTGCGAACACCTGTGTGACAGGCACTGAGAAAGATCTCTATGAGCAGGTGAACACACTTGTTCAGCAGTACTGGGATGCAGAAGCCCAAGCGATGGAGATCGGCGCTTCCACGGACAAAGAAGACAGCATCAAAGCCCAGCAAATGATGAACGATACCGTAGATCCATTGTATGAGCAGGTTTACAGCCTTACAGCGGACTTGCTGGATGCAAACGTAAACGAAGGAGACTCCCTTGCGGCAAGACTTTCTGCCATTAGTATTATTTTCCTTATTGTGATTGTTGCAAGTATTGTATCTGCATTTGCACAGGCAATGAGAATGGGAAGTTCCATTGCAAAAGGAATCGCAGTACCTCTTGGTGCGTTAAGCGACCGTTTTACAACATTTGCAAAAGGTAACCTCACAGATCCATTCCCGATAGTAGATACGCATGATGAGGTGGCTGACATAATCCAGACAGCAAATGAGATGAAAGAAACATTAAATATAGTTATCGCTGACTGTGGCAAACATCTTGCTGATATGGCAAGCGGTAACTTTGATATCAAATCAGACTGTCCGGAAGTATATCAGGGTGAATTTGAAAAATTACTTCTTGCCATGCGTGATATGAAGAATCAGATGATCGTTACATTACGTTCTATTGAAGATGCATCCAGCCAGGTATCTGCAGGTTCTACAAACCTTGCAGAGGCATCCCAGAGTCTTGCAGAGGGTGCTACTGAGCAGGCAGGTGCAGTAGAAGAGTTACAGGCTACGATCACAAGCATCACAGAGAACATTGAAAAAGCAGCAGATCAGGCACATGAGTCCTATGTACAGGCAAAACAGTATGCAGACGAAGCTGACAACAGCCGTGCGCAGATGACAGCAATGGTAGATGCAATGACACGCATCAACGAGACATCCAAAAATATCGAGAACATCATTTCTGAGATTGAGGATATCGCATCCCAGACAAACCTGCTTTCCTTAAATGCTTCCATTGAGGCAGCAAGAGCAGGAGAGGCAGGAAGAGGATTCGCGGTTGTTGCTGACCAGATCCGTCAGTTAGCAGAGCAGAGTACAAAGTCTGCAGTAGATACCAGAGAACTGATCGAAGGATCCTTAGAGGAGATCGCAGAAGGAAACAAGGCGGCAGACAAAGCTGCAGCATCCATTGAAACGGTTGTAGAAGGAATCGGCAAGATTGCAGAGTCTTCCAGAAATATCAGCCAGGTATCCAGAGATCAGGCAACTGCCATGGATCAGGCAGAACAGGGTGTCAACCAGATTTCGGAGGTTGTTCAGGCAAACTCCGCAACCGCACAGGAGTCCTCTGCTACCAGTGAGGAGCTTTCTGCTCAGGCAGTATCCTTAGATGAACTGATCAGTAAATACGTTCTTCCACAGGAATAATTAATATCAGGATAGAAAGTT
>ERZ1106963.2932-NODE-2932-length-15593-cov-10.834213_pt1 | contig 15593 bp, 10 predicted proteins | sample MGYA00403681_ERZ1106963 | MGnify/ENA primary metagenome ERZ1106963 (study PRJEB35170, sample SAMEA104062407) | human gut metagenome | biome: human gut; feature: human-associated habitat; material: faeces | place: Denmark | collected 2012-05-03 ...
TGAACGCATCAATATTCTTTTCGCTGAGAATCTTCTCAAAAATCCGGTCTCCAAGCTGTTTTATTTTGGTAACAAGAAATCCGCCGTTCATTTTCATGCAAATGCTCCTATATAGTAGTTTGCTTCAAATAATACCATATAGGAGCTTTGTTGTCAAGAGGCTGTATGTCTAAAACATCCGGCGAGTTTTTCATAGCCTGCGCTTTTTGTGTTCTTTCCGCCCGAAAGCATTGACGCACCGCGCCGAATCCTGTATCATGAAGCTGTTCATTCGGCTGTTTCTGCCCGTTTGGGCATTGTGCATATTATGAAAGGAGTCCTTTCCTCATGGCGATGAATCTGACCCAGAAAATCCTGTCCGCGCACCTGCTCAGCGGAGAGCTGATTCCCGGCTCGGAAATCTCCATCCGCATTGATCAGACGCTGACGCAGGATTCCACCGGTACGATGGCGTACCTGCAGTTCGAGGCGATGGGCGTTAAGCGCGTCAAGACAAAGAAGTCCGTGGCGTACATTGACCATAACACGCTGCAAACTGGCTTTGAAAATGCGGATGACCACTATTACATCCAAACGGTGACGAAAAAGCATGGCATTTACTGCTCTAAGCCCGGCAACGGTATCTGCCATCAGGTACAGCTGGAGCGCTTCGGCGTGCCGGGCTACACGCTGCTCGGCTCAGACAGCCATACGCCCACGGGCGGCGGCATCGGGATGCTTGCCATCGGCGCGGGCGGACTGGACGTTGCGGTCGCGATGGGCGGCGGCGCGTATTATCTGGCGTGCCCGCGTGTCGTCGGCGTGCGCCTGCATGGCAAGCTGTCCTACGGCGTTGCGGCGAAGGACATTATTCTGGAAGTCCTGCGCCGGCTGACCGTCAAGGGCGGCGTCGGCAAGGTGATGGAGTACATCGGCGACGGCGTGAAAACGTTAAGTGTCCCGGAGCGTGCGACGATTACGAACATGGGCGCGGAACTCGGCGCGACGACCTCCATCTTCCCGTCGGATGAAGTCACCCATGCGTTCCTCAAAGCGCAGCAGCGCGAGCAGGACTTCGTGCCGCTGTCCGCAGACCCGGATGCGGCGTATGACGAAATCCTCGACATTGATTTGACCGCGCTTGAGCCGCTCGTCGCGAAGCCCCATATGCCTGACATCGTGGAAACCGTCAAGCAGTGCGGCCCGATTAAGGTCGATCAGGTGTTTATCGGTTCCTGCACGAACTCTTCCTATACCGACATGATGCGCGTCGCCCGGATTTTGAAGGGTAAGACTGTGCATCCGGACGTAAGCCTGGTCATCGGTCCTGGATCGAAGCAGGTGCTGACGATGCTGGCGCGCAACGGCGCTTTGGCGGACATGATTGCGGCGGGCGCGCGCATTCTGGAATCCGCCTGCGGGCCGTGCATCGGCATGGGGCAGTCGCCGCGCACGAACGCTGTCTCCGTTCGCACGAACAACCGCAATTTCTACGGCCGCAGCGGCACAAAGTCCGCCGGCATTTACCTTGTCTCCTGCGAGACAGCGGCTGTCACGGCGCTGACTGGCGTGCTGACGGATCCGCGCTGCCTTGACATTGACCTCGACATCCCGATGCCGGAGACGTACACCGTCAACGACAATCTGGTCATCCCCCCGGTCGCGCCGGGCGAAGAGGACACGGTGGAGGTCGTCCGCGGCCCGAACATTCAGCCCTTCCCGCTGGGCAAGCCGCTGGCAGATGCCATTTCCGGCAAGGTGCTGCTGAAGATGGAGGACAACATCACCACCGACCACATTGCGCCGTCGGACGCGAAGCTTCTGCCGTTCCGCTCGAATGTGCCGTACCTGTCGGACTTCTGCCTGACCCCTGTGGACGCGACGTTCCCGGCGCGCGCGAAGAAGGAAGGCGGCGGCATCCTCGTTGCGGGCATGAACTACGGGCAAGGGTCGAGCCGCGAACACGCCGCGCTTGTCCCGCTGTATCTGGGCATTCGCGCCGTCGTCGCCAAGTCGTTCGCCCGCATTCATCAGGCGAACCTGATCAACAACGGCATTCTTCCGCTGACGTTCCAGAATGAGGCGGATTACGACCGCATCGCGCAGGGCGACACGCTGAGCCTGCCGAACGTCCGCGAGACGGTGGAAAGCGGCAGCGATACGTTCGTGCTGCATAACGACACGAAGGACGAGGATTACATTGTGCTGATGCCGCTGACCGCGCGCCAGCAGGGCTGCATCCTCTATGGCGGACTGCTGAATTATACAAGAGAGAGCGCAAAGGCGGAATAAGATAGTTTGTCCCCCGGAAGTATGGGCTTCCGGGGGATTTTGCGTTATTATTTCAGGGGGAATAGAGAGGCTTGCGAAAATCTGCTGCTTTTGCTACAATCAAGGGGGAAGGAGGCTGCCCTGATGAAAAATATCAAGTACACCGTCACGCATCCTATCTTTGTGTTCATGAAGAAGCATTTTTGCCCGCACTGCAAGGCAGCACTCACAGTGGAAACGGCGCATCATTTGGTGAACTCCCGTTCCGAAGAAGCAAAGAACTACGATTTTTCCACGGAAGACGGCAGGATGATTGGCACAGTTGACTTCCGCAATCCGTATTTTGCCTGCCCGAACTGCCATGCAGAGTTTTCGGTGGAAGAATTGTGGAAAATGGAGAAGGGAAAAAGGGCAAGCAGATAACGCAGGTGAATTGAAAAAATCGTATGAAGCACAAAACAGCCGGGGACTGCCTTGCCAGCAATCCCCGGCTTTCGTAATTCCTATGAATTTTTACTTGACTTCCAGCAGGTTCTTGCATTCCGCGAACGCACGGCGGCCAATGATTTCAATCGTCGCGGGCAGGGTTACGCTCTTGAGCTTCGTGTTGCCCTCAAACGCCTGCGCGCCGATTTCCACCACCGGCAGACCCGCCACCGTGTTCGGAACGGTCAGCGTCGATGCCGTGCCGTTGTACTTGACGACCACAATGCCCGTCGAGTCGTCACGAACCGCGAACACGAAGTCGCCTGTCACGGTGAATGCCTTGTTGACAGATTCGAGCTCCGTATTGCCGGACAGCGCCTTAATCGTGATGGTGTAGTCGCCCGGCTGCAGCAGCTTCAGACCCGGCACCGTGTAGTTCAGCGCCGCCGTTTCGCCCAGCAGCGCAGCCGTGCCGTCGGGCGTGGTCAGCAGCAGCTGATACTTCGTTGCGCCGCCAGCAGCCGTCCACGTCACCGTCAGGTCCTCGCCCTGCTTCGCGGCAGGAACGGTCACTGTCAGCGGATCGTCGGTCACATACAGCGTCAGGGACTGTGCCGGGGAAAGTTCGCCAGCGGTCGTTCCGTAGTAGGGCTTGAACTGAATCGTGCGGACACCGTTGCCGCTGCCCAGCGAAGCGAAGGCGCGCTCGATAACCGTCACATCGCCAGTCGTCGGGTAGCTGGTATTTGCCTTGCCGTCCACATACAGGACGACTTTCGTCGCGTTCTTGGTGTTGACCGTGAACGTCACCGGCACATTCAGCTTCACGCGGCTGGGATTCATGGTGAAGTTGACGACTTCCGGCTTGTTGACCACGGTCGTCGTCAGTGTAATCGTGTACGCCTTAAACTTTTCGCCCGCGGTCGTGCCGTTGTAAGGCTGGAACTGAATCGTACGGACGCCGCCATTATTCCCCAGCGACGAGAACGACATCGTGAACTCGTACTTCGACATGCTGGTCGTTACGTCCTCAAAGCGGCGGTTCACCTGCCCGTCGACATACATCAGCAGCTTCGTCGCGTTGTCCAGATAAACAGTGAATTTAATCTGCTCGCCCAGCACCGCGGTCGTCTTGTCAATCTTGACATTCGCAATCACGGGGGCAGCAGACGAACCGCTCGTCAGGGAAATGGTGGTTGCGGTGGTCTTGTCGCCGCCGACTGCGCCGTTGTAGGCTTGGAACGCAATGGTACGCTTGCCCCCGTTGTTCCCCAGCGAAGAGAACGCCATGGTGAAGGTGTATTCCGTCATGTCAGGAGTGATGTTCTCGAAGCGGCGGTTGACACTGCCGTCGATGTACATCAGCACCTTCGTGGCGTTCTTGATGCGCAGGGTGAAGGTGATATTTTCGCCCAGCGTCGCGTTCGGATTGCTGATTTTCAGCAGCTCAACCCGCGGCTTGTTCGCCACGCTGATGGTAATCGTCTTGGTGTCGGACATAGCGCCGGGCGTGTTGCCATTGTAGGGCTGGAATGCCACCGTGCGCACGCCGCCGTTTGAACCGAGCGTCGAGAAGGACATCTGGAACGTCGTTGCGCCGTCCTTCACGTCGTAGATGTAGCGGTTCAGCTTGCCATCAATGTAGACACGCATCTTCGTTGCGTTCTTGGTGTTGATGGTGAAGGTGATGGTTTCGTTCAAATCAACCGTGGATTTGTCCAAACTCCAGCTGGTCACGGTCGGCTTGTTCGGGCTTTCGTTTGCGACAGTCACAACACGTTCGGAGGTCTTTTCGCCCGCCGTCGTGCCGTTATAGGCTTGGAACGCAATGGCGCGCTTGCCCCCATTGCTTCCCAGCGAGGAGAAGGACATGGTGAAGGTGTATTCCGTCATGTCGGGGGTGATATCCTCGAAACGGCGGTTGACGCTGCCGTCGATGTACATCAGCACCTTCGTGGCGTTCTTGACGCTCAGGGTGAAGGTGATGTTTTCGCCCAGACCCACGGTCGTCTTGTCGATATTCTTTACCGTTACCTGCGGTTTGACAGACGGCTTTGTCAGCGTAATCGTTTGTTCAGCGGACTTTTCGCCGGGCGTATTGCCGTTGTAGGCTTGGAACGCGATGGTGCGCTTGCCCCCCTTGCTCCCCATCGAGGAGAAGGACATGGTAAGCGTCGATGTGTCAGTGGGCACGTCGTAGATGTAGCGGTTGACGCTGCCGTCAATGTACATCAAAATTTTGGTGGCGTTCTTCGTGTGGATGGTGAAGGTGATATTCTCGCCCAGCTCCGCCGTCGCCTTGTCCATTTCGAACGTCGGTTTGCCCGGAATAATCACATCCGCGCGGTCGATGTTTTCGAGGTCATCCGGCACGTCCGTAGGCGCGGGGGTCGACGCGGGTTCCTCGGTCGGCACGACAGCAGGTTCCTCAGTCGGCTCAACAACAGGCTCTTCGGTCGGCACGACAGCGGGCTCTTCGGTCGGCACGACAGCAGGTTCTTCGGTCGGCTCAACAGCAGGTTCTTCGGTCGGCTCAACAGCGGGTTCTTCGGTCGGCTCAACAACGGGTTCCTCGGTCGGCTCAACAACGGGTTCCTCGGTCGGCACGACAACAGGTTCTTCGGTCGGCTCAACTACAGGTTCTTCCGTCGGCACGGGCGTGGGTGCAGGGGTCGGCACGGGTTCTTCCGTCGCAGCCGCAAGCACCAGCAGGGCACTGGGCATTTCCACGCCGCTCGCGAAAACACCGGTGTGACGCTGATTCTCAATGCCCTCTTCCGGCACAGGATGCACTGCATCCGCCGCCAGATAGCCATATGCAACGCCAGCCGTCTGGTCATACACGCAGACGGAAATCCGTTCATTCAGCTGACCCTTCTGCGGACGATGCGTCACATACACCACGCCGGTTACCCGGCCAACCAGCTCATCGCCCGTCGGATTCAGGTACAGCTGTGCGCTGCTGAACGTCGCGGCAAAGCCGGAGTCAAAGAACTCGTTATCCAGCACGGAGCGGCTGTAATCTACGGCTGCTTCGTCCACGATTTCGGGTGCTTCCGTTGCTTCAGGAACATCCGTCGCTTCGGGGATTTCCGTTGCTTCGGGAACATCCGTCGCTTCGGGGATTTCCGTTGCTTCGGGAACATCTGTCGCTTCGGGGATTTCCGTTGCTTCAGGAACATCCGTCGCTTCGGGGATTTCCGTTGCTTCGGGAACATCCGTTGCTTCCGGTGCTTCCGTCGGCACGACCTCAACCGTTTCCGTCGGCGGAGTTTCCGGCTCTTCTGCAGCCGCCGTCAGCACTGTTCCCATACTGCCCGTCACCATGAATACAGCCAGCAGGAAAGACAATGCCTTTCGCATCCACTTTTTGTCCTTCATCGTCCTCACTCCTTGTTCCGTGCAATCTTCCGGCACGACGTATGGTTGTGCCAATGGCAAGCGATTGCTGCTTTCCATCTTTCTTTTCGCGGCGAGCCGCAGTGCTCCCGGTGGATATAGCAATCTCTTTCCCAATTCCAGCTATATTGTAACAAATTACAAGTCGGCTGTCAATACTTACCGCGCAGAAAGCCGCATTTTATACGAAAATCAAGGCACTTTCTCTGCATCTGTCTCGCGGAACTGATTTTTCCATTGCCGAATTGCCGTGGTCGGCAAATCAATTTGCGTCTCCCATGCGGAACAGATTCGCTCCTCCAGCACATCCAAATTCCCGCCGCGGGGCAGGACGGGCAGATTCGTGTCCTTCGCGATTTCGCTTGCGCGGTTGTCTACCGCCAGAATCAGGCTTCGGCAGCCCATATTCATTGCGTGGATGCCGCCGTGCAGCCGCGTGCCAACGTAGTCAATCCCGCCTGATGCCAAAAGCGCTGTGTAATCTCGCAGATTCGGCTGAATCAGGTGCAAATTCTGCGTCACACGCGCATCCATTTGGCGCAGGCAGGCGTAGTCCTCAACTGCTTGCAGCCACACATACACCTCGCGATAGTGCTTTTGCAGCATGGTCAGCATCTGCTCATCCTGATCCGGGCTGCTGCGGTAGTCCGTCAGCGTTGTCACGACGCGCTCCGCCTTGTGCGTCGGAATCTGCGCGCATTTGTCGTCTGTCAGCCCCCACATTGTCGGACACGCCGTATTCAGCACGTTCGTGATGCCCAGCTTCAGCAGGCGCTGGCGCGTGTATTCGTCGCGCACCGCGTGCAGGTACTGCCCATCCAGCAGCGTTTTTAGAATCCGCTTCGTGTATCCTGTCGGCTCGTCCTGGTATTGATACCATCCCGCGCCCAGCAAAATGACATGCGTGCGCTGAAATTTTTCATGAATCAGGCGGAAATTCAGCAGCTCCCGCTTGTGCAAATCGCCGCAGCGCATCATCACCGCGTCCCGCAGGCGGATATTCCACATCCTTTGGCGGCGCATGTCCGAGGAAAGCAGATTCGTCCCGCAGACAAATGCGTAATCCGCACTGCCGACGTGCTTCATCGACACTTTCGACAGCCTGTCCCGAACCGGCACGGCGACGGACAGCTGCACAGGAAAGCAGTCGTGCAGCACATGCTCGCAGGCGTTGCGGATGATGAAATCTCCCTGATTCGCTGTTGAAATGCTAGGGTCAAAACGCACAATTTTACGGCAGTGCTGCATTTCCTGATCGATCATGCCTTCTTCCTCCATTTGCGCAAGAAACTCCGCCCTTTTTCAAGCATCCAGCGATATTCTGCCGTCCGCCCCAGCGCCAGCGTGTACAGGAGCGCTGTCACCGCCGCGCAGGTGATGCCCTTGATGATAATCCACATCAGCGTATGCCCCATCCGCGCGCACAGCAGCAGCGACAGCGCCATCACCGCGCCGTTGAGCAGCAGCAAGCCTCCCTGCGCCTTGAAATACGCGGCAGCGCTGCGCCCGAAGGTGCGATGGAACAGCACTTTCGGCTCATACCAGAAGATGGTGCAGAGCCGCGCCAGCCCTGTTGCGCCGATGATGCCCGCCACGCCGAAGAAGTGCCCCAGCAGGATGGACAGCAGGATGTTGACCAGCGCCGTCATAAACATAACATACTTCATTTGCCGAAAAAGACCCAGCGTTTCGCGGTACATCCACACGGGCGCGACGATGGTGCTCAGGTAGAACGTGAACAGCACCGCTGCTACCGTCCCTGTGTCCATCAGGTATTCTTCGCCCACCCAGATGGGGATGAAGTCCTGCACAACCGCGCCGTATGCGGCGACGCAGAAGCCTGTAATCGCCCCGAAGAGGACAATCAGGTTGCGGAACATGGCGTATGACTTTTCCGAATTCTTCTCGGCATTCAGATTTCCCAAGCTGGCGGAAATGCCGGTAATCACGATGGAGACGAACGTCGTCACATACGTCGTCAGCGACGCGTAGTTGGAGTAGTAACCGACGAACACTGTGCCCAGCATGACGGAAATCAGAATGTTGTCCGTGTTGTTGATGAGTATTGTCGCCAGCTTGTAGAGAAACATGGAGCGGATGTTGTCGTTCAGTTCCTGCTTGCGGTGCATCGGCGCACATTTCTGCTTTTTCCGCAGGAAGGGGTACATCTTGTCCGCTAAATGGCTCAGCACCGCGTTCTGCAGGAGGGTGCAGGCGATCTGAATCAGCAAATAGCCAAGATAGCTGCCCCAAATCAGCAGGCACGCGATCTGCGCCGCATACTGCAACACCAGCGCCGCGGCGGAAACCATGTTTTGCAAATATGCCTTCTGGTCAGCCTGAATCAGCGTCGTTTTGTAGATGACCAGATAGGAAGCCACGGAGTTCGCCAGGTACAGCACATAGTAGACGATCAGCTGCGCCATCGGCAGCTCGCTGCTGATGATGAGCGGCAGGAAGGGGATTACCACCGCGCCCAGCAGCGCTACCGCCAGCGCAATCAGGCGGTAAATGCGACGATAATAGCCCAGCAGGTGCTGGATTTCGCCCGCATCGCCCCGGTGCAGCGGTGCGTACAAGCTGTACACCAGCACGTTGCCCACACCCAGCTCCGCCAGTGACAGCATGGCCAGAATGTTGCTGTACAGCCCGTTGACACCCGTATAATCCGCGCCCAGCCGGCGCACAAACACCGTTCGCACGGCAAAAGCCAACAGCAGCGTAACCACCTGCCGTACTGCGCCTACACCGATGTTGCGTGCTGTGTTTTCGCTCCTTGATGCTGTGTTCATGATTCCTCTCCGCCTGTTTCGCCTGTCTGCTCCTGCGCCGCGTCCTCCGGCTGCGGGTTAAACGTCAGGCGCAGTTTTTCCGGCGGCACAGTGCAGCGCCTCCTGCGTTTCCTCTGCCTGCGCGCATTTGCCGGCAGATCAGGCGCTTCCTCCGCGTCCGGCTGCCACTTGCCCAGCAGCCCCAAAAACAGTATGTTCAGGAAAACGCCCTCTGTGTTGATGCACAGGAAATACAGCAGGAAAACGCCCAGCACATACAGCAGCCGCTCCTTGGCAAATTTGGTGCGGATACCGAGGTACATCAGCCATAGCCAAACTGCCGGGAGAATCAACCCTGTATCCATGACGAAGGCGGCAAAGCCATTGGAAATGTTCTGCACCCTGTGTTCCAGCAGAATTTCCGCCTTCCGCTCCGAGAAAATGCCCTGTCCCGCAATGGGGGATTCCAGCCCGATTTCAAAGCCGCTGAAGGTGTCGTTCCACCGCGTGTAGAACGAACCGCCGGAATTTCGTCCGACAATCTTGCGTTCCACTACGCCCGTGACAGACTCGATGACAAACAGCAGTACCAGCCCAACGAACGCCGCCATCTTGATGCTGCGCGCCATTTTCCCGCCCTTTTTGCGGAATGCCACCGTCAGCAGCACAACGCCCAGACAAATGAAGCCTGTTGTGGACAACGTGCTGAGGATGGTAACGATCAGCAGCGCAATTGCCCAGCAGTATTTCTTCTTGCTCATGCCCATGCGCGTTTCGTCGCTCATCAGGAACAGCAGCGCGAAGTTCAGGAAAATCTGGTGGCTGCCCGGCTCGTTGAACATGCCCGCATTGCGGTGGAAAACCGGGATGTTCAGCCAGCCTAAGGTAAAATAAGGCGTCAGATAAAATCCGTTGACGCTGGAAGCTTCGTAGTGCAGCAGCGGCAGCGGCAGCGACAGCAAATCACCGATGACGAAGGAAATCAGGCTGATGGCCGCCTCTGCCAGCATGACTTTGGTATACAGCCGCATATACGTCCGATACCCGATGCAGCTTTGCAGAACCAGCACATAGCCGATGTTGCAAAGCCAAATGACAATATCGTTGATGTGGATGCCGTTCTGCGGGTTGACGAAGCTCGTCAGCAGCAGCGCCGCCGTCAGCAGCAGCGTCAGGCGTATGTTCTGGGCGCTGATTTTCGGATGATGCGCCCGCGTCAGCAGCAGAATCGACGCGATCAGCATGGCTGCCATCAGCGGCATCCGCAGCACCTGAAAATACAGCGAGCCCATGCCCAGCACGCCAATCAGCACGCAGAGTGCATCCACATGGTTCCTTGTGATTCGGATTTTCATCGTGCAATCTCCGTATAAATCTGATGCAGTATCTCCAGATTCTTCTGCGCATCATGCGTTTTTCCAGCGTGTTCCCGCCCGGCGCGCGCCATCTGCGCCGCTTTTTCCGGATGCGCGAACATCTCGCAGATATCATGCGCCAGCAAATGCGGGTCGTCTGCCGGATAAATCAGCCCTTCCACGCCGTGCGTCATCAGACAGCGCACGCCGCCGACATCCGACGCAATGCACGGTACGCCAAGCAGCATCGCCTCGCCCAGCGAATTGGGGGAGTTTTCAATGCTCGACGGCAGCACAAACACCTGACTTTTTAGATACCGCTCCTTCATTTGCTGTGCATTCAGGCTTCCGGTAAAAACAACATGGTCGTAGAGGTCGCTTTCGCGCAGCAGACGATGGATGTACCGCTCATAGGCATTGCGCGCAAGCGGCGGAATGCGCCCATAGTCCTTGCGCCCCACATAGAGCTTGACATCGGGATAGCGCTTGCGGACAATCGCCAGCGCCTGCAATAGCAGATGCAGCCCCTTGAGCGGCACATGCGCCTGACTGCAGAAGAGGCTGTGCGGCTCGCAGCTGTCCAGCGACCATTCGCCGGTGTAGAACTCGTCCCGCAGCGTTTCGTTGTTGAAATGATAGGCCGCCTGCGGGGCAAGCTCCGCCATGCAGGCAGCATCCCAGTCGGTGCGCCCGATAACGTGCTGCACCCTGCGCAGGGCTTCCTGCTCATACTGCCCGACGCGGCGGTAGATTGCTTCCTGCCGGACGATATTGCCCTTCACCAAATCCTTCAGCGTGTGCCCGTGGCAGACGTGTTCCGGCAGATAAGCGCGATAATGCTCCGCGTATATGGACAGAAGCCCCTGAATGGAAATTACAATCCGCTCGCGCATCCCCATGTGTTCCGCCGCATCAACCATGGCCAGCGTGTGCTGATTTTCCGTGCCCCAGAGGTGAATGACATCCGGCTGCTCTTTGCGCAGGATTTCCTCCAGCTGCCGGGTGTAGGCTTCCCCGCAGCGCTGCGTAGGGCGTGTGGGGTTGACCAGCCCGTAATAGCGGTAGCCGTCCACTTCGCCCGTCAGCGCTTTCGGCGCGTCAAACACATACGTCAGCGCCACATCCGGCAGCTGCGTCAGCCGCCGCGACAGCCCAACCAGCCAGCCCACGATATACACCGGGGGAAGCGATTCTTTTTCCGCAATGGCAGGGAGGATAATATTCCCCATCCACATGACCTTCACGCTTCAGCCCCTCCTTTCACTTTGCGCTGTGCGGCATGGTTATTCCACCGCGCCCCGCGTCAGAAAATCCCGCAGCTTTTCCCGCTCCTGCGCCTGCGATTGGCAGTAGCGCGCAATGTTGCGCACATAGCGGTCATGCACGGCTTCATCCAGCAGCCTTTCCGGCGCAAAATTCGCCATGCTGGATACCGTTTTGCCCAATTCGTTTGCTTCCACCATTTGCAGCGTCCCGCAGCGGCTGCCCACAATCGGCACGCCCCGGAAGAGAATATCGAATACAACGCCGCTGCTGTGTAGGGAGTAATTCTCCGAATAATTTAGGATGCAGTAGCGGCATTGGCGAATCGCCTCGTCATACGCCGCTTCGGACAGGTATTCCAGCCGCAGCTCGATGTTCTTCGCCCCCGCGCAGACTGCCCGCAGCTCCGCCTCCAGCGGCGCTTCCTGCACCCGACCCGCAATCAGCACCCGATACGGCGTGTTCCGCAGCTGCTTTGCCGCTTCAACAACGCCCTTGTCCGACGTAATCAGCCCGACCATGCCGAAATCATAGCGCTTCTGCGCATACGGCACAGGCGGCTGCACCGTTCCTGTGCTGATGTAATCGGACACGACGCACATCGGCCGCCCGTACGCCGCGCCAATGGCCGCATTGGGGCAGATAACGCCGCTGATTTTCCACCTGCACAGCGCATACAGCCCCCGCTTCAGCACCGAATTGACGCCGTCGGTGCTGTACTGGATGGCGTAGACCCGCGTTTCTTTCTTCTTGAACAGCGCAAGCCCCAGATACGCTGTTGCGACGGCGCTGCACTGGAGGACAATCACGTCATCCTGCGCTTCCCGCAGCAGCGCGCGCACGTTCTGGAACACGGCGCGTTTGTTGCGCACCGCCGAACTGCCCACGATGTAATCATGCGGCAGACGAATCAGCTTGTCCCCGAAGCGGTCGCCGTACACCGGCCCGCCCGCAATGCGCACATCCATCTCCGCGCCGAACAGGTCAAGATAATTCTGCGCGACGGTGAAATAATGCCCAGCGGCAATGCCGTCTGTGCTGGTGCTCCGTACATCTGCCACAATCAGCCGCATGATGGTTCGTTCCTTTCGCCACTTTTCTGCATCGCCTTGCTGTAAATCGCCATCAGCTGACGATAATTTGCTTCCGCCGTGAAATTCTCCTGATACGTTTTCAGCGCGCCCTCGCTGACGGATTCCGCGTGCTGCAGCCGGTTGAGCGTCTGTGCCAGCTGTTCCGCCGAGTCCGCCGGAAACTTGAAGCCCGTCACGCCGTTCGAAATCAGGGAACCCGCGTTGCCTAAATCCGAGCAAATCACCGGCGTGGCGGCGCTGAAGGCTTCCACAATTGTCATCGGGAAGCCTTCGTACCACTGTGTCGGCAGAATCAGCGCCTTGGACTGCCCCATCAGCGCCCGTGCCGCCGAATTTGGCACAAAGCCGCGCAGCTCCACCTGCTTCAGCTTTTCCCGCGTCAGATATTCGCGGCACCATGCTTCCTCCGGCCCTGTGCCGCAGATGATTAGCTTCATGCCCCCGCCTGAACGCTCGTAGCGCGCCCACGCTTCCAGCAGCAGCCGAATGCCCTTGAGCGCATCCAGACGACCGATGTACACCACCTGATTTTCGCGCGCCGCATATGGCACAATCGTCTCCGGCGGTTCCACAAAGTTCGGCTTTACGGACACGTTTTCCGGCGGAATCTGCTTAAGCGCCAGCAGCTTCTGCCGGTTGAAGTCCGTCAGGGTGATGTAATGCAGGCGGCTGTACGTTTTGAGGGCACGGTGCAAACGTGTGCTGAGCACGCAGAGCACCGTCTGCAGGCGGCTGCCGCGGTAGCAGCGGTGCTTCACCGCGCAGTGCAGCCCCTTTTTCGTGCAGTCCTCGCAGATATGGCCGTCGCGGTAGAAAATCGCGTTCGGGCAGAGCAGGCGGAAGTTGTGCACCGTCTGCACCACGGGAACGCCCTCGCGCAATGCCGCGTAATACACTGCCGGGCCAATCAGCGGCAGCGTGTTGTGCACATGCACCAGCGAAATCCGGTTTTCGCGGATGCTCCGTCGAACCTCGCGGTATGTACGGATGCTGAAAAACATCCCCAGCGCACTGCGGATTTTCTCCAGCGCTCCCATGCGCGAAATCTCCTCGTTCCGCCGCGCATACAGCGCCGCAGCGTGACCGTGCGTTTCCAGCAGGTGCTTCTCGTTCGCCACAACGACATCCTCGCCGCCGGGAATCTGATAATAGTCGTGTACCAGCAGTACAGCGGGCTGTTTTGTCGCTTGCTGCATTTACTTTCTCCTGATGGTTGCGTTCCAGATGAATTTCAGATTCGTGCTCCAGTAGCGCTGGAATAGCCGCTTCGGGTCTTGCATCAGGCGATAGAGCCATTCCAGGCTGTGCTTCTGCATCCATAACGGGGCGCGCCTCACGTTGCCCGAAAAGAAATCAAAGCCCGCGCCGACGCCAATCATCAGCCCATGCACACGCCCTTGGTGCGCCGCCATCCAGCGCTCCTGCTTCGGCGCTCCCAGCCCGACCCACACAAAATCCGGCTGCGCCTGATTGATGCGCGCCACGGCAAGCGCATCTTCCTCCGGTGTCAGTTCGCGGAAGGGCGGCGCGTCTGTGCCCGCAATTACCAGTCCCGGATACTCCTGCTGCAGGCGCGCAATCATTTTCTCCTGCACTTCCTGCGTGCTGCCGTAGAAATAATGCCGCCAGCCGTGTGCCGTGGACTGCCGAAAGACCTCCATCATCAGGTCAGGCCCGGTTGTCCGCTGAATCTGCGGATACCCGCGCCGCCGCGCCTCCTGCGCCAGCGGATTGCCATCCGGAATCGCCATCAAACCGCCGTTCTGCACGGCACGGTAGTCCGCATCCTCGTAACTGACGACGGTTGTATGTACATTCGATACGCAGATGTAATCTCCCTGCAATTGATGAATATTCTGCGCCAAATATTTCAGCAGCCAATTCATGTTGATGACTGCAATATTGACCCCTAAAATCGGACAGACCGGAATTTCACGCTTGTCCACTTTGCGGCAGTATTGCGCTGCTCCTTCGTGCGCCGTGGCAAACACCCCTTTCCCCACTTCCCCAGCAAGAAACCTTGATACTATTTCCAGATTCATCTGCGCCATCTGCTTGCGCCTTTTCCCTTCTGGCGTCCGCTCATTCCACTTAGCGTAGCGCTGCTACGCTGCGTTCCATTCACGTTAGCCAGAATGAAAAATTCGCCGCGCATCTTGGCGCATTCTTATCTGGAAATAGTATGAATCATAAATTACCATTTTCATTATAACGCAAACATCAGTAATTTGCAAGCATTCCCATTTCAGTCGATGAAGAAATTTCCTTTTTTTCTGCGGATGAATTGCCGCCCCATATTCGTTCTTTCATTAGCATACCAATGCGAAAGGAGTATTCTTTATGAAGAACTGTATTTCCCGTTTCTGCCTGCTTGCCTTGCTTTTCCTGATGACCATCGCCCCTGTCCGCGCGGAAATTATCGGGCAGACGACGGAGAACGAGTACATCCACCGCCTGATTGCGGACAATGGGCAGGAACTCTGCTTCGTGTCCGGCGAGAAAGACCCGTACCTTTCCTATGCGGATGTCAACTTCGACGGCATCAACGATGTGGTGATACTGACACAGCGCGGCGCGAGCAATTTCGTCTACCAGTTTTTCATTTTTGATGGCGAACAGTATGTTCTCTGTCCGCTGACGTTCACGAATTACGACCTTGATGCGGAACACAAGATTGTAAGGAGTTCTGTGAACGGCGGCTTGGCGGGCGGCATTCACAGAGAAACGCTGTACCGTTTTGATGGGACGGAGGCGGTACTGCTGCGCTGGGCGGTTGGCGAGGAGAAAGAGGACTGGACGTTCGACGCGGATGGTTATACCGTCCGGCACTACAATGATGTGCTGACCCTGCAGGTTTGGGAACATGACCCGGATATGGACGGCATCCTGATTTTTGAGCAGGATGTATCTACTGAAGATGAAAATGCGCTGAGGGAAGCGTTTCAAGCGGAAAATGACGCGCTCTGGTCGGGCATCCGCTAAGGCACTACCGCACAATTCGGCGGCGCGTCTGGCGATGTCTTTTCCGCCATCTG
>ERZ1106963.2939-NODE-2939-length-15541-cov-3.893065_pt1 | contig 15541 bp, 9 predicted proteins | sample MGYA00403681_ERZ1106963 | MGnify/ENA primary metagenome ERZ1106963 (study PRJEB35170, sample SAMEA104062407) | human gut metagenome | biome: human gut; feature: human-associated habitat; material: faeces | place: Denmark | collected 2012-05-03 ...
AAGAGATCCATATAATAGGTATTAGAATTAACAGGAAAACAATGTTTTTCTTCATTTGTGTGTTATTTGTTGAGGGTAAAAATAATACAAAAAGACGAGAATATCTTGGCTGGAAATCCCGACTTTTTGGATCTATTTTTATTTCCATTACAAATATCTTGAATAACAGATGGTTACGCTAGAAGCAAGTCATCCGCTTATGGCTTGACAAGTGAATAACTAACGGCTTGTCAAGTGAATAACTAACGAGTAGGGGTAGCCGTCAGTTAACGGCTTGGGAAGTGATCAGTTATTCACTTGAGAAGCCTTTTCCCAGAGAAGATATACTTACTTTGCCGATGAAGTATATCTTCTCCGGGCATAGGATATATACTTCATCCGCAAAGTAAGTATATATGGATAAAACAGGCTTTTTTATCCTACCAGCCATCGTTCTATATTCCGGGTCTCTGAGGAGAAGTTCGCGCCGATCTTGATCACTTGCCGTTTATCAGCGGCGAAGGGTAGGGCATAACCTTTCTCCTCGATCTGCCGCAGAGCCTCCTCTGCGGTTCCGTTCAGCTTGAACTCCATGATATAGACGTAGCGGTCGGTTTGTAGGACGAGGTCGATGCGTCCGTTCGAGGTGTGGTATTCCACTTGCGTGTACAGTCCGACCAGCTTGAAGACGATGAAGAGCACGTTGCGGTAATGCAGCTCCGTGTCCCGTTCCGGGTTCCGGCCAATAATCGCCTCGTAAGAGGTATCGGCGAAGAAGCTTTGTAGGCGGTGGAAGAAGGCATCGTAGTCTCCTGCCCGTACCTCTCTCACAAAGCGGCCTATCTCGAAAGGAGACTTCGAGGCTTGAATGTTCGTATAGAACGGCAGTAAGTATTTCATGAAACCCTCCTCTACCTCTTGGTTCGGGAAACCTAAGCGATAGATCTTGAATTCCGGCTCGTAATCCTTGATCGTGAGGTATCCGCTTTGGTAGATGACGGGGATGGGATTGTTCGAAGCGGAGTCGATGCTGTTCAACACATCGGCGTCGGTCTCGGTGTTGGCCATGTCGTACAGGTCGTAGTTCGTTCGTTTCAGCAACTCCATCAAGTAAGTGGGCGTGCCCGTCTCGAACCAATAATCGCTGAGCCGCATATACTTGAAGGTATTCAGCAGGCTGAAAGGGTTATAAATGCCCGGTCCCCCGGCCACGAAATGATAGCCGTCGTACCGTTTCCGTAGCAAGGATCGGGCCTCCTCGTATGTCCGCTCAAGGGCAGAGGCCAACGTATGGATGTCCTCATCGAAATGCGTACGCAGCTCCGTTTCCGTGATGCCGCAAATGGCGGCGTAAGGCTCCCGCATGGATATATCGTCCAAATTGTTGAGGTCGCTGAAGACGCTTACCTTCCCGAACTTGGTCACGCCGGTCAGCAGGGCGAAGCGTATGGCCCTGTCCATGGTCTTCAACACACCGTAGAAGGGTTTGAGCATGTTCCGGAATCGGTTTTGCGTCTCCTCGTCGTGCAAGTTCTGTAGCAAGGGCTTGTCGTACTCGTCGATCAGGATCACGGCCCGCTGTCCGGTTTTGCGGTAGGCCCGGTCGATGATTCCGGCGAAGCGGAGGGGCAGGGTCTCCTCGGTAGGCCGTGTCCCATACTCCTCCTCATATCTGGACAAGGTATCATTTAATATCTTATACAAGCTGTCAGGGGCGTCGTAGTGGGAGATATTCAAGTCGAAATGCAAGATCGGATGCTTGGTCCACTCTTTCTCCAGCTTCTCCATGGCCAGTCCCTCGAACAGCTCCTTTTTCCCTTGGAAATAGGCCTCCAGCGTGGATAGCAGCAGACTCTTCCCGAATCGACGCGGGCGGCTGAGGAAATAGTAGCTTCCTGTTTTCACCAATTGATAGATCAAAGCGGTCTTATCAATGTAGAGATAGCCGTCCTTGCGGATTTTCTCGAAGTTCTGTATGCCGATGGGGTAAATAGTCTGGTTCATATCGTCTTGTGTTTAATGTGACTCATGGACAAAGATACAAAAAAAACACGTACGTGTTTTCAAAAAAAGACGTACATGTTTTCGGAAAAACACGTACGTCTTTTTTTAAAGGCTTTATAGAGTATGATTCTACCTAGTACTTGAAGCTTCCTCCCCCCAAGAATTCACGGAGCAAGGAAGTTCCGGGAAGTTCCTCCGTCGGGATGTAATTAAAGTAGCGGAGGAAACGGAGCAAACGATACGCCTCCGCATTCGCCTTACTACTCTCCGGCACTTGTGCGAGGATCGGTTCCGCGAATTTGCGCAAGGCGGCCAGCTCATACAACATGGCGCTGTTAAACATAGCGTCCGCATTCTCCTGATAGGGAAAGATCCATTTATCCTCACCCCGGCGCACGCTCGGCCAACGGTTGATCGTATCTTCCGCCGAATATCCCCTAAAGCGATAATCCCGGATAATACGGCGCAGCAGACGATTATCCGTCGTCGGTATCCAATTATGGTTATCCAAAGAGATAGAGGTCAAGACCGAGACATATACCCGATATTTATATTTATCATCGATAAACTCCGTCAGTTCCGGATTCAAAGCATGAATACCTTCTATTACCAAAATCGAGTTCTCACGAAGTTTTAACTTCTTTCCCTTGAAAATCCTTCGGCCAGACTCAAAGTTGAAACTAGGCAGCTCGATCTCTTCCCCGGATAACAACTTCTTCAAATCCTTATTAAAATAAGGTAAATCCAGCGCATACAAAGATTCAAAATCATACTCGCCATGCTCATCTTTCGGTGTATCTTCCCGATTCAAGAAATAATCATCCAAGGAAATTCCTACCGGATGAAGCAGGTTAGTCGTCAATTGTACTTGCAAACGCTTGCAAAACGTAGTCTTTCCCGAAGAAGAAGGGCCGGAGATCAAGACGATACGGATGCCCTCTTTATATCCATCGGCGATCTTTTCGGCGATCTTGGCAACCTGTTTTTCCTGCATCGCCTCAGAGACAAGGATTATATCCTGAGAGCGGCCTTTCTCTATCGCTAAATTCAAATCCCCCACATTATCTAAGCCGACAGTCCGCTGCAATGTAAGGTGTTCCTTATAAGCCTCGAACATCTTATCCTGCTTGATGACAGGCTGCAATTCCATCGGATCGGTCTGCTTCGGGATACGGAGCAAAACGCCATCCATATACGGTTCCAAGTCAAACAATTGGATATAGCCGGTCGAAGGGGTTAAACAGCCATAAAAGAAGTTGATATAACCTTCCAACTCATAATAAGAGGTATAAGGCAATCCCGCCGTCTCTATTAAGCGAGCCTTATCATTCATACCCCGCTCCCTGAACAATACGGCGGCATCCACCGTACGGACACTCTTATGGAGGAAAGGAAGATCCGCATCAATCAACTCCCACATACGTTTCTTGATCTTCTCGATCGTCTCCAGATCGATGTTCTTGCCGTTATGGATCACGCAATAGTAACCTTTCGATACCGGATGTTCCAGATTTAAGGTCGCCGTCGGCCAAATATCATACACCGCCTTGGAAAATATATGGCAAAGCGAGCGGACATAGGTTCTCAATCCGGATAATTGAGTATAGTCGATAAATTCGATATCCTTCGGTTGCCAGCAACGGAAGTTCAAGCTTTCCGTCTTATTATTCACTTGCGCGTTCATCGGCCTGTACCGAAGCGGAGCGCCAACCGCCGTATAAATGTCCAACAACGAAGAACCAATGGGTACATCCTTGTAGGTATTATTATTTTTGCAGTAAATTGTTATTGTCTCAGACATACTATCTCAGTTATTATTTGTAAATTCGCCCCCTAAAGTTAGGAATATTAATCGGATATACAATCCACTTAAACGTAATTTAAATGGACTATTCTTTTTTTGATTTTCTCCGGCTGATCGGCTCCTTGGCGCTGTTCTTGTACGGAATGAAGATCATGAGTGAAGGGTTACAAAAATTTGCGGGTGACAGTTTACGGCGAATACTAACCGCGATGACCACGAACAGAGTAACCGGTATGCTCACCGGGGTGTTAATAACGGCTCTTATCCAATCATCATCGGCTACGACGGTTATGGTCGTGAGTTTCGTGAATGCCGGACTCTTGACATTGACCCAATCCATCGGAGTCATTATGGGTGCTAACATCGGAACCACGGTAACGGCATGGCTTATCTCCGCCCTCGGTTTCAAGGTCGATATCGCCGCATTCGCCCTTCCCCTTTTAGCTTTCGCTCTCCCACTCTTCTTCTCAGGAAAAAGCTCTCGTAAATCAATTGGTGAATTTGTTTTTGGTTTCGCGTTCCTGTTCATGGGTCTTCAAAGTTTAAAGGCAAACGCCCCAGACCTCGGAGCGAATCCGGAAATGCTGGCTTTCGTGCAGAATTATACGGATATGGGATTTTTCTCCATCATCTTGTTCTTATTTATCGGAGCGATCTTAACCATGATCGTACAAGCCTCCGCCGCCACGATGGCTATTACATTGATTATGTGCGCCAACGGCTGGATCGATTACCATTTGGGAGTCGCTTTGGTATTAGGCGAAAATATCGGAACCACGATTACGGCCAACTTAGCCGCATTAACCGGAAACACACAAGCACGACGAGCCGCGTTAGCGCACCTTGTTTTCAACGTTTTCGGTGTCATGTGGGTTTTGGTGCTCTTCTACCCTTTCACGAATGCCGTCTCATGGTTTGTTACCCATGTAATGAAGGTCAGTGATCCGGCTGTGGCGGTATCCTTTAAACTGGCAGCGTTCCACACTGCATTCAATATCAGTAATACTTTCATTATGATCTGGTTCGTAAGCTTGATCGAAAAGACCGTATGTACGCTTATCAAGCCCAAGGTGGAAGACGAGGAATACCGCCTTCGCTATATCACGGGAGGTATGTTATCCACCGCCGAGCTTTCCATCCTACAAGCTCATAAAGAAATCTCATTATTCGCCGAGCGTACGGCTAGGATGTTTAATATGGTGAAAGAATTATTCTACGAGAAGAATGAGGAGACCTTCCTCAAGACTTATAGCCGCGTCGAGAAATACGAGAATATCAGCGACCGCATGGAGATCGAGATCGCAAATTACTTGACCGAAGTATCGGAAGGCCGTTTGAGTTCTGAAAGTAAGGAAGAAATCCGTATCATGCTACGTGCCGTCTCGGAAATCGAGAGTATAGCGGATTCTTGTAATAACCTTGCCCGAAGTATCAAACGCAGAAACGAGTTCAAATCCGAATTCACGGAGGAGCAAAACAAGCACTTGGATCATATGTTCGAGCTGGTATCCGGGGCGTTAAATCGCATGAACCTAATTTTGCATAAACCGGAACTCGTACATGATGATATCAATCCTTCTTATAACATAGAGAACGAGATCAACAACTATCGTAACCAGTTGAAGAGCCGGAATATCGAAGATATCAACAATAAGCTGTACCAATATCAAGATGGCGTTTATTACATGGACATGGTTAGTGAAAGTGAAAAGCTGGGCGATTATGTATTAAATGTTGTTCAAGCGGTTATCGAGAAGAAAATATAGCGTATATTTGTCCTTAACAATATCAACAGCCCTTTTCCGTTATTGAGAGAAGGGCTGTTTTTAATATATATCCACTATGAATTATAAATATTATACGATCGTTATCCTTGGCCTTTTAGCATTCTCCGCTTGCGAGAAAGATGATATTGACATTCCGGCAACCGACAATGAAGTAAATCAATGGATCGAGCAAACGATGCGAGAGAATTATCTTTGGTATTCCGAGTTCCCGGATAAAAGTTCCTTGGACTTTAGTCTTGATCCGGAGACCTTCTTCAAGGGCCTGTTATCCGATAAAGACGGGAAAGATCTTCCTGAAGGTCATCATTACTTTTCCCAATTAGAGAAAGCGACCGTAACAAAGAGCATTTACGACGCGAACAACTCATATGGATTCGATTTCGCGACTTCCAACCTTAAAGACGGAGGCAGTACCTATAAAATAGCCATTGTCCTTTATGTATTAAAGGATTCACCCGCCGAAGAAGCCGGATTGAAACGGGGAGACTGGATACTTGGCGTAAACGGCTCCTTGGGTTCTATCCAAGACTATGATGTATTGAGAAGCGGAGGCAGCGTATCCCTCCAACTAGGAAAAGAAATAGGAAACACCAAGGGATTCGTCTCCACCCGAAGAGTTACCTTGAACGCATCCCGAACGGTAGAAGACACCCCATTCCTAAAAGATTCCGTATACACATATGGCAATAAGCGAATCGGCTATTTGATGTACAACCATTTCGCCTCCGGACCGGATGAATACGATTATAGCGACACAAGTTATAATCTTTATTTGCAACAACTCTTCGAAAAATTCAAAAGCCGCAACGTCAATGAGTTCGTACTTGATTTACGCTATAATGGGGGTGGGCTTGTCAATTGCGCCCAATTACTGGCTTCGCTATTAGTCCGTGAAAACGTTTTAGGAGAACCTTTATGTATCATGGAGTATAACGATAAAAACTCCAATAAAAATGAGACCTTGCCTTTACTCAAAACGACCGAGGTCATGGCGGGAAACTTAAACCTACAACGGCTATTTGTTTTGACAGGTTCAACTACGGCTTCTGCCTCCGAACTTATCATTAACTCGCTACGATCTTATCTAGACGTTCGGGTTATCGGTAAGCAGACTTTTGGCAAGACCGTCGGTATGACGATCTACAATGAATCTAAAAAATATGGCTGGATACTTTCTCCCGTCACTTTCCATATTTATAATAAGGATCGGGAAGCTGATTATGAAGACGGATTTCATCCCGATGTAGCTATTGATGAATTCAAGAGTGATCTAGCTGAATTCGGAGATTTGAAGGATCCTTTATTAGGACAAGCTATTTACGAGATAACCGGCCAGTCACCACTCTTACGATCCGCTACCCCGAGGGGCAACCGGGAAATCCAATATAATCCCCCGTTGTCCTATAAGGATAACTTATTACTGATTCCAAAAGACTAAAAACAAAATATATGGAAAGCGCATTTCTTAAAATCATAAACGCAAAAGTATTAACTCCTTCGGGCCTCCTACCAAACGGGCAAATCATCATCTCGGATGGGAAAATAGTGGAGATCACCGGGCAAAACCGGGAGATTCCTCATGCGGAGATCATCGACGCAAAAGGATATTATGTGGCTCCCGGCTGTATCGACACGCATGTACACGGCGGCAACGGACATGATTTCACGGAAGCTACCCCGAAAGCGTTCTATGCGATCACAAGAGCACATGCTTTACAGGGAACAACGGCTTTATATCCTACATTGGCAGCGGCCCCTATCGAGACCTTCCGGGAAGCGATCAAGACCTGCGAGCACATCATGAACCACCCGGAACAGGGGGCCCGTATCATGGGATTACATCTTGAAGGCAACTATTTGAATATGGCTATGAAAGGCGGACAAGACCCTAATTATATTTACCCGCCCGATCCCCAAGAATATAAGGAATTACTAAACAGTACCCAATGTATTAAACGCTGGAGCGCCGCCCCCGAGCTTGACGGGGCTTTGGTATTCGGTAAATATGCGTCAGCTCATGGTGTGTTGGTTTCACTAGCCCACACCACAGCCGATTATCTCCAAGTGAAAAAAGCATACGAAGCCGGATTCACCCATGCTACCCACTTCTACAATGCCATGACTTCCGTCCATAAAGACCGTGAGTATAAACATGAAGGAACGGTAGAAGGTATTTATCTCATGAAAGATATGACCGTTGAAGTTGTAGCCGATGGTATCCACGTACCGCCAGCAATCTTAAAGTTGGTATATCAAATCAAAGGGGTAGAACGTACGTCCTTAATCACGGACGCAATGGCCGCCGCCGCTTGCGATAACGGTACGGAACATTTTCCGGACTCCCGGGTAATTATTGAGGAAGGCGTATGTAAATTAGCCGATCGCTCAGCTATCGCAGGAAGTATAGCTACCGGAATCCGCTTGATCCGTACCTTAGTCGAGAAAGCGGAAATTCCATTGCACGACGCTGTTCGTATGGCTTCCGAAAGCCCAGCCCGCCTAATGGGTATTTTAGACCGTAAAGGAACATTGGAGAAAGGAAAGGATGCCGATATCATCATTTTCAACAACGATATAGAGATTCAAGAGACCTTCATCGAAGGTAAACGGCTCTCCAAAGAATAAGAAATCCAATAAACAATGACTTCTCCTATCTTGTTTTTAGATAAATAAGGGCATGAATGTATATGGAAAACGTAAAAGAACATTACTGGAGATACTCATTGATCACCATTATATTAGGACTAGGGGTAATTCTATTTTTTAAGATTACCCCGTTTCTTGGAGGTATACTTGGAGCATTCACCATCTATATATTGCTGCGTGGACAGATGTTCCATCTGACAGAAAAGCTAAATATGAGACCGGCTTTTGCAGCTTTACTGTTACTGGGGGAAACAATCTTATGTTTCTTAATCCCAATCACATTGGCGATCTGGTTGGTAATCAACAAAACTCAAAATATTAATTTAGACCCGACTGTACTGCTAAATACAGGCCAACATATAGCGGATCTAGTTCAGGAAAAGACCGGGTTTGATGTACTGGATAGAGGAAACTTATTAAAAGCGGCCTCTATACTCCCACAAATCGGACAGTTTTTAGTGGGTAGCATAAGCAGTTTCGCCGTAAATGTCGTCGTCTTGATTTTCATTCTGTACTTCATGCTGATAGGCGGAAGAAAAATGGAAAACTATCTATACACCTTATTCCCCTTCAGTGATCAAAACAAGGATGAGGTACTCAACGAGATCAATATGATCGTAAAATCAAACGCCATAGGTATCCCTCTTTTGGCGGTTATACAAGGTATCGTAGCGGTGATCGGTTACTTTATCTTTCAGACTCCCGATCCGCTGTTATTTGGGTTTCTCACTTGTATCGCTACGATCATTCCCATTGTAGGGACCGCATTGGTCTGGGTTCCGTTGGCGGCTTATATGGCTTTAAACGGAGATTGGGTACATGCCTTGGGATTGGCTATTTATGCCTTGCTTGTCATTACGAACGTCGATAATCTGATTCGTTTTATCCTACAAAAGAAGTTGGCGGATATACATCCGTTAATCACCGTCTTCGGAGTCGTAATCGGGTTGTCCTTATTCGGATTTATGGGGATCATCTTCGGGCCGTTGTTACTATCCTTATTCCTTCTTTGTATAGATATCTTCAAGAAGAGCTATTTGGATAAATAAAGAGTATCTAACGCAATTAACGCTTCCGGGCCTTTTCCCGGGCGGCCTTTTCCTTTTCCCGCAAGGCTTCCTTGCGGGCTTTTTCTTTCTCTTTCAATTTTTGCTTGTATAAGCGTTCCTTCTCCTTACGTTCTTTTTCTTTCTCTTTCAAGCGTTGCTTATAAGCACGTTCCTTTTCCTTACGAAGGTCCTCACGAGCTTTCAGTTTCGCCTTACGGTCGGCTTCCGCTTGTTTCAGCTTGGCCTTGCGATCAGCTTCCAACTGTTTCTCTCGATCAGCCTTCGCTTTCAACAGGGCACGTTCTTCCTCCGCTTGCTTCTTGAGAAGTTCTTCCTGTTCTTTCGCTTTCTGCTCACGTAATTCCTTATCCGCCTTTTGCTGGGCCTCGAAAGCCTTACGAGCCTCTTCCTTGCGGGCTTCTTCTTCGGCAGCTTCCCGTTTACGGATCTCTTGGATTTCTTTCAAGGTCATGCCTTGATCCTCAACCGCCGGCTGAACAACAGGAACCGTATCCTTACGAAGGGTATCGACACGCTGGATTTCCGGTTTGTCAAACGCAGGGACCTCAATCGTATCCGGGACGACTGGTATAGCGGGCTGTCGAACAGGTTCTTGAACAGGCCGTTGTTCCTCCTCCGGCTCTGTAACAGGTTGTTTTTCCGGTTCAACTTCTAGTTTCAATTCATCTGCCTCTTCCGGCACTTCGGCTTCTTCCTCCGTGATCATTTCATCTTCAGTCGCCTCCTCCTCCTTAGCGGCTTCCATACGGGCTTTCCAACGACCTGCCAGATCCGGTAATTCCTCACCGAAGCTCTCATCGAAGAAGGTGATATATTCATCCAAGGTCTTGCCACGCATCAAGGTCTCATAATTATCATCAGAGATCGGTAACACGGCAACCGCTTTATTCAAGGCCGTAGCATAGCCATCCTTACCGTATATCATCTTATAATATTGGATAATCTCGTCAAAACTAATAAATCCTTTAATCGCCAGCATACTGATCGGGCCGGCCTGCTCCAAAGCCAAATCAAACTCTTTCACCATGAAGTTCGCGAAGTTATAAGCGGCGACGGCGAATAGCAACTGATTCTGATCTACGCTACCCGTAGGATATACCAAAAGCATCTGATAAGGCGTATTCCGTTCCGGATTAAATACACGAGCCGAATCCTCGGCAGATAGCATACCATCCTCGCCCAAACCGAATCGTAGGTTCCAACTCATACCTTTCACTCCGCCCTGCACCAAGGCACGTCCCCGAAGAACACCTTTCAACATCTCCCCGGCCAGTTCCGTGACATCCGCATTCGGATACTTCTCGACCAGTGCTTTCAAGGCATTCTTAAACCCTTCCGCATCCCCGGCCTGCACATAGGATAACGCATCCAAGAACATGAATTTAGGCATCAATGTAGCCAATGGATATTTCTCGCTTACGTACCGGAAACTCTTACGTACATACGCTGTATCGCTTTCCAGATAGCGGTCGTAAGTAGCTTGATAGATCGAGTCTTGTACCACATCCATCATGCGGATATTATACTCGTAATTCGGATCAGCCACAGCTACCGCATAATCGCTTTCCGGGAAGGCGTTCATTAGTTTATTCTTATACTCGGTAGCCAACGCTGTATTTCCGGTTTTCAGGGCCATCAAATATACTTGATAATAGCTCTCCAAACGGTGCTCATTATCCGGGAAACGGCGTTCCAAATTCTCGAACGCCTCGACAGATAAGGGGATATCCTCCAACTTATCCTTATAGATCATCGCCATATTGTAAAGACCGTCTATAATAATAATGTTAGAAGCATCTATATCCTCTTGCGTGAAAGGTAGCTGCTGTAGGTAATACTCACGGGTATGCGGATCATCGGCGGCAACAGCCGGCAGATCACCGCCTATCGAATCGGTCGGCAACGGCTCACCGTCCGGCCCTACCATTTGGGTGGAATCTCCCTCGGCCAGCATCTCCTCATCCAGATTCTCATTAAAGGTAGAGAGTTCCTTCTTACGGCGGCGCCAGTGATCTTCCAACGGACGACGTCCCCATTTACGCTGGAACTGTGTCTTTCCTTGCGCTACAGTCTGAGGGTTATAGAAGTAGAAAGACGCTCCACCGGACGCATTCGGCAAGACAACAGCGTTGGTTTCCGTACCGGGACGGTCGATTCCGGTGCCTTTCGCTTCCTGCTCGGCCAGATAAGCCTCCTTCTCAGCCAAGGCTTTCGCCTCTTCCTCCTCTTTCTTTACCTCCTCAATCTTCTTATCGATAATCGCTAACCGCTCCGCTTCCGGTAATTTAGCCAAGGCTTGCAAACTGTCTTGAAGATGGACCGCTTCTACATGCACGACCAATTCATCCAGAATCGCCGACAATTTAGAAACCCGTTCATAATCCCTGTATTCCTTTTGAATTCCAGCTAAGGCTCCGCTAAAGCAAGGTTGCGCTTTCACGTAATCCCGCATCGTAAAATAGATATCTCCCAGCTTTATCTGGCAGATCGCCTTATCCATTCCATTCAATGTACTCTTATCGATACCGAGTTGATAGTTCTTTATGGCATTCACCGTATCTTCCCGGCTGAGGTATACATTTCCTAAAGCATAGTATACTTGATCCAGATAATCCTTATTCTTCTGGCTTTTCGCCATTTTCTCGAGCATCTTCACCACTTTCAAATAATTCGTACCCGAGAATACTTCTGTCTGACGGATACGTGAGGCAAATTCCAACTCATACGGAGGATTCGAACGGGCTACCTCACCAAAGGTCTTATAAGCCAAGCCATCTAATTCTTGATCCGCATAGATTTGTCCCAAAAGATACTTCATCCGGGTACGTTGCTTCCGGTTTTTCTCCGCCTTGATAGCGGTCTTCAGATAAGGGATGGCATCCTCGAACTGCCCGTTCTTGATCAAATAATCGGCATACACCGCCGCATATTGCTTCAAGGCGGAAGCAGGAATACCGTTCTTGTTCATCTTATCCAAGATATCCTCGGATTCATAGAACCAACCCATCTCGGAATAACAACGGGCTTGCCACAAACGGGCCTCGGCCACGACCTCCTCGTCCTTCGCATAATGACGGGCTATATAGGAAAAGGTAGCGGAGGCTTGCAGGAAATCGGCATTGTAGAATTGCGCCTGTCCCATGATCAGCCAACTATTCTTTAAGAAAGGGTTATATTCCTCTTGTTCTTGGATAGCACGTAGTTTGGGATTATTCCGCCAGCCCGGTTTCTTGGCCGGTTTCGCTTTTATGGAGTGTAGTTTAATAGCTTTATTACTTTTCTCGATCGTCCGGTCGAAAGGGCCGCCCGGCTCGGCTTTGTCTTTAGGCTGAGCGCTAATCGGATACATATAGATCCTGTCGGAATAGTTCTCTTTATATCCGTCCTGTTGGCTTTTCAGTGCCTCGTCAAACGCTTGTTTTCCATTGAAATAAATATTATAACGGGTCGTAAAGGCATGATAAAAACGGCTCGCTTTCGTGTTCTTCTTCGTGCTGCACGACCAAAGCAAGAGTACCGTTAATAACGCCACTATGTAGTAAAACCCTTTTTTCATTCTTTAATTAACGCCGTAACAACGGTTTTATTGCTTTCAAGGCCAAAAAGAGGACCACCAAAAACAAGATGATAAACGCACCGGAAGGCACGTTCAGGAAATAAGAAAGAACCAGTCCGGACACGCAACCCAGAAAGCCGATCGCGATACTTCCCCATATGATCTTCTTGAAGTCGGAAGTAAACAGGTTCACCGTTATTTGAGGCAGGGTCAGCAAACTCATCAATAGCATAATCCCTACCAACCGGATCGAAAGAACAATTGTCATGGCGATAAAGCACATCATCGTATACTCGATCCATTTTACCGGTAGGCCTTGCGTGACAGCGAAGTCACGATCGAACGCCACGTAAACAATCTCACGGAGGAAAAGGGAGAATATGAGTATCAACAATACCACCAACCCTAAAATCCATAAGATATCGGCCGTAGAGATCGTTAATATATTACCAAATAGATAGGCGGATAGATTCGGGGCGTACCCCGGGGTAAGGAAGATGAAGATCACTCCCAAAGCCATACCCAGCGACCATACGCCCGCTATAGCGGAATCCTCCCTTACGTTTTGCGTCTTGCTCGCCCACTCCACGCCAAAAGCGGAGAGGATGGAGAACAGCATCGCCATCAAGATCGGATTTGTTCCCAGATAAAAACCCAAGCCCAAACCACCGAACGAAGCATGCGTGATCCCTCCGCTGATAAATACCAACCGGCGGGATACGATGTAAGTCCCGACAATCCCACAAGCGATAGCGGTTAGCAAGCTCCCGATCAAGGCATTCTGAAAAAAGGCATATTGCAATAAATCCATATGATTCGTTTCCTAAATTAATGAGTACGGCGTTCGCCAATGATCAAGAATGCCTCATCCTTCAAGGCATCCGGCAAATTGATCCCCCGCAATTGCAGGCTACGGAGCCAACCGGCCACCTCCACTTCCCGGAGGGTATAAAGCACTTCACTAAACTCCTCAACGGCTTCCTCATCGTAAGCGTCCGCTTCCACTCCTTGGAACCGATCCAGTTCCTCATCGTTATAATATTCGATTTTCTTGCTGACGGCAGCTAATAAACTATCCCGCTCGCAAGTCTCATGTTGTCCGCAGCAAACCTCCGGGATCTCCTGTGCCTCGGGGATCTCCGAGATCTCCCCCCGTTCCAGCATCTTCTGAAGTTTCTTATTCCGGAAATATCCGGCGACAGCGGCTACGACACCCAGGCCTATAAGACTTATGACAATGTACCACATAATTCAATTGAAAATTGAGAATTGAAAACTGAAAATTAAAGGGCTGATTCCCTAATAGAGAAACCAGCGGCCTTAAGATCTTCCCAATAATGGGGGTAACTCTTGCTGACCACTTGCGGGTGGGCGATCTCTATCCCCTCGGGACGTACCAAAGCGGCGGGAGCGAATGACAAAGCCATCCGATGATCCTCGTAAGTGGCGATTACCGGATGCGACTCCGGTTCCTTGCGTTCACCGTTCCACTCCAAGATGCTATCATTGCGATCCGTCAACACATAACCTAATTTACGAAGCTCTGTCTTCAATGCCTCGATCCGATCCGTCTCCTTGATCTTCAATGATTGAAGTCCCATAAAGCGGAAAGGGATATTTAATAAAGCGCAAGTTACAACGAACGTCTGTGCCAGGTCCGGAATGTCAACGAAGTCTTCTTCCAGTCGTTCCGGTGCCTTGCCTGTTTTTTTGATCTTTACGCCTTGGGGAGTGAACTCCGTCGTGATCCCCAGACGGGAGAAAACTTCCGCTCCCCGACTGTCTCCCTGATAACTGTTGCGGAATAATCCCAACAGTTCAATCTCTGCTTCCGGAGACAAAGCGGCAATCTGATACCAGTAAGAAGCAGCGCTCCAGTCGCTTTCTACGGTGAAGGGGACACTCTGATACGGTTGCGGAGCTACGGAGATGCTGCTGGGCGAAGTCCATGTCGCCTTTGCTCCGAAGTCCTGCATTAATTGCAGTGTCAGATTGATATAAGGACGGGAAATGATCTCTCCTGTCAAGTGCAGTGTCAGTCCGTCTTTGAGCACCGGACCTATCATCAGCAGGGCGGATATATACTGTGAACTGACGTTTCCCTTCAGCGTGATTTCATTTCCTTTCAGCTCTGCGCCCTTGATGCGGAGAGGCGGATATCCTTCGTTATGGGTGTACTCTATTTCAGCTCCCAACTCGCGAAGGGCGTTGACCAGAATCTGTATCGGGCGTTGCTGCATACGGGCGGTGCCTGTGATAATCCGCTCTCCCGAAGTGGCACTCAGATAAGCGGTCAGAAAGCGCATGGCGGTTCCGGCTGCCATGATGTCTATAGTCTCTTTACCTTCGGTCAGTGCTTTTATCATCACCTGGGTATCGTCGCAATCGGACAGGTTTTCCGGCGGATAAATGCCTTTACCCAGCGCATTGATGATGAGTGCACGGTTGCTGATACTTTTGGAAGCCGGCAACTGGATTGTTGCCTTTACCATTGAAGGGGAAATAAGTTTATAGAGCATCATTCTAAGTATATTCTTTGTTATGGAGTACAAAAGTAGAGATTTATTCGGAGACTTCCAACTGCTTCTGACTCTTATCGAGAGAGTTGAAATAATATCTGTACCGATGTTTCTGCTGATACCTCATGAGCCATGGAATGGCAAGAAGGATGCCCGTAAAGAGCATCAGAATGAAT
>ERZ1106963.2953-NODE-2953-length-15471-cov-4.200636_pt1 | contig 15471 bp, 8 predicted proteins | sample MGYA00403681_ERZ1106963 | MGnify/ENA primary metagenome ERZ1106963 (study PRJEB35170, sample SAMEA104062407) | human gut metagenome | biome: human gut; feature: human-associated habitat; material: faeces | place: Denmark | collected 2012-05-03 ...
ATTACAATTATAGGAATACGGTATTAACATCTATCGCATTTTTAGAGGCGATAAAAAAAGAATTAATTGGGGTATGACATTAGACGATATAGCAAAAACATTAGTGGAAATCAGAACGCGCAAAGGCTTTTCTCAATATAAAATTTGGCAAAATGGAATCAACATGGGCAGCGTCAGGGCGATAGAGAGTGGAAAAAATGTAAATATCGAGAATCTGCTGAGGTATTGTGAGATAGTCGGTGCCGAAGTTATTGTAAAAGAAAAAGAGGAGCATTAGCCCCTCTTTTTTTTGTTATCAAATCCCTCAATTCATAGTGTTATAATGGCGTTCGAATGCCGTTTGTTGGGTGTTGTGCGCTTGTCTATTTTTGGACGCTTCGTTTTTCTCGAATCGGCGATTTCTGGACGCTTCGTTTGGGATTTTTCGGAAATTTGGATTTGCGGATTATAGATGAATCCGAATATTCCAAAGCATTTGTGTCCGAAAGAATCTATGTATTCCAGAACGAATTAAAAAAAGAAATTTCCAAAAAACAGAGTAAAGTTAAGAATTAAAATAAATCTGTCCTATTTTTTTCTTATCAAGTTCATAAAAAGCGTATTAAAGCCTTTTCTTACCGATTTGCGACCCAGAAAATAAAAACGAAATCGTGCATTCCGTTCCTTCTACTGTCGTATTATCGACCGTCATGATACATGAATCGACAAGGGGAATAAATTGTTTTCGAAAAACATAAAAAAAGAAAGGTTACCCGATATCACATCGGATAACCTTTCGAGAGAGGCAGTCTTTTCAGACTGTTATTAACCTGAAACAATCTTCTTTATTTCTTGAACATCTTCTGGCTACGTACCACATTGCCTTTCTGCATCTTCACTACATACATAGCAGAAGACAGATCGGAGACATTCACAGATTCGGGATTGTTGTTTACATATTTAACCAACTGTCCATCGACCGTATATATCCAAGCCTTATCTACATTGTTGAAATAGATTACATCGGTAGCTACCGTAGGATACAGCGAAGAAACAGACGATACACCGTTTCCGTTGCCATTTACGACATCTTCGATTCCAGATACATCTAATCCATCGGGTTCATCGGCAACACCTTGATCACGGTAGTCGGCATATGTTTTTTCCGGTTCACGTCCGGGATTCGATCCGGTTACTTCCACATCGAAATCGATCGAGAATCCTTTTGCCGTACCTCCCGTAGGTCCGGGGTGAGTAAACCAAGCATCAGAGAATACCATACGGAAACGACTTGTACCCACTGCCGCATCCTCGGGAACATTAAGAATGAAGGTACAACCTGTTGCGATAGAATCGGTTCCTGCATTTAACGTACCTACCTCCATTACTAATTCGTCTGTACTAGCATCGAATACATAATCGAGATTCCAATCTACATAGGCTTTACCCAAACACCACTTCAAACCATCGTCGCTACCGTTAACTCGTCCTGCAAACTTAACCGTTACTTTCTGGCCTTGTTCTACTTTCAGTTTTTGGTCGGTTACTCTCAAATAGTTATCACCTCCAACAGGTGTATTCGATGTATAGTTCAAATTTTCAGTTGCACCCGTAGTAACAAGCGATGAAACATAACGATATTTTTGAGCTGTCTCAACACCTTCCGATTCGAGATTCAAATAAGTTTTTCCATACAAATCGGTATCGGGCTCGGGTAAAGACCCCGTGGCACGAGGTACATGCGTCCACACCACCGGAGAATACGATTTCAAATCGACTGATACCGAACGAACACCGATATAGGGATCGTCGTTTTCATCTTCAAATTGAATATTACCTACATAAGCCGACCAAGTGGAAGTACGTCCTACTTCCGATACTCGTCCGTCTTCTCCATTCTTATACAAAATTTCAAAATGATCGATATTTACCTCGTCGTTGTAAACCATACCATAATCTTTGCGGGCAGGACTAAATCCAGTATAATCGACACTCCAAGTCAATTTTACAGACATCGAAGAAGTCGTTTCTTCCTTCACTTCTGTAACTACACTCAAATCGTCGATATCAGCGGGTTTCACAGCAGAGCGGTCATCGCATAATTGCAACTGTCCTACGAGCATTTTATAGCTGTCCGATGCCGAACCTTTCACACGCAGACCGATATATTCGATTACATCGTTTTGGTTGATACCGCTGAGAGCTATTTCTTTTTCTTCCCAAGTAGCGCCTTTCAAGTCGCCCACAGGGAATTCCAACCATGCACTGTCATCAAATTTCTTCAAGATGAGATATAGATTGGAAGCATTACTTCCCTCGATACCCGATTTCACGGCCAGTTTGGCTGTTGCATTATTCCCAGAAACAGTCAGTTTGGCACGATAAAGCACTACATCAGATCCCGTCGAAGTAGGAGTTCCTTTCAAACGGAGGGCAGATCCACCGATATAAGCATCCTCATGAGTAAATTCAGCATCGATATCCGTCGAACGGTTCGTTGTCCCCGTTTGATAGATTAACCAACGATAGGTCGGTACATAGTCTTGTTGTCCCATATTGTACCAGCTACCCAGTGTTTTTTTACCTTTATAAGCATAGAAATCTCCATTTCCCAATGAGAAATAGGTATTGAACGGCAGATCGCCTTGAATAGCCGTACGTTCCGGTATAAATTCGGCCAATCCGCAGAATTCGGCTAATTGCGTATCTGCTTCACTGGCATTTTCTACTTGGAATACATTAGTATACGAAGGAGCCGGACGTTGGATCGGTGTGCGATACCCCCCCGAGAATCCTTTTTCCAACAACTTTTGATAGTTCGTTTGCATATCCATGGGGTCTTTTCCCACTACATATTGGAAGAAACGACTGATTTTGTGCTCTCCCCAAAGGCAAAGACCACATCTCTTCGTCGCTTCATCTTGATTCAAGAGAGGCCAGCTAAGATCCATGTGACGATACCAACCACCGGCATATAAACCGTCGGCCGTACCGTAAGCAGTTTCTGCCGCTTGAACCGACGAAGCCATATATTGTGTTGCAAAATCTCCTCCCGAATAATTCAACATTAAGTCAGCGGTTTTACCGTTCGCTTTTGTTCCATAAAGGGCATTTGCAGTACGTGTCGAGAGTGAAGAACTACTGGTGTACAAACCAATATGGAAGCTGTCGAACCCTATCTCTTTCGCTCTTTTGTAAAGCGCTTGATGGAATCCGACAACGTCAGTCTGCTGATAGCCCGAATCCTCGAAATTGTAGTTTATACCGTCCAATCCCAAGAACAAAAGAGCATTCAAAAAGGCATCTACATACACGTATTCTCCTTTCTCGTTTTTCTTTGTAATAAGCTTGATATACTCACTTGAAGTTGTTCCCCAAAACTCGAAAAACTTAATACCCGAGAACATGTGCGTCCCATTCTTGTGAGCGGCATCGGCCCAAGAACCCGGAGCTTGTAATATAGTGTGGTTCCAAGCACCATATAAATTCGTATAGTTCCACATAGAGAATACATCGCTATGGAATTCGGAGCTGGGATAGCCACCGACACTTTCACCTTGTCCGGTCGGTGTGTTCATCCACAACCGACGGGTGGGATACACATCGGCAACAATGTTTTTGGCTGCATCTTCCATAATAACTGCCGGGCGTACGTGCGAACGGGAGAATTCCAGATCGAGATTAAAACCGGCAGCTTCAAACTCTTCTTTGGTCGGGTACTTACGTCCTTCATCAGCCGCCTGAGCGAATAACAGCAATAACTTGTCATCATTCCACGGTGTAAAGTCAAAAACTTCTGTCGATGCAGACGCCGGATATTCCGGTTCTTGCGCCTGCACGTTGCCGGCCAGACAGCATAGAGCCACAGCCGCACCGCATACAGTAAACTTCTTCATGATAAAAAAACATTAAATTATAAATTTTGTAACTATTATAAATAGTAGAGAGAAGAGGAGCGACAGCTCCCCTGCCCTCTAAACCATTTCATTAGAAATTGGAACCTTCTACGTCCCACCAAACACGAGTACCTTGTGTATCGGTCCCCCCCAAAGCCTCTATACCAGAGGTCTGAATATCGGACAAACCTGCACTCGTGTCCCTTCCCGGCAAAGGAATTTTCCGAATAAGGTCGCCTTGTACCAAACTGCCGTCACCGTCCTCGACATTCAATACGGGGAATATCTTCGGATAGCCCGTACGGCGCAAATCGTTCCATGCTTCATAGGAATAGGGGAACCCGGCAATATACTTCTGAGTGATGATTTTTTCCAATTTGGTTTCCGGCGTATCGCCTTCGTTCCATTTAACACCGATTTTGGTTACACTGGCTATATCATTGGTATGGTCCATCGGGTCGGTATACGCATAAGCGACCGGTTCTTCCACACTCATATACTCATCGACTTTCTGTCCATATTGCGAATTTGTACGTTGATCCAACTGAGCGCTACGAATGCCTGCTTCATAAAAAGATTGGGCAGAACCACCCATCGCCCAGTTACGCACTGCACCTTCCGCACGAAGGAACTGAACTTCTGAAAGTTTCATCAGGTATAACGGAGCCATACTGATACGATTGGAAGAAACTGCCGAATAAGCGATACGGGGGTTAACACTCACTGTTTGACCCGAAACCATGGATATACCAGCTCGTAGCCCTACAATCCGAGAATTGGTAGGTTCTATTTCCTCAGGATTTGTTTCATTGACAATCTGAGAAGAATTTTTCTCGAACAACGCATAATCGTCTTGTACATAAGGATGCTTCAAACTGAACAGTAAGCTCTCAAACGAAGCATTCAACCGGGAATCGCCCCATAATTTGCTAATATCGACCAATGGATGGGTAAACCCTGAAACGACTGGATCCAAAGCTATTTCTTGATTTTCCGTTTCGATTACACCTTCGGTAACAGCTTCTTGTGCCCATTTTTGAGCTTTTGTCCGATCAACTTTCACAATATGCATAGCCATACGAAGTTTTAACGAATTGGCAAAACGTCTCCATGTGTCAATACTAAAATCTTTCGTTACCCAGTCACTTTGTTGCAAGATACCATTCAAACGACTTTTGTACCACCCCGGACGTTGCTCATAATGTTTCAAACAAGCATTGATCGTATCCAGATTATCTACGATAGTTTCATAAATATCGGCCATCTTATTGAAGGTAAATGGATTCGTTTCCTTATTATTCTTGTGATCTACATAGGGAATAGAGCCATACAGGTCGACCATCTCCTGTGCCGAATAATTGTAAAGCAATAGTCCTATCGCTTTCATCTCGGGGATAGAGTCGATATGAGGGTGATTCAACATGTTCACCAAATTGTTTTTCACCATGAGAAAAGCGCCATAAGGGCCATCGCAATATCCTCGATTGTAATAGTAAGTAGAAGATAAAATACCGTCTCCCCCATGTGAGAAGTTATGAGGAACGCATAAATAGCCGGCATAGTTATCGACGGTTATATTATACACATATTGATATTGGTGAGCTCCGGGAAGCTGGCCTTCTTTTCCTCCTCTCATACAATATTGTACCGTTTGTAATTGAAAGAAATAATTGTTTAATTCTTTCTCGGCAAACGCAAAACCTTCTTCTGAAATCTCTTTTCTATAATCTATACTATCGGCTTTACCTTTGTAGACTATCGGATCCAATTCGGTATCACCACCAGTAAAGGTATCGGTGGGCATATCGAAATCTAAACATGAGTGCAAGCTCACAACAGAAAGCAATGCACCAAATGCCGCTAAAACAGTTTTTTTCATATATCTATTCATTATTTACTACTAAAAATCAATTTTCAAATTCACACCGACCGAACGGGTTGCCGGCATATTGAAGATATCGAACGCACCCAAACCGTTTTTGGTAGAGAGGGCGATATCGGGATCGACCGGAGCATCCTTATAGATGAAGAACAAGTTGCGGCCTACGACTGACAGCGAGAGGTTACTGATAACTCCTCCAAAAAGATTATGGAAAGAATAACCTAACGAAAGTTCTGCCAGACGGAAATTGGTGGCATCATAAACATATTGCGAACCAAACATATTACCACCTACTGCTTTGTAATATTCTTCAATAGGAGCCAAATTACCGTCTGGCATTACCATAGCCGGCTTTCCGTTCCATTGTAAATCGGGATTTGCTTCGGCTGCCAAACGAGCATCTCCCACTCGCTTAGATACACCTTGATAATCGAGATAAGCCTCGGTCAACGAGATGACCTTGCCACCGATACGACCGCTCACCAAGAAATAAAGAGAAAGGTCTTTCCAAGAAATCGTATTTCCCCATCCCAATTGGAATTTAGAATTCATATTGCCCAAGTAGACATAACTATTGTTACTTAACTGAGGTGCTCCGTTAGAACTTAAATAAATACTACCATCGTCATTGCGACGAAAATCGAGGGCATACATATCGCCGTAAGAACCGCCTTCGTCGTACCTTACCACAATATTACCACCGGCAATTTTTTGTTCGAGCTTAGACGACTTTCCTTGTTCATCTTTGAATGTCTTTACAATCTTGTTGTCGTTGTACGAGAAATTCACCGAAGTACGCCACATCCAATCTTTGGCAAAGCCCAACGAATAGGAAACGGTGGTTTCGATACCTTGATTACAAATCAAACCGGTATTTACAGGTTTGGACTTACCTCCCGTAGTAGCTTGTAGGAAATAGTTATTATACAATCCCGTGTGATAATACGTCAAATCCCAGTTCAACGAACTATCGAAGAACGATACATCGAATCCGGCTTCGAATGATTTTGAAGTTTCGGGAATAGGATTATCGAAATAGCCATAGGTAGACGAAGCGATCGCTCCGGTTGCTAAATCAGCTTTACCTTTATTAAACACCTCATTAGGAATAGAGTTACCTACTTCGGAGTAAGAAGCACGGAGTTTCAAGTGTGTAATAAATTCGGGCAAAGAAATGTAGCGATGCATTAACGTATTGGCTCCGACCGAGAAATAGCCATAATTATCGGGAGTACCCCGATATTCGAATTGTTTGAAAGCCCGATACCAGTCTTGGCGATAGCTACCTTCCAAATAGACATAATCTTTGTATCCTACTTGTCCCGTAAAGAAAAGACCTTTATCCCAGTTGGAAGACAAGGAATACTCATTCATATTGCTTCCTCCCCATGACGCCAGAGGCTCAAAGAAGTTAATACGGGTCGGTAGCTGATTCATGTCGGTATAGGAGAAATAGGTGGCTCTCGTCCACAACTTTTGGGTCTCTCCTTTAACGGTGTGTCCCACCCAACCGGCCGATGCCGATACAGAGAAATCTTTGATTTCCTTGTTGTAACTCAACATGGCATCGACATAGACATCGTTGCTCCAAATGAGATCCTGTCCATACATACCATAGTCCTCGATAGCGGCTACGTTTTGCGTAGTGGCCATTCTCTTTGTAAATCCTTTATACTTGGCACGGTCCATGTTCAAACGGCCTTGTATCTTCAAGCCGGGAATGATTTCATAGCTTGCCGTAATATATCCATAGGCTCTTTCCTCCTCGGTCTGTCCTTTATTGGCATTCGTTATCCAATAGGGATTATTGTTACCCGGTGAAAAATAGGCCCATTGTTGCATCGGTCCAGACAACTCAATAGTACCATCGGGAACCCACTGTTTCTGATCATTATAATATCCGTAGATGTTTGAAGTCCACGTGCCTTCTCCTCGATAATTTTTCTTATAATAATCCATATCGATGTTACGCGGCATACGATACAAATCATATAACGGGTTCATGACCGTACCTCCGCCCGGACGATTCTTTGTCTGCGCATGCACATAGTTCAATGACAAATCGACATTCAACTTCTTGTTGAACAAAGAATAACTCTGACGGAATGAAAAAGTATTTCGTTGATAAGTATTATTGGGAACCATACCGTCGGCGTAGGAGTTGGCATAAGAGAAATAGGAACGTACTTTCTCAGTACCACCACTTACCGATACCGAGTTGTTGTAAGTCGCACCTGTCTCGAAAAAGTCGGAAATATCGTCTTTTGCATAATTACGCAACTTAGCTCCACTGTAATTGAGCTCCTCGGGTGTCATTTCAGAAATCTTTTTGCCCCAACTTTCAGTAGTAAGAGTATTGGCTGCCAGATTTACATTTGCACCATATACATTCTGTATCTGAGGAAGTACCAACGGATTTTCAAAAGTCACATTCGAATTGACACTTACCGATACACGACCCTCTTTACCTTTCTTGGTCGTAATCATAAGCACGCCGTTGGCCGCAGCACTACCGTAAAGAGCAGCCGCATTAGCACCCTTCAAAATGTTGATGCTCTCGATATCGTCGGGATTAATCAAGGAAAGAGCATCCCCACCCTCCGAAGAACTCGAATAAGTGAGGCTCTCGCCACCAGCCCAAGAAGAAGCCGCTCCACCGACTTGGTTAGTCATAGGTATACCGTCGATAACGATCAAGGGGCTGTTGTTACCCATAACTGATTTGTTACCACGCAACAGGATTTTTGAAGTACCACCGGCTCCACCGGCACTTTGAGTGATAGTTACACCGGCTGCCTTCCCTTGAAGCGAGTTCACGAAGTTGGCATCTTGCACCTTCATTAAATCATCTCCCTTAATTTCTTGGGTCGCATAGGTCAAAGACGATTCTTTACGGGTGATACCCATGGCGGTTACAACGACTTCGTCGAGCACCTCGGAATTGTCCTGCATAACTACATCTATCTTGCTCTGCCCGTTGATAGCGCGCTTGATGGTTTGATAACCGATGTAGGAAAACTCCAATTCGTTACTCCCCGCAGGAACCTTGATCGAGTAGTTACCATCGAGATCTGTCGCTACGGCCACATTTGTACCGGAAACTTTTACCGTGAGGCCGATAAGAGTCTCTCCCGACGGATCGGTAACTGTACCCGTTACCACTTTTGTCCCCGTGGCAACATTTTGATTTACACTCTTCGATTGTGCCGCTCCTTGTGGCGACATCGTATCAGCTGCGCTGACATGCGCAGCAGTACCGATTCCAAAACCAGAAACCAGTACGAAAGCTACAATAATTGCTTTTAGATTTCTTCTATACATACGTGTATTATAGGTATTCGAATACTAAAAAAATAATTCTCCTCTCTCATTTTAATTCTAAAAAATAGTCTCTCTTATTTCCATAGGCTAATGTTTTTTATATTAAAAATGGATAAACTTCAAAATGCTTCCTATAAACTGCGACGTAGTCGGGATTCTGATAAAACGACATGCCTCACCATTCGTAAATGATACTTCAAACTATCAAAAAAAACAGATATGTACTTTTTCATGGATCCTTTAATGTTTTTTCATGAATCAATAAGTATCTCTATAATTTTTTTGTTATATATTATATAACCCCAAATCAAAAACAATCCCTAGTGAAAAATGGAATTTTTTTTTGCTCCCTTGAAGAAAATAGTAGTAGAACCAATTGGAGCAAGTATATATCTATTTGGTTTATAAACAAATACAAATTACTCCAAAGATTACACTTTTTAGAAACTATCTATGATTCCCTCCCAAACAGCATTTCTTATTTATTATCGGAATCCCTATCCGGCACAGAACCGTCCCCTTCCGTATTACGTTTAATATCTAAATATTGTCACAAAAAAGGCGTATTTGAAGAAAAAAGAGTACTTTTGCGGACTATTCCATTCTCATATCAGGATTATTGTGTATTTACTTCCAAAAAGTTTCTTGACTTTATGATAAAAATTTCATTTGAAAATATTCGACAAGCCGCTAAAAATATCGGCAACTACGCTTTACGGCTTAGTGAAAAGATTCGTCGTATTTCTCTCCGGGTATGGTTGTATGTGGGGGCAGGTATTCTCCTATTAAGCGGAGGATTATATTGGTTACTGCGTCCCGCACCTCCGGGTCCCGACCTACCGATAGTCGAAGTCGAGCCTGTTGTTACGGACGATGTGGAAATTTACGGGGAATATGTAGGCCGCATTCGTGCTCAGCAATTCGTTGAAATAAGGGCCCGGGTAGAAGGGTTCCTTGAAAAAATGCTCTTCGACGAGGGTACTTATGTAAAAAAAGGACAACCCCTTTTTATAATCGACCCCAAACAGTATCAAGCTCGAGCAAATAAAGCCAAAGCTCAGCTAAACAAAAACAAAGCGTTGGCATTGAAAGCCGAGAGAGACTTGGAGCGCATCAGACCTTTGTATCAACAAAATGCAGCCAGCCAACTCGATTTAGATAACGCCATCGCTTCTTATGAAAGTGCAAAAGCCGAAGTAGAGATGAGCGAGGCCGATTTAACCCAAGCCGAAACAGCATTGGGTTATACGACTGTGAGCTCCCCTATCTCGGGATACATATCGGAACGTAACGTCGATATAGGAACACTTGTCGGCCCCGGCGGGCAATCGTTACTGGCTACGGTCGTAAAGAGCGATACCGTTCGTGTCGATTTCAGTATGACCGGACTCGATTATTTGAAAAGCAAAGCCCGTAACGTTAATTTAGGGCAAAAAGACACGACCCGAACGTGGGAGCCTTACATTACTATTACTTTACCCGACAATTCGCCTTATCCTCAGCGGGGAATAGTCGATTTTGCCGATCCACAAGTCGATCCTCAAACCGGTACATTCTCAGTAAGAGCCGAAATGCCCAACCCCGAACATATATTATTACCGGGGCAGTTCACCAAAGTAAGGTTACTGCTCGATGTTCGGGAAGCGGCAGTCGTAGTCCCCAATAAAGCAATCGCGATTGAAAAGGGGGGCGCTTACATATTCGTCGTAAGAGCCGATAGTATTGCAGAAAGGCGTATGGTCGAATTGGGACCGGAAGTAGGAAACAATGTCATTATCGAACGAGGTTTGGTTCCCCACGAAAATATAGTGGTCGAAGGATTTCATAAACTCACTCATGGAGATAAAGTTATCCCCTCGACTTATCGGGCAGAACAAGAAGACCATTCTAAAAATTAGTATGTTATGAAATCGGACTTCTTTATCGACAGACCCATATTTTCAATTGTTATTTCAATTGTTATCGTTATCGTCGGTGTATTAGGTCTTTTTTTACTCCCGATAGACCAGTACCCCCAAATTGTTCCTCCGGTAGTCAAAGTATCGGCCTCCTATCCGGGAGCTAGCGCACAGACGGTCACCCAAGCTGTCGCCACTCCCATCGAGCAGGAATTGAATGGTACGCCCGGCATGCTCTACATGGAATCAACGAACAGCAATTCAGGAAGTTTTTCGGCAACAATCACATTCGACATATCGACCGACCCGGATTTAGCTGCCGTTGAAATACAAAACCGCGTGAAACAGGCCGAAGCTCGTCTCCCAGCCGAAGTAGTACAAAACGGAATTTCCGTGGAAAAACAGGCTTCCAGTCGATTAATGACTGTCACTTTACGCTCTAACGATCCGAAATTCGACGAAATATACCTCAGTAATTATGCCACGCTCAATGTGTTGGACATGTTGAGACGGGTCAAAGGAGTGGGTAGCGTATCGAATGTCGGTAGCCGTTATTACGCTATGCAGATATGGGTTCAACCCGACCGCGTGGCTAATCTGGGACTTACAGTGGACGATTTACAAAAGGCATTGAAAGACCAGAATCGGGAATCGGCCGCCGGAGTATTGGGTCAGCAACCGATTTCCGACATCGATATAACGACTCCTATCATAGCACAAGGGCGATTATCTTCCGTAGGAGAATTTGAGGACATTGTCATACGGGCTAATCCCGACGGTTCTTTGATTCGTCTGCGCGATGTCGCTCGCATCTCTCTCGAAGCACAATCTTACAACACGGAAAGCGGAATAAACGGAGGTAATGCGGCCGTGCTTAATATCAACATGCTACCGGGAGCCAACGCAATGGAGGTCGCTGAATCTGTGAAGAAAGAGATGGAGGAGATTAGTCGTAACTTCCCGGAGGGTATTACTTATGAAATTCCCTTCGATATGACCTCTTATATTTCCCAATCCATAAACGAGGTTTACCATACGCTTTTCGAAGCCCTGATTTTGGTTATCTTGGTTGTATTTCTCTCGCTACAAAATTGGAGAGCTACACTTATCCCGGTTATAGCTGTACCTATTTCGTTGATAGGAACATTCGGAATCATGCTTGCGTTCGGATTCTCACTCAATATGATGACCCTTTTGGGTTTAATCCTTGCTATCGGAATCGTGGTCGACGATGCCATAGTCGTAGTCGAGAATGTAGAACGAATCATGAATGAGGAACATCTTAGTCCCTACGAAGCTACCAAAAAAGCCATGCAAGGATTGGGTAGTGCCATTATCGCTACCTCGTTGGTGTTATGTGCCGTATTCGTCCCGGTCAGCTTTTTGGCCGGTATTACAGGTCAATTGTACCGTCAATTCACGATTACTATTGCCGTTTCGGTCCTTATTTCGACATTAGTCGCACTAACTTTGAGTCCCGCCATGTGTGCTTTACTGCTCAAACCGGATTCAGGCAAAAAGAAAAACAAACTTTTTCGTTACATAAACTTATGGTTAGCACGAGGCAATAGACTTTACGAGAAACTCATTCGAAAAGGATTGAAGCATGCTCGTAGAGTAGTAGCAGCTTTCGGTATATCTCTGATAGCGATATGGGTTCTTAACGAAATAGTTCCTCAAAGTTTTATGCCACAGGAAGATCAAGGGTATTTTACCGTTGAGTTAGAATTACCGGAAGGCGCTACATTGGAAAGGACACGCCATGTAACTGAACGAGCCATGAACTATTTAATGTCTCGTGAAGACGTAGAGTATGTACTCAATGTGACAGGATCTAGTCCCCGTGTCGGTACGAACCAATCTCGAAGTCAATTAACGGTCATTCTAAAACCCTGGGAAGATCGCAAATCGTCGAATCTCCGAGATATTATGGAGGAAATTCGTGAAGAATTAAAAAAATATCCCGAAAGTAAAGTTTATTTGAGTACTCCTCCCGTTATTCCGGGATTAGGTAGTTCGGGCGGTTTCGAAATGGTGCTCGAAGCACGAAGCGATGCGAGTTATGCCGATTTACAACGAGCCGCCGACACATTACTTTATTATGCCTCTCAACGAAAAGAGATAAGCGGTTTATCGTCTTCTATTCAAAACGATATACCTCAGCTTTATTTTGATGTAGATCGGGACAAGGCCCAAATGCTCGGAGTAAAAATAGCCGATATTTTTTCAACGCTCAAAACATTTACGGGGTCGATCTATGTGAACGATTTCAATATGTTCAACAGAATCTACCGTGTATATATCCAAGCCGAAGCACCGTATAGAGCACATAAAGATAATTTGGGGCTCTTCTTCGTCAAAGGAAGCAATAACGCCATGATACCTATTACCGCTCTTGGTACAACCTCGTATACAACAGGTCCGGGGACTATTCGTCGGTTCAATATGTTCACCTCCACAACCATATCGGGAGAAGCGGCCCCGGGTTATAGTTCGGGACAAGCGATGGCTATACTCGAAGAAATAGCAAGCAAGCATTTGCCTAAAAACATTGGCGTCGAATGGAGCGGACTTTCCTATCAGGAAAAACATGTAAGTGGTCAGACAGCCTACATATTGGCCTTAGCATTACTTTTTGTCTTCTTATTCCTTGCAGCTCAATACGAAAGTTGGTCTATCCCAATAGCAGTTATATTATCTCTTCCGATAGCAGGAGTCGGAGCCTATTTAGGAAACTGGATATGCGGCCTTGAAAATAATATTTATTTCCAAATCGGCTTGGTTATGTTGGTGGGATTAGTCGCCAAAAATGCAATTCTTATCGTAGAATTTGCCAAAGACGAAGTCGAGAAAGGGAATAATGCAGTGGATGCTGTAATCAAAGCCGCACACTTACGATTCCGACCTATCGTAATGACCTCTTTGGCCTTTATCTTAGGTATGTTACCTCTTGTCTTTGCCAGCGGTCCGGGATCGGCCAGTCGTCAAGGTATCGGTACAGGTGTATTTTTCGGTATGATTGTGGCAATTACCGTAGGCATTATTTTTGTTCCCCTTCTTTTCGTATGGGTTTACAAGTTAAAATCTAAAATGATGAAACGATGAAACAGATGAAAGTTTTCATACATATATTGGTGACAGCATTCATTTTAAGTAGTTGTTCTATACAAAAACGCTGTCAGGCTCCCGAACTGAATTTACCAGATGAAATTATTGCGGGAGAAAACGATACATTAACCATTGCCGATATGTCATGGTGGAAACTCTATTCCGATTCGACTCTTAGCAAATTAATTAAAAAGACGTTAAGAAATAATCGGAATATGCAGGCCGCAGAAGCTCATATCAGGCAAATGGAAGAATTATACCGCGTGAGTAAAGCATCTCGTTGGCCAACTATCGGAGCTCAACTTTTCGCAGATCACGAAACCAATGATTATTACGGTGAAAAGTTCACAAAAGATCCCGAATTTAGTCTTAAAGCCTCATTAGGTTGGGAAATAGACCTATGGGGGAGCCTACGTTGGGGAAAAAGAAAGGGTGCGGCGGAGTACTTAGCCTCCGTGGAAGCTGCACGAGCCATGCAAATGACCCTAATTGCCGAAACAGCGACCGCCTATTTCGAATTAGTTGCATTGGATCAAGAACTTGAAATTGTTTTACAAACCGTAAAAACTCGTGAAGAAAGTGTCAATCAAGCCCGATTACGATTCGAAGGTGGTCTCACTTCCGAGACAGCTTATCAACAAGCACAAGTAGAACTGGCCAGTGCTTCGGCTCTTATCCCCGAGTTGGAGCAAAAAATCGCATTGAAAGAAAATCAAATTGCGGTATTAGCCGGAGAATATCCGTCGAAAGTGGAACGAGGAGAATTCGACTTAAATGTAAGTTTACCCGAAAATATACCTATCGGGCTTCCCTCTACCCTACTGCAACGAAGGCCCGATGTGCGTCAAGCAGAGCAACAGCTACAAGCTGCTATGGCGGCAGTAGGGATTGCATATGCCGATCGGTTTCCACGATTAACTATAAGTTTAGTCGGAGGGCTTGAAAACGATGAATTAAAAGGATTTTTCGAATCTCCATTCTCCTATGTGTCTGGCAATCTCGTAGCTCCTTTATTAACCTTTGGAAAGAAGAAAGCCCAATATAAAGCGTCATTGGCAGCCTATGACGAAAAACGTTTCGCCTATGAACAAAAGGTTCTTGAAGTTTTCCGAGAAGTAAATGATGCCGTGATAACTTATCAGAAAAAAAGACGAACATCGGAACTTCAACTCAATCTTTTTGAAGCAGCTCAAAAGTATGTAGATCTAGCACAATTACAGTATTTCAACGGAGTTATTCGTTACATCGATGTTTTAGATGCCCATCGAAATTTTTTCGATGCTCAAATCGGTTTGAGCAATGCTGTAAGAGACGAGTATCTTGCTATGGTGAATTTGTATAAAGTATTAGGTGGCGGCTGGGGAACGGACCCAATTTAAGCGAGCAA
>ERZ1106963.2959-NODE-2959-length-15447-cov-6.824064_pt1 | contig 15447 bp, 11 predicted proteins | sample MGYA00403681_ERZ1106963 | MGnify/ENA primary metagenome ERZ1106963 (study PRJEB35170, sample SAMEA104062407) | human gut metagenome | biome: human gut; feature: human-associated habitat; material: faeces | place: Denmark | collected 2012-05-03 ...
TGTGGCAGTATGTCGTTGTCCGCTCCACTAAGCCCCGGAACTATTATAAGTATGTGAATGGGCAGAGCATCAAATACACGGTTACCCCAACGCTGGGCATGACCCAGAAAAATCAACCCAAAATCAGATATACGCTGGACTTTGATGTAACCCCGCATCAGCTGCGGCACACTTACATTACCAATCTTCTCTATGCTGGTGTTGATCCAAAGACCGTCCAATACGTTACTGTGAACGAAGTGAACAGTAACCAAAAGTTTGACTTGATTCGAAAAAGTATATTGAGTATATTGCAAACAAAAAATGCATATGATATAATGCCAGTAGGCAAAATGATAAGGTTAAATTCATTTATAACACAGCAAAAGCCCCAGAGTTGCGACCTCTGAGGCTTTTTTATTCCGTTTGGGCAGGGTGGCTTATTCCCCCAGGCTGGCTGGCTACCAGCTGCTATTTTCTATCCAACCATTTGCAAATGTAGTAGGCGATTACACTTGCCAAGATAGAAAGCATAAATGATAAGATCATATCCATTTACAACACACCCCCTTTCTGCACCTGTCTAGGGGTGGTAGCTCAACTATTATATCATAGAACAATGTGTACAGAAAGACTATACTTGAAATATATACTGGGATAGTGGTGTGTGAACAGTAACTATGTTACAATTAAGTCTGTAATTATTATTAGTCTTTGACATTCCCGCATCTTTTTGATACTATAGAATCAGTAAAAAACTAGCAGACCTCCCATGGGAGAAATCCTATGGGAGGTTTTTGTAACGAGGTGAGGTGTATAATGAAAAAAGAAAACAATTCTGCACATAACCATAATAGAGGAAGCTTTTCCGGAAGGATTGGTTATGTGCTGGCAGTTGCAGGTTCTGCAGTAGGACTGGGAAATATCTGGAGATTTCCGTATCTTGCAGCGAAATATGGAGGCGGAATTTTCCTGCTGATCTATATTCTTCTGACTGCATCATTTGGTTATGTACTGATCATGTCAGAAACAGCCCTTGGACGAATGACCAGAAAGAGTCCGGTAGGTGCATTTGAGCATTTTGGAAAAACGAAATCATTCAAAATCGGCGGATGGTTAAATGCAGTGATTCCAATGCTGATCGTTCCTTATTACAGTACGATTGGCGGATGGGTAATTAAGTATCTTGTGGAATATTTCAAAGGAAATGTCCAGGCAGTAGCGGAAGACGGATATTTTGGAAACTTTATTTCCGATTCCTGGCAGGTGGAACTCTGGTTTCTGGTATTTGCGGCGCTTGTATTCATCATCATTCTCGGTGGTGTACAGAACGGTGTAGAGAGAATGTCAAAGATCATGATGCCGGTTCTGGTAGTTCTGGCAGTCGTAGTTACAATCTATTCTGTCACACGTCCGGGTGCTGTTGAAGGTGTGAAATATTTCCTGATCCCGAATGTGAAAAATTTCTCCTGGATGACAGTAGTAGCAGCGATGGGACAGATGTTTTATTCTTTGTCCATTGCAATGGGAATCCTCTATACTTACGGTTCCTATGTCCGTAAAGATATGGATATTGAGAGATCTACCACACAGGTTGAGATTTTCGATACAGGTATCGCAATCCTTGCGGGACTGATGATTATTCCGGCGGTATTTGCATTCTCCGGTGGAAATCCTGAAACACTTCAGGCAGGACCATCTCTGATGTTTATCACATTGCCAAAAGTATTTGCAAGTATGGGATTTGGTACTGCAACAGGAATCGTATTCTTCATACTTGTATTACTTGCAGCTCTGACAAGTGCAGTTTCCCTGATGGAAACCAGTGTTTCCACATTCATGGACGAACTTCACTGGAGCCGTAAGAAATGCTGCGGTCTGATGGTTGTGATCATGATTGTACTTGGAACCGCATCTTCCATGGGATATGGACTTCTGGATTTCATTCGTATCTTTGGAATGAACTTCCTTGATTTCTTCGATTTTATGACAAACTCAGTAATGATGCCGTTGGCAGCACTTGCAACCTGTATTCTGATTCTTCGTGTTGTTGGTATTGATGGAATGGAAAAAGAAATTGAACAGTCTTCTCCATTCCGCAGAAAGAAACTGTACAGAGTATTTATCAAATACTTTGCACCGATTTGTCTGATCATTATTTTGCTGAGTTCTATTGCAAACGTTTTGGGAATTATCAGTATGTAAAAAATATATGACTCTTTTTACAAAGAATGCAGCATGGATCAACTGCAAGACAAGAGAAGAAGCAACTGCACAGTTCATCAGGAAGAATGGCTGGTAGGCAAACATGGCAGGAAATCTGCCAATGAATGTGTGAAATGTGGTAAGTGCGAAGAAGTATGTCCGCAGCATATTAAGATCAGAGATGAGCTGGAGAAAATTACAGCAGAACTTTTGGGGTAAATTGCTATAGATAAGAGTAGAAAAGAGGAGTGAAACATGAAATTCGATAAAGAGAAAATGCGCTTATACGCAATAACGGACCGTCACTGGCTTAATGGGCGGAGCCTTAAGGAAGTGGTAAAGGAGAGTCTGGATGGAGGCGTAACCTTTCTGCAGCTCAGAGATAAAAATTCAGATGATGAAACTTTCCTGCAGGAAGCAGCTGAACTTCAGGAATTATGCAGAGATTATAAGGCACCTCTGATCATAAATGACAATGTGGAAATTGCTTTGAAGATGAATGCAGATGGTGTTCATGTAGGGCAGAGTGATATGGAAGCAGGTGCTGTGCGTGAGAAACTTGGACCGGATAAAATCCTGGGAGTTTCGGCACGAACGGTAGAGCAGGCATTGCTTGCACAGGAGCGTGGTGCAGATTATCTGGGGGTGGGTGCAGTATTTGCAACCGGTTCAAAAGCAGATGCGGCAGAACTTCCCCATGAAACACTGAAGGCAATCTGTGAAGCGGTATCTATCCCTGTGGTGGCAATCGGGGGGATCACAGCAGAAAATATATCTCAGCTAAAGGGAACAGGGATTTGCGGTGTGGCAGTGATCAGTGCCATTTATGCTCAGAATAACATTAAAGAAGCAGCAGAAGAACTGAAAGAGGCAGTAGATAAGATTGTATGATAGCAGAAATGAGAGGAAGACAATTATGAGAACTGCACTGACGATCGCAGGAAGTGATTCCAGCGGAGGCGCCGGAATCCAGGCAGATATTAAGACAATGATCACAAATGGTGTATATGCAATGAGTGCCATTACCGCATTAATTGCACAGAATACAACCGGTGTACAGGCAATATTAAATGTAACACCGGAATTTCTGGGGCAGGAACTGGATTCTGTTTTTCAGGATATTTATCCGGATGCGGTAAAAATCGGAATGGTATCAGATAAAGATCTGATTCATGTAATAGCAGAGAAACTGAAACAATATAAAGCGGAAAACATTGTTGTGGATCCTGTTATGGTTGCAACAAGCGGTGCCAAGCTGATCAGTGATGATGCAGTGGAGATATTGAAGCAGGAACTGTTTCCACTGGCTGATGTGCTTACTCCGAATATTCCGGAGGCAGAGGTTCTGGTTGAAATGTCAGTGACCAATGCAGAGGAAATGATAGAGGCTGCCGGAAAGATTTCTGAGACATATCATTGTGCAGTACTTTGCAAAGGCGGACACAGCATTAATGATGCAAATGATCTGCTTTACTATGATGGAAAATATTGCTGGTTTGAAGGAAAGCGTATCGATAATCCAAACACACATGGAACAGGCTGTACGTTGAGCAGTGCCATTGCTTCCAATCTTGCAAAGGGATATGACCTGCAGACTGCTGTAAAACGTTCCAAACAGTATATTTCAGGAGCACTGGCGGCAATGCTTGACCTGGGAAAGGGAAGTGGCCCTATGGATCATGGATTTGCAATCCGAAATGAATATGTGAAAGAAAGTGAAAAGTGAGAATAGCTATGGAAGACAATAAAAAGAAAGGCCTTGGAATGGTTCTGGAAGGTGGAGGTATGCGGGGGCTGTATACAGCCGGAGTTCTGGATGAGCTGATGGAGCAGGGGATTTATGCAGATTCTACAGTTGGCGTTTCCGCCGGTGCAATTTTTGGATGTAATTATAAGTCCCGCCAGATTGGACGAACCCTTCGTTATAATACCAGATTCTGCAAGGATAAACGATATATGGGATTGAAAAGCTGGATCACTACCGGCGATCTTTACAGCAAAGATTTTGCATATGGGGAGGTGCCCTGGAAGCTGGATGTTTTTGACACAGAGACATTTGCCAGATCACCCATGAAGTTTACGGTTGTATGTACAGATATTGAAACAGGAAAACCCTGTTATCAGGAATGCAGAATGGGAGACAGACTGGATGTGGAATGGATGCGCGCATCAGCTTCCCTGCCACTGGCCGCCAGACCGGTAAAGCTGAATGGAAGAATGTATCTGGACGGTGGTATCTCAGATCCGATTCCTGTAAACTGGATGCTTTCACAGGGTTATGAGAAAAATGTGGTAGTATGTACCCGTCATTCGGGATACAGAAAAGAACATAATAAGCTGATGCCGCTGCTCAGACTGAAGTTCAGGGAGTATCCGGAGCTTGTAAAGCTTCTGGATGAACGTCATATTCAGTATAATCGTATGTTGGATAAAATCGCATATCTGGAAAAAGAGGGCAGGATCCATGTTATCCGCCCGGACAGAGACATCAGTGCAAAACCGGTTGAGCGTGATCCCGCCCATTTAAAGGAGATTTATGAGGTGGGACGGAGAGTGATGAAAGCTGATATGGAGAAACTGAAGGCGTATTTGGCAGAGTAATGTTTAGTCTATCAGCAGGTAGCGAATCCGGTGATAGATTTCCATCTGATTGCAATTGACTTTGGGTGAGGAATTATGAACAGCAGCAAGTTATCAGTAAAGCTGTCAGATACAACGAAGTCAGTAAAAACAGACAGGAATAAAAATTGTATAAAACTGGTACATAAACCAATTAAAACAGTACTGATTTATCAGTTGCTGTTTTTTTTTCGCAAAATAATACTTTTGTTCTATTGCTGTAAACAGCAAATATATCAATGTGTTTTCCTAATCTAAATGCTATAATCCGAAAAAAGTCCCATAGAGAAAATGCTATTAAAGGCTATATAATAAAACCATCAAAAACAAGCGCGCTGATAAAAAACAGGAGGAAATTTTATGAAGAGAAGAGGAATGGCTTTAGGTCTGGCGGCATTAATGACCTGTACTGCTTTATTTACCACAACTGCGAATGCAAAAAACAAGGGCAGTGACGAGAAAGAAACTATAAAATTCACTTACTGGGGAAGTGGAGACGAAAAAAAGGCTATTGAGGAATCTGTAGATAAATTCATGGAAGCAAACCCCAATATTGAAGTGGATCTGATGCATATTCCATCTGAGGATTTCCTGACAAAATTGAATGCTATGATTGCAGCCGGCGAAGCACCGGATGTAAGTTATTCAGCTTCATGGAAATGTCAGATGGGTGAGGATGGCCTGATTTATAACTTCTATGATCTTCTGGATGATATGGGACTTAGTAAAGATGATTATCTGTCTACCTGTTGGTGGAACTGGAGTCCTACAGAATCAGCAGGACCTGTTCAGGCCAATGTTACAACAAACCTGATGTATAATGTAGACTGCTTCGAAGAGGCAGGGGTAGATCTGCCGCCGACTAAGGTAGAGGATGCCTGGTCATGGGATGAATTTGTAGAGATGGCACAGAAACTGACACTGGATACAGAGGGAAGAAATGCAGCTGATCCGGATTTTGATGCAAATAATATTAAACAGTATGGTGTAATGTTTGGAACAGATTGGAATGTATATATGCCGTTTATTTTATCAGCAGGCGGTGGTTACTTAAATGAGAGTATGGACGGACTTGGATTAAATGATGAGAAGTCAGCTCAGATTTTACAGAATTTTGCAGATCTGATCAATGTGTACCATGTATCTCCTACAGCAGTACAGAAGAATGCAATGCCAAGCGCAGCAACAGCACTGGCTGCAAAACAGACAGCAATGTACATTGACGGAAGCTGGAACCATCTGGATCTTATGAATTCAGGATGCAACTGGGGTGTAGGTGTTCTCCCAATTGATGAAAACTATACTACTTTCTTTGATGGTGGTTCTTTGATTATATTCAAGAGTACAAAGCATCTGGAGGCTTCCGAAAAACTTTATCTGTGGCTTACAAATCCAGAAAGTTCAGAAAGAATCACAGAATTATACAGAACTTTATGGATGCCTGTACAGACAGAATATTATACTGATCCGGATAAGGTTGATTTCTGGGCATCTGAAGAATTGCCTGCAAGACCAGAGGGCTTTCAGGACGCTATTGTAAAGGCAACTTATGATCATGCAGTAGTGGCAACCGAAATTAACGTAAAGAATTTTAATGAGATTAATACATTAGTGGGTTCTGCACTGGAACAGGTGTGGTCTGGAAAGAAAACAGCAGAAGAAGCAATGACAGAAGTAAAAAGCCAGACGGATTCTTTGGTAGAAGGAACCTATTCAGGAGAACGTTCTTAAAGTATTCAAGTGAAAGGCTGCTTTTGGCAGCCTTTCCTGATTGAAATAGCTATAATGCCAGAAAGGAATAAATATGCAGACGAAAATAAAGTATAAAGTGACAAATCGCGAGAAAAGAGAAAATCGTTGGGGAATTTTATTCAGTCTTCCCTGTATTCTGGGATTTTTGATTTTTGCATTGCTTCCGATGGCAGTCAGTCTGGGACTGAGTTTTACAAATTTTAATTTTACAACAGGCGGACAGTTTATAGGAATCAGCAACTATAAAAATCTGTTCAGTGGAAGTGATCCGTATTTTTATAAATCATTACTTGTAACAGTAATTTATGTTGCGCTTTCTGTACCGACAGCTATCATAGTTTCTTTTTTTATAGCAATGCTGTTAAATACAAATGTAAAAGGAAAAGGATTTTTCAGAACAATCTTTTATCTTCCAACTGTAGTTCCGATCGTAGCAATGGCAGCGATCTGGATGTGGATTTTCAATCCGGACATGGGATTGGCAAACAATATTTTAAAGGCAATGCATTTACCGGTAAGCACATGGCTTTCAGGTGAAAGTTCAGTTATTCCCACACTGGTTTTTATTAATCTGTGGACTACCGGATCTACAATGGTAATTTTCCTTGCCGGAATGCAGGATGTACCGAGACAGCTTCTGGAAGCAGTTGAGATTGATGGAGGCGGATTCTGGGCAAAGCTGCTTCATGTTACGATTCCTATGATGACTCCTACAATTTTTTATAATGTGGTAATGGGAATCATCAATGGATTCCAGATATTTACCCAGTCTTATGTTATGACACAGGGTGGACCAAACAATTCCAGTTTGTTCTATGTATACTATCTGTACAGAGAAGCATTTGAGTTTGGAAGAATGGGAAATGCCTGTGCAGTTGCCTGGGTATTGTTCCTGATCATTATGGTACTGACTGCAGTCATATTTAAGTTTTCCAACCGTTGGGTTTATTATGGAGGAGAATGAATATGAAGAATACAAAGAAAATTATTTCAAAAATTCTAATATACTTTGCGCTGATTTTAGGTGTTTTGTTTTGTCTGGTTCCTTTGTACTGGATGATCAGAAGTTCACTGATGAACACAGTGGAAGTGTTTATGATGCCGCCTCGCTGGATTCCTTCTAAATTTATGTGGGAAAACTATCAGGAAGTTTTTGATACACTTCCCTTTGGAAAATATTTCCTGAATTCATTTATTGTAACCGGAGGATGTGTAGTGGGAACAATGCTTACCAGTTCCATCTGTGCATATGGATTGGCAAGAATTAAATGGAGAGGCAGAAATGTGGTATTTGCCTGCATTATCAGCAGTATGATGCTTCCAGTTGCGGTTACTTTGATTCCTACATTTCTGATGTGGAGAACTATTGGAATAACAGACAGCTTTATTCCACTGATTGTTCCGGCATGGTTTGGAGGCGGTGCATTTTACATATTCCTGCTTCGTCAGTTTTATCTGGGAATCCCGAAGGATTTTGATGAGGCAGCATATCTGGACGGTGCTTCCCATATTCAGATTTTTACAAAAATTATCCTGCCAATTACAAAACCGGCCCTGGCTGTTGTAGGTATGTTTGCGTTTTTAAATTCCTGGAACGATTTCCTGAGTCCGCTTGTATATTTAAATTCTGAGAAAAAATATACAGTTGCACTGGGACTTCAGTTGTTTACTGGTTCTTACAGAGGTGAATGGAATTTAATGATGGCAGCAGCCTGCCTGGTGCTTGCACCTGTTGTGATTGTATTTGCCATTGGTCAGAAGTATCTTGTTGAGGGTGTAACAATGTCTGGTGTGAAAGGCTAAGAATAGGAGGAAAAACAATGCATTTAAGAGGAAATGTGATTTATAATACATGGGAAAATTTCTGGAAAAAGGCATATAAGTCTTCTTATTTCAGAGCACAGTATGATGAAACTTCGGAGCGCACAGACTGGTCATTAAGTGAGAGACAGCTATTTACACAGTCAAATGGAAGAACACTTTTGGGCCAGGATACCATGGGCAGACTGCACTTTTTGTGCACTCCTCATGATAAAATTTATGCAGTACCATCCGGAGGAACAGATCTGGGAGGACAGTTTAAAGGATACATAGGTCAGTATTATCAGAATGATACAGCATTACTTCTTGGAAAAATGAAATATGATCTGGAGCTGGACAATGGTCTGATGATCTCAGGTGCAAATAAGCAGTCATGGACAACTTATTATGATGATTTTCTTCCGGTTACTGCTACAGAGCATCCGGAACTGGAAACCAGAATATTCTCTTTTGCGCCGATTCTGGAGAAAGAAGCAGTTCCGGCATCATCAATCCATCCGGTTCCTGGACCTGCAGGAGCATTCTACTGTATAGAAGTAAAAAATATTTCCGGATGCAAAATGAAAGGAAAACTTCGTCTGTCATTTGACCAGAAGTTTGTAAATCAGTTTGAGCATTATGGGAAATATTTCGATGATTATACAGTAACACCATATAAATCAGAATGGGATCAGAAATTGCTGGTATTATGGCACCCGGAAGCCTGTGCAGCAATTCAGCTTCTGGATTCCGTATGTGAAGGCCAGGGAGATAATCCTAGAATTTATGTACCATTTGAATTAAAAGCAAATGAAAGCAGAACATTTACAACAGTAATTGCTCTTACTCCAAAGAGAGAAGAGATTTATTCTGCCCTTGGAACACTGTATCAACATACACCGCTGGAATGGTTGAATGTTACTGATGATTTCTGGAAAGAAAGATTTGGAAAAATCACTACAGATATTCGGGAAAACCAGGAGGCTGGTGAGAAATACCGTGATATGCAGGTACGGTTTATTCTTGATAATTTTAACTGCCTTTCTTTCAGAGAAGATGGAAGTCTTCTGACCAACTGGCAGGGGGCACCGTCCCATAGTCTTTCGAGGCTCTGGGGAATTGATATTACTCCTGATGTGGTAAGTGTTATGTATGCAGTACCTGAGGTAGGAAAAAGTGCAATGTTTTATCTGGCAGAAAGAAACCGGCCACGTTATAGCCTGTATTCGGATCATAGTATGTTTTACTATATTTCTCTGCTTGTAATAGCAGGAAAATATCTGGAGCTGACAGGAGATGAGAAATTCTTCAGAGATCATCCGGAACTGGTTGCTGCTATTGATGAGATCTACGATGGAATGATGAAGCATAAACATAAAGAAAAAGCACTGATTTCTAGCAGATACGCCAGCGATCTTATTGTATTCCGCAAGTATGATTACGGTGCAAATGTACAGTGTTATTATGCGTTGAAATCTTACAGAAGAATTCTGAGACTTCTGGAACGGGATGCGACAGATGTGGACAGATTTATGGAACAGATGAAAGCAGACATGAAAGAACTGATGGAAGGTAGCGGACCATTCGGCAGACAGATTACAGGCGGAAACAACTTAGGTGAGAATGAGGAACGCTTCTATATCCAGGATGATCTGAATTATTATGGCGGTGAGGATACTGCTACAGTTATGGCACCTTTGTATGGACTGTATGAGTTTGATTATGAGCCATATGTAAACCTTCACAGATATGCACGTTCTATGTATATCACAAACTATGATCCGGAATTCCAGACAATGCGTGAATTACATTTTGGCATGAATCCATCTGCAACAGGCTGTACTTTAAAACTTGGCGGAAGTCTTACCAGACAGGAAATGCTTGATAACCTGAATCTCCTTTACGAACGTCTGGATGAAACAGGCTCACTTTTCTGGTGGCCAAGAGCAACAAATAAGAAAAGATGCCTGACTAGATGCAGCCAGGGACAGGGTGCATGGATTCAGCAGAGTGTTGAGCAGTGGTTTGGCCTCAGGATGGATGGAACACAGAAAACGCTGGTCATCAAGCCACAGGGATTGCTTTCCGGTTATAAACTTCAGAAAACACATCTTGGAGCTTATGTTTTTGATATTGAATATAGAGAAGAAAAAGGAAAAACTGTTATTAATATTAAAAACTATAATGAGGAAGCAATAAAGGTTATTTTTGAAGTACGTAAGTACGGTGCAGGTGCACAGGGAGAATGTAGAAAAGTAGAGGAATTAGTATTGGCAGGAGCTCTTGTTGAGAAAGAGTTTGTTACAGAGACAATGGCTGTGCAGGAAACGGATATTGCAGGAGCTGAGTGCAGCACAATGACAGAGGATGGAATTTTGTTTAGTCCATATGGAATTATCATGCCTAAACTTTATAATTCAGACTGTGGAATCTTTTTATTCCGTTATCTGATCAGCCAGTCAACAGACACAGAATGGAAAAATGCAGAAGTGAAGATAGAAGTTCCTGATGGATGGAAAGTACAGTATAAACAATTCTATCACTGGGATTATCAACCTGTATTTTCAGACAATAAGGCAGTATGCATGGTGGGAGAAGTACCACAGAATACCCATAAGGTAGCTGGTTTTTACATCAGTTTGCCAGATGAACTGGCAGGAGGCGAGAAGAGCGTGATGCTGTCAGAGCATCCTTTCCCTCAGGATACACAGCATAAAATGAAACAGGTAACCCTGTATGTGGAGGGACAGAAAACACAGGCAGCAGGAGTGATCAGTGCAAGTCTTGAGACGGATGGAAAACAGTGTAAGGTTTCAGAAATACCGGTACTGATTCTTTCCAAGGAAGACTATGCCGATGCATTGGATAAGATGTATCACGGAACAAAAAAATAGAATTTGTAAAGACAGGTGTGCAATTGTTCATGCACACCTGTTGTGCTATAATCAAAACGTATATATCAGACAGAACAGGAGATAAAATGTACAATATATTAGTAGTAGATGATGAGCGAATTCACAGAGAAGGACTTATTATGCTTCTTGAAAAAATATGCCCGGACGATATGCTGTGGGAAGCATCAAATGGTCAGGAGGCAATGGAGATCATGAATAATATTTCCTGTGAGATTGTGATCAGCGATATACGTATGGCAGAAATGGACGGCTTACAGCTGCAAAAAAAAGTAAAAACAGATTATCCAGAAACTGCATTTGTGATTGTAAGCGGATATGCAGATTTTTCCTATGCAAGAGAGGCGTTACAGTTTCATGCAAGTGATTATCTGCTAAAGCCTGTAGATGCAGAAGAGTTAAAGCGTGCCATTAAGAAAATAAAGAAATCAAAAAATCAGGATCAGGTTCAAAAACAAAAAGTAGATCAGATGGAACGACGATTGAAGGAATCTGCATATGGATATATGGAGTGGCTTCTGAATCAGTATATCCACCATACACGACGTAAGGTATGGGAGCCCTTAAGTGAGATGTTTCCTCTGAGACAGGAAGGCTATCTGATGTTGATCCGGATCAATAAGCAGCATCTGATTCTTAATGAAGAGATGAAACGGGAGATAGGGTATTTTATAAAAAAACATCTGATAGATACATCGTCAATTACATTTCAGGTCAACGGAACAGAAAATCTGCTGGCTGTGTTGGCCTTGTCAGGATCAAGAATTGAACAGGAACAGATCACTCAGATAGAGGAGTTTATTCAAAATATCCTGGTACTTGAGAAAAACAGAATTTATTTTGCAGTCAGCTCTCTGTATTCGGATATGGAAAGCTGCGGAAACAAGGCATATGAAGAGGCTATGGCCGCGATGAAGTATTCTTTTTATGAAGAAGAAAGATATTTGCAGGCAGAGAAATATCTGTCTGATGAAAAGCAGGAGGATTCTGTAGGCAGTGAAGCAATTCTGAATTCTATAAAAGAAGGAAATCTGGAAAAAAGCGAAGCAATTTTTGAAAAAATAACAGAGGTTCTGTCAGAGCATAAAAGTGTTCAGCCGGATATTTTTAAAAGAAAAATCGTATTCTTTTTTTTCAGAATCTTACGTTATATGGAGCCCTATCTGAAAGCTGAACACTTGTCAGAATTAAATGCATTGGATAATCGTCTGATCGAAAGTCAGTGGTATTCTGAATTGAAAAAAAGGTCAGCGGAATTAATAAAAAATATAATCGCTTTCCGGGAAATAGCAGATTCACAGGAGACAGATCCTTTGGATGAAAGCAGGCGGTATATAGAGGAACATTACCAGGACGAGATCAGCCTGGAGCAGATTGCTGCATTGTATCATTTTAATGCTTCGTATTTCAGTACTTTATTTAAGCAGAGATTCGGAATTTCCTTTTCTGAATACCTGTCAGATATTCGTATGGAGAAAGCAGAGAATCTTTTGAAAACATCTTCTGATAAGGTAAGGAAGATTGCATTGGAAGTAGGGTATAAGGATCCCAATTATTTTAACAGGGCATTTAAGAAACGTCATAATATGACACCTGAAGAATTTCGCAAAAGAGTTGGGTGATGATGGAAAAATTAAAATATACAAAATTTAAAACTCTGCTGATTAGTTCATTTATTTGTATTTCCATTATTCCTGTTGTGCTTTTGGGTTTATTTATCTTCCATTTGTCAAAACAGGAACTGATCAGGCAGTCAGAAAAACAAATGTGGCAAAATGCTGAGAATGTCAGTGATATTCTGGATGAAAAGTTGGATTATATTGAGGAATTTTCATTAAAAATAAATGTAGATACGAGAATTTATAAAATATTTCAGAATCTGGATACGTCTGACAGTATGCAGCTTGAAAGTGCCAGTCAGGAAATTTCAAAAATTTTATTGGACTATCTGCCGTGGAATAACACGGTTTATTCTACGCATATTGTGACTCCGTATTATCAGTTTGGCGAAAAGGAAAAGAACTATTATCCAAATTATAGCTTTATGGGTTCTAAAATACAGAAAGCAGCAGATGAGGCAAATGGAAAACTTGTGTGGATTCCGGCATATAATTATATGGACATGTTTTCAATTGAAGATATGCCGAGAGATTTTCTGGAATATGAGCATGTATTTACGGCTGTCAGAAAGCTGCAGTTAAGCAGGGTAGAATCAGGACATATTGAACATCTGGAAAATAAGACTGATCAAATGTATCTGGTGGTTAATTTTACAGAGGATAATCTGAATAATATGCTGAAAAAGTATACAAAGGCAAATTCTCAGATTCTTTATTATATCATGAGTGAAGATGGCAGTGTTGTTGGTCCTTACGGTGAGAATGAATCAAAGCTGTTTCGAAATGTAACTGCAGCTGATATGGGAATTACGGAGAATAAAGGAACTGTAAAATACTACGGTGCAAATAATCAGGAATATATCGTAACCTATTCCAAAAGTATGGTGACGGGATGGTATACACTTGCCATGATTCCAGTTAATGTTTTCAGCAAGAATATTGCTACAGATCTTACCAGGGCAATATTGATTCTGGTAACTATAGAAATTATTTTATCTGTTACTACGGCTGTTCTTATTTCCAGAAAGATTGGGAAAAAAGTTTATAAACCGCTGCACATGATAGAGAAAACAGGAGAGGGTAATTTTACTGCAAGAATTGTATATGACAACAGGGATGAGTTTGCGTTTTTTTATAAAAAACTGAATGAAATGAATCAGAACCTGCAGATGTTGGTTCATGAGAAATATGAGATGATGATCCAGAAACGAGACACGGAGATCATGTCGTTAAATATACAGATGAATCCCCATTTTCTCTATAATTCGCTGAATATCATTAACTGGGTATGCCTTAAAGGAGAACAGGAAAATGCCAGCAAAATGCTTTTGGATCTGTCGAGAATGCTTCAGTATACCAGCCAGAATGGTGATGTTCTGGTTCCGCTGTGGGAGGATCTGGACTGGCTTAAACGGTATATTGGAATTATGCAGAAAAGATATCAGGATCAATTTGAAGTGAGTATGGATATACCGGAGTATTTAAGAAGTCTGGAAGTTCCAAAGTTATTTCTGCAGCCGTTTGTAGAGAATGCCATTGTGCATGGATTTAAAAATTATCAGGATTCCGGGAAGATCTGGATTTCAGCAGAGGAAGAAGAAAATGATATTCTTTTTTATGTAGAGGATAATGGATGTGGAATCTGTGAGGAAGATTTGAAAGAGGTTCTGAATAAAGAGCGAAAGAGTATAGGCGTCAGAAATACAAATAAAAGGATTCGTATGATTTATGGAGAGAAATATGGGGTTACCATAAGCTCACAGCTGGAAGAAGGCACAGTTGTAACCATAAGACTTCCACTAAAAGTTAATTCGAAAAAACAGAGTTAGATTAAGGTTATATGGATATTCAATTTTATGAGAAGGCGATTGTGAAAGATTGCCGGAAATAAGGTTGAATATCCATTTTTGATTATAAGCAAATAAATATCATGTATAACAGTATAAAACAGTTGACAACAGTTATGTGCTGTTATATACTGTTTGCAGATGGAGGAGAAACATATGCATATAATAATCAATAATTCATCCATGGTACCTATTTATGAACAGATCATAGACCAGATTAAGTCTGCGATTATCAGAGGAGAGTTACAGCCGGACACTGTATTACCTTCAGTACGCAGTTTGTCAAAGGAATTGAAGATCAGTGCCCTGACTGTGAAGAAAGCCTATGACAATCTGGAAGAAGAGGGATTTACCGTCACTGTTCATGGAAAAGGAACCTACGTTGCAGCCACAAATAAAAACCTGATGAGGGAAGAACAGCTCAAAGAAGTAGAACATGATCTGGAGCAGGCAATCATGAAGGGCAGAAGATGTGGACTGAACGATGAGGAAATCAGAAATCTTTTTGAAATGATCATGGAGGACTAAGACATGTTGAAAATCAGTCATTTGCAGAAACATTACAGAGGTTTTTCGCTGGACTGTTCTATGGAAGTACAGCCTGGGATGATTACAGGACTTATTGGAAGAAATGGTTCCGGGAAATCCACCACATTTAACAATGTCATTAACTTTAGCAAAAAGCAGAAATCGTAAGTATTTATAAAACTATGA
>ERZ1106963.2977-NODE-2977-length-15385-cov-5.694194_pt1 | contig 15385 bp, 11 predicted proteins | sample MGYA00403681_ERZ1106963 | MGnify/ENA primary metagenome ERZ1106963 (study PRJEB35170, sample SAMEA104062407) | human gut metagenome | biome: human gut; feature: human-associated habitat; material: faeces | place: Denmark | collected 2012-05-03 ...
GGGAGGACGGGCGGGTCTACGGCATAGACCGCGTGCTGGATATGCGCCGGGCCGCAAGCCTCAAGGCGGGCGGGGCCGGGACGAGGTACACGGTGAGGATAGGCCGCAGCGAGACGTATCTGTTCAACGAGAACGGGCGCTGGTTTGTGGAAAGGCGGGAGAGCTGATGTGCGGGAGATACTATGTAGAGCCAGAGAGCAGCGACGAACTGTTGGAGCTCATAGTCGAGGCGAAGCGTAAATCTGACGAGGTCAAGACCGGCGAGGTCTTCCCCTCGGACACGGCGGCGGTCATAGCGAATAACCGCCAGCTGAAGCCGGCGGTATTCCCCATGCGCTGGGGCTTTGAGCGCCGGGGCGGCGGCCTCGTAATAAACGCGCGGAGCGAGACGGCGTCGGAGAAGCAGCTTTTCCGCGAGAGCGCACAGCTGCGCCGCTGCCTCATCCCGGCGAGCTGCTACTTCGAGTGGGAGCACCGCGCGGACGGCAAGGTGAAATACGCCATCCGGCCGAAGGGCCAGGAGCTGCTCTACCTCGGCGGCCTCTATACAAAGCCCGAGCCCGGAGCCTTGCCGCGCTTCACCATCCTCACGCGCAAAGCCGCCGACGGCATCAGCTTCATCCATGGCCGGATGCCGGTCATCGTGCCGAAGGAAAAGGAGGCCGACTGGCTCTCGCAGCAGCTGACGCTCGACGAGTTGCTGGGTGATGCGGAAACGGATATGGAGTTCCAGGAGACGTGAGCAAACATTAGGCAGGGGCGCACCTGACAGATTCAGGCGCACCCCTGCCATTGGTTTAGTATAGTTTCGGAAAAGTGCTTGTGTGACTGTGAAATATGTGGGAATTTCGTGAGAGGTGTGGTAGAATTTAAGCGATAGATAATCTACAATTATCCGTTGTTGACGTTTGTATGCCCCCCCGCATTCTGCTTTGCCACCCGGTGTATGGAGAAAGGAGCTTCATAATGGAACTACGTAATTCCGGTACGCTTGTCAGCGTCATCGTTCCAGTATATAACACGCGCAGATATCTTGAGCGCTGTGTGGACAGCCTGATGGCTCAGACCATAGCTGATATGGAAATCATTATTATTGATGACTGTTCTGAGGAAGATATCCAGAGTGTGGCCGCTTCGTATATAGGAAGAAGTAATAAGACCGTCCGGTTTGAACGCTTGGAGCAACACAAAGGACCCGGCGGCGCAAGAAATCGGGGGATTGAGCTAGCTTCTGGGACCTATATTGCTTTTTGTGACAGCGATGATTGGGTAGATATTACTTATTTTGAAGACTGTTTGATTCTAATGGACCGAACTGGCGCCGATATTGGTATGTGTAGCTTGGTTCGTGTCTATGATTATATGCAAAATAAACCTCTCTATAAATGTAGATATGACCGGGAACTGACACTAACTGGGGATTTCGCTCTGAAAGCCCTGACCAAACAAATGGATATTGGAGTTCTGGTCATTCCCTCGACTGTCAATAAAATCTATCGTAGGGAGTATCTCTCGCAGATTCACCTCCGCTTTGTAGAGGGCAGGCTGTTTGAAGATCTGCTCTTCTCTTTCATCTCAATCATGAACGCCGAAAAAATCATCTGCATACCCAATACTACCTACCATCACTATAAGAGGCCAAATTCCATCGTGCAGTCATTCGACAGAAAGCATATTGATGATTTCGTCGAGATTTTTGCACTACTGCGGCAGCATTTGAAGGACGACGGCAAGTATGAGACGTACCGGTTTCACTACTATAAGTTTTTGGAGCAGTTCTATAACCTGATTGTACGTGAGATATTTGAATTTGTTCTTGACGAAAAAAGCCGAAAAGCATATCTGGCAGATTCTTTTCTGAAAATCAAGTCTGTAATTGATTTCGAAGAATACATGGAGTATACGACAGCAGAACAATTGCGTCAGCATATACAACCGCACATTACAGACACGACCATCTATTGACTACCAGATACACCGCGGATCAATACAATACCATCCGGGACGGCAGAAGCCGTCTATGCAGAAATCAACCTTGTCCTTACAGAAAGCGCCGTTCTTTAGTATATCCTGATTATGATGTATCACGGTCAAGTACGAGGAAAAGCCCTGGAAGAGCTCCTCAGCTTTCCGGAGCTCCTTTTCCGCATGGATAATGTCCCCGGAAAGCGCGTGACGTAATGCTGTGATTTCTGAATAAAACGCTTTCTGCCTTGGGCGCAGTTCGCGCAACGTAGCTGCGTCCGAAAAAAGAATATGATCACCGCTCTGGACAAGTCCGCTTGCGTAATACACGCTCGCAAGCGCAAGCAACCGCTTTCGGTAATCGTTGAAGAAATCCTTTTTCAGTGCGTTGTGGGCCTTCCTCATTTCATTCAGGTCTGCATCCGGGTCTTTCAAGATAAATCGCAAAAACGCGCAATCCATTTTTGCCCACAGATAAAATTTCTCCTCAGGACCGCAGAGCGACAAAAGATGGTTCCGGCATTCCTCCACCATTCCCAGCGCCCGAGTTGTATCACGAAAATACAGGGATTCAGCATAGCGAAGCTTGAAAAATGTACGCTCATAATCGTAGTGATATGCCTTTGTTGTTTCATCCAATGCCAGAAATAATGACTCTGCCTGTGGTTCTTCCCGCTCCGCGCTGATCAGCATTTCAATCTGCCGAGTCAAAATGTGCTTTTCACATTGGTTTATGTCCTTGGGTAACTTTTGGATCTTTTGAAGGGAAGCAATTAACCCATCAATCATTGTGATATAAGTCTTCGCTTTATCATATCGCAGCCACTCATAGCTACTGTTTATCAATTCAAAGATTGCGTCCATACGCACGGCCAGGATATCCGGGTCACTTTCCAGCGCTGTCTGCTCCACAATTTCTTGAAAAACACTCTTTCCAGTTCTAGAGCGGCTCCCGTTTGTAACGCCATAAGCGTAGCAAAGATAAAGCTGAAAGAAAGCAACATCGCCAACTTTACCGCGCAGGCTGTCTTTCTGCCGGGTTTCAAATAGGCCCTCCAGCACGAAGAGTATCGCGTAGAAACGACCTTCACGTTTCCATTGCTGAAGTAATGCAAGCGCCTCAACGAGTTGCGCCTTTGTTCCCCCTGTTGTGAGAGTCTTGGCAGTATCTGTGTAAACATCGTCCTCCCCATCCTTGGAGACATAAGAGGGGGGCTCAAATGTTCTGCAGAATACTTGCCTGTATAGATCATGACAAGGGATGAGGCGTGTGTTATCATCACTAATTTTTATCAATTCGTGTTGAATTAGCTTTGATTCTGTCCTAGTCATGGGATTATGGAATGGAAGTCCGTTTACTGACCAGTAGACCCGTGTGCAAAGTTCCTCGGCGGCGGGATCAACGGCAAACAGTTTTCGAAAACGATCTAAAATACATTCCTTTGCGGCAGAACTGCCTAAAAACAGGCGACTTTCAATCAAAAAGTCCTCAAAACTATGCAGCGTCCTCCCCTCCAAATACTTGATAAAGGCGAGCAACTCAATAATATTTGGGAAGATTACGGTACACAGTTGAGGGTCAAAATCAAAATCTACTATGCCTGCCCTGCTGATTGCCGCGGTAAGGTCGCTTGCAGTCAGAATGCAAAAAAGCTCCTGAAAAAACGCGCGTTTCTTTGCCTTCCGGTAGATGTCTGTCTCCAAGATCTCAGGCCAACCATTTGCTAAGACAAAGACCGGCTGCCGTTTTTCGGCTAGTTCAGTGATTATTGAAAGAAGAAAACAGAGGGAGTCCGTCTCCAGTTTGTGCAGGTCATCCAACAAGATGACCCGGGGATTTAAGTTCAGGTTGGGCGGAAAAATCTCCTCGCCCATGGCCGAAATGAAAAGCTGATGCAGAAGGTCTGGCTGTTGAAGGCACCGCGCGGCCTGATAAATCACAGAGCATCCCAAACCCTCGCTTTGCAACTTTTTCATATAGGCCTCGTCCACCATATCCGGTGGAAGATAAGGATACAGGCAGAAAACAAGAAGATAGTATATGTTTAGGTCATTTGTAATCCGATGCGTTGAAAATGTCACTCTGAATACGCTCTGCGCCAGATTGATTTTTTCACGGACGAAGCGTTCCATAAGATAAGTTTTCCCGGAACCGGAAACGCCCGTTATAAAACTGACGCATGGCCTCATCTGACTTTGAGCGAAATCATAAGACACTTTTAATATTTCCAAATTTTGCTCCTGTGTTGGCAAATACAGTGTATGCGCAGCAGCCAACACCTCCAGCGGAGCCTTCACAACGAGGTCCACAGGGCCCAGCCTAAGCAGGGCCCCATCAAGCCGATCCGATCTTTTTGCGGTCCTTCCGTCAGGAAACCTAAATGTCATGGAGTAGCCACTTTCCAGGAGGAGTTTCACTGTGCACGGTGTTATACCCGGGGCAAGAGTTATGTTGGCGGGAGACAGAAGGGCGATACCGGAAAAAGCCGACCCAACAGACAGTGCCAGTGTGCGGGCACGGTCACTGTATACCGAAAAATATAAGTAATACATTCTGCCAATCTGAACGTATTTCAGAGATTCAAAAACGGAGAGACCTATTTTCTGATCAGAATAGAACTCAATCTCCTCACTTAAGAACAGTGATTTGACAGAAAGAGACTGGATGTCGGAATTGGGGAAATACTTTTGAAAAATGTTAGGATTCTGCGTTAGCCAGTATTCCAGGGTGCTTTTCGTGCAGAAGTGGACCTCCCTGCAGTGGGCAGCTTGCTTCAGTGCGGTACGGATATCGACAATGGTTTTAGTGCTGACTGAGATGTTCGTCACAAAAACGATTTTTGAGACATTACCGTGTATCGCTGCACTGACTATTGTGGAGTCTAGGCGGTATCGAGAGAGCCTTTTCTTCTCCGCAGAGTATTTCGCCTCCATCCACCACTCTTCCGGGCTTAGGTCATGCGGACGGAAACCACAAATAATAGAGTATCCATCACGGTTGCCGTCCCCCGCATATGGCGTATGCGCCCAACCAGTTCCTATCTTATATTCAGATTCAACATATGTGAACGCCAGATCCTCAAAGCCCTGAAACCCCCGGTCAATATCGCCCCAGTCAAATGCTTTCATAGATTATTCTCCTTACAGAAAATAGAAAGGGGTGCGATCAGATGCCATTGAACCCTACAACTCAAGCGGTTCCTATGCCACGACCCTCCTTGGAAAGGCAATTGTTAAACATCGTTCCGCATCCCGCGCTGCAGTTTGAAACGCACCTTGTGGAGCATTGCAATCTAAACTGCCAAATGTGTACTCACTTTTCTCCTCTGGCACGTCCTATGTTCACGGAGATTGGGGTGTTCTCCCGCGATATGCGGCGTCTGCAAGAGCTATTCCACAGTGCCGTGTCATATGTCATGCTTTTAGGCGGTGAGCCGCTTCTCCACCCGCAAGTTTCAGATTTTTTGGAGATTACCAGAACATTCTTCCCCCATGCAGAGGTTATTTTGTATACAAATGGGCTGAAAATCCCACAGATGAATGAGGGTTTCTGGAGAAGCTGCCAAAGAAATGATATAACAATCACGCTGACCCGTTATCCTATTTCTGCGGACTACAGTCGGATAGACGAACTAATAGAAGAACATAGAATCCCCTATAGGTATTGCAACACGCCGGGCCGCTCCAAGAAATCTTCACACTATCCATTGGACCCGCTCGGAAGACAGGATCCACGGCAGAATTTTTTGGCATGCGGCATGGCAAATCGATGTATTTTTTTGAAAGATGGGCGGCTTTATACTTGCGCTCTGATTCCGAACATCTGCCACTTTAATGAATACTTCCACAAAAACCTGGAGGTGTCACTTCAGGATTCCATCGATATTTACCAAGCAGGTAGCGGCGCGGAAATCATGCGCTTTTTAGCAAGCCCCCCTCCGTTTTGCCGCTACTGTAATGTGCAGCAGCGCACGATCCTCCATGAATGGGCTCAGTCACGCAAAGACATAAAGGAGTGGACATGATGGCAAACTGCCAAAGTCTCCCCGCCTAATATAACGACGAAAATACCTGTCTGCAGCCACTCATTGCACGAATTTTATTATGCCCGAGAAAGATACTTTCCAAGGAAACAACGGATAATTGTAGATTATCCACCGAAAAGAATCCCCGCCGCTGATTAAACTTTCAGCGGCGGGGATTCTTACAGCGAGAACGACATTTTCCCGCGGGGGTGCATTTCGGCGAGGAGGCTTGCCTGCCGGGAGGCGGCTACGTGGGTGTAGATCTGCGTGGTCGAGATCGAGCTGTGGCCGAGGAGGGACTGTATGTAGCGGATGTCCATACCCGCCTCCAGCAGCGAGGTCGCAAAGGTGTGCCGGAACATATGCGGCGTGATATGCCCGGACGCCTGCGCAGCCCGCGTATAGCGGCCTATGATCCTCCTGACCGACTGCGGCGTCAGCGGTCTGCACCGGCGGTTATATAGGATGAAGCCCTGCTCCTCAATTTCTCCGGCGTAGGCCTCCATATACTGACTCGCCAAGACAAGCAGCTCGGGCGTCGTGAGCTGCACTATGCGCTCCTTGCTGCCCTTGCCGTTTATCAGCAGCCGCAGTTCCGTGCTGCTCAGAAGAAAGCTCTCCCTCGTCAGCGAGCACAGCTCCGACACCCTCAGCCCTGTGCTGAACAGCAGCTCCAGCACGAAGATGTCCCTGAGCACATCCCTGCTGCCCGGTTTGTAGGCGTCGTATGCGGCCTGCAGGATGTCATGTACCGTTTGTCCTGGTATCGTCCGCGGCAGTTGGTGCGGTGTGTGGATGCGTATATTGAGCCGGTTGAAGGGGTTGTCCTCAAGTATGCCGTCCAGCTCTAGGGCGCGGTAAAATGCCCTTACGCTTGCCAGCTTGCGCTTTGCTGAGCGCGGTGCAAAAGAGCTGTTCAAATGCGCGATATACCGCGACAGCAGCTCACGGCTGCCCGGCGCGCCCCCGGCGAACTCGAGGTACTGCCGCAGATCGATGCGGTAGGCCTTGACCGTGTCCGCAGACAGCCGCTTCCCAAACTCACAGGCGGCCAGGTATTCGGCCGCCAAAGTTCTCATATCCATAGCGAAACCTCCGTGTTTATATTTGCAGGCTTCATTATGGATTGGCGTGGCGGACTGGTCAATGTATGCGATTGGCAGCTTGTAATTTGGACATTTTGTGGTATTATTTTACTTAAGATACACGCATGGTATTTACGAGCTAAGCTAAATTGATTTGAGTTGGTGCAGAAGAGAGGCAAACGGGAATAGCATCTGGTTAAGGGGGATCGATATGGAGCCTGAAGAGACTGCTGTTTATGACGAAAGAACAAGCGCAAATATGCAGCACTATTACGAACTATTTCCGGACGACCGCACTAAAGCCGCCGCTTTTGACAGGTTGGCTCGGCACTTTTATGATGCTAATTTTGGCACCATGGCCAAAGCGGATATCGAAGTGTTTATGTTCAGTGAATACATAGAGCGCATATTGGCAAATGAAGACTGTAGTTTTCGCGATTACAGTGATTATGCTTTGTCTAAGTGGTTGGGTATTCCTCAGAGCCGTGTAGCAAACTTAAAGGTAAAAAAACAGCTTAAGTATCCACACCCATATAAGTGGGAAGAATCTTTTTTGGATGTCTGTAAAAACCTTCAATATGAAAAGGATAAAATCAAAATACAAATCCCAGATATTAATCTCTATTACGAGATTAAAAATGCCGTCGAAGAACTTGGCGGTTATGTCGAGGTAACATTGACATCAAAATTGCTTCAGATCTCCCCTGGATACTACATTGACCTTTTGCTGTCTATATCTCCGGACAAAAGCAGAAAAGTAATTAGAAAGGCTTTGAGAGATGAAATCAGGGTTCGTCAAAAGGACGCTAAATACCTGGAAAGCGACCCGTTTGGGAAACAACTGGAAAAAACAACGAAATCTATTGTTTTTGAAATTCTCAAAGGCGTTTTAACGACAATACAAGTATATGAGGTGCCAGAAAGAATAATTGGGGCATTAAGCTCTTTGTCTGCTTTATTAGGCAGCAAATAAACGCAATTAAATAGTTCGTGATTATGCAGGGGTACGCTTAATATGTTAAAGCGCACCCCTGCTTTTTCAATTAGAAAACCTTCATATAGACGTCCCAGGGAAGAATGTGGTAAAATCATAAATATGTCGAGACAATACATTTTAAAATGCACAAAAATAGCAGGTGGACAATATGAAAATAAAAGCGGTTCAAGTAAAGAATTATAGAAAGATTTTAGACGCTGTAATCAACATGGAGGATAGTATCACGGTTATTGCCGGTGCTAATAACAGCGGTAAAACTTCTCTCGTTGAACTATTCAATGCAGTCTTCAGCAGCCAAAGGGGTAAAATTCGCAAAGATGATATTCCGGCTGAAATGCTCCGTATGTGGAGCGAGGAAATCTATTCCGTGTTCTATAAAGTTTTTTCGCCTGAGAGAAGTAAAGAAGAGGTCTTGAAGGATTTTTTTGATCAGATAAAGTCTCCTGACAAGCCGACAGATGCAACTATTTTACAGCCAATTACGCTAAAAGTCCAAGTAGACTATGATGAGAAACAGGATGATATTCGCTGCTTCGCGGACTATATCATGGAACTATCGCCTTCGTGCACGAGTTTTTTCTTCATTTATAAGTATGGAATTAATCATCTGACTTTCAGCAAGGCGGTTGATGCTGCATATGATAAGCTCCGCTCAAGATACAGGAAGCTGACTGGCAATGAAAAAGATGACCAACGGATAATTCAATCTATAAAAGAGTTATTCATAGACCTATATGCAAACTCCTGTGAAGAAACGGCTTGGTATGCCGACCATGAATATATGAACGCAGTTGAAATGGATATATCATCGTTTAAGAGGCTGTTTCACTATCAACATATTGTGGCAGGGCGGAACTTGGCAGATGAAAGTTCAGATAAATCTGGGCTTTTGGGCAGGGATATGGTCTATATTGCAGAGCAAGAAGACAATTGGAAAACGCTGATGCAAGAGTTGCCTGATAGAATAGTTCAACCAATCCAGAGCATGGATTTACAAGAGAAAGTTAGGGAGGCATCGGTAGAATCACTTAACAAGGCAATTGACGAAATCTCAAAAACCAATGGAGGTCAAGCTGGCACAATAGCGATAGACATGGATGTATCCGAAGGCGCTATAACATCTCTGCTGAGGGACATAACCCATGCGAAGTTTCAGACGGGCGACTACTTTTTGAGCGAATCTTCTCAGGGTTTAGGATACAGTAATCTTATCTACATTCATCTTCAACTATTGAAGTTCAAGAAAACGATTGATCCGCTCATTGTCAACTTCTTCGTTATTGAGGAGCCGGAGTCTCATATGCATCCACAGATGCAGAATGTCTTCGCCCAGTATCTTTTTAAATACTACGAAGAAGGACTGATGCAGGGAGTGCTGACTACACATTCGCACGAGGTCGTAAGGACGGCTTCTATCTCTCAGATTAGAGTTTTGCGCCAGTTATCGCCTTTTCAGTGTAAACTGTTTGATTTGCATGAGTTTTATGACAGTTTAAATACTGATGAGAACAAAAACCTGTTAGATTTTTATGATTGGTTCTACACAATTAATTTTCCCGATATCGTTTTCGCGGATAAAATCATCTTATATGAAGGCGACACAGAAAGAATGTTAATTAAAAAAGTCCTCTATTCTGCAGAATTAGAGGGCTTGAGGAATCAATATGTTTCATTTGTTCAGGTTGGTGGGGCATATGGATACAATTACCGCCCAATTATTGATTTTCTTAATATTAAATCCGTATTTATAACAGATTTAGATTATAAAAAAGATGCAACAACTGAAAGCGAAATACTGGAGTCTTACTCTACAAACACGACAATTAAAAAATTCGCTAATTCTGTCCTTCCCGAAGACTCTTTCACGGTGCAAGCATTGTACGATTGGAAAGAAAAATCTAATCCGATCGTCATTAATGGGACAATCTGCCTTGCGTTTCAAGGAAGAGGAGATGGACTGTCACGAACACTTGAGGAGGCCATGTTGGCGAAGCATTATAATGTAACCGTCTTAGACGAACAGCCACAAAGTGAGTGGAAAAAACGTCGAGAAGAAGATGGCCTTAGATTTGTCATCCCAAGAAGCGAAATGTGCAGCATTCGCTCAATCGTTTCCCATACTGCAGAGTCTAAGACTGACTTTATGTATTCCGTCATTTTAAACGATCTGGCCGAAGCCATGCTCCCGGATTATATCAAGGAGGCACTATTATGGCTGATGAAGTGAATAACTGTCATTTAATTAATGCACCGGCGGGGAGCGGAAAAACAACGCTGATTAAATCAATGGTGCGTAAATTTTTACTGGAGAATCCTAAAGACAATATTCTATGTATTACATATACAAATAGGGCGGCAGATGAATTAGCAGTAGATTTGAAGTCAGACCATATCTTTATTGGAACGATTCATTCTTTTCTCCATAGTTTTATGCGCCCTTACTTTGCTCACTCAGATATTTTGAAATTGTATTTTGAACAATATGGGGAGGCAATAAAACAGCGCATTGAAAATGCGGCGGGAGATGCTCACATTGCGGAGAGCAACGAAAAATATGAGAAAAGGTTTGGAAAGATAGATTATGAGACAGTTCAAATGGGCATTACTGAGATTTTCTATAACGAGTCTGCATTCAATTCTCTGTATTATGGCGGATTGAGCCACGATGATTTGATAGGCTTCTCAAAATGCATCATTGACCATTTCCCGATAATTCGCAAGAGAATATCCCAGCGCTATCAGCATATTTTTATTGATGAGTATCAGGACGCCACGGCGGATGTTCTCAACATTTTCTGCGATGCTGTTGCAGGCACAAGCAGCAAACTCTATTTGTTTGGTGACAGAATGCAGCAAATATATATGAATTACGACGGGAGATTTGAAGAACGGTTTCCGCTGTTTGACGTCATCAAAATGACAACAAACTATCGTTCAGTAACAGAAATAGTTGATATCTTAAATCGCCTTTATCACGATCCAGAGTTTGTTCAGAGTAACTCAGACTCTATGAGACTTGTGCGGCCGGACTATCTGCCGAGGGTTATCATTACTAAAGACGTTCCTGAAGTATTGGCTAAGCTGCAAGAGGAAGAACCTGATGCATTAGTGCTCTATCTATTTAATAGAGAGCGGTTTTCTGCCATCGGCGCTTCCAACTTGTACAGAGCGTTTTCCGGCATGAAAAAGTATTCCTTCGGGCAAAAATTCTCGGCTGTTGATGTTCTGACTGCATCTTATGAGGAGAACCCCGATCCACTTCTCAAGCTAATATACTGCGTAGTAAGAATGGAACAAGACTATCAAAGAGGATTGTATGGGACTGTTGTTCAAACGCTTAAATCAAATAAGCCTATGTTCAGCCAGGATGTCTGCAGCATAAACAATCACAATGATAGAATCCAACTGTTTCATAAGCTGGAAATGATTTTTACCGCCGTTCGAGATGAGACCAAAACTGTTTCAGACTTACTGATATCTTTATTAGCAGCACAGATCACAGAGCAAGCTTATGTAGAAGATATATTAGCCGATGAGGAAATTGAGGCAGTGCTTGAAGTCCCGGTCATTGAAGTAATTCGTGTGCTGAATTATTTGGACGATCCCAGAGTTTCGACACAACATGGCGTCAAGGGTGAAAGCCACACCAGCGTGATATTTGTGGCAGATGACAGCACTAGCAATCCTGTCGTCCATATGCACCGCTTTTTTGACTTGCTAAGTCAAATGCCGGTTTCAATTCAATCATTCAATGAATTCTTTTATGAATACACAGGAGAGCTGGTTGAATTGCAGAACATAATTAAAATGAAAATTGGTGATTTAAAAAGAGCTGACTACCGCCAATATGAGAGCGAGATATTACATAAAGCGACTGACATTTTTAAACGATTTTCAGATAATCCGTATTTTCAGCAGCTTTGCCAGGATAAGTACATGAAATATTTGAACAAGCCGGGGGTGACAAATGCGAGAGAGTGCCTAACGGAGAGCAGCGTATTAGGCGTGCTTAGTGCGTACAAGTTGTTTTACGTGGGGTGCTCGAGAGCGAGGAAAAATCTGACGGTACTAATAGATGAGACCAAATTACAAGGCGATGAAGCCATGCAAAAGGAAATGTTTAAGAGATTAGGATTTTGTGTGGAGTAAATTACCCATGGTGGAGTGGTCTCAAAGCATAGTTTAGATTAACAGCAAGCAGGGCACAGAGGGCCCCAGGCCCTCAAAATGCATGGGGCGCGGGTTCGCCCCCGCGCTCCTTTTGCTTGTTGGGGCGTCCGCCCCAAACCCCGGATGCTTCGCAGCGGCGCGCCCGGGCGGGCACTTATCTCTCACCGCGGATGCGGCGGTTTTGCTCGGTTTTATTGTCGGAAAGCAAACTTTCGACGTTTTGCCGGTGAATCAGCAGCTCACGCTGCCCATCACGCAGGGCGCGGTACTCGGCATAGGCAGCACGCTTTTCAGCAACGAGAGCGTTGAACTCGGCGTTCAGGTCTTTGACCTTCGGCAGCTTTTTGAGACCGTGGTCGTTGAAGTATCGCTTCGCCTCGCGGCGTTTTTCAATGTCGGCCTCGTGCTTGTTGTAGAACTCTCGTGAGTAGCCACCGGCCTTGTAGGCAGCGAAAACTTCTCGCGTCCCTGCATAGCTGATTATTTGCTTCCGTAGCTGGGCGACCTCGTCTATCCTTGCCTCAGCCGCCTTGATACGCTTTCTGACATCAGCAAGTTGTTCACCCACGGCGTCGGTACGGGCCATAAGCTCAGCGCGGCTGCTGATGCCATGCTCCTGTAAATACAGCAGCGTTTTGGCCATTTGCTTTACGTTGAACACCTTCGCCCAGCGCTCATAGCCAGCGCCTTTGCCCTCAGCCAGCTTTGCCTCAATGTCGATAACAAGGCTCGTACGTTCGCGCTTGCCGCGTGGGAGATGTGCTGCATGTCCGGCGATAGCAGCCCGCAGCTCGGCCTCAGAATAGCCCTCGCCGAGTGAGCGCAGCCGTATGGCCCGCTGGCCGCTTTTACGGAAAGTGACGTGCGCCCCGGCGCTGACTTCCCAGCCGGTTTGACGCAGGCGGTCAAGCAGTTCTTCAAAGTCCTTTGGCTTCTCCGTGAGTACTGCGTCGATGTCAGCTCGCAGGATGTCTCTGTGAGATGCAGGCTTTTTCTCGCCGAGCCACTTGTCGTAGGTCGAGTGTGTGTAGCGGCGCGGGTTTTGTATCACGGATAGTCCATGCTCAATGCAGATTAGATCTGAGAGCCGCCCGAGGGCGCGGCCCGAGCCGAGAAAGTCGCGGAACTTAGCTGTACCGTCGAGCGTGGTGGAGTTGAAGATGATGTGGTTGTGTATGTGCCGCTTGTCGGTGTGAGTGCACACGATACAGGCGTGACGGCCCTTGAGGAAGCGCTCGGCCAGATCTCGGCCGACAAGGTTTGCCTCCTCAGGCGTTATCTCGCCGGGCTTAAACGACTGGCGTATGTGGTACGCTATAACGCCCGGCTCCCTGCGCCCTGTGCATTGCGCATACTGGCGCTTCGAGAGCGCGAACTCGGCAGCGGCGAGCTGAGGCGAGCATCCGCGGGCGTAGACAAGCGAGCCGTTTTCAGTTTTCTCCGGATTCTTGACGTAGTCCATGCGCTCAGTGAGCGAGCGAATGACGCTCTGCCCGCGTGAGCCACGTATAGGTATTAGTCGTGTTGTAGCCATAAGATAAAAAGGAGAATTGAAATGGATAAAGAAAAGAATACGAGCCTCACAGAGACATCACCTTCTGATGAAAATAAGATTATATTATTGAGAATTGAGGAGAGTGAAAGCGTCGACAGAGAAACGTTGATAAAGAAGCTAGTTATAGATGAAAGCTTGGAGAAATGTAGCCTCTTGGGGATATCAAAAATGGATCAGCCAAGAAAGAAGTATTTACTCGTGCCTGCCTCCCTCATGGAATTTGGAGAAACCCAGAAACAATTAATGCAAGAAGATGATAATTATCAGCGAGAATTTATGTGTACTTTAGAGCATAATGGAAAAAACTATTTCGTATATAAACCGGCTGCTCCCAGAAATAAGAAATGGGTCAAAGCAAGAGTTCTCTTAGATGGGATCTTAAGCATGAGCATCGGCAGAATCCTTACATTAATAGTGAGCTATTTTGTGTTATTTGAACTTATAACAACTATAGCATCTGCTTTTACAGAAGAAAACACAAGGAGCGGGTTGCTTTTTGCCGCCATTTCCTTAGTTTCACTAGTTCTTGGCCTTATTAGCACAGATTGCTGTCAGGCATGGTACAAATATCATGGAATGGTTGGCTATTGGAAATACTATAATGAGCCTCGTGTTGTGGAGCAATCATCTTATCCGAAGGAATTTGTACGTGCTGAAGTAACGAGAGTTGTAAGAACTCGGTTTAAGGGTACCAAGCTTTACATAGAAGGATACAGAATAATCGCCGGAAGGTGCAAACGCCATTTTATGTCAAGGCTTACAGAAATACAGTATCTTGATGCGGAAAAAAAGACAGGAGTGCTGTTCTATTGGTTTAAAGGTGCTGATAATATGTTTGAAGAGAGCAGACATATTGACGGTTTCTGTGTCCTGAAATGGGACAAGACCACAGGAAGCATTAATGAGTTAGGAGGATGGTATGCGGGCATTAAAAGCCAAAGCCTAGGTAGAGTGCACTTTAGGCGAATAAGCAAGGAAGAGTATCAAGCGCTTAAGAACATCGTGTTTTAAAAAAGAGTTTGCAGTTTACTCCAATGCCGCCAGCTTGCGCAGCACCGCGTCTGCTGCCAACCACACGTCGCCAAGGCGGTGCTGGATCTCGGCAAGGTCGTTCTCATACACGCGACCTGATGTGTTTACTTGCTTGGCGATCTGATTTACATTTGCGCTGGTGCGTCTGAGAAGGCTCACCAGCGTTTTTATTTCTGCCATGTCGAGCAAAATTATCCGCCCATCAATGGCCATCTTGCGCAGGTAGGCCGCCATGTTCACGGTGCCGGCCTCGGCCATTTTCTGCCGGATCGCCGCCAGTTCCGCATCATCAACCCAGAAGCGGAGGCGGCGATTGCGTTTGCGCCCAGTCTCCATCTCACAGCTCCGGGACTGCGGCCTTTGCCGCAGACCTCGGCGGCGTTTCGGCGCTTTGCAGCTTCTCCTTGACCGAGGGCTTTTTCTCCAGCTCGCGGCGGGCGTGGGTGACGAGGGCGTCGGTGAGGACGGGGTGGGCCTTGTCCACGACATAGCTGCAATACAGGCCCCGGCGCTCCGGGTCGGGCGGGAGAGGCTGGGTCTTTGCCCAGGCTTTATT